>Ga0214921_10002934_pt1 | contig 26929 bp, 27 predicted proteins | sample LL1505_MetaG_FD_177992 | JGI IMG/M metagenome (GOLD analysis project Ga0214921, IMG submission 177992) | Freshwater microbial communities from Lake Lanier, Atlanta, Georgia, United States - LL-1505 | ecosystem: Environmental > Aquatic > Freshwater > Lake | place: USA: Georgia | collected... | reverse complement strand
CGCCATCCGCTCCCACGCCGCGTCGCTCAGCACCAAACGATCCAACACGCCCAAGGTCACCTCCCGAAAGGTAGCCTTGAATCACATCAAGTCAGATCCGGGAATCCCAAGAGTCCACACCACCTAGAGCGGTGCCGGCGAGGCTGGAATCGCGGATAGTGCTTCCGGCACGGCCCTTATCTGTGATTCATAGGTGTCCGGGAAAGCGGGCGCTCGGCGGTGGGGTTATATCGCTTGCGGCGCTGGTGCAATTGGGATCGTGATAAGGTGCTTGAGCCTAGCGAAGACCCGCTCGATCCGGTTCAATCTACGCCGCGCCCACCCTTCAATCCGCCGTCAGGCCGAGTTCCTGGACCAATCGGCCCATCCGCCCAAAATCCTCACGCAGCATGGCGCCGAATTCGCTCGGCGACTGGTCCATGATCTCAAAGCCGATCTCGTCGATTCGCGCGACCACGTCCGGCTCGCGCAGCACGGCGCGCAGGTCGGCGTTGATGCGCGCCACCAGCGGCTCCGGCACGCCGGCCGGGCCGAGTATGCCCAGCCAGGCGGAGACCAGGCGCACCCCAGGCATCACCTCCGCCATCGTTGGAATATCATGCCGTGCCGGGTGGCGGCGTTGGCCAGTGAAGAAGATCGGTCGCAGGCGGCCTTCGCGCACATGCGGCATGGAGACCACCACGCTGTCCATGGCCATGTGCACCCGCCCGGCCAGCTGATCCGTCAGTCCAGCCTGCGCGGCGCGATAGGGCACGTGCTGCGCCGGGAAGTCGAAGCGGCGCTTCAGATCCTCGAAGTTGATGTGCAGGGTCGTGCCGTTGCCGGTGGAATAATAGAACAGCGGGTCATTCGCCGGTCGCGCCCGGGCATGAGCCACCAGCTCGGCGAAGGTGGTCACGGGCAGCGATGGATGCACGGTGAGGAAGGCGCGCGAGGTGACGACCGAGACGATGGGAGTGAAATCCACCAGCGGGTCATAGCCCAGCCCGGCCATGAAATGCGGCGCGGTGGCCAGCGCGGAGATGGCGCTGAACACCAGCGTGTAGCCATTCGCCACCGCGCGGGAGACGGCGCGGGCGCCGATGGTGCCGCCGGCGCCGGGCATGTTCTCGATCACCACCTGCTGTTCCCAACGTTCCGACAGCACGGGAATGACAATGCGCGCCACTTGGTCCGTCACGTTGCCCGGGCCGTAGCTAACCACCAGCCGCACCGGCCGCGCGGGGAAGGTGGCGGTCTGCGTCAGCGCAGGAAGCGGAAACAGCGTCGTACCGAGAAGGACACGGCGCGAAAAGCCGGTTATTGCGGTACGTCGCCGCAGATGGTGGTGCGGTACAGCACGCGCTCGGCCTCGCCATAGTCGTGCACGGCGTAGTGCAGGGTGCAGCGGTTGTCCCACATCAGTACGTCGCCCGGCTGCCAGCGATGGCGGTAGCACAGGGCCGGCTGGGTGGCATGCGCGGCGAACAGCGCGACAATGGCGCGGCTTTCCGCCTCGGAGAAGCCTTCGAGCCGCACGGTCGGGTCGGGGGTGAGGTACAGTGCCCGGCGGCCGGTGATTGGATGGGTGCGCACAACTGGGTGCGTCGCGGTTTTCACCGCCCCGTGCAGGCCGCCCAGCAGGCGGCCCATATTGGCGTCGCGGTAGTAGTTGGCGTGCAGGCTGTCCGCCAGAGCGCGCAGCCCGGGCGAGAGCGTCTCATACGCCGCGTACTGGTTGGCGAACATTGTGTCGCCGCCCTTCGGCGGCAGCACCTAGCACGCTAGGATGGACAGTGCCGGCGGCTGCGGGTTGAAGACTGAATCCGAATGCCAGTACTCCGTGGTGGTGTTGGCCTTGCCGCGGTTGCGCACGGCAATCACCTCTGGGAAGCCGTCCAGCCCCGGCACGTGCTTCGTGCTGAACACCTCGCCCCAATGCCGGGTGAAGGCCAGCAGCTCCGCCGCGCCCAGGCGCTGGTTGCGGAACACCAGCATGCAGTTGGCGTGGAAGGCGTCCCGTACCGCGGCGAATTGCTGCGGGGTGATTTCGCGCAGGTCCAGGTCTAGGATTTCCGCGGCGGTCGAACCGGTCAGCGGCAGCAGGGACAGCGTTTCGGCATTCATGGCAGATCTCCTTTGGTTCAGGCGATGGTCAGCACGAGCTTGCCGACATGGCGGTCCTCAGCCATCGCCGCGTGGGCGCGCTCGATGTCCTCCATCGGGAAAGTGGCGGCGATCGCCGGGTCCAGCCTTCCGTCGGCCAGCGCCGGCAGCAGGTCACGCACGGCTGCCTGCACCACGGCGATGCGTTCCAGCTTGCTGCGGGTGCGGAAGGTGGTGCCGATGATCTCTAGCCGCTGTGAGGCGACCAGTTCCAGATCAAGTTCCGCCTTGGTGCCGCCGGTACGGCCGACGCTGACATAGCGCCCGCGCACCGCCATCGCCTGCAGGCCGGCGCCGAACACCGGCGCGCCCACCAGGTCCACCAGCACATCCACGCCGCGGCCGCCGGTGGCTGCCTTCAGTTCCGCCGCCAGCCCCGGCCCCGGCACGAAGCCCTGGGTCAGCCCGAAGCGCCCCACCGCGGCCAGTTTCGCGGCATCGCGGGAGGTGCCAAGGATCGGCGTCGCCCCCAGCAACCGGGCGATCTGCAACGCGGCAACGCCGACACCGGAGCCGGCACCCGCCACCAGGACTGCCTCCCCGGCCCGCAGCCGGCCGGCGGAGACCAGCGCGTCATGCGCGGTGGCATAAACGTTGAGCCAGCCGCCCGCCGCTACCCAGTCCACCCTGTCAGGGATCGGCACCAGCAGGCGGGTGTCCACGGAGATGTATTCGGCCTGGGCGCCGCGCCAGTGGCCCATCACCCGCTGGCCGACCGTGGTGCCCGTGGCGCCTTCGCCCAACGCCACCACCTCGCCGGCGAACTCCCCGCCATTTGGCTGCGGCGCGCCCGGCGCCATGCGGCGGCGTTGCAGCAACTCGCCGCGATTGAGCCCGGCGGCATGCACGCGCACCAGGGCCTCTCCGGCGGCCGCCAGCGGCTTGGGCACCTGCCGCACTTCGGCGTTGGCCATGCCATCCGGCCCCGGCACCAGCATCACTGCGCGCATCATCTTCGTGAGCCTTTCTGTATCAACCTTGTCCATGAAGAAAGTCTACTTGCTGGCGCGGCTGGCGCTCCCATAACCTGATCAACCGGGCGATAACCGGGGGTAATCATTGCAGGGCCACGCATGCGCCTAGAACAGCTCCATACGATCATCGCCATTGCCGAGTCCGGCAGCCTGCGCAGCCCCATTGGAAAGCAGCCAAGCCTCATAGAAGGCCGCATCGCCGTATTCGAACTCCACCATGAACAGCCGCTTCGCCAGCCGCGAGGCGGACAACTCCTCCGTCATCCCCATCCCGCCGTGCAGTTGGATGGTGGCTGCCGCGAAACGACGGCTCAGCGGCCCGATATGCAGCTTGGCCAGCGCCACATCCCGCTCCGGCACGGCGCCCTCGGCACCAACCCGCTCCAGTAGCGCGAGCACCATTGCCCTCGCGCTTTCCTGCACGGCGAAAAGGTCGGCGACCTTGTGCCGAAGCACCTGGAAGCCGGACAGGGCCACCTCGAACTGCACGCGGGTGTTGAGATAGGCGATCGTCTGCTCCAGCAGCGCGCCCATGCCGGCGACGGCTTCGACGCAGGACAGGAGTGCGCCCAGACGCTGTGCCGCAGCCATCGCCGCGCCCACATGCTGTCCACAACCCAACAGTGCACCAGGAAGCGGCGCGGCCTCGCCGAACAGAAGGTCGACCGTGGGGCGGCCATCGATGCGCTCGTGCCGGCGCAGCGTCATACCGGCGTCGGTGGCCGGGATCAGCAGGAGGACGTCCTCGCCGGCAATCTCGCAGCCGGTCAGGACATGGGTCAATCCCGGCGGGCAGTCGATGCCGATCAAGGCACCGCTCAGCGCCGGTTCGGATGCCGACCAACTCGCATGGAACGGCGAACCCGGCACCACGCTGTGCATCGTCTGCAGCGCCACCGCCACATGATGGGTGCCAGCCGCGATGCCCGCCAGAATTCCGCGTCCATTCCCGCCCAGGCTGGCCAGCAGGGCCGGACCGACGCCGATCGCGCTCGCCAGTGGCAGGGCGAGGGCGCAGCGCGCACCGCCATCCACCAGCGCGGCCACGTCTCGCAGGTTGCCACCTGCACCGCCGAGATCCTCCGCGATGGCAAGCGCGGGCCAGCCGAGTTCGGTGACTTCCCGCCAGGTCTTTGTCAGGAACGCCGCGCGATCCTCTGTCGTCTCGAGGCGGGCGAAAGGCGCGTCACAGACGGCGGCGAGCCGCGCTGCTGAATCGAAGAGATCACCGGGGGTGAGCGGTGCGGCGACGAATGGCATCGGGATCAGGCTCCGAACAGCGTGCGCGCCAGCACGTTCTTCTGCACCTCGCTGCTTCCGCCGTAAATTGTCCTGGCACGACCATGGAGGAAGTTGTGCAGCCATTCGACGCCGGGCTCTTCGGCATTGGCGGCTTCGCCGCCCACCGTCCTGAAGCGCGATGCGACGCGGCGGCCCACCGCATCGAGGCCAATCTCGTCGAGCGTCTGCATCACGTTCGAGGTCATCAGCTTGATGACCGAAGACGCGGTGCCGAGCGGGCGGTTGGCGAGCATGTCCTCCAGCGCGCGGTGGCCGAGCGCCTGAATGCCCTTAATTTCCGCTTCGGCATGCAAGAGGCGGCGTTCGAGCACCGTCCGCACCGGGCTGTGCGGCTCGTCACGGAACTCCTCCCCGACCATGCGGCGGGTACGGGCCAGGAACCGAAGCAGCGGCGCGACATTGGCGCCGCGCAGCCTTTCGTGACTGAGCAAGAATTTGCCATAGCTCCAGGCCTGGCCTTCCTGACCGATCCGGTTGGCAATCGGCACGCGCACATCGTCGAAGAAGACCTCGTTGACGTTCTTGAGGCCATCGATGGTGCGCAATGGCCGGACGGTCAGTCCGGGCGAATTCATCGGCACCAGCAGCATGGTGATCCCGTCCTGCTTGCGCGCCTCGCGTGAGGTCCGGACCAGGGCGTACATCATGTCGGCCTCATGGGCGCCCGTGGTCCAGGTCTTCTGGCCGTTGACGACATACTCATCACCGGAGAGGACCGCCCTGGTCGTGAGAGAGGCCAGATCGGACCCGGCGCCGGGCTCCGAGTAGCCCTGGCACCAATAGGCCTCGCCGCGCAGGATAGGCGGCAGGTAGCGCTGCTTCTGCTCCGCGGTGCCGAATTGCATCAGCACCGGCGCGAAATGTCCAAGCGCCTGGTAGTGCTGGGTCGGGCAGTCGCACTCCGCCATGGTTTCCTCGAAGATGTGCCGCTGGCGCAGCGTCCAGCCGGGGCCGCCATGCTCCTTTGGCCAGTGGCAGGCGCCCCAGCCCTTCGCGTGGAGGATCTTCTGCCAGGTCAGCATCTCGTAGCGCCCGACCTTCTTGAGATGCACCACCGCGTGCCGCAGGTCCGCCGGACACTGCGTGACCGCGAATTCACGCAGCTCGGCGCGAAATGCGTCATGGTCGATACTGGTCCCGTCGGTGGTGTCCATCGTCTGTTCCTGAAAAGCGTCTTGGCCCGCGGCCACCGCTTGGCTGAAGTCTGTAGGGGTCGTCGCATCCTGCGGCCCGGCGCCTGTCGGTGTTCACTGGCGTTCCTACTCGATCCTGATCCCGGCATGCTCGATCACCTGCCGCCATTTGATGGCTTCGGCGCGCAACATCGCCGTGGCTTCCTCAGGCGAGCTGCCGGCGGCTTCCGAGCCGATCGACACCGCATAGGCAACCGCCGCGGGATCGCGCAGCACGATCTGCAGCGCCGCATTCAGCCGGTCGATAACGGCGCGGGGCGTGCCGGAGCGGGTGGCGATGAACCCCAGGGCCGACACCTCATAGCCCGGCAGCGTATCATCGACCGTCGGCAGTTCCGGCATCAGGGCGGAGCGGGAAGCGGTGGTGACGGCGATGCCGCGCAACCTGCCAGCCTCGATCAAAGGTCTTTGGCTGCCGATATTGTCGAATGAGATCGGCACCTGTCCGGCGACCACATCATTTAGCGCCGGCGCCGAGCCGCGATAGGGCACATGCGTCATTCTGACCCCCGCCATAAAGCCGAAGAGCTCCGCCGCCAGATGCGGCCCGGAGCCAATTCCGGCGGTGGCGTATGGCAGGCCGGAGGGCGTGGCCCGGGCGAGGGCGATCAGCTCCGCCACGCTGCGAACCGGCACGCGGGGATGCACCGCGATGCCGTAGGCGCCGCGGCTGACCACGCTGACGGCCTGAAAGTCGCGCTCGGCATCGTACGGCAGGTTGCGCATGAGGATGGGCAGGATGGTGAGCTGTCCGATGGTGCCATAGAGCAACGTGTGGCCGTCGGGCGGCGCCGCGGCCACGGCGGCGGCGGCCAGCGTGCCGCCCGCCCCGCCGCGGTTGTCGGCGACGACGGGCTGGCCCAGCCGCTGGCCAAGCAAGGCCGCGATGCTCCGCGCTGCCCCGTCCGCCGTTCCGCCCGGCACGAAGGGAATGATGAGATTGATGGGCCGGGCCGGCCACTCGCCCGCCTCCCGTGCCTGCTGCGCATGCGCGGCGGTCGGCCCACCGAGCATGGCGCCGGACAGCAGCCCCAGGGCCGCGCGCCGTGATCTGGGCCGACCATGAGCCGGGCTGAGACCATGCCGCTTCATCACCGTCTCCTCTTCGTGGCCTTCTTCGGACGCCGGAATGCTTGGGCCAGTCGGGGGAGGTGTCAACCGGTTGTGAATAAGCACCCAAGTGGGACCCCCTACGAATTCTGCATAAGCTCTTATAAGCGGTTGTGGAATTTCATTCGGGCCGGGGTCCCGCTACGGTGCCGCTCCACACCCCGAGGACCTTTCAACGCCAGACGCCCCGCCGAAGCCGCTTCCTGGCTGCGTCCATCCCGATCTCGTCTGCCAGCGGCTAGGCGTTCTGATGGAGGCCGCAGGCTCCCCGGCCCTCAGGCCAAGCGGCGATCCAGCCAATCGCGCAGGCGGTACCAGCTGCCGACGGCCGGGAGGAACCAGGGATTGCCGCTGTAGAAGGGAAGCGTCGGAAAATCCCGCCCGTAAAAGGCCGGCACGCGATTGGCCTGGCCCAGGATCTTCTTGCCGATCTCAGCGCCGAGATAGGAGAGGATCGCCACCCCCGAGCCGTTGCAGCCCAGCGCGTAATGTAGGCCCTTCTCGGTCTGCCCCATATGCGGGAGGTAGTCGAAGGCGAAGGCGACATTCCCCGTCCAGGCATGCGTCACGCGGGTGCCCCTCAGCTGCGGCCAGCGCTCCAGCATCATCGCGTGCAGCAGCGGCGCCGAGACCTCGGGCGTCACCTGGGTGAAGCGCGCGCGGCCGCCAAAGATAACGCGGGTGCCATCGGGCGACATCCGATAGTAGCAGAGCACGCGCCGGCTATCGGCAAGGGTGCGGCGCTTGGGGATCAGGCTCGCCGCCAGCGCCCGGTCCAGCGGTTCTGTCGCGATGATGTGCGAGGCGACGGGGATGAGGCGGCGCTTAAGATCCGGCGTGAGGTCGCCGGTATAGCCATTGGTCGCGATCACCACCTCGCGCGCCTCGATCTCGCCGCGGCTGGTCTCGACCTTCCACCCTTCAGCGAGGCGCGTCAGCTTGCCGGCGCGGGTATGGCCGACCAGCGTCGCGCCATGGCGGCGCGCTGCCTCCATCAGGCCGCGGTGATACAGCGCCGGATGGATCTTGCCTGTGCGGTTGATCACCATGCCGCCATAGTAATAGTCCGACGCCATTTCCTCGCGCTGACGCTCGCGCGGGACCATATAGGCATCCGCTTCGGCCAGTGCGTTCAACTGTTCCGACTTGGCGGCCATCCCCTGGTAATGCCTGGGCGTGAAGGCGCCGATGAAGCGGCCGGTTCGTTCGTAGAAGCAGTTGATCCCCTCGCGCGCTACCACCGCCTCGACATGGGTAAGGCTTTCCACGGCGTCGCTCACCATGGCGTTGATGATGGCGTCCGCGCTGCCGGCCGTGCGGCCCTTGGCGCCGGAAAGACCCTTGCCGATGGTGTTGCCGCCGGAGACGCCACCGCCATTGCGGGTGGAGGCTCCGAAGCCCAGCGTCTCCGCCTCCAGCACCACCGCATGCGCGCCGCCGCGGCCGAGTTCGATGGCGCAGTTCAGGCCGGTCAGCCCGCCACCGATGATGACGACATCCGCCCGCGCGGGAACCTCCTCCTGCGGGTCCTGGTCCATCTCGATCGCGTCCCACCAATAGGGACGTGCCTTGAATTCCGGATGGAAGAGCTTGCTGTACATTTGGCTGGTCCTCAACGCGACATGGTGGTGGCGAGCGCGCCTCTTCCGAAGAGCGCCGTGAGCCCGAGGCAGATGCCCACAAGCAGGATCTGCGTGACGGATACCGCCGCGATGGTCGGGTCGATTTCCATCATGATGTTGTCGAACATTTTCTTGGGCAAGGTCATCGCCGCACCCGAAAGGAACATGGCCACCACCAGCTCGTCGAAGGAGCTGATGAAGGCGAGGAAGGCGGCCGAGATCAGGCTGGGCCGCAGCTGCGGCAGGGTGATGCGCCAGATCGCGACGGGCCAGGAGGCGCCGAGCCCCATCGCCGCCTGTTCCTGCGCCTGGTCGAAGCCGCGCAGCCCGGCGCCGACCAGGATCACCACGAAGGGCAGGGCGAGGACGGTGTGCGCGATGGCCACACCGTACCAGACGCCGATCAGCTGGAGACGCGCGAAGATGCTGTAGATGGCAATGGAGAGGATGATCGTCGGCACGATGATGGGTGCCGCCGCCAGCCTGTCCAGGATCCAGGTGCCGCGCCGCTTCGACCGCACCAGCAGGAAGGCGAGCGGCACGCCGAGGAGCATGGCCAGCAGGGTGCAGAGCGCCGCCACCTGGAAGCTGCGGATCGTCGCCTCGATCCAGATCTCATCGCCGAAATAGCGCTGGTACCATTGCCAGGAGAAGCCGGGCGGCGGGAATTGCATGTAGGAGGCGGAAGAGACGGAGATCGGGAAGACCACCAGCAAAGGAAGCATCAGGAAGGCGAAGACCAGCATGGTGAAGCCGGTCAGCACCCGGGCGCCGAGGCGGCTATGGCGCTGCAAGGCGGCCTCCCTTGGTCAGCCGGCCGATGCCAGCATAGACCAGCAGCGTGACAGCGAGCAGCACCGCCGAGAGCGCCGCAGCGAAGGGCCAGTCGAGCAATTCGCGCACCTGCTGCTCGATCAGCATGGCGATCATGATCACGCGCCCGCCGCCCAATAGGGCCGGCGTGATGAAGAAGCCCAGCGCCAGCACGAAGACCAGCGCGCAGCCCGCGGCGACGCCGGCCATGGAGAGCGGCAGCACCACGCGCAGGAAGGCTCGCATGCGGCTGGCGCCAAGCCCCTCGGCCGCGCGGCTCAGGTCGGGGTCGATGCGCAGCAGCGCGGCGTAGATCGGCAGCACCATGTAGGGCAGCAGCACATGCACCATGCCGACCAGCACGCCGCCGAGATTGTGCAGCAGCGGCAAGGGAAATTCGATCAGACCCCAATCCCGCAGCATCCGGTTGACCACGCCGTTGCGGCCCAGCAGCACCATCCAGGCATAGGTGCGCACCAAGACGCTGGTCCAGAAGGGCAGGAGCAGCGCGAACATGCCCAGGGCCAGCCCTAACCGACTGGCCCGCGTCAGCCAGAGCGCCACCGGATAGGCGAGGCACAGGCAAAGCAGCGTCACCATGCCCGCGATCTTCAGACTGTCCAGCAACACCGCGAGGTAAAGCTCGTCGAACGCCGCGCGCTCGATCTGCGCGAGGCTGCCATCCGACACCGACATGGAAAGCAGCCGCAGCACCGGCCAGGCGAAGAGCAGGAGAAGCAGCAGCAGCGCGGGCAGGGCCAGCAGCAGCAGGACGCGCTCATGCCGGCGCGCCGGCGCCGCGCGGTCAGCCTCGCGGGACGACATGGACATCCTCCGGGTGGAAGCCGACCAGCACGCGGGCGCCCTCGGCCATGGGGGCGGGGTCCGAGGGGCGCAGCGGAATGCGCGCCAGCAGGTCCGGCCCGGCGTCAGTCCGCAGGCGCAGCTTCACCGAAAGGCCCAGGAACACCGTCTCTAGCACCACCGCCTGCGCTTGGCAGGGGGCCGACTGCGCCTGGGCCTCCAGGCGCAGGGCTTCCGGGCGCAGCAGGAGGGTGGCCGGCCCATCCGGCACTGGCAGGCTGAGGCCGCCGAAGCCCGGGACCTCCGCCAGGCCGCCGGCAGCCGTGGCTTCCAGCAGGTTGGACTCGCCGATGAAATTGGCCACGAAGCGCGAGACCGGGCGGTCATAGACCTCGGCCGGCGTGCCGACCTGCTGGATCAGTCCCGCATTCATCACGGCGATGCGGTCCGACATGATCAGCGCCTCCTCCTGATCATGCGTGATGAAGAGGGTGGTCAGCCGAAGGCGCCGTTGCAGACGGCGCACCTCCAACTGCAGCGACTCCCGTAGCTTGCGGTCGAGCGCGCCAAAGGGCTCGTCCAGCAGCAGCAGGGCCGGGCCGAAGATGACGGCGCGCGCCAGGGCCACGCGCTGCTGCTGCCCGCCCGAGAGTTGCCGCGGCAGCCGCGCCTCGTAGCCGCCCAGCTCCACTGTGGCCAGGGCCTCGGCGACGCGGCGGGTGATCTCTGCGCCGGGGATGCGGCGCATCTGCAGGGGGAAGGCGACATTCTCCGCCACGGTCAGATGCGGGAAGAGCGCGTAGTTCTGGAACACCATGCCGACATTGCGGTGCCGCGCCTCGGTCAGCGTGACATCCTGCGCGCCCAGGCGGATCTGGCCCTTATCTGGCAATTCGAAGCCGGCGACGGCCTTCAGCAGAGTGGTCTTGCCCGAGCCCGACGGGCCCAGGATGGTGAGGAACTCGCCTTCCTCCACATCGAGATCCACGCCGGCCAGGGCGGTGACCGCGCCGAAGCGCTTGACGATGCCGCTCAGTGCCAGACGCATCCGCTCAGCGCCGCAGCATCCAGCGATTCCAGCGCTCCTGCGCGGTGGCGGCGTTGGTCGTCCACCACGCCACATCCAGCCAGAACTGCTTTTCCAGATTGCCGAGCGCTGTGGGCAGCAGGGCGTGCAGCTCCGGCGCTACGAAGTTCAGCGAGCGCGGGCTGAGACCGGGATAGCCCATCTCCGTCGTGTAGATCGCCTGCAATTCCGGGTCGGTCATCACCTGGAGTAAGCGCTGCCCCCAATAGGCCTGACGGGTGCCGCGCGGAATGCCGAAGGCGCCGCTCTTGAGGCTGCCGCCCGCGAATTCCGTGGCGATGGGCGCGCCGCGCCGCGTCAGGTCATAGAAGCGACCATTCCAGCCGGAGGCCAGCACCACCTCGCGATCCACCAGCAGCTGCGCGGGCTGCGCGCCTGTGGTCCACCACACTGAGATGTGCGGACGGATCTGGTCGAGCTTGCGGAAGGCGCGGTCCATGTCAAGGGGGTAGAGGCGCTCCATCGGCACGCCATCAGCCAGCAGGGCAAATTCCAGATTGTCCACGGGGTGGTTGCGCAACGAGCGCGGCCCCGGGAAACGCCGCACATCCCAGAACTCCGCCCAGCCCTTGGGGTGGCTGCCGTCGCGGAACACATCCGTCCGGAAGCCCAGCGCGGTGCTATAGGCGGAGGAGGAGAGCACATGGGAATCCTGCGCGGTCGCGGGGTACTCGGAGCGATCCACCACACTAGTATCAATCCGCTCCAGCAGGTTGAGTTCCTGCGCCCGCACCGCGTCCTGGCCGCCGATCTCCGTCACTGTCCATTCGGGATTGCCGCTCTCCACCATGGCGCGCAGCTTGCCGAAATCCACCGGCGAGGTGTCCTGCACGCGAATGCCGTGGCGGCGTTCGAAGGAGGCAAAATAGCTGCGGCGGAAGATGGAATTCATCGAGCCCCCGGAGGCATTGACCACGATGCGGTCGGGCTTGGGCGGGACCGTCTGCGCCGAGACCAGCGCGGGGCGCGCGAGGCCCGCCGTCAGGAAGCCGCCAGTCGCCAGAAGCCAGGGGCGTCGCCCCGCAGAATGACTCATCTCGCTGCTCCAATGACATACGAGAGGTAGCTTGCGGCGGGCCGACCCGAGTTTCAACCCTTGTCTGGCCTGGTGTGGGGAGCGCGTCATCTGTCCGCCCTATGGAGCGGGTGAGATGTCCCGGATGTTCGGCACCTGTTCTTGGGGGTGTCGGATGCGTCGGACAATCAAGCTCTGGGAGGTTTTCGTGATCCGCTTTGAGGAAGCGTTGGAGCGTCACCGGCTGCGCCGGTTGAGCCCGCGCGCGCGCGCCCACTCTTTGCAGCGGGTAGATACAGGTGTCTTTGATGCGTGTCCGTCTTCTTTGAGCCCGGATTATTCACCAAGTTTAGCGGACATGGTGCAACTCCTTGATCGGCAATAAGATTCGGTTGCGAGACCTCAACCCTATCGATTTCGGACACCTTGCCCGCCAAAGTTGAATCTACCCCCGCACTGCCCGGCCTGTCACCGGTCTGCGGCAAGCCCATCATCGCCCGCTTCGACGGCGGCAAGCTTTCGTCAGACGGCGGCGTCGTGGCGTTACGCGAGATCGAAGCCCGCCTCAGCATCGCCAACCGCCTCGCCGCCTGCCTGGTGAGGCGCTCGCCTAAGGACGGTCGCGCTGTATCCTCAATCCATCTGCGGCATGCGGTAGCGATCACGCGGGTCCTCCCAGCCCTTAAAGTTCGGCCTGCGCTTCTCAGCGAAAGCAGCCCGGCTCTCGATGAGGTCGCTCATCGCGCCATGCTGGTGAAGGGCGGCAGCGAGCTTCTGCTGCGCGGGTGTGGGCATCGGGCGCATCCGGCGCATCATGTGCACTGTGTTTACGCGCGCAGCGGGTGGCAGGGTCAGCAGATGCAGCGCCATGCCCATCGCCTCCTCCATCACCTTCTCCGGCTCGACGACGCGGTTAATGAAGCCCATCTGATGAAAGCGTTCGGCTGTGAAGCGGAAGCCCAGCGCCATCTCCATGGCCAGCGGGAAGGCCAGGTTCGCCATGTGGCCGTGATTGTAGCCTCCGAGCAGCCATCGCTTAGCCTCCGACACCTCGAAGATCGCCGTGCTGGCGGCGACGCGCAGATCTGTGCGCTCCACCATCATGAAGCCGCCGCCCATGGCGAAGCCGTTCACGGCGGCGATGACGGGCTTTTCCAGCGTGCCTGCGTTGAAGGGGTCCTCCATTGGCGCGGGGCGGCCGCCCGGATTTTTCTCGGCCAGCGATTCCTTCATATCCTCGCCGGCGCAGAAGGCGCGGCCGGTGCCGGTGAGGATGGCGACCTCAAGCCCGTCATCGTGACGAAACTCGGTCCAGACCCGTGCCAGTTCCACCCTAATCTCGTGATTGAGGGCGTTGAGGCGCTCGGGGCGGTTCATTCGCACCACCAGGACCTGCCCGTGCTGCTCGGTTTCGACGACTGACATGCTATGTTCCTCTGATGTGTTTCGGGCTTCGTGATAGGCAATCGCCCGCAGCTGGCGAGATCGACCCGAGCGGGCACAGCGTTCGGAGACCTGACGTGATATTGCTCCATCGCCGGACAGGATGGCGTGCATCATGTCCCGGTGCTCGGCATTGGCCTGCAGCATGTGCGGCGACTTTTAGAAGGAACCACGGCGCAGGAGTAACAACTTGTGGGCGTGCTCAAGATAAACGGCCTGGACCGGGGCATTGCCGGCGAAGGCCTACTGGCGGGTGTGGAAGCGCAGGTTGAGCTCGAAGAAGACATCGCGTAGGCCCTCCTGCGCGCCCCCTCAATGTTGGTCATATAGCCCTTACGCTTGAAAGTTTAGGTCGCTTTGATGCAAGCGGCAACCGACCCGTGGCAACGCTGACCAGAAGGGCGTTGAGGCCGTAGATCGCCAGCGCCTCGTCATTCTGTAACTCACGCACAAAGGCACCGCGGTTCAGGATGACGGTGACGAGGCCCATGCGCTCCAGCGCACGTGCCGCCTCGCGCACCGGGCCCCGGCTGACGCCCAGGCGACGCGCCAGTGCCATCTCGTTGATGTGCTGCCCGGGCCCGAGTTCGCCACGGGCAATCATGGCCTCCAGTTCGGACCCGACGGAGACAGCCAGGGCGCTGCCATCGCTCTCCAGCTTCTTTGCCGACAATCTGTGCAGCATCTCGCTCGCCCGGTTCCCAATGGCGGTTACACCGCCGCATCCTTTGTCACGTCACGGAACCAACTGTTGGCAATCCTGAGGCAAGCTGCCACTCTCAAATCAACGGAGGAAATACATGATCGCATTCTTGCGTGGCCACGCTCGGCTTGCTGTGGGGATGGCTGAATGAACATCCTCTCCGACCTGAAGGCCCGCAGCCGCTTCGACATGCCGATCGTCGACGCGCACCACCATCTCTGGGACCTGAACGCGGGCCGTTATCCGACCAAGCAGGATAAGTACGATCCCAACTTCTTCCTCGGCGACTACCGTAAGATCTGCAAGGATTACATGCCCGCCGATCTCGCGGCCAGTTACGATGGCTTCGACGTCATCGGCACAGTCCACATCCAGGCCGCGCGCGCCGAAGCCGAGCAAATCGATGAGACCGCCTGGCTCGAAAAGATGCATGCCGAATGGGCCTTGCCCAATGCGATCGTCGGCCATGTCATCTTCATTCAGCCCAATTGTGCCGAGGTGCTGGCGGGGCATGCGAAATACCCGCTGATGCGCGGCATCCGCTCGCGGCCCAACACCTCCAAGGGCCCCAGCCATTCCATCGCCGGCCAGCCTGGGACCATGCAGGACGACCTCTGGCGCCGGAATTTTGCCCTGCTGGAAAAGCACGGCATGTCGTGGGACATGCGCATCCCTTACTGGCACCTGGAAGAGGGCGCCGAGGTCGCACGCAGCTTCCCGGGCATCCCGATGGTGGTGAACCACACCGGCCTGCCGCTCGACCGCTCCGAGGATGGGCTGAAGATCTGGCGCAAGGGCCTGGAGGCGTTAGCCGACTGCCCGAACACCGTTATCAAGATTTCTGAACTTGGCCTGCCGCACGGAAAATGGGACGTCCCCAGCAACATCCGCGTGGTGAAGGAGGCTGCAGCCATCTTCGGTTCGGACCGTATCATCTTCGCCAGCAACCTGCCGGTGGCCAGCCTCAGCACAGATTTCGCCGGGATCGTTGATGTCATGCGCGTGGCGCTGGCCGAGCGGTCACGCGACGACCTAGAAAAATTCTTCCATCGTAACGCCATCCGCTTCTACCGCATGAACCTTCGAGGATGTCCCTATGAGTAACGGTCCCCTTTCTCGCTTCAAGGTCGTCGACCTCACGCGGGTGCGCTCCGGCCCGACCTGTGTGCGACAACTGGCCGATTGGGGCGCAGATGTGATCCAGATCGAGGCGCCGGAGGGGATGGAGGGCACCGATGGCGGCTTCGGCGGTGAGCGCCACGGCCCGGATTTCCAGAACCTGCACCGGAACAAGCGCAGCCTGACCCTCGATCTCAAATCGAAGGACGGCATCGAAATCCTGAAAAATCTGGTCGCCGATGCAGACGTCGTCGTCGAGAATTTTCGGCCCGACGTGAAGCGCCGCCTGGGCATCGACTACGAGGCACTGAGCGCGATCAACCCACGCCTAGTCTATGGCTCTATCTCGGGCTTTGGCCAGGATGGCCCCTATGCCAAGCGCCCAGGCTTCGACCAGATCGCGCAGGGGATGGGCGGTCTCATGTCGATCACGGGATTGCCGGGCCAGGGGCCGGTGCGGGTGGGAATTCCCATAGCCGACCTGACCGCCGGCATCTTCTGCGCCATGGGCATTCTGATTGCGCTGCTGGAGCGCGAGGAGAGCGGCGAGGGGCAATGGGTGCAATCGTCGCTGCTTGAGGCGCAGATCGCCATGCTCGACTTCCAGGCGGCACGCTGGCTCGTCTCCGGCGAGGTGCCGAAGCAGGCCGGCAACGACCACCCGACCGGCATTCCGACCGGCGTCTTCAAGACCAGGGACGGGCTGATGAACCTCGCCGCAACCGGCAAGGCGATCTTTACCCGGTTCTGCGAGGCGACCGGCGCGTTGCACATCCTCAACAACCCAGACTATGCGACCGGCCCCTCACGCTCGGCCAACCGCGTGGCGCTTAACCGCGAGATCGGCGATGTCCTGATCACGCGCACCACCGCCGAATGGATCAAGCTGCTGAACGAAGCCGGCGTACCCTCCGGCCCGATCAACAATATCGACGAGGTTTTCGCCGATGAGCAGGTGCAGCACCTCGGCATCGCACGGCCGGTGAGCCACCCGACGGTGGGTGATATTCGTCTTGTCGGCCAGGCCGTGCGGCTCTCGCGCACGCCGAGCCAAATTCGCACGGCAGCGCGTGAAAAGGGGGAGGACAGCGCAGCAATTCTCAAGGAGCTTGGCTATGACGATGCGCATATCTCCGCGCTGCGCCAGCGGCGGGTAATCTGATCGTAACGCAGTTTCAGCGCCGCACGCTGCTTGGCGTCGCAGCCGCCGGTGCCCTTGCCATGCCCGTGCGGGCGGCCTGGCCGGAACGCTCCATTCGATTCGTCGTGCCATTTGGCGCCGGCGGCCCTCTGGACACGCTGGCCCGCCTCCTGTCGCAGTCCATGGCGGAGGAGCTTGGGCGACCGGTTGTTGTGGACAACAGGACCGGTGCCGGCGGCGCGATAGGCACCGCCGAGGTCGCGCGCTCCGCACCCGATGGATACACCGCACTGATGGCCGGCGTGAACATGCCGGTGATCCCGATTATGCAGCACAACCCACCTTACCGCATGGAGGAGTTCGCGCCGCTCTCGCGCCTTGCCGTGATCCCACACGTATTCGTGGTGCCGCCCGCCGTTCCGGCAGCAAATATGCAGGAGTTCATCGCTTATGCTAAAGCCCATCCGGGCCGGCTATCCTTCGCCTCTTTCGGCGTCAGCACCTCCAACCATTTCGCCGGAGAGCTGCTGAACATCCAGGCAGGCCTCGACCTGACACATGTGCCCTATCGCGGCGGCGCCGCCGCGGTAGCCGATCTGTTGACGGAACGGGTGACATGCATGTTCAGCACGCTGCCCGATGCATTAAACTTCATCGGCGAAGGGCGGCTGAAAGCGCTCGGCGCCGTGCTGCCGCAACGCCTGCCCTGGTTGCCCGAACTGCCAACGCTGGCAGAACAGGGCCTGCCCGACATCGTTTCTGAATCCGCCTTCGGGCTTTTAGTCCCCGTCGCCACGCCAGCGGCGATCCAGCAGCGCGTTGGTGATTCTGCCAGGCGTTCGCTTGGCGACCCGGCTATGCGCGAGAGATTAAGGCAGATGGGCATGATCCCGATCGGTAGCAGCGGGCCAGAATTCGCGGCGCTGATCCAGCGCGACATCCGGCTCTTCTCTGAGATCATCCGCAGAACAGGCATGACAAGTCTGGAATAGGCGGGACAAGCCGCTTGAAGGGACATCAATGAACATCCGCATCCCCCGCCGAGCAGCGATGCTCTCCTCTTCGGCACTGGTTTTGCCCGGCATCGCCCGCGGGCAGGAGTTTCCCACCCGGCCGATCAAGCTGCTCGTGCCTTTCGCGGCCGGCGGCCCGATGGACTTGGTCGCGCGGCTGGTCGCACCCGGGGCTTCCACCGAACTGAGCCAGCAGGTGATCGTCGAGAACCGCACCGGCGGTACCGGTGCCGTCGCCATGACCGAGGTCGCCCGCGCTAGGCCCGACGGATACACGCTGATGTTTACCGGCGCGAGCTGGCCGGTGGTGCCGCTGCTCAACCTCAACCTACCCTTCAGCATGGCTGATTTCGCGGCTCTGACGCGCCTCACGGTGGCGCCGCATGTGATGGTGGTGCCGTCGCAATTGCCAGTGCGCAGCCTTGCCGAATTCATCGCAGAGGCGAAGAAACGTCCAGGCGAATGGTCCTACGGTACCAGCGGCATCGGCACGACACTGCATTTGGGCACGGAGATGCTGAAGATGCGCGCGGGGATCGACCTGGTTCACGTGCCCTATCGCGGCAATGCGCCTGCCATCACGGACCTTCTGGCTGGGCGCTTACAGACCATGTTCCCGACGCTCGCCGAGGCGATCCCTTATATTCGCGACGACCGGATGCGGCCGCTTGCCGTCGGATACGCGCAGCGCGTTGAGTGGCTGCCGGATGTCCCGACCCTGAGCGAACTCGGCTATGGTGACGTCCCCGCCAGCTCCGATTTTGGTGTCGCGACCGGCGCCGAAGTTCCGCTGGCCATCCGCATGAAGTTGACCGCCGCATTCCGTGCCGCGGTCCGCCAGCCGGCGATTGGCACCAGATTGCATGAACTCGGCATCATCGTCGTCGCCAGCACGGCTGAGGAATTCGCCGCCATGGTGGCTGAGGAGGGTGCCCGCTATGCGAATGTCATTCGCGCGGCCAATGTGCCCCAGAACTGAATTGAAGCGAACTGAACGAGGAAACCAACATGCCCTGCGCGCAGGCCGGAGCCGCCCGTAATCACCACGAGGAAACGGGAAAGGGCAACCTCATCATCCTCGATCCCCCCGGTTACACGCCATGCGATGTGCCCAGCGAACCGACCGCCTTTAACCCCGAGATGCAGCGTTTTGACTCCACCATGGAGCGTTGCCGCCGGAGCCTCGACGCATGATCACGCTGCGACAGATGATTGCCGAGGGGGCGCCCGTCTTCGCACCGCTCGTGCTCAATCCGCTGATGGCGCGCATGGCCGAGAAGGCCGGAGCACGCGCCATTTACCTTGGCGGCGGAGCTTCGGGTTACCAGGGCATCTTCACCGAGGCGAACCTTTCGCTCACGGAGATGGCCCATGCCGGGCTGGAGATCGGCGCGGCCTGCAGGCTACCGCTGATCCTGGACGGTGCCTGCGGCTGGGGCGACCCGATGCATATGCATCGCACGATTCCGCTGGCCGAAACAGCGGGCTTCCAGGCCATCGAGATTGAGGACCAGATCCTCCCTAAGCGCGCGCATCACCACATCGGCATCGAGCACATCATCCCTGGCGAGGAGATGGCCGCGAAGGTGAAGGAGGCCGTAGCCGTCCGGCGCAGCCCGGACTTCCTCATCATTGCGCGCACCAACGCCATCCGCATGTATGATCTCGACGACGCGCTGCGCCGTGCGGAACTCTACGCAAAGGCCGGCGCGGACATCCTCTTCGTTCTAACCCGCAAGGCCGAGGAATTGCGCGCCATTGCCGAACGCTTCGACATGCCGCTGATGTACATGCCGCCGGCGGGCGGTATGGTTGCCTCAGGCCTCACGCTGGCCGACATGGATGGCCTTGGGATCCGGCTCGTGGTGGACGCACAGACGCCGATGCTGGCCTTGCACCGCGCCCTCCGCGACTCCTACGCGGCGATCCTAAAGGGAGAGGCCGACCCTCTCGTGGGCGCAACCATCCTGGCCGAGGACAAGGCGCTGAAGGCGAGCGCCGGACTGGAGACGCTGCTCGAAGTGGAGCGGCGGACGGTCGAAAAATAACATACGGAATTCGATACATCGCCCGCGCGCTGTCGTGGAACAGCGCGCGAATTTTGGCAGGATATACATCAAACAGCTTGGCCAGTTCGGCCAATACCTCCTCGCCTTTGATGACGGCCAAGGCCAATTTTGCTTTGAAGCCTGGGTTGGGTGGCGGGCGGGTTCGTTTCGTGATGCTGGCTGCTGATAGGCGGCAACATCGCCGCTGTCAGGCCGGAAAGCCAGTTATCGTCCGTCGGAATTTCAAGAGTCACCTCTGTGGCAACGGTTCATGGCCTCAATCCACCCTGGCGCCTGAGATGCGCGCGACCTCGGCCCATTTTGTCATTTCGCTGGCGACGAAGTGGCCGAGTTGCTCTGGCGATTCATTGACTGGATCAACGCCCAGCGCCGCCAGGCGCTGCTTCACCTGATCGGTTCGTCCGGCATCATTGGCTCGGCGGTTGAACTCGTTCCGGATAGCAATCGGCAAATTGGCGGGTCCGAACATCCCGTACCAGGTGATGGCCTCGAAGCCTGGTAATGTTTCGGCGAAGGTCGGCACGTCCGGCAGAGCTGGCGATCGCTGGGGGCTTGTAACGCCGAGCGCGCGAAGGCGCCCTGCCTGGATGTGCGGCACTGCGGAGATCATATTGTTCAGCATAAGCGGTACCTGCCCGCCTACCACGTCGGTCGTGGCGGGGGCAGCGCCGGGATAGGGCACGTGCACGAGGTCGATGCCGGCCCGCGCCCTCAACAACTCGGTCGCGAAGTGATTGCCCGTGCCGTTGCCGGGGGAGGCGTAGTTCAGCGTGCCGGGGCGGGCCTTCGCCAGCGCGATCAGTTCGGCCAGTGTCGAGACGCCGAGCGAGGGATGGGCGACTAGCACGTAGGGCCCCGTGGCAAGCAGCGCGACCGGCGTGAAGTCGGTGAGGGTGTTATAGGGCAGGTTGGGCATGATGCTGGGAATGATCGCATGCATACTCGCATTCACCAGCAGGGTGTGCCCATCAGGCGTTGCGCGTGCGACGGCCTGCGAGCCAACGGCGCCGCTAGCGCCGACGCGGTTCTCGATAACCATCGGATAGCTCCAACCTTCGGACATCATCGGTGCCACCAGCCGGGCGACCGCGTCCGTCGGCCCACCGGCCGGAGATGGAACGATTATGCGCACAGCGCGATTTGGAAAATCCTGGCCCTGCGCTATAGCAGGTATGGCGAGCACACCCGCCGCTGCTGTTGCGAAGGACGCTCGTCTGCCGATGAGATGGCCTGACATTACGATATGCTCCCGTTGCGCTGCACCTGCATGGGGGCGGCGTCCTATGAGGTTGATGCTGTCAGCCGACCTCGCGATGATCAACACTCATACTGCTGAGTTTGTGGCGCTGTTATCGATTTCGTATTGCCGGCGGAGTACCGATGCGCAAACCGTTCAGGGTCAATGGGAGCCATCGCAGGCCTGATGCGCCGACCATTGATATCATGTGGCGCGGCTTCAACGGCCGCAACGCGCACTTGGGAAGAAGGACAAAATTCAGCACAGGACGCGCTCAATCGCGCAGAATTTGGCGATGGTCTGATCCACGAACGGGCAACCCGGAACTTCTATGCCACCACGGCCAATTGGCGCGGATCGATTCGCAGCCACACCCGGCGCCCAACATCGTGCGCTTCAAGCGGCTGCGCCGCTGCGCGCAGCTTGAGCCCGGTCCCATGTGGCTGCACCACGTAATCCCAAGCCTCGCCGAGATAGGTTCGCCCCACGATCGTCGCTTCCAGCACGAGGCCCGCATCGGTCGGAGCCGCCTCATGGATAGTCATGGCTTGCGGCCGCAGCGAGATCAGCACCTCGCCATGGGAGAGCGCCGGTAGGCCTGCCTGCCCTGCGGAGCCGAGACTGACGCCATCCAGCAGCAAAATCCCGGCCTCGACGTGCGCCTCTAGCAAGTTGGTTCGGCCCACAAAGCCGGCAACAAAACGCGTGCGCGGGCGGGTATAGAGCAGATGCGGCGCGTCGATCTGCTCGATCCGCCCCGCATTCATCACCGCGATCCGGTCGGAGGTCGCCATCGCCTCCCCCTGGTCATGGGTGACATAGACAGTGGTAATACGGAATTCATCGTGCAGACGGCGGATCTCGAAGCGCATTTCCTCACGGAGGTTGGCATCGAGGTTGGATAAGGGTTCATCCAGAAGAAGAACCGATGGCTTCACCACGATGGCACGCGCCAGGGCGACACGCTGCTGCTGCCCGCCGGAGAGTTCGGCCGGATAGCGATGGGCGAGGTTCGCAAGCTTCACCACGTCCAAAATTTCGCGGACGCGGCTCCTCACATCCTCCGAGCTAAGGTTGCGCAGCTTCAGGCCAAAGGCAACGTTTTCTGCCACCGTCATGTTCGGCCAGATCGCGTAGGACTGGAAGATCATCGACATGCCGCGGCGCTCCGGCGGCACCACGGCCCCAGGTGCGGACAGCACGCTGCCATCAACCTGGATGCTGCCCCCTGTCGGGTCCACGAAACCGGCGATCATGCGCAGCGTCGTTGTCTTGCCGCAGCCGGAGGGGCCGAGCAGGGAGACGAATTCCCCCTTCTCCAGCGAGAGGTCCACGTGATCGACGACGGTCAATTTGCCGTAGGCCTTGGTCAGGCCGGAAAGTACCAGGCGTGGCAAGGCTATTCCCTCCGCAGCATGAAGTCGCGCCCCACCAGTTTCATGCCGATGCCGACGATGACCATGGTGATGAACAATAAAATTCCGCCAAAGGCCGAGACGACCTCAAAATTGCCCTGCTCGGTCAGATCGTATAGCAAAACCGACATGGTTCGCGTCCGCGGGCCGACCAGGAAGACGGCGGCCGAAAGTTCCCGCGACGCGACGATGAAGACCACCAGCCAGCCGCCGAGCAGGGATGACTTGATCAGCGGGGCAGTGATCTTGCGGATGGCGTGCAGGCGGCCCGAACCCAGGATGCGGGCGGCCTCCTCCATCTCGGGATGCACTGCGCGGATCGCGGCCTGGGAACTCGCATAGGCGATCGGCAGGAAACGCGCCGTGAAGGCAAGGATGAGCAGCAGCGCGCTGCCATAGAGCGACATCGGCGGGCCGGCATAGGCAGCATAGAAGCCGATGGCGAGCACAATGCCCGGGATGACGAAGGGTGCCATCGCCAGGAAGCCCAGCGCACCGGCGAAGCGCATCAGCTTCCGCACTACGATGTAGGCGACCAGCAGCGCCAGGATGATCGCCATGGTCGCTGACGCAGCCGAGAACCACAGCGTGTTCCACACCGCCTGCGGCGCCTGGTCATGCTCAAACAGGAGGAAGCGGTAGTTGCGTAGTGTCAGGTTATCCAGCGAGAAGCCACGCCCCCAGGCCTTGGCGAAGGAAGCCTGCAGCAGCACGATCAGTGGCTTGCCAACCGACAGCAGCGCCACGCTGACACACCAGCCTAACAGCACCCAGCGCCAGGGGCCCAGCTTCACCTCCCGCCGCTCACCGCCTTTGCCCGTCTGCGAAACAAAGCCCTTGCGGTTCAGCATGAGCTTCTGCACTGCAATCAGCGCGATGGTGATCAGCAGCAGCGGAATGGCGAAGGCAGCGGCGACCTCGACGCGGACCGGATCCTCGAAGAACTGCCAAAGCTGCGTGGTGACCACGTTGATGCGCGCGGGGATGCCTATGATAGCCGGCGTGCCGAACAGCGCGATGGTTTCCAGGAAGATCAGGATGAAGCCGCCAAGGATGGACGGCCAAACCAGCGGCAGCGTCACCTTACGCATCGTCACCCAGGTGCCGGCGCCCAGGATGTTGGCGGCATCCTCCATCTCCGAGGAAATCAGGTCCAGCGCGGACTTCACGAATATGAAGACCAGTGGAAAGGAATGCATGGCGATGACGAAGGCCATCCCGGTGAAGGTGTAGATGTTCACCAGCGGTTCCGTCGCCCCGGTAACCGCCCGCCAAACCACGTTGATCCAGCCGGAATTTGGCCCCGCCAGCAAGATCCAGCCAATCGCGCCGAGATAGGGCGGCATGACGAAAGCGGCAAGCACCACCGCCCAGGTAAAGCCCTTACCCGGCATGTCGGTGCGCGAGACGGCCCAGGCCATAGGCACAGCGATGACGGTCGATATCGTTGCCGAAAGCAGCCCGAGCAGCAGCGAATTTCGAAGCGCATCCAGGTAGCGCGCACGGCCATAGGCCGTCAGGTAGTTCTGGAAGGTGAACTCGCCCGTCTCCTGCATCTCAAAGGAGATGAGGAGCATCTTCACCAGCGGCGCTGCAACCAGCACTAGAAGTGCCGCGATCAGCGCGACCCACAGCAGCATCGCCGGTTCCAGCAGTCGGAACCGGCTGGGCCGCAGCGCGGGCGCGGCTGCTCCGCCCTGGCTCATGCCGATATCCTCAAACGCCAAAGAGTTCGCGCCAGACCTCGCGGACCTCCGGCACACCGCGCTCCGCCTCCTCCATGCTCGGCGCGAGCATGGTCACCTGATCGAGTGGGCGGGAGCCATCGGGCGGCGGAACTTCGGGGCGCAGGCTCTCGTTGAACAGCGTGCGTACCGCCGTGGAGAGGCCCGGCCCGGTGGTGAACTCCATGAACAGCTTCGCCGCATTCGGATGCGGCGCGTTGTTTGGGATCGCGGAAGGCGAAAGCGCCGCGATGACCCCTTCGGTCGGGTAGATCAATCTCAATGGATTGCCTCGGGAGATGGAGGTCAGAGTCGTGGCGGAGGGTACCGCTATGCCGACAGCGCGCTCACCTGCCGTCATCATAGTCACAGGGTCGATCGAGGAGCGTCCGACCTGCGGCTTGTTGCGTTCAAACCTCACCAGATAGTCGGGGCCGAACATTCTGCGCATTTGCAACGCCCACAGCCCGATCGCGCCGCTGAACCCCGGATGGCCGACGGCCAGCTTGTCCTTCCATCTTGCGTCGAGGATGTCGGTCCAGGATTTCGGCGCCTCCGTCTCTGAGACCAGGCGGGTGTTGTGCGCCATTAGGTAGATGCCGATGAACGAAGACTGGAAGTAATTGTCTGGGTCTGATACCCGCAGGATCGGCAGTAGGCCGTCGGCATTGACTGGGCGGAACTGCATCAGCCGATTTTGTCGCTTGAGCTGAATGTAGTGCCCGCCATTGGTCGAAGAGAACACGTCACACTGACCCACGCCCGCGCGCGCATCCTGCGAGAGGCGCTGGAAGGCGACCTGGGAGGTGGTGCGCACCACGTTGCAGCGCACTCCAGGATAGCGTGCGGTGAATGCGCGGCCGGCCGCTTCAGACGGCTCGGCGCTGTATTGGCCTGTATACCAGGTGACCTCGCCTTCCCGCTTGGCGGCTTCATACAAAGCGCGTTCCTGCGGGTGCATGGGCGACTGGGCCAATGCTTTTGTTGTCGCCGCGGACCAGGCCGCGAGCGTTAGCATCTGTCGCCTGTCGATCAGGAACATTCGGCTTTCTCCCACCATTCTGTCCAGCGGCGCCGCCTTTGGCGGTCACGGCGCCAGATTCGTTTTTCTTGGGTGGATAATCAGGCCATCGACTTCACGCAGTGTCAATTCGTTAACGCAGACCATGTGGAAACACCATGTTGCCGGTGGGGTGGATTGGCATCGATGGTGGCAAGCTGCCTGCGCCGCGGCGGTAAAGGATCATGCCCGGCTCGAAAGCTTCAACGGCGCGGCCCCGGGCATCGCGCAGCAGATTGGCGGCGGTGCCGGTCAGCACCTCGTCACCCTCCTCGGCGACACGCCAGTGACACAACAGGGCCGGCGTCGCTCATCAAACAGTGTGTCGCCGACGATGAGCGAGCCCATCCGCGTCCAGCCCTCGGCGGTGGGGATCGGCGTGTCGATCGCCAATGGAGCGCCCACCTGCGCGCCCTTCATGAAAACCACGCGCCTGGCCGGATGCACCGCGGACAGCGCGTCCATGACGTCCTTGAGGTAGGGCGTGCGGTTGGTACGCCAGGGGCCGGGCTCAGCCGAAGCCCGGCTGCCGAGCATGCGGTGCCGCTCGGCCCATTCTGAGACGGTGAGCTGCGGCGGTGGGCGCAGCATGGCGCCCACGCGGCTGCGGACATGGCTACGGGTCCGCGGACCGATCCCCTCCAAGGCCTGCTGGGTCGAAGCGATCGGCGGCCTCCGTCAGCAGGTCATTGATGTGGCTCTGCAAGATGGTCTGCAGCAAATGCGGATCGACGCTGATCTCGGCGGCGATCAGGCCGGAGACCCGCGCCAATCGCACGCGCTGCCAGACGCCTTCGCTGCTGCGCGGACTAATCTTCGGCAGCGACGGCCGGGCCATGTCGCCGACCCACGCGCGGGGCCGCCGCGGCCAACAGTACCGCTATTACGTCAGCCAGTCGGTGCTGAAGGGCATTGCCGCGGACGGGCCGGCCATTGCGCGCATCTCCGCCGCGGAGATTGAGGGCGTGGTCATCGCGCAGGTCCGCGGCCTGCTCCGCCAGCCGGAGGTTGTGCTCGGCGCCTGGCGCGCAGCACGCGTCTCGGCACCGGACATGTCAGAGGACGAGGCGCGCTTGGCGCTGGAGCGGCTGGATCCCCTGTGGGAGGAGCTATTCCCTGCCGAGCAGGCGCGGATCATTCACCTTCTGGTCGACCGGGTAGACATCGGGCCGAGCGGCGCCGACGTGCGGCTGAAGCTGGAGGGGCTGGGCAGTCTGGCGCGGGATCTGGCCGGACCGGCCGAATTGGCCAGGGCGGCAGCATGACCGCCGCCGCGCAAATGCTGACCGTGCGGGTGCCGCTGGCGGTCCGGAAGCCGCGGGGCGGTCGGAAGCTTATCCTGACGCCGGGCGGCATGGCGCCCCGCGGCGCCTCTGCTGCCGACACCACGTTGGTGAAGGCGCTGGCCCGGGCGTTCAGATGGCGGAAAATTCTCGAAACGGGACGCTACGGCACGATCGACGAGTTGGCGGCTGCCGAGAAAATCAACTCGTCCTATGTGTCGCGCTTGCTGCGCCTTACCCTGCTGTCTCCCCAGATCGTCGAGGCGATCTTGGACGGGCGGCAGCCGGAGGGGATGACGCTGCCGGGGCTGATGGAGCCGTTTCCGGTTGAGTGGGAGCAACAAGGCGTTTCGAGCCAGCAAACAACGCCTATCACAGCCTTTCAGACCCATCCCCTGGCCAATGCCCACCGCCGTCCGGGTCAGACCCAACAGCGCAGAAGCTGAAAGTCCAGGCATAATCTCGACGAACATTTGTCTCATTGTTGTTGACGTGTTTCACGGTGCAAGATTATATCGCGCTGAGGCGTGGTACCTACGATGGCGTTGGTGACACGGCGAAATTGGAACGAAACCCATGTGCATTAACTGCCCTCCCCTTTTCGCTGGCCGCCGCAGCATCGCCTTAGCTGGCGCAGCGCTGCTGGCGACAACTGTT
>Ga0214921_10002933_pt1 | contig 26929 bp, 23 predicted proteins | sample LL1505_MetaG_FD_177992 | JGI IMG/M metagenome (GOLD analysis project Ga0214921, IMG submission 177992) | Freshwater microbial communities from Lake Lanier, Atlanta, Georgia, United States - LL-1505 | ecosystem: Environmental > Aquatic > Freshwater > Lake | place: USA: Georgia | collected... | reverse complement strand
GCAATGGCAAGGGGTGTCTTTGGACAGCGCGCAATGGTTGTCCTTGTGCATGCCTGCTTTGCTCATTGCCTTGATTGGTTTCGTGGAAAGCGTTTCGCTGGCGCAAGCCTATGCCTTGCAGCGCCAACAGCGATTGGAACCGAATCGCGAGTTGTTGGGCCTGGGCGTGGCCAATGTGCTCAGTGGCTTCACCGGGGGCTACAGCGTGGCAGGGGGCTTTTCGCGCACCGTGATCAATGCCTCGGCTGGGGCCCAAACGCCCATGGCCAGCGTGGTGGCGGCCTTGTTGATGGCAGGGGTGATGCTGGGTTTTTCGCAGGCCTTTGAGGTCTTGCCCGTGGCGGTTTTGTCGGCGTCCATTTTGGTCTCGGTGTTGACTTTGTTCGATGCGCAAACCCTGCGCCAAGCTTGGCGCTACGACCAGGCAGACGCTTGGAGCTGGCTGGCCACCTTTGCGGGTGTGCTGGTGGTGGGGGTGGAGTTGGGCATTGGTTTGGGCGTGGTCTTGTCACTGGCCGTGTTGGTGTGGCGCAGCAGCCGGCCGCACATGGCGGTGGTGGGGCGCATCGCAGGCACTGAGCACTTTCGCAACATCGAGCGCCACCAGGTGCAAACCTTGCCTGGTCTGATCGCTTTGCGGGTGGATGAAAGTTTGTTTTTTGCCAATGCCGCCGCCTTGGAGGAAAAGGTCGCCGACTTGCTGTCCAAACACAGCGAAACCCGCAGCCTGTTGTTGATCTTGTCGGCCGTCAACCGCATCGACACCACCGCTTTGATCATGCTTGACGAGTTGGACCGCAGCTTGGCCCTTCAAGGCGTGAGCTTGAGCATGGCCGAGGTCAAGGGCCCGGTGATGGACCGCTTGGGTCAGACCGATTTGGGTCGGCGCTTGGCCAGCCGCATTTATCTCAGCACCAACGAAGCCTTCAACGCCCACCGCTGAAGTCGGCCAGGGCACGCGCCATGCGGCTGACAAAGCCTGGGAAATGGGCCGGGTCGATCCAGCGCACCACCACCACCGCTTGGTGGGCGGGCTCGATCCACACATAGTTGCCGCCTGCACCGAACATGAATTGGCTGCCCTCGCTGGCACCCGGAAACGCCTTGCCTTGGGGGTTGAGCCAATTGAGCCAACCGTAAAAAGGTGCCAGGCCTTGGGGTTGGCGCATGCGCTCGATCCAGGCCGAGGGCACCAAAGTGCGCTGTTGATCACCGATGAGCCATTGGCCTTGGTTGAGCACCAATTGGGCAATGCGCGCTTGGTCGCTGCTGCTGATGCACACCCCACCGCCCCAGTGGCTGCCGCCGGGCACCGAGGCCACGCGCTGAGGGGCTTGGCCATTGAGGGCGGGCAAATCCACCCACGACTGTTCATAGCCCTCCCAGCGAAAGCCTTTGCCGCCCCCGATGGGGTGAAGAATGCTTTGCTCAAACACCTGGGGCAGGGCTTGGCCAAACAAATGCAGCAAGGCCAGAGACAACTGGTTGATGCGCACGTCGTTGTATTCCCAGTAGGTGCCCGGGGTTTGCAAGGGGCGGGCGTCGCCCTTTTGGCCTTGGACCGGTTTGGGGTCGAGCACCAGTTTGCGGTAGCGGTCCACTTGGTCGGGAATGCCAAAACAAGAGCCTTCCCATTCGCTGGTTTGGCCCAGCAAATGGGCCCAGGTGATGGAACGGTTGTGTTCACTGTCAAAGCCAATGCCAGGCAAGCGGCGCACAACCGGCTCATCGGCGTCGGGCAACAGGCCTCGCCCATGGGCCACGCCAGCGAGCAGGGCCAAATAGGTTTTGGCCACGCTGAAGGTTTGGTCGGCGCGCTCGGGCTCACCCCAGGATTGGCGCAGTTCACCACCGATCCACACTTGCCCCGACACCGGTCCGCGGGCGTGGACCGGGCCATGCAGCCGGTTCCATGGCGGCGGGTCGTCGTGGTGCACGCCATAGCGCAGCGGCTCTGCATGGGGGTCGCGGGTCCACGCCACCTCGTGGGCTTGGGCGTGGGCGATGGCGTCGTCAAACTGCGTCATGGTGTGCAATGCGGTGGGTCAATCGATGGGGTGCAAATGTACAGCCACTCAGGGGGCCCAAACCATGGGTGAAAATGGCTGATTGATATCCATACCACCCTGAGGCCTGGTCGCTTGCATGAAAAAAATATTGGTCATCGTCCCCTTTGCCATGTCCGAGGAAAACCGCGAACTGCGCCGCCAGCAGTTGGACAGCCTGTCCCTGCCCCCGGGCGTGCGCTTTGAATACCGCTCGGTTAAAGCGGGTCCGGTCAATTACGCCAGCCACCATGATTTTGTGTTGGCCGATGTGTCCATTTTTGAAGCCGGCTGCCGCGCCGAGCAAGAGGGCTTTGATGCCGTGTGCATCGACACCATGAGCGACTCGGGCGTGGCGGCCCTGCGTTCGGTGTTGAGCATCCCCGTGGTCGGGCCGGGCAAGGTGTCGATGCTCAGCGCCTTGATGTTGGGCGAGAACTTTTCCATCATCACCATGGCCAGCCGCTGGAAACCTTTGTACAAGAAGGCCCTGGACGAGTTGGGTTTGCACCGCCAATGCGTGTCGGTGCGGGCAATTGAAATGCCAGCCGACAACCTGGGCTTGTTGGGTGGAAAAGAAGAGTTGGTGTTTCCCTTGCTGGAGCAAGCAGCCCTGCGTGCCATCGACGAAGACGGGGCCCAGGTGCTGATTTTGGGCTCGACCACCATGCACCAGGCCCACGCCTATTTGCAACCGCGTTTGCCGGTGCCGATCATCAACCCCGGCCCCTTGAGCTACCAAACCGCCTTGGGCTTATTGGGTTTGGGCCTGAGCCACAGTGCGCGCGCTTACCCGCCGTCCATGCACCCGCGCCTGGACATGCTGCAAGCCATGCTCACAGCGGCCCAACAGCAGTCAGAACAGCATTCACAAGGAACCCCATGACACCGGCACAAATGACCGATTTGGTCGAGGCTTATTTCGATGCGGTTGACCGCATGCACCTGGCCGACACACTGGCCTTGTTTGTGCCAGACGCACAGTTCCACATCCCCACCCACGGCCTGCATTTCAGTGGCCGCGATGGCGAAATTGCCGGCATGTATGAGCGCTTGTTTGCCCGTTACGCCCAAGTTTGGCACGGCGACTTTGTGCACGTGGTGCAAGCGCCCCAGCGCATTGCCAGCCAGTTCAGGGTGGAAAACACTGGTCACCAGGGCGAGCGCTGGACCAAGCACAACTGCAACTTTTTCCGCTTGCGCGGCGCACTGTTCGAGGATGTGAGCGTCTACATGGCGGGCGAAAATTCGCTGACCTGAGCCCAGGCCCCAGGCCCTGTGTGAACAATTGAATTCAATTGTTCACACAGAGTTACAAAATGAAATATCAATTATTTGCGCTGGCCGTGGTTTTGGGGTGCGGGGTGATGGGGGTCCAGGCGCAAACCCACAGCAGCGCGGATAAAAAACGATTCTTTGAACTGTCTTACGGCTACTCGCCTGCAGGGGATGTGAACACCAAGCCTTTCACTGTGCCGGGGCTGGGAGCATCGACAGCCAACGCCCAGTACGGCAACAGCCAGACCTATGCCCTGAATTACGGCTGGCGCCAACCCCATGGCTGGCCGGTCGATGTCTCTCTGTGGATCAGCCACATGCAAACACCTGCCACTGGGATCACCATCGCCAGTTTGGGAATGAGCCTTCCGCAGTCCAAGCGCGCCTTGGCCAACACCTATGCGCTGGCGGTGGACCGCGATGTGTGGCGCAACACCGACTGGGTGCTGCAAGTGGGCGGCATGCTCGGACAAATGGATTTGATCGACGCCGACACCAAGGGCACCACCTGGGGCTTGTCGGCAGGTGTGCGTTACCAACCCCAAACCCCCTGGTTTGCCAGCGCCAAGCTGCGGTATGCGACTGTTCAAGAGTCCAAGATCAAAGACTACGCCGCCGCGATTGGCGTGTTGGAGGTGCCGAGTCAAAACATACCCACTTTGCACCTGGGTTGGGGTTGGTCTTACTGAGCGTTGCTTCTGACCAAAGCGGGTTGCGCAGGTGACGCAAGGGCTCTGGTCGCTGTGATCACGCCGCTATCATGCGGCACATCCCGACCTGAACGTCGGCGCAGGATCACCCACAGAGGCCACCACCATGGACAAGCTCACGCTGAGCATTGCGTTTTCCGACAACGAGCGCACCCGCCCCATCGCCCAAGGGCGGCACCACCCCCAAGGCGTGAACCTGATTCCCACGGTGGTGCACCCCTCCGAAATGTTTTGGCGCCAACTCAAATACCGCGACTTTGATGTATCGGAAATGTCGCTGTCGTCCTTGATCATTGCCACTGCGCGGGGCGACAACAGCTGGGTGGCCTTGCCCATTTACACCTCGCGCAAGTTTTTTCACACCAACATCTTGATCCGTGCCGACAAAGGCATCCGCACCCCCCAAGACCTGCGCGGCAAGCGCGTGGGCGTGCCCGAGTACCAGCAAACCGCCGCGCTGTGGTCGCGCGGTGTGTTGGCCCACGAGTTTGGCGTGCAAGCGCAAGACATCGAGTGGTTCATGGAGCGCTCACCCGAAAAAAGCCATGGCGGTGTGACTGGCTTCAAACCGCCGCCTGGCGTGCGCTTGAACAGCATCGACCCCCAAACCAATATTGGCGAGATGCTGCTCAAAGACCAACTCGACGCCACCTTGCTGTACCTGACCAGCCGCAACTTGGTGGACCGCAGCACCATTGATCTGGACTCACACCCCATCATCCAGCCCTTGTTTCCCGACCCACGGGCCGAGGGCCAGCGTTACTTTGCCAAGACGGGCATTTACCCCATCAACCACACCGTGGTCATCAAGCGCGAGGTGTACGAAAAGCATCCTTGGTTGGCGCTCAACCTGTTCCATTGCTTCATGGCGGCCAAAAATGAGGTGGAGCATGAGACGGCAGACACCTTGAAAGACTATTTCGACACCGGTTTGATGGACCCCGCTGGGGCCTCGGCCATGAAGCTCGACCCCAAGTCGTATGGCATGAAATCGTCGCGCACCGTGGTGGAAACCATTGCCCGCTACGTGCACGAGCAAGGCTTGACCGAGCGTGTGGTTCAGGTCGAGGAAATGTTTGCACCCTCCACCTTGGAGGTTTGAGCGCAGAGGCCTCTCCCGGCGTGAATGATCATGCGCCGGTGGGCAGCGCGGCCAAGGGTGCTTGGGCCAGCATCTGGCACCACGCGGACCAATCACGGTCTTGGTCAGGGCCTTGGGACGACAGTGCCACCGTGGCTTGGTACAGCAATTGGGCTTGTTCTGGCGACCACACCCGGGTGCACAAAGACATGAATTTGCCGTGCAACTCGGCATCGGTATAGGGTGAGGCGTCGTCGCCGCGGTTCACGCCCACAGCGGCTTCTCGCACGCTGCCATCGGTGAGCAGCATGCGCACATGGGCCGGGCGCTCATGGGGCAGTCGCGCATTCATGGCTCTGTCTTCGCGAACCACCACTTTTTGCGCCAAGGCCAACACCGCTGGGTTGCGCACCGCTTCCCAGGTGAAGCTGGGCAGTTGGCTGTGGCCGTGCACCAAGCGGGTGGCCACGGCAAACGGCACCGAAAATTTGGCCGCCAAGGTGTTGCGCGGTGCCGGGTCGATCAACTCGGAGGCGATGTTGTAAGTGGCCACCTCGATGCGCTCAATCAGGCTGACATCGGGCAGGCCTGGGCCAGCGGCGATGGCATCCACTGCATCCAATGTGCCATGGTTGTAGCGGCAACAAGCGTGCAGTTTGAAGTAGTTTTGGGCGATGTGCCATTCGCTGCCCAGGCCGCGCACCAAGGCGGCAAGGTCGATGCGCTCAGACACCACCTCGCCAAAGATGGATTCAATGCCATGGCGCTCACCGCCAAAGCCGCTTTCAAACAGCTGCAGCGCCAGCAGGCCGTTGCGGTTGCTCAAGCCCGCATAGACATTGCGCACCAAGCCGCCTTCGAGCATGGTTTTTTTCGAGGATGCGGTGGTCAAGGAGGTACTGATGTTGATCACCTCGTGCATGGCCGAGCTGTCCAGCCCCAGCGCACGTGCGCAGCCCGCCGCCGCACCCACCGTGCCCCAGGTGCCGTGCGGGTGCATGCTGGCGCGCAATTGGGCGGCAGCGCCAATGCGTGAGCCCACCTCGTAACCGGCCAGCACCCCATTCAAAAAAGCGCGCAGGCCCAGTTGCCGCTCTTGGCACAAGGCGAGCACGGCGGGGAGCACATGCACAGCGGGGTGACCGCGGGAAAACCGATTGCCTTCGTCCATTTCTAAAAACGTACCACCGCTGCCGTTGATCATCGCTGCGGCGTCGGCGGCCACATGGCGGCCCAGACCGGGCAACACCGCTGGGCCGCTGCTGTGGGCCAAGCGCTGTCCCATGGCGCGCAGTTCGGGTTCTGCCGAGCCAGCGACGACCGCCGCCAAGGTGTCGGCAATCAACCGGTTGATTTGGCGCTGGATGTCCGCAGGCGCTTGCGCCACTTCGACGTGGGCGGCAAAGTCGCTCAGGTCTTGGGTTTCATTGGGCATGGATGCTCCGCAGGTGTGGGGTGAGGGAAGTGATTGTGCCGCTGCTGTTCGGCTCTTTGCTTGGTGTGGTGCTGGTGTAAAGTCTGCGATCCATCGCCGTTGGGCGGAATTGACACTTTGGTGGTCCTTGTTTGGCGCTTGACCCCGAACTCAAGCGCATTACTCAGGGCTTTGAGCCCTTCTACCTTGGAGAACAGCATGTCAAACCCAGTGCGCGTGGTAACGGCAGATCACATGCCAGATGGCTGCCCAGAGGTGGCTGTGGCGGTGGTTGGAGGTGGCGCTTGTGGCCAGGTGTGTGCCATCCGTTTGCGCCAACTCGGCGTGGAGGTGGTGGTGCTTGAACGCGACGACCAGCCCACAGGCTCAACGGCGCTGTCATCAGGTTTTATTCCGGCGGCGGCCACGCAGGTGCAGCGCGCGCAAGGCATTGAAGATTCCATCGCGCTGTTTGAAAAAGACATCCAAGCCAAGGCCCATGGTGATGCGGCTGCCCACTTGGTGACGGCCTATGCGCAAGCTGTGGCGCAAGCCATCGATGGTTTGGTTGAATGGGGTTTGAAGCTGGAGGTGTTGACCGGCTTTCGTTACCCAGGTCACTCGGCTTTGCGCATGCATGCCGCCCCTGAGCGATCCGGAGCCGCATTGATGGCCCAATTGCAAAACATTTCACAGCGCGAGGGAGTGGATGTGTTGACCCAGGCCACCGTGCGCGAGCTGTGGTTGCACCCGCAGGGCCATGCCTTGGGGGTGGGCTATGAGCGACCCGATGGACAAATGGAGTATTTGGCGTGCCAAGCCCTGGTCTTAGCCTGCAATGGTTTTGGCGGCAACCCAGCCATGTTGCGCCAATGGCTGCCCGAGATGGCTGACGCGGTGTTTGCTGGCCACACCGGCAACGACGGCAGCGCGATCACTTGGGGCCAACAAATGGGGGCGCGATTGGCCGACATGGGCGCCTACCAAGGTCACGGTTCATGGGCCATGCCCCAGGGTGCGCTGGTCTCTTGGGGTTTGATGATGGAGGGTGGCATCCAGGTCAACCAATTCGGTGATCGGTTCCACGATGAAAACCAAGGCTATTCCGAGGCCGCCACCCAAGTCTTGGCACAGCCCGGTGGCATGGCGTGGTGTGTGTTTGATGACCCGATCTTGCGCTTTGCCCAAGACTTCCCTGATTTCCGTGATGCCCAGGCCGCCGGTGCAGTGCGCTCCAGCGCTGATATGGCGCAAATCGCCCAATGGGTGGGCTGCGACGCGACGCGCTTATCGGCCACTTTGGCGGCCATGGTCCCGGGCCAGGTCGATGCCTGGGGTCGGCGCATTCAGCGGGTGCTGCAAGCCCCCTATCACTTGATCAAGGTCACAGGTGCGTTGTTCCACACCCAAGGGGGTTTGGACATCAATGCCCAATGCCAGGTGTTGTCGCAGCAAGGCCAGCCCTGGCCCAATGTGTTCGCTGGCGGCGGCGCAGCGCGCGGCGTATCTGGCAATGCGGTGTGGGGCTATTTGTCGGGCAATGGCTTGCTCAGTGCCTTTGCCAGCGGCTGGATTTGCGCCAATCAGTCAGCTGCGCTGGTGCGCTGATCAGTGTTGACTGGCGCGCAGCAGCGTCATCACCTCTTCGGTGGTTTGCACATCGCCGAAGTTCAACAAAAACGAGTCCAAGCTGGCCGCATGCTCTTGCGGCGTGAAGGCTGAGCACGCGTCCGAGACCATCACGGTTTTGTAGTTGAGCATCATGGCGTCGCGGGCAGTGGATTCGCAACACACATTGGTGGCGGTGCCGGCAATCAACACCGTGTCAATGCCTTCTTTTTGCAAGCGCTCGTGCAAGTCGCTGGAGCCTTGGATAAAGGCGCTGTAGCGGGTTTTGGGCACGTGCCAATCGCCAGCTTGGGGTTGCAGGTCGGCATACAAAGCGTGGCCATCGTGGCCAGCGGACATGGTTTCACTGCGCAACTTCAGGCCCGCAGGGGAGGACAGGTTTTCGTGAAAGTGGGACCAACTCTGCAAAGACTCTTCGGTGAAGGTGTTGAGGATCCACACCACCGTGCCGCCCTTGTGGCGCAAGGCATCGGCCAATCGGTTGATCGCGCCGCAGGTGGCTGCTGCTGCTGGCACCCATGCATGACCCGCGCCCTTTTTGACAAAAGCGTTTTGCATATCGACCACCACCAAGGCGGTGCGTTGCGGCGCCATGTGGGAAAAAGCATGCAGTTGGCCACGGCGGGCGATCACGCGGGCTTGCAAATCGGCAGATGGGACATAGTCGGTCATGGTGATCCTGACGGCAAAAAGGGGGCACAAAAAACCCCGCCGCAGCGGGGTGGGTATTCAGCGCTTGGCCAAAGGCAGTACGTCGCGGCGATCGGCGCCGGTAAACAATTGGCGCGGACGACCAATTTTGTACTCGGGGTCGCCAATCATTTCATTGAGTTGGGCAATCCAACCCACGGTGCGGGCCAGGGCAAAAATACCGGTGAACAAATTCACGGGAATGCCAATGGCGCGCTGCACGATGCCTGAGTAAAAGTCCACATTGGGATAGAGCTTGCGTGAGACAAAGTAATCGTCTTCCAGGGCGATTTTTTCCAGGGCCTTGGCCAGTTTGAACAGGGGGTCGTTTTCCAAGCCCAACTCTTGCAAAACCTCGTTGCAGGTTTCCTGCATGAGCTTGGCACGGGGGTCATAGTTTTTGTAAACGCGGTGGCCAAAACCCATGAGCTTGACATTCGAGTTTTTATCTTTGACCTGGTTCATGAACTCGCCGACTTTGGACACGCCACCCATTCTTTGGATGTCTTCGAGCATGTTCAGGCAGGCCTCGTTGGCGCCGCCGTGGGCGGGGCCCCACAAGCAGGCCACACCAGCGGCGATGGCCGCGAACGGGTTGGTGCCTGATGAGCCGCACAAACGCACGGTGGAGGTTGACGCATTTTGTTCGTGGTCAGCGTGCAAGATAAAGATGCGGTCCAAGGCGCGCTCGAGCACGGGATTGACCTTGTAGTCCTCACAGGGATTGCCAAACATCATGCGCAAGAAGTTGCCTGAATAGCTCAGGTCGTTCTTGGGGTACATGAATGGCTGGCCAATGCTGTATTTGTAGGCCATGGCCACGAGGGTGGGCATCTTGGCGATCAAGCGAATGGCGGCGATTTCGCGGTGTTCGGCGTTGTTGATGTCGGTGCTGTCATGGTAGAAGGCCGACAAGCCGCCGATCAAGCCGGTGAGCACGGCCATGGGGTGGGCGTCACGGCGAAACCCACGCAGGAAAAACTGCATTTGCTCGTGCACCATGGTGTGGTTGGTGACCAAGTGGGTGAAGTCGGCTTTCTTTTTGGCGTTGGGCAACTCGCCGTACAACAGCAGGTGGCAGGTTTCCAAAAAGTCGCATTGGGTCGCCAGTTGCTCGATGGGGTGGCCCCGGTAAAGCAATTCGCCTTTGTCGCCATCGATGTAGGTGATGGCCGATTGGCAAGACGCGGTGGACAAAAAGCCCGGGTCATAGGTGAACATGCCGGTTTGGCCGTACAGCTTGCGGATATCGACCACGTCGGGGCCGATGCTGCCTTGATACACCGGCATGTCAATGCCGGGTTGACCGTTGCTGAACGACAGGGTGGCTTTGTAATCTGCAATTTTCATGGTGTTATTCCTAGGCAGGGGAGGGAACGGAAGTGGCAGTTATGGCCGTGGCGCGCATCATTTGCAGCACAGCCGTGAATTCAGCCGACACATCGCTGGGTGCTGGGGTGCGCCCGAGCAACAGGTCAAGCAAGTCGTTGTCAGACAGGTCCATCAACAAGCTCAAACCTCGGGCTTGAAATTCAGTCAAGGATTGGGCGTGGCGTTGAAAAAAACGTTCGACAAACAAATCGTTCTCCAACAGACCGCGGCGGCAACGCCAGCGCAGCTTGCTCAAAGCCCGTTCGCCAATCCAATCAAGGTCGGCCACGGAAGGTTGGACAACGGCGGTCATGGGCACAGGTTCAGACGGTGCGGCTGACCATCAACTCTTTGATCTTGCCAATCGCGCGGGTCGGGTTCAGGCCTTTGGGGCACACATCGACGCAGTTCATGATGGTGTGGCAACGGAACAAGCGGTAAGGGTCTTCGAGGTTGTCGAGCCGTTCAGCCGTGGCATGGTCGCGGCTGTCGGCAATGAAGCGATAAGCCTGCAACAGACCGGCGGGGCCGACAAATTTATCCGGGTTCCACCAGAAAGAGGGGCAGCTGGTCGAGCAGCTGGCGCACAAAATGCACTCGTACAAACCGTTGAGCTCATCGCGCTCCTCGGGGGATTGCAAGCGCTCTTTTTCAGGCGGCATGGTCTCGTTGACCAAATACGGCTTGATCGAGTTGTATTGCTTGAAAAACTGCGTCATGTCCACGATCAGATCGCGGATGACGGGCAGGCCAGGCAAGGGCTTGAGCACAATTTCGCCCGGCAGGCTGAGCATATTGGTCAAGCAGGCCAAACCATTTTTGCCATTGATGTTCATGGCGTCTGAGCCACACACACCTTCGCGGCAGGAGCGGCGAAAAGAGAACGTCGGGTCTTGGGCTTTGATTTTCATCAAGGCATCGAGCAGCATGCGCTCGTGGCCGTCGAGTTCCACCTCGATGGTTTGCATGTATGGCTTGGCATCGCGCTCAGGGTCATAGCGGTAAATTTTGAACGTGCGTTTCATGGTGTTTTTGCTGCTAAGAGGGTTGCCGGGATGGGAGGACTGGGTCAGAAGGTGCGCACTTTGGGCGGCACGCTGTCGACGGTCAACGGGGTGAGCTTGACCGGCTTATAGGTCAGGCTGTTGCTGGCGCTGTGCCACAGGCTGTGCTTGAGCCATTCGGCATCGTTGCGACCGGCGGCATGCTCAGGGGTGTCGCCGTAATCGTTGACGGTATGGGCGCCACGGCTTTCGTGCCGCGCTGCCGCTGACTCCATGGTGGACTGGGCGCACTCGATGAGGTTCTCCACCTCCAAGGCCTCGATGCGGGCGGTGTTGAACACATTGGACTTGTCTTTGAGACCAATGTGTTTGACGCGTTCGCGCAGGTCGGCGATTTTTTTCACGCCCTCGTCCATGCTGGCTTGGGTGCGAAACACACCCGCATGCAACTGCATGCTGGCGCGGATGTCGTTGGCCACGTCCTGGGCATATTCACCATCGGTGTTGCCATTGAGCCGCGCCAAGCGAGACAGCGACAAATCGGCGGCATCGGCTGGCAGGGGTTTGTGGGTTTTGTTTTTCTGGTGGAAGTCGACGATGTGGTTGCCTGCGGCTTTGCCAAACACCAGCAAATCGAGCAGCGAGTTGGTGCCCAGACGGTTGGCGCCGTGCACCGACACGCAAGAGCATTCGCCCACCGCATACAAACCATTCACCACCGCGTTGTGGTCGGTGGCGGACTGGGTGACCACTTGACCATGGATGTTGGTGGGGATGCCGCCCATTTGGTAATGGATGGTGGGCACCACCGGAATGGGCTCTTTGGTGATGTCGACGTTGGCGAAGTTGTGGCCAATTTCATAGACAGACGGCAGGCGCTTCATGATGGTCTCGGCACCAAGGTGATCGAGCTTCAAGTGCACATAGTCTTTGTTCGGGCCGCAACCGCGTCCCTCTTTGATTTCTTGGTCCATGCAGCGTGAGACAAAGTCGCGTGGTGCCAAATCTTTCAAGGTGGGCGCATAACGCTCCATGAAACGCTCGCCGTTGCTGTTGAGCAAAATCGCGCCTTCGCCACGGCAGCCTTCGGTCAAGAGCACACCGGCACCGGCCACACCGGTGGGGTGGAACTGCCAAAACTCCATGTCTTCCAGCGGAATGCCTGCACGTGCTGCCATGCCCAAACCGTCACCGGTGTTGATGAAGGCATTGGTCGAAGCGGCAAATATCCGGCCTGCACCACCGGTGGCGAGCAACACGGTTTTGGCTTCCAGGATGTACATCTCGCCGGTTTCCATCTCCAAGGCGGTGACGCCCACGGCATCGCCCTCGGCATCACGGATGATGTCCAGGGCCATCCATTCAACAAAGAAGGTCGTGTTGGCTTGCACGTTTTGCTGATACAGCGTGTGCAGCATGGCGTGACCGGTGCGGTCGGCCGCGGCGCAGGCGCGCTGCACAGGCTTTTCGCCGTAATTCGCGGTGTGACCGCCAAAGGGGCGCTGATAAATGGTGCCGTCGGGGTTGCGGTCAAATGGCATGCCCATGTGCTCAAGCTCGTAAACCACTTTGGGCGCTTCTCGGCACATGTACTCGATGGCGTCTTGGTCGCCCAGCCAATCCGACCCTTTGATGGTGTCGTAGAAGTGGTAGTGCCAGTTGTCTTCGGACATGTTGCCCAAGGACGCACCGATGCCGCCTTGGGCAGCCACGGTGTGCGAACGGGTGGGGAAGACTTTGGACAGCACGGCCACATTCAGACCGGCACGGGCCAATTGCAGCGAGGCACGCATGCCTGAGCCACCGGCGCCGACAATGACGACATCGAACCTGCGTCGGGCGATGGAACTTGAACTAGACATGGGTCACAGCCTCCAGAGAACTTGAATTGCCCAGCCGGTGCAAGACACCAGCCAGACCATGGTGAAAATTTGCAAACCCAGGCGCACGCCCACCGGTTTGACGTAGTCCATCCAAATGTCGCGCACACCGACCCAGATGTGGTAGGCCATGGCCACAATGATGGAGAAGGTCAGCGCCTTCATCCATTGGGTGCTGAAGATGCCCGCCCATTTGTCATAGCCAATGGGGCCACTGCCCCAGGCCAATTGCACCAACACCAACAAGGTGAACAAGGCCATCAAGCCTGCAGTGATGCGCTGGGCCAGCCAGTCGCGCAGCCCGTAATGGGCGCCGACCACCACGCGTTTGGAACCGTAATTGACAGACATGTGTTTCTTTCCTTGAGATCAGTACAGGCCAAACAACTTGGCACCCAGCACCAGGGTCATGGCGATGGACAAGCCCAGGGTGGCAATGGCAGAGGAACGGCCAAACTCTTTGCTCACCGCATGTTGCACATCCATGAAAAGGTGGCGCATGCCAGCGATCAAGTGGTGCAAATAGGCCCAGATCAGGGCCAAGGCGACCAGTTTCATGAACCAACCTGGCACAAAACCCAGGCCGACATTGAAAGCCAATTTGAATTTGGCGAATGAAATTTCGGATGAGACCGAGGTGTCGAACATCCAAATGATGAAGGGCAGCAACAAGAACATCAAGGCGCCACTGATGCGGTGCAGGATGGACACCCAGCCCGCAGGGGGCAGGCGATAGGAGGGCAAATCGGTCAGCGCATTGATATTGCGAAACTCAGGCCGTTTGGGGGCAGTCTCGGTCATGGGGAGGAATCCTGGTCGTGGGGTGGGAAAACAGATGGGTCAACAACAAAGTGGCAAATTCTATTGGACGGCAAAAAGATGACGTGAAAATTTCATGTCAGATTCAGAACAATTGATTTCGGTAGTGGTGCATATCGGTGCGGTACAAACCGCGGCGCAACTCCATGGGAAGGTCTTTGTAGGTGAACGCCACCCGTTCCACACTGAGCAACGGGGTGGTGGTGTTCACTTGCAGCCATTGTGCCTGTTGTTCATCGGGCAAGACCGCACGCAAGCGTTCATCGGCGCGAACCATGCTGATGCCGAACTCAGCCTCGAACATGGCGTACATGGGGCCCTGTGAGGCCGCCAAGCGCTCGGCACTCAAGCCCTTGAAGCGGTCGCCGGGTAGCCACAACTCTTCCAAGATGGTGGGCACACCGCCAAAGGACAGGGTGCGGCGAACTTCGATCACCGGTTCACCGGTGCGCAAGGCCAAGGCCCGCGCCACTTCGGCGCTGGCGCGCATGCGTTTGCAACCCAAGATCGTGCGCTCGGCGGGTCCTTGACTTTGGGGGTTGCCGTGGTCGGGTTGCAGTTTGAGAAATCGAAACTGAAATCTTTCTTCTGCATGTGTGGCGACAAATGTGCCCTTGCCCTGGCGGCGCACCAACAGGTTTTCGGTGGCCAACTCGTCGATGGCCTTGCGCACCGTGCCTTGGCTGACCTTGAAGCGAGCAGCCAGGTCCATTTCGCTGGGGATGGCTTCGCCGGGTTTCCACTCGCCGCCTTGGAGGCTTTGCAAGATCAGCCCCTTGATTTGTTGGTACAAGGGGCTGAAAGCCGGCGTCTGTCCAGGTGTCACCAACAGGCCAGGAATTTCACTGGCAAAAGCGGTTGCAGGTGATGGGTTTGATGGCGGCATGGCGTGGGTGTGACAGGGTGTCAGCCCTGCGTCATGGCCTCATCTTATCTTATATAAGACATAAGACAAACCGTGCCCCTGACATTTGCGGGTACACTCTTTTTTCAATTGTTAATTTCATCATCTGGAGCCTCCACCATGAGCAAAAAGCCCGTTCGCGTCGCCGTCACTGGGGCCGCTGGCCAAATCGGTTATGCCTTGTTGTTTCGCATTGCCTCGGGGCAAATGTTGGGCGCGGATCAACCGGTCATCTTGCAGTTGCTGGAAATCCCAGACGAAAAAGCCCAAAAAGCGCTCAAGGGCGTGATGATGGAACTCGATGACTGTGCCTTCCCATTGCTGGCCGGTATGGAGGCCCATGGTGACGCGAAAACCGCTTTCAAAGACACCGACTACGCTTTGCTGGTGGGTGCGCGTCCTCGGGGCCCCGGCATGGAGCGGGCCGACTTGTTGGCCGCCAATGCCCAGATCTTCACCGCCCAAGGCAAGGCCCTGGACGCAGCAGCGTCACGCAACGTCAAGGTGCTGGTGGTGGGCAATCCTGCCAACACCAACGCCTACATTGCGATGAAAAGCGCGCCCAGTTTGCCGTCCAAAAACTTCACCGCCATGCTGCGCTTGGACCACAACCGGGCCTTGAGCCAAATTGCCATCAAAACCGGTAAGACCGTGGCAGAAATTGAAAAGCTGGCGGTGTGGGGCAACCACTCGCCCACCATGTACGCCGATTACCGTTTCGCCACCATTGGTGGTCAGTCGGTCAAAGACATGATCAACGACCAAGAATGGAATGCGAATGTGTTTCTGCCCACCGTGGGCAAGCGCGGCGCGGCCATCATTGAAGCGCGCGGTTTGTCTTCGGCCGCTTCGGCCGCGAACGCCGCCATCGACCACATGCGCGATTGGGCTTTGGGTACCAACGGCAAATGGGTCACCATGGGTGTGGCTTCGCATGGCTGGTATGGCATACCCAAGGAAGTCATGTTTGGTTTCCCCGTCACCTGCGAAGGCGGCGAATACAAAGTGGTGGAAGGCCTGCCGATTGATGCCTTCAGTCAAAGCTGCATCGACAAAACCCTCAAAGAGCTCACCGATGAGCAAGCGGGCGTGGCCCATCTGATTTGATGAAACACCCTCGGGAGGTTTTGCTCGGCGCGCAAGCGGCGCTCACCCGCTTGCCCGTGTGTGACCACTACAGCGGTGTGCGGGTTCGCATGCAAAAGAGCCTGCAATTGCAGGCTGAAATGATGCAGGAGTTTGGGGTCTGCGTGTTTGACGCTACCCTCGATTGCGAAGATGGTGCCCCAGTCGGTGGTGAGGCCGAGCAGGCCGCTCTGGTCAGTGAACTGGCCCTGGGGGCCGCCCCTGGCGCCAGGGTGGCGGTGCGGGTGCACCCGGTCGATCACCCCGCATTTGAGGCCGACGTGGCCACCATTGTGGGCCGCGCCGGCCATCGGCTCAGCCACATCATGGTGCCAAAAGTGGAGTCGGTGCAAGATGTGCTCACAGCGGTGCGCGCCATCGACGATGCGGGTGCCAAACACCTGCCGCTGCATGTGCTGATTGAGTCGCCAGCGGCGGTACACCGGGCATTTGAGATTGCGGCCCAGCCTCGCGTGGCGTCGCTCAGTTTCGGTTTGATGGATTTTGTTTCGGCCCATGGCGGGGCCATTCCGTCAGCGGGCATGGGCTCGCAAGGCCAATTCACCCACCCCCTGGTGTTGCGCGCCAAACTGGAAATCGCCAGTGCGTGTCATGCCCACGGCAAAGTGCCCTCCCACGGCGTGGTCACCGAATTCAGCGACATGTCAGCGATTGAAAATGTGGCACGCCGCGCCAACCATGAACTGGGTTTCACCCGCATGTGGAGCATCCACCCCGCGCAAATCCGCCCCATTTTGGCGGCCATGGCACCCGACTCGGCAGAGGTGGCCAAGGCGTGTGAGATCATTTTGGCGGGCATGGAACAAGACTGGGCCCCCATCAGCCACCAAGGCCAGTTGCACGACCGTGCCAGTTACCGATTTTTTTGGCAGGTGCTGGAACGCGCCCATGCCACTGGGCAGTCCATGCCACCAGCGTTGGCTCATTTCTTTCACCCTTGAACAGGCGGTACCCATGGGCAAGATGATGATGACGATCCTATTGACCTGTGGTCTGGGACAAGGCTGGGCGCAAACCTCGCCAGGTCCCGCCTCCAAAACCAAAGCGGCACAAAACAAGCCACGTGCGACGCAAAAGTCACCTCTCAAACCCAGCACACAGCTGGTGGAACAAAGAGCTCTTTTGACAACTTTGACCGACGATTTGTTGGCCGTGGCTGCGCAGGTGCACACCGGGAACATGGTTTGCGAGGCCAGCACAGTGAAGATTGCGTCAATCCCCAGCGCCCAAGGCTATTTTGATGTGCACATGGGCAAGCACCGCTACCTGATGGCCCCTGTGGCCACGCAAACGGGAGCGGTTCGCTTGGAAGACACGGCACATGGCGCGGTGTGGATCCAATTGGCCAATAAATCCATGTTGATGAACCAAAAAGTGGGACGCCGCATGGCCGATGAATGCCAAAGCCCCGCGCAAATGGTGGTCGCCGAGGCCATGGCCAAAATGCCGCCCATCAACATCTTGGAGCCCTTGGGCGATGCCCGTCCCTCGCCCGCTGCCGAATTGGCCAACAAATAACCCCGTTGACTTTGCCCTTGAACACCTTCTTTTTTGAAATTTGATTGGAGAACTCAATATGTTGAAAACCTACCGTGACCATGTGGCCGAACGCGCTGCCTTGGGCATTCCCCCCTTGCCATTGAGCGCCAAGCAAACCGGCGAACTCATCGAGTTGTTGAAAAATCCACCCAAAGGCGAAGAAGCCATGTTGGTGGACCTCATCACCCACCGCGTGCCCGCCGGTGTGGACGACGCCGCCAAGGTCAAGGCCAGCTATTTGGCGGCCGTGGCCCATGGCACTGAAAAATGTGCCTTGCTCAGCCCCGAAAAAGCCACGAAGTTGTTGGGCACCATGCTGGGCGGCTACAACCTCACGCCTTTGATCGACTTGCTCGACAACCCAGCCTGCGCCCCCATCGCCGCTGAAGGTTTGAAGAAAACCCTGCTGATGTTTGACCAATTTCACGACGTCAAAGAAAAGGCCGACAAAGGCAATGCCTTGGCCAAAGCCGTCGTCCAGTCCTGGGCCGATGCCGAGTGGTTCACCAGCCGCCCCGAAGTGCCCCACAGCATCACGCTGTCGGTGCTGAAAGTCACTGGCGAGACCAACACCGATGATTTGTCACCTGCCCCCGATGCCTGGAGCCGCCCCGACATCCCTTTGCATGCCTTGGCCATGTTGAAAAACAAACGCGACGGCATCACGCCTGAGGAAGACGGCAAGCGCGGCCCCATCAAGTTCATTGAAGACCTGCGCGCCCGTGGCCATTTGGTGGCCTATGTGGGCGACGTGGTGGGCACGGGTTCGAGCCGCAAATCGGCCACCAACAGCGTGTTGTGGTTCACTGGCGAAGACATCCCGTTTGTGCCCAACAAGCGTTTCGGTGGTGTGTGTTTGGGCAGCAAAATTGCCCCGATTTTTTACAACACCATGGAAGACGCGGGTGCTTTGCCCATCGAGTTGGATGTGAGCCAAATGAACATGGGTGACGTGGTGGAGTTGCGCCCTTATGAAGGCAAGGCTTTCAAAGACGGCAAAGAAATCGCCAGCTTCACCGTCAAAAGCGATGTGTTATTCGACGAGGTGCGTGCGGGTGGCCGCATTCCTTTGATCATTGGCCGCGGCCTGACCGCCAAAGCGCGTGAAGCCTTGGGTCTGCCGCCATCGACCTTGTTCCGTTTGCCAGCGGTTCCCAAAGGCCACGGCAAAGGTTTCACGCTGGCGCAAAAAATGGTGGGACGTGCTTGCGGTTTGCCAGAAGGGACGGGCGTGTTGCCCGGCACCTATTGCGAACCGCGCATGACCTCGGTGGGCTCGCAAGACACCACTGGCCCCATGACCCGCGATGAGTTGAAAGACTTGGCGTGTTTGGGCTTCAGCGCCGATTTGGTGATGCAGTCTTTTTGCCACACCGCGGCCTACCCGAAACCCGTCGACGTGAAGACGCACCATGAGTTGCCTGAGTTCATCAGCAACCGTGGAGGTATCAGCTTGAAGCCCGGCGACGGCATCATCCATTCGTGGCTCAACCGCATGCTCTTGCCCGACACCGTGGGCACGGGTGGCGACAGCCACACCCGATTCCCGGTGGGTATCAGCTTTCCCGCGGGTTCGGGTTTGGTTGCCTTTGCCGCGGCCACCGGCGTGATGCCTTTGGACATGCCCGAGAGCGTGTTGGTGCGCTTCAAAGGCCAAATGCAACCAGGGGTCACCCTGCGCGATTTGGTGCATGCCATCCCGTTGTACGCGATCAAAAAAGGGCTGCTCACCGTCGAGAAAAAGGGTAAGAAAAATATTTTCTCGGGCCGCATTTTGGAAATCGAAGGCCTGCCCAATTTGAAGGTGGAGCAAGCCTTTGAGTTGTCCGATGCCTCTGCCGAGCGCAGTGCCGCTGGTTGCACGGTGCACCTGAACAAAGAGCCGGTCATCGAGTACATCAACAGCAACATCGTGTTGCTCAAGAACATGATCGCCCAAGGCTATGCCGATGCGCGCACCATTGGCCGCCGCATCCAAGCCATGGAGGCTTGGTTGGCCAATCCGCAGCTCTTGCAAGCCGACAAAGACGCCGAGTACACCGAAGTGATCGAGATCGATTTGAACGAGATCAAAGAGCCCATCGTGTGCTGCCCCAATGACCCTGATGACGCCAAGACCTTGAGTGATGTGTCCGGCGCCAAGATCGACGAGGTGTTCATTGGTTCGTGCATGACCAACATCGGCCACTTCCGCGCCGCTTCCAAATTGCTCGAAGGCAAGCGTGATATCCCCGTGAAATTGTGGATGGCGCCGCCCACCAAAATGGATGCACAGCAACTCACCGAAGAAGGCCACTATGGCGTGTTTGGCAATGCTGGCGCACGCATGGAAATGCCCGGTTGCAGCCTGTGCATGGGCAACCAAGCACAGGTGAAAGAGGGCGCGACGGTGATGTCCACCAGCACCCGCAACTTCCCCAACCGCTTGGGCAAAAACACCTTTGTGTATTTGGGCTCGGCCGAGTTGTCAGCGATTTGCTCCAAGCTCGGGCGCATTCCCACGCAAGCCGAGTACTTGGCTGACATGGGCGTGATCAATGCCGATGGCAGCAAGATTTACAAGTACCTGAACTTCAACCAGATTGACAGCTATCAGGAAGTGGCTGATACGGTCAAAGCCTGATCGATTGGCGCGTCTGCCGCGTCACACTGCAAAACCTGCAAGCTGCCAAATCTTGCAGGTTTTTTCATTCGGGTTCGATTTTGGCGTCGCGCACCACTTTGCCCCAGCGCGGTGACTCGGCGCGAATGAGGGCGGCAAAGACCTCGGGAGAGCCGCCCCCCACCTCATTGCCCTGGCTGAGAATTTTGTCGCGCACTTCTGCGTTTTGCAGGGCTTGGTTGCAAGCGGCATTGAGGGTTTTGATGACCTCAGCGCTCATGCCTTTGGGGCCCACCAAACCTTGCCAGTTTTGCACTTCAACGGCGGGGAAGCCCAATTCCGTCATGGTCGAAATTTGGGGCAGCAAAGGGGATCGCACCCGGCTGGTGATGGCCAAGGCGCGCAGGCGCCCACTTTTGATCGCAGGCATGGCCGAATACATTTGCTCAAACATCATGTCCACTTGTCCGCCCATCAAATCGCTGGCCCCAGCAGCACCACTTTTGTAGGGAACGTGTATCAAGTCAATGCCTGCGGTGTGCTCGAACAAGGCCCCACTCAAGTGATGAGACCCGCCAAGGCCGCCCGAGGCAAAGCTGTATTTGCCAGGCGTGGCTTTGGCCGCTGCCACCACCTCGGCCACGGTTTTAAAGGGTGACTCGTTGCGCACCATCAATATCAAAGGGCCTTTTTCAATCAAGGCGATGGGCACGATGTCGTTGATGGGGTCGAAGTTCAGTTTTTTGAACAGCGCATGGTTCACGGCCAAGGGTGCGAAATTGCCCATGCCCACGGTGTAACCGTCGGGCCGCGCGCGCGCGATGATCTCGGTGCCAATATTGCCGCCAGCCCCGGCCTTGTTGTCAATGAGGATGGGTTGTCCCAGCAAGGTGCTCATCACTTTGGCGACTTGGCGCGAGCGGCTGTCGGCATTGCCGCCAGCTGCATACGGGCATACCCAGGTGATGGGTTTGGATGGGTATTTGTCTTGTGCCAGCGTGGCCAAGGGCAGCAGGGCGGTGGCACCCGCAGCTTGCACCAGGGATCTGCGTTTCATGGTTGTCTCCCTCAGGAATATGAACAGGAAAAGTCATCATAAGGCTTGCGGCAGGAGGCGCGACGCCATCGCGCAGGGCGATGGTTGCCATTCCTCAGCGATGGCTGACAATCGGGTGCCATGTCGCATGCTCTGTTGATTTCTGGTGCCGGAATTGCCGGTTTGGCCGCAGCCTTGGCCTTGTCACGCGCGGGTGCCCGTGTGGATGTGGTGGAGCGTGCGCCGCAGTTGTCCACCGAGGGTGCGGGCGTTCAACTGGGTCCCAATGTGACGCGGATTTTGCGCGCCTGGGGCTTGCAAGATGCGTTGAATGCTGTGGCGGTGTTCCCCCAACACCTGTGCGCCCGCGATGCCCGTGATGGGCGTGTGATGGGGCAGGTGGCGCTGTCGACAGGCGCACAGCGTTATGGTGCGCCCCATGTGTGCATCCACCGCGCCGATTTGCAAATGCTTTTGTGGCATGCGGCTCAGCAAGAGCGCCATATCCATTGGCATTGGGGCCAAGCCTTGCAATCGGTGAACCCAACGGCAGACCATGTTTCGGTGCGCAGTGAGGCGGGTCAAACGTGGAGCGCGCATGGTTTGGTGGTTGCAGAAGGCATTGGCAGCCCCTTGCGCTGCCAGCTGCTGGGAGATGGGGCGGCCACGCCAACGGGCCATGTCGCCTTGCGTGCTTTGTTGCCCATGGCTGACGTGCCCTCGGCGTGGCGCAGCAGCGATGTGCAGGTCTGGATGGGTGTGGATTTCCACTTGGTGCATTACCCGGTGCGGGGTTCGAAATGGCTCAACCTGGTGCTGGTGCTGAACCGACCCGACATGGCCCAGGACCTTGGGTGGATTGGGGTGGGCGATGCGGCCTGGGCACAGCGGGCTGTGGGCCGCAGTTGTGCCGCTCTGCGCGATTTGGTGGGGGCGGTGTCTGAATGGCGTTATTGGGTGCTGGCCGACCGCCCTCCGATGGCCTCGGCCAGTGAAATGGCGCAGGGGCGGGTGGCTTTGGTGGGCGATGCAGCCCACCCGATGCGGCCCTATTTGGCCCAAGGTGCTGGCATGTCCATCGAGGATGCGGCTGCTCTGCAAATGGCGTGGCAAGGCCCATCTGGGGATAGTGTGACTGCGGCTTGGCAAGCCATGGCGCACAGCCGTTGGCAGCGGGTGGCCCGCGTGCAACAACAGTCGCGCCGCAACGGCCGCATCTTTCACAGCTCGGGCTGGCTGCGATGGGGGCGGAACCTGGCTTTGCAGACCTGGGGGCCGCATTTGATGGACCCTGCGTGGTTGTATGGCGGTGGGCCCATTCCCGCTCTTTAAAATACGCCATCCTGTAAGGAAGACCCACTGCCAATGCCAATTGAGGTGACAGTTTCAGGGCCTCACTTTTAATGACATCAAACAACCCCATTTCTTTTCTCCAACATGGGGTGATTAAAAACACCACACCATCTGTTTGACCGGTAAATGTGACATATTTTTCTTGCTGAAAACTTTGTCACATTTACTATATTTAAAATCAACCTTAAATCCATTCAGATCAGAATAGACGTCATAAAACTGAAATTATTTCGCAGTAGATTTCTCCTTTTTTGGGAAATAAAAATTATGCGGACTCAATTGGTTTTACTAGCGACATTGGCCTTATCACTGTTGGCAGGTTGTCCTAACAATAACAATACAGTTTCGACGACTGCTCAAGGTGTATTTGTGGATGCGCCTGTTGAAGGGCTGACTTATGTAAGTGATGGCATCACTGGTACGACAGATAGTGATGGCAAGTTCACATATCGCATCGGCAGTACCGTCACTTTTTCAATCAACGGTGTGCAGCTCCCGGCTGTGCAAGGTGGAAGCATGTTGACGCCGGTCGACTTGGTGGGTGCATCTTCATCTGACAGTCCTGAAGCTGTATACATCGCACGCTTCTTGCAAAGCATTGACAGCGACGGCAATCCAGACAATGGTATTCGCATCGATAAATCCAAGCTGGCCAGTGGCGCGGCAACGCCCGCAAATTGGACTTCTGACCCCTTGGCCAATTTGGTTACCCCTGCTGCCTTGGCGGCCGCACCCACAGAAGCAGCGGCACGTACGCACATGAAGTCACAAATTGCGACTTTGTCTGGTTTGCCGCGCATGTCCTTGGTGGGGCGTTACAGCACCGGAGGCACAACTGCCAACACAACCGAAGGCAGTTTGTCCAGAACCACTCGGTTGTATGCTGAAATCATTTCTTATCACAAGCTGAGCAAGTCGGCATTCATCACCATAGATGAACCCTTGACCAACAACCCCACTTCCTTTGCCCGCATCAGCTTGTCTGCCTTGACCACCACGGGCATGAAAACCAAGCCTGAGGACAACAACGAAGTGGTCAGCACTCAAAATTTGACCCTTGGTACGCCAGTCGATGTGTCCACCCATGTCAATGACAGCGGTTTTACTGCGGGTGGCGTTCAAAGTTTGGACATTACTGGTAATTTGCTGGCCATTGCGGTGGCCAACACGACCAAAAACCTCAGTGGTGTGATTGCTTTTTACACCCTAGATGCCAATGGTGCGGCCACTTTTGTGCGCAAAGTCACTGTAGGTGTGTTGCCCGATGGCGTGGCCTTTTCACCCAATGGTAAATATTTGGTGGTGGCCAACGAGGGAGAGCCTTTGAAAAACAGCGCCACCAACGTGACCGATGCTGAGGGCTCGATTTCTATCATTGCCATCACCGATGGGCAACCCGCCACCAGCGCTACCACCTTGGGCTTCACAGATTTCAACACGGGTGGTTCACGTGCCAGTGAATTGCCCGCAGGTGTTCGCATCGTGCGCCCAGGTGCCACATTTTCACAAGATGTGGAGCCCGAATACGTCACCATTTCAGACGACAGCAAAACCGCATTTGTGACCTTGCAAGAGGCCAACGCGGTGGCTGTGGTGGATTTGGCGACTGCACGCATCAGCAAAATTCACGCATTGGGTGTCAAGGACTTTGGCCAAAGCAAAAACAAGCTCTGGACCAATGACACCACTGCGTACACGACGTGTACATCTGCCACTGTGTGTACTGCACCCACATTAAAAAATTACACCAATCTCTACGGGTATTACCTGCCAGATGGTGTGGCCAGCTTCACCATTGCAGGTAAAACCTACTTTCTGACAGGCAACGAGGGCGACAACAAAGACGACTACATTGAGACCGCAGCCAAGGAATCTGCCCGCGTCAGTGAAATTACATCTAGCCTTGATACATCCATTTTTACAACCACGGTCAGCACCGAGTTAGCGCGTTTGAATATCAATAAAACAGCGAATGGAACTGCCGTGGGTGTCAATAGCGCGACCGGAAAGTACGAAAAGCTCTACACATATGGCGCACGATCATTCTCTATTTGGGATGCCGATACAGGTGCCCAGGTGTTTGATTCAGGCGACGATTTTGAACGCGTGGTTTACAACGACGCCACCCCCTCCTTGCTTTTCAGCGCTTTGAAAGGCCGCATGGACGATAAAGGGCCAGAGCCGGAAAACATCGTTGTGGGTCAAGTCGGCAGCGAGTATTTTGCTTTCATCGGCTTGGAGCGTTCCAGCGGCATCATGATGTACCAAATCACCAACCCGGCCAAGCCTAAGTTTGTCCAATACATTCGCAACACAAGTGACGCAGCCACAACTGGTGACATTTCTCCTGAAGGTTTGAAATTCATCTCAGCTGCTGACAGTCCTACTGGGGTGCCATTGCTATTGGTCGGTTATGAGGTCAGTGGATCAATGGCAGTGTTTCAAATCAAATAAATGCTGGCGCTTTTGCACGTCTCAAAGCCTCAGATTGACAACTACTGACCTTAAATCGGAAAAAGCATCGCTGCGGCGATGCTTTTTCATGGGTTTTACTCGATCCGTGCTCGAAACAGAGGCCTGTAATCAACTGGCTTGCACGCCCAACAACAACCATTCCATCAAAGCTTTTTGCACGTGCAAGCGGTTCTCCGCTTCATCCCAAACCACCGATTGGATGCCATCGATCACATCGGCACTCACTTCTTCGCCGCGGTGGGCCGGCAAGCAGTGCATGAACAAGGCATCGGGCCGCGCAGCAGACATCATCTCGGCATCCACACACCACTGTGCAAAGGCTTTTTTGCGCACCTCGTTTTCGGCCTCAAAACCCATGCTGGTCCACACATCGGTGGTGACCAAATCAGCTTGGTGGCAGGCGTCCAGCGGGTTTTGAAACACCTGGTAGCTCTCAGGCCGGCGCAGGCCCGCCACAGATTGGTCGATCTCATAGCCACTGGGTGTGCTGACATGGACTTTGAAGCCCAGCAAATCGGCCGCTTGCAACCAGGTGTTGGCCATGTTGTTGCCGTCGCCCACCCAAGCCACGGTTTTGCCGCGAATGCTGCCCCGGTGTTCGATATAGGTGAAGATGTCGGCCAAGATTTGACAGGGATGGAACTCGTTGGTCAGCCCATTGATCACCGGCACGCGCGAGTTGGCGGCGAAGCGCTCGAGTTTGCTTTGCTCGTAGGTGCGAATCATCACCAAGTCAACCATGCGGCTGATCACTTTGGCACTGTCTTCGATGGGTTCGGCGCGACCCAGTTGGCTGTCGCCCGTGGTCAAGTGCACCACAGAACCACCGAGCTGGTACATGCCGGCTTCAAAGCTGACCCGGGTGCGGGTTGAGGCCTTTTCGAAAATCATGGCCAAGGTGCGGTCCACCAAAGAATGGTGCTTTTCGTAAGCCTTGAACTTTTTCTTGATCAATGCCGCACGCTCGAACACATAGGCGCATTCGGCAGCGCTCAGATCGTTGAACTGTAAAAAGTGACGCATGACCGCCTCAGGCCGCCGGTGCGGTTTCGGCCAACCATTGGCGCACCAATGGGGCCAGCAAAGCGACCACTTCGTCCGCTTCTGCCTCAGTGATGATCAGTGGCGGCACCAAACGAATCACTTTGTCGGCGGTCACACTGATAAGCAAACCCGCGTCCAAGGCGCGTTGCATCAAGCCGCCACAAGAACGATTGAGTTCGATGCCGATCATCAAGCCCTGACCGCGAATGTCAATCACGCCCGGCAGCGAGCCGATGTCGCGCACCAAGGCGGCGTGCAGGTGCGCCCCCACTTTGGCGGCGTGGTTTAGCAGGCCATCTTCTTCCATGATGCGGATGGTTTCCACCCCCGCACGCATGGCCAAGGGGTTGCCACCAAAAGTGGTGCCGTGGTTGCCGGGTTGAAAAATATGCGCGGCATTGGGACCGGCCACCACCGCACCGATGGGCACGCCAGAGGCCAAGCCCTTCGCCAGGGGCATCACATCGGGCACGATGCCAGCCCACTGGTGGGCAAACCATTTGCCAGTGCGCCCCATGCCGCACTGGACTTCGTCGATCATCAGCAGCCAACCGCGCTCGTCACACAAGCGGCGCACGGCTTGCAAGTATTCGACGCGGGCCGGGTTGACACCGCCTTCGCCTTGGATGGTTTCCAAAAATACCGCGACCACATCTTGGCGAGCCGCGGTGGCTTTTTGCAAGGCGTCGATGTCGTTCAAGGGCACCCGAATGAAGCCATCGACCATGGGGCCAAAACCCTGCTGGATTTTTTCGTTGCCGGTGGCACTGAGGGTGGCAATCGAGCGGCCATGAAAAGCTTTGTCATAGACCACGATTTGGGGCAGGTCAATCCCTTTGTCATGGCCAAATTTGCGCGCCAATTTGATGGCCGCTTCGTTGGCCTCCAAGCCCGAATTGCAGAAAAAAA
>Ga0214921_10002932_pt1 | contig 26929 bp, 24 predicted proteins | sample LL1505_MetaG_FD_177992 | JGI IMG/M metagenome (GOLD analysis project Ga0214921, IMG submission 177992) | Freshwater microbial communities from Lake Lanier, Atlanta, Georgia, United States - LL-1505 | ecosystem: Environmental > Aquatic > Freshwater > Lake | place: USA: Georgia | collected... | reverse complement strand
ATAGCAGAATAAAATCATTTATACTAGAACCACAATCTTATTTATCTTTTACAAATTTAAGTTACAATTTAAATGATGATGAAATAATAATGATTCAATCCATGTTAACTCAAGAATATTTTGAAGGTCTTGTTCCAGCAGTTTTTAATAAATATGTTAAATATAATAGCTATGATGAAGTTGAACCCATTCAACATCCAATTTATGAAAACTCTTTTTCTATAGAAGAAGCAGTAAATCCAAAAAATATTGACGAATGTGTTACAACTACAAAGGATAAAATATTCTCTCTAACATGGAGAAAACACTTCCCAAAAACATTCAAAGAAAAAGAGTATTCCAAAACAAAATATTGCACATTTTATGTTATTATTGACTTAATAAAAGAGAAAACAGGAAAAGTATTTGATATTAATGACATTCGTGATGAATTATACTCTGAATATACAAAATATGTACCAAAATTGGAGGGACAAATTTTAGATATGATGAGTGCTCAAGGTAAAAAAATAATTGCATCTCAAGTAAAAGGTAAAAAATTACGTTTTCAAGATATGATCTACTCAGAAAGTTATTACTTAACAACTATTGATTATTATTTATTAGCTAATAAATTTAATGTGCCTATTTTTTTCATTAGTGCAAAATATTTATTTGAGACAAACTTTTCAAAACATGAGTTTGTTGCTTATGGTAATAGAGATGATAATTTTGCATTTATTGTAGTTCCAGGTTTAAGAGCGGAAGAAATTCCAAGTTTTAAAGTAATTCAATCTGAAGATAACAAATATTTTTTTAGTTTGTCTGATATTAAAAATAATGAAGATTTAATTGTTGCATTAACAGATAAAAAAAGTGTTCAAAATTATATTGAATCTTTTACTAAGACTTCAACGTATGTATATCAAAAAAAGAAACCAAAACCAGTTTTAGTAATAGAAGATAGTGAAAGTCAAAAAAGTGAAGGAAAAAGCGAAGCAAAAAGTGAAGCAAAAAGTGAATCAACAATTATAATTGTACCTAAAAAGAAACGAACTTTGAAAGAAAAAAAAGTTGTAGATACAAGAAAAAGTAAAAAAAATATTCCACCATTAAAACCTATATTAGAATTTACAAATAGTTCTGAAGTTTAACTTATAGAATCATTATCATTCTCCTCATCATCTTCTTCATTTGATGCATTTATTATGTGATTCATAACTATTTGTGTTCTATCTATTAAATCTTCATTGGTTTCCTCATCTTCATTTTCAACGTCACTCTGCATATTGAAGTTTGGTAAAGTTTCATCATTACTATTATTTGAATTTGGTGTTTCATTTGTTGATGCAATACTAGAGCTATTATCTTCAATGTTATTATTATATATATCTTCATTTTCATTTTCATTTTCATTTTCATTTTCATTTTCATCTTCATCTTCTCTTTCATCATAGTAATCTGCTTCATTTTTAACATGAGAAGTTAAAAATGCATCGTTTTCCTTCTCATAAAAATTTATATGTGCATCATTGAAAATAATAACTTTTTTTTTACATGTATTTTTATTGAAAGGGTTATCAATAACTCCTGGAGGAACATATTTTTCAAACTTTATATATTTTCTTCCGAATTGAGGATTAAATTTAAAAAATCTCTTTATTTTATAAGATAATTTATGAAAGTATTCATGCCTTTTTTCAAAACATAAAGAATATGTGGCTATAAAATAATAATGTAAATATGGTTTCATAATTTCATATAATGTATTTTTAGGAAAATCATCGCTTATACGTATTTTTTTTCTGTAATACGTTTTAATCATTATTTTAATATGATCTTCAGCTTCATTATATTCTAAATTATCGATATAATCTTTGATTGCGTATTCTCTTATGATATAAAGATTTTCTTTGCGAAAATTTTCTAAATTAAAATTGGCCATGAAAAAATTTTGAATAAGCTCAGGCATTATGTAATTTTTATGCTTGATAAAAAAATAAATATTATATAAAGTTGATTTATTAAATGGAATATTAGTGTACGGATTTTTGCACTCAGAAGGATCAGAAAAAAAATTAGGAGAATTTGTTAATGATTTTTTTATTATTTGTATTAAATCATTTATTGTAAATAAATATTTACAGCAATTTTTTGAATCAAAAATACAAATAACATTTTTTTCTGTTTTTTTTATAGGATTCAAAAACATATCAGTATCAATTTTAATAGGAGCCTTTTTATTTTTATATATATAAGCTAATCTAGAAAATCCATTATTAATTTTCTGGATTGAACAAAATAAATTTATTATTTTTTCTTTAAATTCATTTGAACAAAACATATTTTCAATAATCGACTTTAACAAAAGAAACTTTCCATTTTTTCTAACGTCAAAAATTACATATTGATAAAAAAAATTTTGTAAAAAATAATCTTTACTTTGATCTTGATTTTCAATTGAAGAATTTCTTAAAATGCACGTGAAATCATTTTGTTTTGAAAAATCATTTGTATAAATATAAGGTTCTATATTGGGATTCATTAATTTTTGACTTATGTAAAAAAATGTTTCCATTATTATTATTATAGTTTTGTATTTAATATTATTCACAAAATTATATTGTAATGAGTTTTAGAATCCTGGATTGTAATTATTGTCCGACCCTAAATTACTTGCATTAATACTTACAACATTATTTTGAATTGCAAGTTTACTAGTACTACACTTATCGTCTGAATTTTCAATTCCACCAAACATTTTCTCAATATCTTCTTGTTCATTGACTCCCTCATATTGTGAAACCTCCTCAAGTTCTTTCATCTCATCAATGTTCAAGACTACTTGGAAAGCACTTGTTCCATAAAATCCTTCTTGACCGCACATAACATTTGCTGAAATTCCTCGCATTGTATCCAATTCTGCATGTCTAGCCGCCTTCAAGAACATTTCTGGAGTCTCCTCAAAAGATGCCTTTGCAATGGGACCAATATTATCATTATTAATACCATGACGGAAAATAGATATCATTTTACTGGTAAAAGTCATACGATCACATAACAAACTAAAATTGTGTGAATTAATATAAGTACCATCAAATTCAATAACATCAACCAATTCATTGTAAATTGTTTGTCTTGCTGCTTCAATTCCAAGAACATTAAACACTTCAACAATATCATTACTAATAGTTCTATTAGCATCAATATAGTCCAATGCCAAAACACTCATCATATTTGTTCCAACTGTATCCAAAACCCAAATATCTTGTTTCTTGAAAACACCAGAGGTTTCTACCACGTTATCCTTGATTTTTCGCATAATAACTTTATTGATTCCCTTGATACCACGCAAGACAATGTTTTGTAAAAGTTGATCTTGGAAATTCTTCAAAATGTAAATCTGATCTGATTGATCAAGTGGATTTACTTTCTTTTTTTGTCCACTTCTGGAACTATTCTGTTTCATAATATTATTCATTCGAATACGAAATACAAGTTTATCTGAATTATAATCTGAAAATACACAACTGATTTCATCTCCATAACTATTGTTAAGTGTAAAATTAACGTCATCCATTGTTAAATTTTTTTCCAACATCATAGTTTTATCCATTACCATTCTAATTATCCATTTAGATTTTTCATTAGTATCATCACTCGATGAAACATTCGCGCATTCATCAATCATACTTTCAAATGCGCGATATTGTTCCATTGTACTTTTATCTTCTTCAATCATTGTATTTAAATCATCAGGATCAAAACAAATTTCAATTGACTCTACAATTTCTTCTAAAATTGTGTGTTCTAACATATACATGATTGCATGTGCTTTATCTTTATCCGTCTCCTCATCCTTTTTCAGGTATACCGTTAATGAAGGATTCTTTGGTTCACTAGACAATGACAGAATTTCTTCAATTCTCGGCACACCACGAGTTACATTAGATTTGGCTGCAACACCAGCAAAATGAAAAGTGTTCAGGGTCATCTGAGTTGACACTTCACCAATAGACTGCGCAGCAAGCATACCAACCATTTCTCCAGGTGTAACAATTGCACGTTTATAAGCTAATTGAATTGTATTAAGCAGAACTGAAAGAGCAGTTTTATTAAATCTTTTCACAAAAAGCAACTCCTTAGGTGATAAGTAATAATAGTAAAGAACTTTGAATAATTGTGTAGGAGGAGCATAATGAATTCTTTCAAGATTTTCATAAGTCTCTTCAATCATTCCAAATGCTTCAAGCGGTGTAATATCGACAAGAGAATTTGAATTTATATTTTGTTGACCTTGAATATTATTAATAATATACGAAAATGCAACAGGACAATTTACAATACTATCGCCTTTATTCTTAAATACATTTTTTATTATTTCTTCGCGTTTTTGAATCATAAAATCAGTATATTTCTTGCATTTATCATTTGTTTCCTGGAGTTGTTTTTTGAATCGAGTCAAAGTATTTTTCAACATCATTATACTCAATCCTTTAAATTTACCAGATTCATCAGGCATATTGAAATGCGCGTAAATCTCCTGAATACTCATTGAAACAATTGGAATTTGTTGATTTTCTACTCGAACTGTATCAATTCCGTCCTCTCCATATGCAAACTGCACAATTTTATTTTTATTTGTTCTTATAGTCATGTCATAATTTACCATAAGATCTTCAAGACCTTTGATAATTCTTCTTTGAATATAACCTGTGGTGGAAGTTTTAACTGCAGTATCAATCAAACCAACACGACCACCCATTGCGTGAAAGAACAATTCTTGAGGAGACAAACCATTAATATAAGAACTTTCAACAAATCCACGAGCACCAGGAGAATCATCAAACTTGGTGTAATGAGGAAGGGTTCTTTGCTCAAATCCATAAGGAATACGTTTTCCATCTACGTTTTGTTGACCAAGACAAGAAATCATTTGTGAAATATTCAAGTCACTGCCTTTTGATCCTGCATTGACCATGATTACAAAACGATTGTTCTTATCAAGACTCTTCAATCCAATCTTGCCTGCCTCGGATGATGCTTGATTTAGAATATTATTGACTTGTGTCTCAAACTCCTGTTCATTTGTTTTACCAGTATTATTTTCAAAGACACCAATTTGTGTTTGGTCAATCAAATTCTTGACATCTTGCTTCTTTTTCTCAATAACATTAATAATTTCTTGATTTGTCTTATCATCCGAAATCAAATCACTAATTCCAACACTGAATGAGCTGGATTTCATGTATTCGGTAATAATATTTTGCAAATCATCAATAAAATTAGAGGCAGCCATATTTCCAAAATCATTGCACGAGCGTTGAATGAGACCCTTTGTACCAGCACCCAACACGTCTTTATCAATCTGACCTCGAAGATACTTTCCATTACGAATTTCAAGAATATGATTTGAAGTCTTGGGATTTTCATCATCTTTATATGCTTTTGTTTTGTAACTTAAAGACAATGGGTTCATAATTTGCGAAAGCAAATCAAAACTGGAAACTTGTTCACCCTTTGACAATAATTCCTGTTCATTTACTTTTTGAAACATCATTAGCAAGTTCATTGCTTCGCGAGGAGTAAAATTTATATTTTCTCTTGTGAAACGATAACAACCAAGCATTGAATCTTGGTAAATACCAATAATAGGTTTGTTATTTGCAGGACTAATTAATTGATATGGAACTGCGGCAAGATTTTTTAATTCTGATTCAGACTCAACATCTTGCGGCATATGAAGATTCATTTCATCTCCATCAAAATCAGCATTGTATGGCTTGGTATCAGCAACATTCATGCGAAAGGTATCACCTCTCTTCATGATTTTTGCAATATGACACATCATACTCATTCTATGAAGAGTAGGTTGACGATTGAAAAGGATTGGATCTCCATCCATCATATGTCTGTGTACAATATCACCTTCTTCAAGAACAATTGACTTTCTGTCAACATATCTCAGTGTGATTGATTCGCCATTTTTCTTTTCCAAAATTTTAGCACCAGGCCATTCATCGGGTCCATTCAATACTAGTTTTGTCAAAAAGGCTTTATTTATTTTATTAACAATCACTGGCTTAGTAATGTTTTTTGCAATTTTCATAGGAATTCCTAAATCACGAATAGAAATGTTTGGATCTGCAGTAATAACTGAACGCGCACTAAAATCTACACGTTTCGCCATAAGATTTCCTCTCATGCGTCCACCCTTACCATTTAAACGATCCTTAATTGATTTAAGAGGTCTGCCAGAACGCTGTGCAACTGATGCTACACCAGGAATCTTGTTATCTACTTGAGTTGCAACATAATATTGCAATACTGTAGTCCAATCATCAATAACATTAGCAGGTGAATTATTTTGAATTTTCTCCTGCAAAGTTTTATTGGTCTTAATAATATTTACCAAAATATGACTCAAATCATCCTCACTTCGTTGCTGAGCATCGTGCTTTACTGATGGTCTGACTGCAGGAGGGGGGACGGCCATTACTTGACAAACCATCCAATCTGGTCTTGACCAAATGGGACTAAATCCCATGAAAGATACATCCTCATCGGAAATTCTCTTAAATATCTTAAGAACCATTTCAGGAACTAATTTAATCACAATGTTTTCTCCATCTTCACTTTCATTTTTCCATTCAGCAAATATTGTTGCTAGTCCTTCCTTTCTAATTTTATTTGGTTGCAAACATCCACAACCATCTTCAGTATCTTCGCCACAACGCTTCATTTTACTTGCTAATGAAAATACGTACTTCCATCTAGCATCTCCTGTAATTTTTAGCGCTTGCTTGTATTTTTCTTTACTAATAAGAAGTTTACTGCATTTAAAACAAACACACCGCAATAGTTTTTGTATTGTGGTCAAATATTGAATATAAAACACTGGGCGCGCCAATTCAATATGTCCAAAGTAACCAGGGGTTTGCATATAGTCTAAACCATCTGTAGGACAAATCAATCCTGGTTCAAGTACACCCATTCTTGGATCAAATAATCCTCCAATAACAGGTTTATTATTTATATATGTATCACGACTAGTAATTTCAGCAACAGATCCTTTTCGTATTTCATCCGGAGATAAAATGCTGAATTGAATACCAATAATTTTAGAGGGATTATTCATTTTGAAACTGTTGTTTTTAGACATCTCCTTATATTACCACAATAATATTTAGATTGTTTTAAAATCAATTTTTTTAATTATTGTTTAAATCATTTTGTTAAACTATTATTTTTAAAATAAAATAAAAATTGATTTGAATATAAAACGAAAAATAATAAATACATAAAACAAGAATGCCGCGCGACGCTCAAACTAAATATTCAAAAAAGGACATTAAACGTTCCAAAAAATCTGAGGAATTAGCTAAGAAAAAAAAGCGTAATAATGACTCAGACGATGATGACAATAGCATTTTCACCAGCGATGATGAAGATGAAATGGACGTTCATGAATATAGAAAGTTTTTGAAAAAAATTTTCCCATCTAAACATTTAGATAAAAAGATTGCCTCTGGAGAAAAGTTGAAAGCTTTGGCTAAAAAACGAATTGTTGAAGAGGAGGATGAAGATTCTGAGGAAGAAGAGAAAGAAATTGTTTCAAAACATTCTAAAAAGATTTTGAAAAAGCGCGTTTCCAATAAAAAGAAAAAGGTTGAGGAAACTGAGGATGAAGATGAGGAAGAAGAAGAAATTATGCGAAAACCTTCTAAAAAGACTTCAAAAAATAAAAAAATAATTGTTGAAGAAGATGACGAGGATGAAGATGAAGAAGTTTGGGAAACTGATGAAGATGAAGATGAAGGCGAAGAAGATGAACTCGGAGTTAGAAAACCAGGAAAATTCAATATTATCTTTACCATTGGTGGAAAGGGTGAAGATGATGATGAAGATGAATGGGATGACGAGGATGAATGGGATGATGATGAAGATGATGATGAAGAAACTGAAGATGAGAACGAATCAGTTTCATCTGACTCCGATTCAGATGAAGATGAAGATGAAGAAGAGGAGGAACAAGATAGCCAATTATTAAAAATTAAAAATAGAAAGAATAAGTCTAAAAAGGAGAAAAATGTAGAATCAAAGGATAATGATGTAAGTGTAGAAAAAGATAAGACAGACGAAAATCCCGAGGAATTTCTTACTCAGCTAAAGGAAATTTATGAGAAAACCAAGTCTTCGACTACATTAGACTGCATAAAAATGTGCGAAGAAAAAATTAAACAAAATAAAATTAGAAGGGAAAAAAAGTGTAAGAAGCAAAAGGAAAAACATTGCAGAATCTTTAAAAAGATTATCAAAGACAAAAACACTATGAATGACTCTAGCTTCTTTGAAAAGTTGGAAGTCGATCAACAAAGAAAAGTTTTGGCCGAAGTTCGTGAAATTAATAAAATTACTCGCGTCGAGAAACCTTATCGCATGACTTTGCTAGAAGCAAATATTCCTGTGAATTTCAAGGCCGACGCAATCAAAAAGATTAATTCTCTTCGATACATGGAACCCGGCTCCGGTGAATATTATAAAATCAAGAACTGGGTTGATACATTCATGCGTATTCCATTTGGAAAGATGGAAAATTTACCAGTAAATATTTCACATGGTGTTGAACCTTGTCATGACTTTATGGAAGCCGCAAAGAACACATTGGACTCAGCTGTTTATGGTTTGAATGACGCAAAAATGCAAATTATGCAAATGATGGGTCAACTTATCACAAATCCTAATGCAATTGGCACTGCAATTGCAATTCAAGGTCCTCCTGGTACTGGTAAGACTTCATTGGTAAAGGAAGGTATTAGCAAAATCTTGAACCGACCTTTTGCGTTTATTGCTCTTGGTGGTGCTACTGATAGCAGTTTCTTGGAAGGGCACTCCTACACTTATGAAGGTAGTACCTGGGGTAAGATTGTGCAAATTTTAATTGATAGCAAGGTGATGAATCCAGTGATTTACTTTGACGAGTTGGATAAAATTAGTGACACGCCAAAGGGTGAAGAAATTGCAGGAATTTTGACTCACTTGACCGATACATCTCAAAATAATGAATTTCACGATAAATATTTTGCAGAAGTCAATTTTGATTTGAGCAAGTGTCTCTTTATCTTCAGTTACAATGATGAAAGTAAAATCAATCCTATTTTGAGGGACAGAATGTATAAAATTCATACAAAAGGGTATGACCGCAAACAAAAGATTATTATTTGCAATCAGTATCTTCTTCCAAAGATTCGCGAACAAGTTAAATTTGATGAAGGAGAAATTATTATTCCAGATGAGACTATTGGTTACATTATTGAAACACATTGCAATAAAGAGGATGGTGTAAGAAATATGAAGCGTTGCTTGGAAATTATTCACACTAAGCTTAACTTGTATCGTCTTATGAAGCCAGGATCAAATCTTTTTGAAGAGGACATGTCTCTTAAGGTGGAGTTTCCCTTTACAATTACACCAGCTATTGTGGATAAACTTATCAAGAAGCCTGATATTAATATGTCATATCAAAGCATGTATCTATAAAAAATTAACAGAAAAATTATAATAATTTTTACAGATTAAAAATTTATTTTTTTTAATAAAATAAAAACACTTAAATATAACTCACCTTGCTATACATCATGAAATTTATAACAACAATTATAAAAAAATTTATGCCAAAAGAACTACCAAAACCTGTTGGTAGATGGAATATAGAAAATTGCAATTCAAAAATTAACTATAAGGTTGATTTATCGAATGAAGATCATTGCGGACCTTGCGGTCAATATGCTTTAACAAAAATAGACATTGAAAAACACGTAAATAAAAATAGTACAATTAAAAAAAATAATACTACTTAAATGTTTCGTGTAAATATATTAAAATGAAAAAGGTTTTACTAGAAAAAATAAAACAAGAAAAAATTTTTTCTCATGATCAACAAATTTGTGATCATGAGATTGTAAGAGATTTAATTGATGTAGATCCGGATAGAAGTCAAACTATATTTTATTGTGAAAAATGTATGGCTGATTTTACACATTTAAAATTACCAAAATCTATTGATAAATAAATTATTGCGTTATTATATGGAAGATTCAATTGAAATTTCAACAGAAAAACAAAGATTAAAAGATTTAGCTATTCAAGGATTAACTCAACAATATCCCAGAATACCAGAAGCAGATATACGTGAAATTTTTGGTTATTTGGAAAGATTTTGCAAACTTACTAATAATGGAAATGTGCCTTTACAAGTTTTTAAAAGCTCGGGGAATTGTTCTATATTTTGGATGAAAGGAAAAGTAGATTTGTTTTTTTTAAATTGCGCTAGGACGTATACAAGAATGAATCCAAAACAAGTAATTGTTAAAATGTTAGGACAAGAGGGTTACGATGCAGGTTTAGAAGCTTATTCTAGAAGCCCTATTTCAAAAATTGACGATGACGATGATGAAATAGATGTTGCACTTTTAGAAGGAGAAACGCCAAAACAAATTCATAGGAATATGGAAGATGTTGACGGAGGATCTAGACGAACACGTAAAACTAAAACAAGCAAACGCAAAACAAAAACAAAGAAAACCAAAAAGCAAAGGCGTGGGTCAAAGAAATTCCGTAAAACACGTAAATAAAATGTGCAAGGTATTAAAAATCTTACTATTATCATTTTTAATTCCAAAATCTCGTTTATTATTAAAACGCATTATTGCTTCCTCAAAATGTTTAATATCTCTTTCTCTAATTTGAAAATTATGTAAGTCTATTATTTGTTCAGATGTAAAGTTATGTCTAAAGTTCTTTTTTTTAAGTAAAATAATTAAGCTTTTTTTACATTCATAACTTTGTTTTTTTATGTCAATTAAAATTCCAGGTTTTTCATTGTTAATATGGATTTTTTTTAGTGAAAGTGGAAAAGTGGGAAGTTTTTTTATTCTATTAGAACTAAAAGTTAATATTTTAAGTTTATTAGGCAACTTTGGTAATTCTAAAAATTCATTATCATCTATAAAAAGATATTCAAGTTTTTTTGGAAGCGCATCTTCTATGCTAACTATTTTATTATATTTGATATTAAATTTTTTTAAATTGGGGAATGGTATTTTTAAAATTTTTCCATAAATAAAATTTGACGCGCAATTAAATACTTTTATATTATCTTTGTCTTCAATTGAATTTATCTTTCGAATATATTCATCCATATCTAATCCAACATTAGTAATATAAATGTTATCGCCCGTTCTGTACATTATTAATTTTTATTAATATTAAAAATGTATAAAATAATTTAATCTAGTAATTCGTTAGAACTAATACCAAAATCAGAATCTAGTTCTATTAGTCTTTCAAATCTTTTTTTGTATTTTAAATAATAAAATTTATAAAAAAATGCTGCAGCTAATATGAATCCAAAACTTGCACTACAAATTGATATTATTATTGTTTCGTTTAATCCATTACTATTATTTTTTGAAAAACTAGGTTGAATAGTTATTGTGGATGGACACATTGTTGTAAATTTTTGTGATGGAATTGATTTTGAATGAATTTCTGTTGGTTCAAAAGTACGATCATTATTTGAAAAAATTTTTGAATGAGGAAATGATCCATAGGTATACAAAGATGTTGCCGATTGTCTAGAAAAAGATTTTATATCTTTATTTAAAAGATAGTAATTTGGATTAAAGTTTGACATATTTATATAAAATCTTATATAAATATTTGCGATTAAATTAATACTCAGAATAGGGAACGTTATTTCCTCCGCGTGTAATTAAATAGTTGTATTGGTCAACTGTCATACAAGCGCATCCAGAACTATTTGAGTAAGCATTGGGGCAACATTCTGGTTTGAAAGGTGTAGTTTCAAACATATTTAATTCTCCTTCAGGAAGAGGAACAGGTTGTTTTTCGCGATTCAAAATATTTTGAACGCCTTGACTCAAAGGTTTTCCTGGAACAACTGTTAAGTTGGGACGTCCCCATTTTGAAGTGGGCATGATAACGCCATTGTAACTTCCTAAAGTGTAAGCAGATGACTCTCCGTCGTTAATAAGACCTACAAATCCTTCTTTCTTTTTATCTTTATCTGATGTAGATGTGGACGTGGATGTAGAAGTAACAGCATCAGTTACAGCTTTAGTAATGTCCGAGGCGACTTCCATACCTTCCATTAAAGGAAATGTTGCACAGGAACATAATAAATGTCCTGCCATGATCCAATAAACAATAACAATCAAGATCAATATTTCTAGTCTGAATTTAAATCCAAAAATCGAAATTTCCATTTATACATATTTCACAGATAATAATTTTTAACGATATGGGCGTTTTGTTAAACTTGCTCTAAAATAATAAATCAACGCAAGAATTATAATCATTAAATATTAAATTGCCAACTTTAAATGTTCCTTTATCTGTAACTAAATGATACAATTTTTCAGAATTATTAATTCTTGTTATACAATTTTTATTATTTAATTGCAAAGTTGAAGTTTGCCCTAAATTTGTGTCAGTAAAGTTTAATTTTGGTCCTCCTACAAAATATTTATTTTCACCTAAATTACAAATCATTTGTTTATTAACATTTGTTCCATCAATTTCTACTAAAGCATAAACTCTCTCACCATTTTCTAAAATATCATTAATTTGTATTTCATTAATTAATTTGTCTGTTCCGTCATTTAAAACAATTTGTGTATTTGTGTCAAAACCGCCATCTAAATATTTGTGTATGTCGCTATCTTTAACATTAAATATATTCAACAAAAATTTTTTCCCAATAATTTCTTTCATTCTAATTAATTTGACTCCACATATTTCATCCCAGTCTGAAAAAACAAGATTATTTATATTAATTGTTTTTGATGTTGTGTTTAAACAATAAACATATGGTTTATCGTATTTTTCTATTTTTTGGCTTAGATCGTGTGTAGAGACCGGTATCCAATCATATTCACTTTTCTTAATAATGTGGCATCCACTTACAATAACGTCATCAATTAAATACATATCTAGGTTGGCCGCATCTACTTTCATTTTTGCAGTTACAATATTTCCATTAGCCAATTTGTCTCCTATTTTGATATTTATAATTGCAATCTTGCTATTATCTGCCATTTCTAAAAGCGTATTTTCATCAAAACATCTTAGTTGAGGTACAGCAGAACTTTGTACTCCCAACACTTGAGTTAAAAATACAACTATTATTGTTAATGGTATCGCAATTGCCAAAAATATTGCAGAATTTACTGCAGCAAACGGCCACGTAAATGGTAAAATCCATAATATAATAATTAAAGCCAGTAAAACTAACAAAATAATTACAATAAATTCAACTATTGCACCCATTAAACTTTTAAGAGCGTAATAACTACCTAAACTTGTAAATAAAGCTGCGGTTAATATACCTTGTATTTTTCCCATTGCATCTTTCATTCCAATAATAATTTGTTGCAAAGGAATCATCATATTCATAATTCTGCCCATTACTTCTTTTGCTAGAGCTGACATACTATTTCTAACATTGTTTATCATATCACGCACACCTTGTATTTGTTTCAAAATTTCCAAATATAAACTCTGCAACATACTTGTAATATATGTCAAAGGTTGCACTGCATAACCAGTAATAGATTTTAATATATTTTGAACGCAATAGGTGAAATTTTCTTGAGTAAAATCTCTAATACTTTTTCCTGGTGGTTTATTTATAAATCCAGCAAATGGCATAACCTTTGGGTTGCATCTTTGATTTGCCCAGTCATCCTTAATGGGCTGAACATTTAACATGACAGCACAATAAGAATAAACTAAAAGTACAATAATTGATAAAACGATAAACAAAAAAACTTGACTTCCATATTGATCAAAATAAGTTAGTTTATCATACATATTTTTTACTTTATTTGCGCTTTCTTGAATATTATTCATATATAGTAATTGGATAATATTCAAAATGAAAAACCATAATTATAAGGAAACCTAATTTCTCTTAAGTCCTTTAAGTTTTATAATATAATCCTCCCAATCCCAAAAAATTTCTTTTCCTATTTTGATTTTATGTGTATTTGTTATCAAACAACTAAACCAATCTAATTTCTTTTCTTTTTCACTAATATGGATAGCTTTGGGGTGATCTTTTACACAAATAAATTCACCATTAAAGTGAATTAAATGAGATCCAGTAACATAAATAGGTTCATCATTTACACCAGATTTTTCAAAGCAATATAAATCCTCTTTTTTATCATTATCAATTTTCATTATTGCTGTGACTCTGCTTCCATCCTCTAAAATATCCCCTAAATTTATATCTTTCATTTTAACAATTTCACCATTTTTTAATTTTATTGATGTAAATGGATCAAAACAATGACCTAATGCTCTAACTAATTGACCTGGAGGACCATTCCAAGTACTTTGCATTGTTTTAACACTTCCATCCATTACATACATTAAAGTTACCATAATACCTATCATTTTTCCAATCATGTCTTTAATTCCAATTGTTATTTTTTGAAATTCAATAACTAAATTTAAAAATACACCAAATACGCTTTGAATAATAGAAGTAATGAAATTTCTAATTTTATTGAACATCTCTCTAACATTATTAACAATAACCATAAATTCTCCGCCTAAAGATGATAACAATGTTGTTACATATGTTAAAGGTTGTAGTAAATAACCCATGAAGCTTGACTGCATATTTTGAACACAATAAACAAAATCTTGCTGAATATTTTTAGAAAGAGGCATGTATAAAGGATTACATCTATAAAGCGGCCAATTATCTTGAATTTGTTTTAATGATATAAAATAATAGATGGCCAATATTTGAACAATAAATATTACATGTACATATATAAAATTTAACCAATTTTTTCCAGTAGGCATTATTATATTATTGCTATATAATTCTTTGTTCATTTTAATTCTTAAACACTTATTTTCTGGATTTGCGGTGTTTTCTAGATTTTCTTGTTTTTGCTCTACTTTTTTTAAAAGTAGATTTTTTTCCACCACTATAACACGGCCATTCTAAAAAACGTCTTGCTTTTCTTTTTCTAGAACCTCCTTTAACAACAGAAGCCTGACTATCATAAACAGCATTAGCATTATTTTGGTTTGATGTAGCTACCAAATTTGAAAGGATTCCTCCAGATCCATTAATTGCTGGAACAGATTGATCAGAATAGGTTTTAGGAGTTTGAGGAACTACAACTGGTGCTGGAGCTGTTTGACCACCGCGATATCTTCGTTTTCGATGTTTACCTCCAGATAATTTTGCCATATTTGCAGTATCAGTTTGTCCAGATTTAAAACTATTTAAAGCAGCATTCTGTTGGCTACTTCCATTAATTGCTTGCACCTGCATGGGTGGAAAAGCATTTGTTGAAGGTTTTGTAGGATCAACACTCATTTAATATAATTAAATATTAAAAATAAACGTTTAAAAATAAAAATATATAAATTACTTATATTATGGACGATAGAGCTAGATTACAATTAGCAAAAATGATCAAGGCAAATAATGTTGAAGATCAAACTCAATTAATACGCGATTTAAAGCATAGCCAAATTCTAAAACGAGATATAAATACTCTAATACTATTAAAGGCTAAATATAGAAATGATCCTGATCAATTACTTTTGGAATCAATGAATGAATGTAATTTTTTATTTACGTATTACACTGATATTTATAACAAAATTAAGAAAGATGAGATTGATTTAAATATTTTAAGTAGTTTTATTGATGTTTTACGAAAAATTGAAGATGGTGAAATGGATCAACATGAAGGTTCATTTGAAGTAGGAACTCTTTTGAAAAAATTATATGTTGATAGTGCGCTTAAAAAAGCAGAAAAATTAGATAAAGAACATGAAAATGATAATGAGCCAATTCAATATAAAGAACCATTGCAAATTAGCTGGAAACAATTCAAAGCTACTCAGGAAACCTTGGGTTTAACAAAGTAAGCGCAAAACCAAATCAAGTATAAAATTTTTTTATTGTGTATTGTATAATGAGTCAAACAATGATACATTTAGCACACATTTTTATTTTTTCATCGTTTCTAGGTTATATTGGAATTGTAAAAGAAAAAATGCCAAGTTTAATGTATCCCATTATTCTTTCACTAGGCGTTTTAGTTATTCTATATCATATTTACAAATCAGTTTTTAAAAAAGATGCATGGATTAATTATATTCATATATTTATTGTGGGGCCTCTTTTAATATATATAGGTTTAAATAGAGAGAAAACTCCTCAAAAATATTTTGAAATTTCACTTATGTTAGCGTTCACATCATTTTGTTATCATGGTTATTATTTGACGTATAATTTAATAAAATAAAATTTTTTGACACAACCTTCAGAAAAGACTTAAATATATTGCGTGTAATATATTTAAGATGCCGAAAAAATATGCTAAAACGACTACTACACTTGTTATCGTTGAATCTCCAGCAAAATGCAAAAAAATAGAAGAATATTTGGGTCCAGGATATAAATGCGTTGCAAGTTTTGGTCACTTGAGAGAAATAGGTTCTTTAAAAAATATTGATATTGCAAACAATTTTCAGCCAAAATATACGGATATTGATAATCCTATCAAAATGAAACGCATTACTCAATTAAAAGGTGAAATATCTTCAGCCGATGATGTTATTTTAGCAACTGACGATGATAGAGAGGGTGAAGCAATAGCGTGGCATATTTGTGATATGTTTAATTTGAATGTAGAGAGAACAAAGCGCATTGTTTTTCATGAAATTACCGAAACAGCTATTCAAAATGCTATAAAAAATCCTAGAACTATTAATATGAATATTGTACATGCGCAACAAGCGCGTCAAATTTTAGATTTGTTAGTAGGTTTTAAAATTTCACCCATTTTGTGGAATTATATATCAAAAAATGCTGATAATAGTCTCTCTGCTGGTAGATGTCAAACACCTGCTTTGCGACTCATATATGACAATCAAAAAGAAATTAATGAAAATCCAGGAATAAAAAAATATAATACAACTGGATATTTTACAAACTTATGTATTCCTTTTGATCTTTCAAAAAAATACGAAAATGAAAATGAATTATTAGATTTTTTGGAGGCATCAGCAGATTTTAAACACATATATTCATGCACAAACCCTGTAAAAGTATTTAAATCTCAACCCGAACCTTTTACAACATCAAAATTGCAACAAGCATCTAGCAATGATTTGCACATCTCTCCAAAGGAAACAATGAAAATATGTCAAACGTTATATGAGGGTGGTTATATTACATACATGAGAACAGATAGCAAAACCTACAGCAAAGATTTTATTGAAAAAACAAAAAAATACATTGAAACTACTTATGATACAAATTATATTAATAAAGATATTGATTATTTAACTACAGGAGAAAAAGAGGAGAGAGAGATCTCATCCAAAAAAAAGAAAAAAGCAGAAAAAGATAAACCAGCAGCACAAGAAGCACATGAGGCTATAAGACCTACAAATATTAATTTAAAAGATCTTCCTGAAAAAATGGAATCGAGAGAAAAAAGACTTTACAAATTAATTTGGGAAAATACGCTAGAAAGCTGTATGGAGAAGGCATCATTTTATTCTATTAATGCAAACATAACTGCTTCTCTCGAGAATAAATATTCATATACTAGTGAAATTATAGATTTTCCAGGTTGGAAAATTGTTAAAAAGAAATATGACACTGAAAACAAAGAGTATCATTATTTATTAACAATCAAGCAAAACTACGAGATACCTTACAAAAAAATTCAAAGTAAATTAACACTTACCAATACAAAAATGCATTACACAGAGGCAAAGCTAGTTCAATTGTTAGAAGAAAATGGTATCGGAAGACCTTCAACATTTTCAATGTTAGTAGATAAAATTCAAGAGAGAGGTTATGTAAAAAAAGATGATGTAAAAGGTGTTAGAAAAAGATGTAGTGATTATGAATTAGAAAATAATGAAATTTTTGAAATAGAAACAGAGCGCGAATTTGGAAATGAAAAAAATAAATTAATCATTCAACAAGTAGGTACAATAGTTTCTGAATTTTTGGATAAAAATTTTCAAAGTCTATTCAACTATGAATACACAAAAGAAATGGAAAATGATTTAGACAAGATTGCAAAAGGAGAGAAAATATGGTACACCATTTGTGCCGAATGTTTAAATCAAATAGATAATTTGATTAACCTACTTAAAGAAACTGGAGAGAAAAAACATGAAATTAAAATAGATGAACATCATGTCTACACGATTGGAAAATTTGGTCCTGTAATTAAATGCTCGGAAGAAGCTGGAGAAACCATTTCCTTTAAGCCAGTTAAAAAAGATATTGATTTAGAAAAATTAAAAGCAGGTGAATATAAACTAGAAGATATTGTAGCAGAAAATAAAAGCTCAACAGATAGAATCTTAGGTCAACATCAGGGCGAAGATGTTATTTTAAAAGATGGAAAATTTGGACTTTATATTACATGGGGAAAAAATAACAAATCCCTCAAATGTTTTGGAAACAGACCTATTGAAAATATCTCATTTGAAGATATTGTCAAAATTTTAGAAAAGGAGGGAAATATTTTGAGAGAAATCTCTCCAAACATAAGTATTCGAAATGGCAAATTTGGCGCATATATTTTTTATAAAACTACCAAAATGAAAAAACCACAATTTTATCAGTTAAATGGATTTACTAATGACATTAAACTTTGTGATATTAATACTATCAAAGAATGGATTGAAGAAAAATATAAAATTCGTTAAATTAGGGTTAAATTATATCCTAATCTCTTTTGCGCATTAAATAATGTAAATTGTAATGAAAAACTAAATGGAAATGAATCAAAATTCACTGGAGACCCGTCATGGTATCTAATTTTTATTTTTAATCTTCGGATTCTCTCTGCTGGTGGATCAAAAATTTTATATGATTCACAGCCTTCCGTTTCAAACCATTGTGAAAGAGGTGTTGTAGGAATAGCAATTTTAGCAAATGCTGAATTTACTTTTCCATTAGTTTCATTTGTTGTATTTGTAAATCCCGAAATGTTAAAAGGATATGTTTCGTCAATATTATTTAATAAATCTATGTCAATATAAAAATAAGATGGACCCATAAGATTTATTTTTTGTGGACACTCTAAAAAGTATACTTGACATCCAGGCAAGTATTGATTTGGTGTCAACCAAAAACCAGAATCTCCTGGTTTCACATCACCATAATAAAATCTGGGTAAATTTTCACCAGCTGTAATTGAATCTTCTGGACAACGAGTTAATCCTAAAAAATAAGGCAGCCCCCAATTTACAAAACTTGGGACTCTTTGTTGTTTGCAATAAATATTTGTATCATAAAAATTCGTCTCATTATCAATATTATTTGTTAATGTAAAACCACTACTTTTATTCCCAAACCATATCTTTTGAGAAACATTATTATAAACAATAACAAAATCTGTATACCCGCCATGTTGCAAAAATTCAGTAGTATAAGCAGGATCTATTGTTGATACAATATAATCTGTTACAGCTTGATTAAATCGATTCGTAAGTTCTGTTACCATTTGATCTGGATTGTAAAATCCTGATTCAATAATAATTAAAAAATCACTACCAATTTTTGTATAAAGAGCATTAAAAATTGCATGTTGCAATGGCTCACTAACGCGTAAACTTCCAGGGTTGCAAGGATTTAATTGAAAACTCATTGTAATATTTCTATTTTGAAGACTAAATGTACTATAATTGGCTGGAAATGTCCATGAAGATAATGTTACTGAGCGAACATTCAAATAATCTTGAGGCAATTCTATTTCAAAATCACTTGCAGATGGAAACTTTACCATATCTCTATCCTCTGAATGTATAGAAACTATTTTCTTATAAACCAAATATTCTTGGGAGTTAGGAATTAAAGGATGGTTTGTTGATGTATTAAACTGACTCATATTTAATATTGTATAAGTTTTTTATTTTTGTTTTTTTCTATTAAATATTGTGTAATTTAATAAAAATTAAATTACAAATTTATTATTATGATTTAAAATATTAGTCTTCTATATAAATATGTCACTATTAAATACAACATCTAATTATGGTGGTAAACAACCTAATAATACGGCATACATAAAACAATTTGTAAATGGTGTTAATAATTTAGTAACTTGGATTTATAATACGACTAGCGTTCCAAACCAAAAAACGATTACACCTGCCGATCCAGCTGCAAGCGTTTTAGTACAAAATGATTTAATTGTTTTTGGAAATATTAATACTCCTTCGGATGTATCCATCAAAGAAAATATTGTAAATTTAGATCCCGATTTTTGCAATAAAATAATGGAATTGGAACCTAAACAATATAATTATATTGATAAATCAGAAAAAACACATTATGGTTTTGTAGCTCAAGAATTAGAATCTTTATTTCCACATTTGGTAAATGATATGCAATTAAAAGAAAATGAACCTTCTATTAAAACTATTAACTATGTTGAATTTATTCCATTATTATTATTGAAAATTCAGAGTATGCAAAAGGATATTGATGAATTAAAAAAAAAATAACTTGTAATTATAATATAAAATGCCAAAAACCCAGGAAGAAGTATTTCAAATTATTTATAATGGTTTAATATTTGTAGGTATAATACTATCTATTGTTGCATTATCTATAAATAGCCATTCCAATGCAAATGTATCCATTTCTTCATATACTTTTATTATTGCAGGTGTTACTCTTATTATTGGTTTTTTAATTAATAAAATATTGAATTTGCCTAACCTTTCTAAATTAGGATTTTTTTCAGTGTTTTTAACAAATGTAGGACCATTTCTTCTATTAATAGGAATATTAGCATTTACTTTATATTTAATCATTTCTTTTAAAGATAAAATTAATAGTGGAAATATTTCTAGTGCCTATGGATTATTTAGTAAGTTAACTATTGCATTTATTTTAATACAATTATACATTACATATTATGGAATGCAAAGTCCAGAATTCAAAGAATCTGGCTCACTTTCAAAAATATATAGCAGTTTCTCTTATTTAGTTGGAGTGATTAATGTTTCTATTGTTTTAATTTTAGCTTCTATATTAAAATATTTCTCTACGGATGGTTGATTTTAGAAAATTTATAAGTTACACCATATTGCGTTTCCGTTTCCCATATACCTGAAATCTTTAATAAAAATGTATTCATATATGTTTTTGGATTTACATCACTAAAAATTTTTATATTACCATTTTTAAGCTGATCATAAATTTTATTTTGGGCAAACTTATTTTTTATGTTTATTTTTTTTAAAAGATTATCTTCTATTATTTTTATACCTTCTATTACATCTTTATGATTATTCACATTAAAAATGCATTTGTATTTATTGTAATATTTTTCAACAATAATGTCATTCAAACGTATTAATAAGTAAACACCATTCAAAACAAATGTCGGCGTAGAATACAAAATTCTTATAAAATTACCCTCATTCATCACGTTATTTTTAATTGGATCGCAAAAATATATACAATTTTCATCGTATTGATCTAATGTTTTAACAATATTCATTTATTGGTTATTATATTTACATTTATGTTTTTAAGTTTTATCGCTTTGTTTATATATTCTTACTTTAATTATTTGCGCAAGTTTATAAAAAGTTGCGCAAATAAGTTACAATGGTCAAAAACAAATATAAATAAAAAGTAACTAATAATCTAATAGATGAAATTCTATGAAACGCATTTTGAAGAATATATTTTGACAAGTCAAAAAGAGAATCTACACCCAAAATTGGAAAAAATTTTTAATAAATTCCCTGCGACAATTCAAAAACTTAAAAATATTATTTTTTATGGACCAGCGGGAATCGGAAAATACACTCAAATGTTAAGAGCTATTAAAAAATATAGCCCATCTGAACTTAAATATGAAAAAAAAATTAGTATTACTTACAATAAACAACAATATTTTTTCAAAATTAGTGATATACATTATGAAATTGATATGTCTCTCTTGGGATGCAACTCAAAACTACTCTGGCACGAAATTTATCAACAAATTATAGATATTATTTCTGCAAAAGTCGACAAATCTGGCATTATTGTTTGCAAATATTTTAATGATATTCACAGCGAATTATTAGATAATTTTTATAGTTATATGCAACAAAATAATGCTAGTGTTATTGATTTGAAATTTATTATTCTTACTGAAGAAATAAGCTTTATACCAGATAATATATTAAATTGCTGTGAAATTATTCATGTTCCAAGACCAAGTAAAACAATTTACAATAAATGTTTAAAACATAAACTCCCAACATCATTACAATTAGATAGCATTACAAATATTAAAAATTTACACGAACACAATGAAATTATGGTTTTACAAAACTATAAAATAATTTGTGACAAAATTGTTGAAACAATGAAAAATATTGACGATATTAAGTTTTTAAAATTTAGAGATATGTTATACGATATTTTAATTTATAATCTAGATATTACCGATTGTATTTGGTACATTCTCTCAAAGTTCATAAATGAGGGAAGAATAAAGCATATGTATATTTCCGATGTTTTAGTAAAAACATATTCTTTTTTTCAATATTACAATAACAACTACAGACCCATCTATCATTTAGAGAATTACTTGTTTTATATAGCTTCTATTGTTCACAATTTTAATCGATGATAATAACATTGTAAATTTTTTCTAATACTACAACCACAAGAGAGAGGCAAAGTTTTATAATCTTCATAATAATATCTTACTAGTTGTTTAATTCCTCCAATAGAGTCAACATTTATATGACTAGCCAATTGCTTATTTCTCTCTAGAGGGTCTCTACGAATAAGTTCAAAATCTAGTACACAAATCCTATAACCATCAAGTTCTATAATTGTATTAATATATTTTTCTCCATAAATTTCTATGGTTTCATTGCTAAGTTTATAATCACTTTGAACAATATGGTTCATCAAAGTTACTTGATCACTATATGCTCCATATTTTAGTTTTGTCATTGACTCGTAGAGAGAAGCTAAAAATTCAAAACCTCTTGGTTTTACAATATAAAATCCACTGCAAACGCCAAACCCTAATTTATTACTACATTCTATAGGATATGCATTCTCTCCAAAGTGTTCTTTTGAAATTATAAAATCATAATCTAAATCTATAATTGGTTGTATATCTTTTTCAATAATAACATCCAAGTCACATTGAACAACTGGTTTTCTCTCTTGCATTACAAGTCCTAAAATATTTTTTGTGCGAATAACATCCCACCAAGCTTCTATTGTGTTTAATAATTCTTGGCTTTTTGTATTTCTAAAAATTATAGGTATAGCATTTTTACATTTCTCTCGAATGCGTTTTTCCCAATGTGGTTGAATGTCTTTATATTTTGAGCCAAAAGAAAAAGAAGTAATAAAATAGCTATTGTTTGACATTGTATATATTTAAAATGCATTAGTGTTTATATTTTGTATGAAATAAAATATAAATAAGTATTTGATTGTTATCTATATTAAACATTATGGATTACAAAATAGCATTAGAAGCATTAGATATTGATTTATCAAAAGCAGAATGGAAAGGAAACCATTTAAGTTTGGAATATTTAAAGAAAAGATATCATAAGATGGCGTTGAAAAACCATCCTGACAAAAATGGAAATAGTTTGGAAGCAAAGGAAAAATTTCAAAAAATTAATGATGCCTATGAGTACTTGAAGAGAGAAATAAGTATTTCAGAACCTGAACCTGAAATTGATAAAGAGGAAGGAACATATGAAAGTATACTTAAAACATTCATTTTTGGAATTATGAAAGGCGAATATAATGATATAATTTCGTCAATTATACAAGATGTTGTTACAGGATGTAAAAAAATATCATTAAAACTTTTTGAAGATCTTAACAAAGAAAGGGCCATGGAAGTTTATAGTTTTCTCTCCAAATACAAAAATATTCTTCATATTAGCCAAGATACAATTCATGCGGTGAGAGAAATAGTATTAGAAAAATGTAAAGAAGATTGTGTATATATATTAAATCCTAGTATTGATGATTTATTAGAAAATAATGTTTATAAATTAGAGTTGAACAAAACACTTTATTTTGTCCCATTGTGGCACGATGAATTGTATTTTGATGGATCTGGATGCGACATCATTGTGAAATGTATACCAGATTTACCTAATAATATTTATATTGATGAAAATAACAATTTATTTGTAGATATAGAGATTCGATTACTTTCTTCTCTCTTCGATACAGATTCATATATCTTCCAAATAGGTAAAAAAACGTATGCAATCCAGTTAAGTGACTTAAAAATGCAAAGGGTTCAATATGTGTGTATGAAAAATGAAGGTATATCAGAAATAGATGAAAAAGACATATACAATGTTAAAAAAAAATCAGATATTAATTTAAAAATTACTTTTATTTGAATATATATATTATTTTTTAATTTAAAGAAGAAAAAAAAATGGGTTTTCAAGACTTTTTGGCAAACTCGATTTTGGACATTTTAAAATGTCCATTTTTCACTTTCCAAATACTTTTCAACTTTCAAAAAAATGAAAAAATGTGGTTGTGAGCATTATGCTTTAGTTTGCTTTTTAAAAAGAAAAAAAACGTGATTGTAAATTTTTTTTTATAATTTATTTTTCTTAAAAAAAACAATTTAGACGATTTTTTCTGTTACTATAAAAAGTAACTATGGTAACAGAAAACTCGCAGAAAATCGCAAAGAAATTCTATTGTGAATGTTGTGACTATTCATGTAGTAATAAATTTGATTTCAATAAACATTTACTTACTAGGAAACACGAAAAAAGTGGTAAAAGTAACACTTTGGTAATAAAAAGTAATACAGAAAGCGCCAAAGTCGCAAACCCAGAAAGTTTTAGTTGTAAAAATTGCGAAAAAGTATACAAGTCTAGAAAAGGGTTGTGGGGTCATAATAAAAAATGTATACCAAAACCAATTGAAAATGAAGAAAAAAATAATAATGATTTATTAAACTTTTTATTGAAAGAAAACCAAGAATTTAAACAAATGATTGTTGAACAAAATAATAAATTAATTGAATTATCACAAAAATCATCAACCACTATTAATGGTAATAATAACTGCAATAATCGATTCAATATTAATATGTTTTTGAATGAAAAATGCAAAGATGCTATGAATATTATGGACTTTGTTGATTCTCTCAAGTTGACTCTTCAAGATCTAGAAAAAACAGCAGAACTTGGTTATGTGAAAGGAATTTCTAATATTATTGTCAATGGTTTGAATCAATTGGATGTATACAAACGTCCAATTCATTGTAGTGATATAAAGAGAGAAACATTATATGTCAAAGATAATGATGCATGGGAAAAAGAAAATGAAGATAAAAAAAAAATAACACGAGCCATTAAACATATTTCAATACGAAATGCTAAGCAGGTTGGTGAATGGACGAGAGAAAATAAAGGTTATGATGATTCTATGAATAAAAAAAGTGATAAGTATTTGAAAATTATATCAGAAGCAAATGGTGGTGAACCTGAAGAAATTAATAAAATAATATCTAATATTTCAACAAAAGTGACTATTGATAAAGAAAATGTATAAAAAAAAGTATTTCAAAATAATATAATGGATTCAGAAATTAAAAAACACGAATCTCCCGTTGAAGAAGAAAAAAACAAAAATGCTATATTAAGCAATGATAATGTGGATGTAGATATTGAGCCTGATGTAAAATCTAACAGAATTTTTATTCAATGCCTTTCATGCTCTATTATTTTGAATTGTTGCTTACCACGAAAAAAATAAAGTATTTTATATTTTTATTCAAAAAAAATATAAAACATACATGTTTATAACATTGTAAAAAAATTTTTATTTATTTAAAGTTACATTACAAATTATCTATCTACTTATTTTTTATTCTTTATTTTGTTTTTGCTTTCTTAAAGTTTATTTAAGCCTCTGCGCCTGCAACCTTCTTCTTGACAACCTTCTTCTTTGGCTTTTCCTCAACTACAGCTGGAGGTGGTGCAACCACAACTGGAGTTGGCACTGGAACAGGAGCGGTTACAACTTCCTCTTGCTCACCATCAGACTCAGCATCAGAATCCTCCACAAGAGCAGGCTCATCACCATCCTCCTCAGGCTCGGGAGCAGCCTTAATCTTCTCCTTGTCACTAGACTTTAGCTTGATAAGGCACTTGCCACTAAGAGATGCCTTTTGCTTAGCACCAACAGCTTGAATGAGCTTCCAAGTAATTCCAAACTTACCATTTGCAAACCAAAGGCCGCCGCACTGAAGAACGCATGCAACATTCACACCCTTTTGCAAGAAATCAATAGGAGTTACACAAGGATTTGCGGGATTAGGGAAGAGCTTGTTCTCATCCTCATCATAAACCTCACACTTCCAAACGCCCTCCCACTGAACAAGCTTTACCCTTAGAGTAGGAGCCTTGGTAAGATCATACTCACCCGTAGTCTTGTTCTTGCTATACTTCAACATAGGAGTCCAAAGAGCATCAACAACCTCAGCGCTCTTATGAGCCTTACCAAACCAATCCTTGGAATAAGTAAGAGCATCATCCTTGATCTTTTGCTCAAATGCAATCATATTTCTAAGAAATGCCGCAGTGTCTTCAGTCTTATACTCCTCACTAGGAAACTGAAGCGACATTTCAAACTTTCCATTACCTTCATAATCAGAAGCACCCCACGTGAGCATAAGTGGAGTTGCAAGTCTAAGACCACCCTTTGTGGCATTATTCAAAATGTTAATACTCTTTCCACCCGAGGCATTTGCCTTGGGAGCGGAATAGCGAATATTCTGAGAGTTAAATAGAGTTCCGTCAACGATCGTGTCTGCCATGCTTGCTATGATAC
>Ga0214921_10002931_pt1 | contig 26933 bp, 23 predicted proteins | sample LL1505_MetaG_FD_177992 | JGI IMG/M metagenome (GOLD analysis project Ga0214921, IMG submission 177992) | Freshwater microbial communities from Lake Lanier, Atlanta, Georgia, United States - LL-1505 | ecosystem: Environmental > Aquatic > Freshwater > Lake | place: USA: Georgia | collected... | reverse complement strand
ATTAAAATATTTTTCGTAAGATTGAGCGCAACTGGGGCAAGGTAGGAATTGCGATAGTTGTTTAAAGTAGTTATACATCTTAGTTTTATCATCAGGAGTAGGTGAGGTAGGATAATTAAAGGTTAATGTATGAAGGTAAAGCCATGTAGATCGTCCCCAGAAAGAAGGATCCATTATCTCTATAATAATAGAATACAAATAAAAATTGATAATAATAGATATTAAATATATATTATTATTATAAAAATGACCGATTCTGAGTTTGTGTTTTATGCATTAGTAGATGACATATTATCAGAGAAAAAGAGCAAGATAGATGTAGATAAATTATTATCTAATATTGTATTTGAAAGTAAAAAATCAGATAGTATTTTATCTCCTGTTGAAGTTGCTAACGCAATTATAAAAGAGTTACAAAAAATAGAAGAAAAAACCAAAGATTTTGAGACAAAATTTGTGATAACAGATGTGTATAACATTCAAATTAATAGTATTAATGAAAAGAAGCCAGTATATAATTTAATGTTAAAGATGAATAAAAATTATTATCCATTAATTACACCAGATATTTCTATTTATCCGTCACTAGATCCAGTATTTACATATAAAATGTTTGCGCATCCTGATCTAGATTCACGTAATACGAGTAGGATTAAGAATATTGAATATATCGTCAATATTGTTAATTCATTTTTAGATAAATATGATATTGAATGTAAATTAAATCCAGAAATTACAAATTATATTTTATTACTACTAAAGAATAATAATTTTAAAATAAAAACAACAGAAGTAAATACTAACGTTATCAAGACAGTTAAATCAGGTATTGGATATGGTGGAGCAGTATCTAAATGGGATGTTAATGCGTATTTAACAGACATTATTAGAATTAAAACAGAGAATAAGGATATATTAGAAAAAATATATAATTTTTTAGTAGCGAATAAAGATAATAAAGATATTAATAGTATTCATGAACAGTTGGAATTAAAAACATTTTGGATAGATTTAATAGAAAAGTATGAATTAACGGATGAGGTATATTTTGATAGTATATATCAAATCTTGTATATTGTAGATCATCTTAATCTGAAATTTAAGATTCCATTTTTTGATGATTTTATTAAATTATATAATAATGAAAAATATAGTAAGATTATTGAATACATTAATAAAATAAAACTAGTTGAAGAAAAAGTAGAAACATCTACTATCTATATAGATAAATTAAAAGTTTTACAAACAGGATCATATCCATATGCAGCAAAAGGAAAACATAATTTTACAAAACAAATGAAAGAGAGTAGTACATTTGTAAAACCGAATACGGCAAAATTAATTATGAAACATTATAGTGTAATATCATCTTCATTGCCGATTAGTAATGAAAGTGCTATCTTTTTTAGACAAGATGACAGTGATTTATCTATTTTTAAATTTTTAATTATTCCGAATGAGGATACACCTTATAAGTACGGGTGTTTTGTATTTGAGGCACATATTCCACCAACATTTCCTAATGTACCACCCGAAATAAATCATTCTACATCACGAAAGAATAAATATAGGTTTAATCCGAATTTATATGATTGTGGTAAGGTATGTTTGTCGTTATTGGGAACATGGAGTGGTCAATCTGCATCAGAGAGGTGGATACCACCAAATGCGGAAGGTACTGGATCAACATTATTCCAAGTGATTATGAGTATTTATTCGATGGTGTTTAGTGAAGATCCGTGGTTTAATGAACCGGGTCGAGAGCGCAGTATAGACAAAGCAGAAGCAAATGTAACAGCAAATGATTATAATAAGCAGATTCAAGATGCAACAATTAAATATGCGATTATAAATCAATTAAAATATCCTGAAGAAGGATTTGAAGATGTAATTAAAACACATTTTGAATTAAAAAAAGATAAGATTTCAGCATATCTTTTATCATTGGATAAAAAAGTAGAAGATGTAGTATTTAATGGCTTATTACTTTAAGAATTGATATAATTGCACAAATATGAATTTTTTCAATTGATCCAATTAATACATTTCTTTCAATAGTAGCTAATTTTTGAATACATTTATTTAAATTTGGATTTGTAATATAGTTTTCTAATAAATAATATAATAGTTTGTTTAAAAAATCTGAAATAGAAAAGTTTTCTATTAATCTTACTTTACATATTTCATTATAACTATCTTGTACGTTATGAGTTTTTACATAATCAACAATATGCGCTACACTTGATACTTGTAATCCAACAGCCGAATAATTATCCGATAAACTCATATTTTGTAACAGATTAATACCCTTACGTAAATCACCATTAGATGAAAATATAATATTTCTTAATTGATCTTTTGTTAATTTAATGTTTTCATTCACAGATATCTTAGTTATGGCTTCTGTCATAGTTTTGTCCGAAATTTTTGGAAAAATGATAACCAAACTACGTGATAGAATTGCATCGATTAATCTTGAAAGGTAATTACAGATCAAACAAAATCTAGTATTGAATGTATATGTTTCTATAATTCTTCGGAGAGCACCTTGTGCGTCGTCGGTGAGAGCGTCAGCTTCATCAAGAATAACTAATTTATATTTAATTTTAATATCTGGTTTTTTAATAATTTGTAATTGACAAAATTCTTTAATTTGTGATCGGACAACTGAAATACCTCGATCATCAGATGCATTTAGTTCCAGTACATATTTACTAGCTTCACCTTTAAAGTATTCATTGGCGATGGCAAAAATGGTAGATGTTTTACCAGTACCAGCCACACCATAAAATATCATATGAGGTAGGTAATCATTGGTCATAAGATCATTTATAAATTTAGTAATTGGTGGGTGGAGTACTTCGTTGATATTTTTAGGGCGATATTTTTCTACCCATGGTAGATTATCTTTAGTGGATTCCATCTTTAATTAATTAGAATTTATATCTTTAATTAATAATTTCAAATTTTAGGTTTATTTTAATTTTTTTTTCAAAAATAATACTTATACTGAAACAAATCAACAGATTCGTCACAGCCCAAAAGCCTTTCTTTACAGTTTGCAAACAATCATTAATAAATCAAGTTAATCTATGGAAAAAACATTTACCTACAATTCAACCTTTTTATGCAATTAAATGCAATAATGACAATTTTATAATAAAAAGTTTAGCACATAATAATATTAATTTTGATTGTGCAAGTCCAGGGGAAATAAATCAAATAATTAATTTGAGTATTGATAGTAATAGAATAATATACGCAAATCCGTATAAAAGCATATCTGATATTAATCATGCATTAAATAAGAAGATAGATGTGACTGTCGTTGATTCAGTAAATGAATTAGATAAATTAAGAGATAATAATATTGAAGTCTTGATAAGAATTAAAGTGAATGACAAAGACTCGTTAATGCCATTTAGTTCAAAATTTGGTGCAGATTTTGAAGAAACACTTGATATATTAAAATTGGCAAAAAAATACAAGAAAAATATATCTGGGTTTTCATTTCATGTTGGTTCTGGTTGTTATAATCCAGTACAATATTATGATGCCGTTAAAATGATATATGATATAATGAATAAAACCAGAGATTTAAAACATGATTATAAAATAGTAGATATTGGTGGAGGATTTAATGGTGAAAGTGATGAGAAATTTATTGAACAAGCAAATCAAATTAAAAAAGGTTTAGATTTGTTTAAAGATAATAAATTAAAATTTGTATCTGAACCAGGAAGATATTTTGCAACTAAATCTCATACGTTATATGTACCAATTATTGCTAAAAAAAGATCAAATAGAAAAAATGTGTATGTAGTAGATGAAAGTTTATATTCTTCTTTTTCAAATATAACTTATGATGTTGCGAAACCTAAATTAGACTTAATGAACGAACCCGAAGATAAAACTCAATATAATTCAGTGGTTTTTGGTAGGACATGTGATTCAGCGGATAAAATTATAGAAACACAGTTACCGGAGTTAGAGATTGGTGATTATTTTAGAATTAGGAATATGGGAGCATATACAACAGCATCATCAACAACATTTAATGGTTTTGAGCAAACGCAAAAAATATATTTATAATAGTTATGGGACAATATTATTTAGCGCTTATTTTAGCAGAAAAAACAGAACAAGAAGAATTTATTCGTTATTCATTACATCCGCATTATTATAACAATGGTATGAAATTAATGGAACATTCATATAAAAATAATGAATTTGTTGTTGCAGTTGAAAATATAATTAGTCCAGAGGGAATGTTTTATAAAAGTCGTGTAGTATGGGCAGGTGATTATGCTGATGACGAACCTTTTACTGATATAAATTTACATAAAATGGTTAAAAAGATAGATTATAACGATAATACAATACCAAATTTATATAAATATATTATAAATCATACTAAAAAACAATATGTAGATAAAAATAAAACAGAAATTCATCCGTTACCATTATTAACAGCAGAAGGTAACGGTAATGGTGGGGGAGATTATCATGGTATTGATCTATATTTAGTAGGTACATGGGCTAGAGATGTTATATCAGTTAATAATCAAATACCAGTAGATTATGCAGAATTAGTATGTAAGTTTAAAGAAAATTGAAATATTAATTCATTATAATATCTTATTATAAATTAAAAACAAAAAGCTTACAAAATGACTACATATAGTATCAAGTACGCTGAAGGTGATTTTACATTTTTTAATAACAGTAATAGTAAAATATATAAGGATGCATATGATGTAATCACAAGAACAGAATCATGGGTGCTTATGCGTGAAGATCCAGGTTCAGGTGGATTTAAGTTTTCGTCTAATCTCGAACATTTTAATAAAATTAGAGATATACTTTCTGGTAGTCATAGCGGTAGTTCTTATTCGCATATGATGAGACATATGCAATTTATTGCTAATCATGGATGGGATAAATATATTGATGAAGTAATTGCTACAAAAAATTGAAATTTTAATTTATTATAAATAACATATTATAAATTAAAAATAAAGAATGCCTAAATCAACGTATGAGGAACGTATTAAGATTGCAGAAGATGAGGAAGATCTGCAAGAACTAATTAAAAATATTAAAGCAAATAAAAACCCTAATAATACAGAACAAAGGGTTAAAGTGCTAATGAAACTAATTGATATTCGTAGGAGTGAATTAGATAAAGAAGAAGCTGAAGTGGTACCACCACCAGCTAAGCGTACTAAATACGATGAACTTATTTCTCTGCATGAGAAAAAGCATCAAGCAAATATGGAATATCTAAAAGCTAAAATTGAAGCGGATATTAAACATGAAGAATTTAATGAAACTCTTCTTAAGCTTGACAAGTATATTGTGTCTGATGATGATGTTGATGAAGATTTTTTGTCAAATCTATTTGACGAACTAGATAGGGTTAAAAATATTAATGTTATTGAGCAATATAAGAACCTATTTTCAGTGTATCATGAGTATCGGGTATGCCTAAGTAAGGAAAAATGTTTAAAGAAAAAGTATGATGATATTATTGTTGAAGATAACAATAATGCAGTTAATCAAAATATTGAAAAAGTTTAATTTATTTAAAATAATTATATTATAAAAACATTTTTACAAAACTAACCAATAAGCTCCCAATTAAAAAGGAACTTATTACAGTATTAGAAACTGTATTATTAGTAGAATTATTGTTTGGTTTAATAATAATTACATTAGCGTCAAATTGACTAAATATATTATTTTGATATGGGTATTGAGTACAATTTTTATACCAGTGCGAGTTAGCACACTTTTCATATTCAGGTGCATGGGCAATGTTTGATTCTGTGCATACATCGAGGAGTTCTTTTACTTGTTGATCTGGATACAAGTGAATATATTTCAAGTAATGTTCATAAGGAGTTAATCCTTCACCATTCAATAAGCAGGGATTTGCTCCATGTTTCAAAAGTAATTTAATAACAGAGATTCTGTCATCATCAACACCATAGAATACATATTTATGAATTGTTGAACGTTGTGCTGCAAGTGCAAGGAAAGTGTTCCATTTTACAATCTTATTAGGATTAAGACCATCACTTAGTAGTTTTTCTACGATATGCGGGCTTCCATTGCGAATAGCATACCACATACTATATTCACTATTAGTAATTGTCATATAATTGGCATAAATGCCATTAATAATAATAGTCAGGATCAATAGTATTTTGTTCATTGTAATATGGATAATACAAACACTTTAAAGATACTTAGCACATATAATTTTCAATTTTTTAATATTAACTATAAAATTGAAAATTATTTTATTATTGGCAGTTATTAATTTATTAACAAAAAAATGGATACCTTATTTCTTGGATCCATTCTATTTAATCTTATTAATAGCTTTGTATGGCTGCTGGTTCCAGTATGCCTTATTATTCAGATATTTGGCATTAAGCTATATAGAATTATAGATGAGCGTAAAACAGATGTGATATTACGCAAGTTAAATAATAATGTAATAAGTGCTAATTTAGTCTATTATAATAGCGAGTTTAAACCTCATAGTTTATTCTTTTCGTGGTATTGTATAGGTAATATATATTTAACGGAAATAAACAGGAGGATGATTACTGAGATATATATTATTACAACCAAAGAGTATATTGATAATTTGATGAAAGATCCTCAAGATGAGATAGTAACAATTACAGGAAAAATTAATAATACTAAAAAGATTACGATATATAATCGTCGAGGAAACTTTTACCATCTTAGTTATGAGGAATCGTCGTTTTCATTCAATAAGAATATTATGTCGAATCAGAATACCATAGTACATGCTATTATTAAATTTTATAGAGATAATAATTATTGTACTAGTTTTATTAGTGGTGCTCCAGGATCAGGTAAAACCACCATTGCATATTTTTTAGCTAAAGAATTAAATGGTTGCATATGTAAAACATTTAATCCTACAGATCCTGGTGATGAAATTATAGAATTAATTAGAACATCAAATCCGACACCGGATAAACCTTTGATAGTATTATTAGATGAAATAGATATTATGATTAATAAGATTCATGATAATAAAATAGATACGCATAAAAATGTACCTGTACCAGTGAGATCCAAGACAGATTTTAATAGATTTTTGGATGATGTAGAAATTCATTGTAAAAACACCATATTTATTCTTACATCAAATTTGTCGAAAGATGTTATTGAGGCTAATACCAATGATAAAAGTTATTTGCGGGATGGTCGAGTAAATCGTTATTTTAGTATGTAAAAATTGAAAAAATTATTACTACGGCATGACATTACAGATTGGATAGATGGATATGTTTTTTGATAAAATTAAATCTATATTAATACAAAAACTTGATATTATAAGTAAATTAAAAATATTTTATACTGAAAAAACAGGAGTATTATATTTATCAAATCTTTGTCTTAGAACATTACCGGAAATACCAGATACAGTAGAATCATTATATTGTGTTGGTAATTATTTAACATCATTACCTGAAAATTTACCAGATAGTATTAAGAGAATAGATTGTTCGCAAAATATATTAACTTATTTACCAAATAAGTTACCAAATAGTCTTATAGAATTAAAATGTGGTAGAAATAATTTAACATCATTACCTGAAACATTACCAGATAGTCTTATTAGATTAGTATGTCATTATAATAAATTAACACTTTTACCGAAAAAATTACCAGAACATATTGAGGATATATGTTGCGAAAATAATTACATAGTATCTTTACCTGAAATTTTACCAGATAGTATAGTTGAATTAAATTGTGATTATAATAAATTAAAGTATTTGCCTAATTTACCCCAAAATATATATTTTTTACATTGTAATAATAATAGATTAGAATCGTTACCAAAGTTACCTAAAAATTTAATAGAGTTGTATTGTAATAATAATAGATTAGAATCGTTACCAAAATTACCTAAAAAATTAGATAAACTTATCTGTAATAATAATTATATAAAATCATTACCAGCATTACCTAAAAAATTGGTAGAATTATCATGTGAATATAATGACATTCAATATTTACCAATAGATTTACCTGTAAATCTTATATATTTTAATTGTAAGTGTAATAAAATATCGTTATTACCAGAGAATATGCCATTAAATTTAACATATCTAAATTATGATAATAATAATTTGCCAAAAAAAGAAAAGGATGAAACTATGGCAGAATACCTTATAAGAATTAATGAAACCGATAGAGTAATTTCAAAAACACGTATTATTGAACGTTGTCAAATTTATTACGAAGAGTTACTCATGGTAGCATTGCATCCAGATCGTATTAAAAAATGGATAACCGTAGGTTTCACCTTAGATGATATGTAATTTTTTTAAAAATTGATAATATAAATATTGAAATATGTAAATACTATAATATAAAAATTAGAAGATAATAAATAACAAATGAGCAAGTTATCATATTTTAATAAAAAATCTGATGCAATATCATATTGGGATAAACATAAAGATGAACATTTATTTCAAATAGATAAAGATGTTAAAAGTGGTGCCAAGAAATTTATTGTTGGATCACTTGATAATCTGTGGGAATTATTAAAATCTGGAAAGAATCATTTGTATGAATCATGGGAAGATAAACCGATTCATTTTGCATTAGATGTAGATATGAAGAAAGATGATTTAATTAATTATGAAGATGTTGTATTAAATATTAAGCAGATTATTACTGGTATTCTATTAGCTGTAAATAATTCGGATATAACTGAAATTAACTTGAATAACGTTGTAGTATTAGAGAATGAGAATCAATCTAAAGAAGATGTAGATAAATATTCATTTCATATTATCTTTAGGGGTTTAGTGATGGAGAATTATTTGGCAGCTGATAAATTTTTTGATGATTTAGAGGGAATTAATCTTATTGGTTGTGATAAGAGTATTTATCGCAAAACGTGTTTTCGAACATGTTTTTCATCTAAGATAACTAAGAATCAAACGATGGTACCAATGATATTAGAATTTGGTAAGAAGAAAACCGATAATGAAAATAATTATTCATCATTAAAAGAATTTTGGAAAAGTACATTAATTTGTAATGTAAAAGATTATAAAATTGTATATTTTGCTGAAGAAAAAGAAGAAGAAATCCAAGTTAATTATAACAATGGTAAGCCAGTTGATGTTGCACATTTAGAAAAAGTAATAATGCAATTACCTAATAAATACTTTGATGATTATTTTTATTGGTCTAGAATTGGGATGATATTACGGAATAGTGCGGGTGATCAAGTGCAATTATTTGAACTATTTAATAAATTTAGTATGCAATCTACTGGTAAATACAAGAGTAAAGATGATATTAAGAAGCATTGGAAATCATTTACAGACAATAGGAAGAATAAGATTAGTGTTGGTACATTGTATCTATGGTGTAAGAACGAAAAGATTAGTTTTTCAGAAGATAAGACATTAGAAGAGATGATTAGTGAGTATCCGATTAGGACGTTAGAAGTTAGTCATGAATACAAAGAGATTAATAAGAGATATGTGCCTATTGAGGAGATGCCAGAATTATTAAAGCATAAATTAATTGGTATTCAAAGTGAAAAGGGTACAGGTAAGACAACAACGTTATTTAAGTATTTGTTTGATGAAAAGTTTTTAAGCAAAGATGATAGTGTATTGTTTATTAGTAGTCGTCGAACATTTGGAATTAAATTATTGGGGGATATTAAAAAGTTTGGATTCAAGTTATATTCAGAAATGAAGGAATATCAGATAGATCATGACAAAATGATTTGTCAGATAGATTCTATCCTACGGTTGAACAATGACAAATTTAAGTACATAATTATCGATGAGTGTGAGAGCATGATGCGATATATGACATCGAGTCATTTTACGAAAAATAATCGTGCTACCTTAATCGTTAGCAATTTTGAAACAAGAGTTGCAGAAGCGGAAAAAGTGATTATTATGGATGCGGATTTGTGTGATCGAAGTATTAATTATTTCAAAGAATTATTAAATATTAGTGAAGAGAAAGATGTTAAATTATTAGTGAATAAATATCAGCCGTATAGTGATTATGAGATAAAGTATATGTCTTATTCGACGTGGTTGAAGGTATTAACAGATAAGATAGAGAATAAGAAAAAGGTTGTGGTGCCGATGGCGAGTAATAATTATGCGAAAGATTTAAAACTATTATTGGAGAACAGGTATCCGGATATAAAGGTATTATTAATTCATAGAGAAACGTCTGATACGGATAAGATGGATCAAGTGATCAATGTAAATGAGAAATGGAGTAGTTATAATGTAGTGATTTATACGCCGTCGGTGTGTATGGGTATTTCATTTGATGAAGATTATTTTGATTGTATTTTTGCGTATGGTTGTGAGAACTCGTTAGGATCGCAGGAATTTTGTCAGATGTTGCATCGTGTGCGAAGTCCGAAAGAGACGAGTATTTATATTGCGTTAGATAAGTATGTGGAATATGAGAAAGATCGGCACAATATAGATATATCTAAAGTGAATGAGATTATGTGTTATGATTATTATTTGACGCATTTTAATTTGCATAATAATTTGATACCAAAGAAGTATTTGCCGAATACTAAGAAAGATAATATTAGTAAATTACTGGATGGATCAGGAGGTAGTATAGTTATATTAAAAGAAGAGGAAGTAAATAGTAATAATAATGTAGAATATATTGAGGAGAAGAAGTTTATCTATCCGTATAAAGATGAGCCAATATTTAAAGTCTTTTTAAAGAATGCACAGGAATTGGTGTTAGATAGATTAAATTTCGGCAATCAATTGTTTGGATATTTTAAGATGAAGGGATACAAATTAGTAAAACATGATTGGGAGGATGGTGAGATTATTAAGAATGAGATTAAAGAGATTCGGGAATTAAGGAAAGAAGAGGAGGAGAGTAAAGAAATCGATGGTATTTTTAATGCACCTGATTTAACTGATGACGAGTTTAAAGAATTAATGAATAAGCGAAGGGAAGAATTAAGTCAAGAAGAGTTGTTTAAGCTTCAGAAGCGAAATTTTAAGAAATGTTATGTATTAGATAATGTGAATAAAGATATCTTGAGTAAGTATAAAGATCATACTAAGATGAAGCATTATCATAATTTGAGTGTTATCTTACCGATAAAGGATGAAAAGATAGAAACTAGGTTAGATGATATAAGATTGGAGAGAGTGAATAATCAGTATATTATGGGTGCGTATTCAGATTTAACGATTAAGAATTCTTATGTGCGTCATCAATGGGCAATTAATATAATTAAATCATTAGGATTTAGCTTAACAGAGTTAGAAACTAGATTATCGACGAAAATAATGGAAGATTTATTCAATGAAGATTGGGTGAAAGATATTGAGAGTAAATTAGAATATCTAGTGATAAAATTTGGAGTTTCATTTCCGAAGAAGAATTTTAAGGAAATGGAATTGAAGGACAAGATTAAATTTTTGAGTAAGATTATCGAGGCTCAGTATGGATTAATTATTAGTAAAGATAACGGCAAAAATTATTATCTGACGGATAATAATAAGTGGGATGATTTGTATGAATTTAGGAATAAGAAATCTGGTGTTGGTTTGAAATTAAATGAGAAAATAGTAAAGAAAGAAAAGAGTAATATTAGTATGGATTCTTCATGGTTTGAGGAATAGATTTATTTAAAGTAAAAAATTTTAAAATACTAACTAATATATATTTGCATACCAATCTGGGTAACATTTTTTATTTTTATTATATACAAATCCAGATGGACAAGTATAACATTTATTATCATTATTATCTAATACACCATCATTACATGAAAAAGTTCCATTATCTTCAGTTGCATCAGTTCCTGTAGGATCTGGTCGTATTATACAATTATTATTTGAATCTAATAAACCATTTGCACCACATACTGGATCAGAATCAACACATATAAATCCATTAGAAAATGCAACTGATCCAGTTTTACAAATTTTAATATCAGTATTAGCATTAGGATTAATAATAGTATCATCATTGATATTTTCAGGCATGTTAGGAAGAATATTTAGGCATGTATTAGTAACAGTATTAGTACTAGGATCATTAGATGATGTCATTACACTAGGGCACAATTCTTGTCCAACGTTTTTTAATTCCATTGAATAGGGATTAGTAACATTATTTATTACAAGATTAAAACTTGTTTTTCCTGTAGCACCTGTATATTCTGAAAAACCTGACATATATATTATATATAAAGAAAATTTAAATTTGAAAAATTAATTACTACTTATATATATTAAATATTAAATATGAATTAGTAATATTTATTAATTTATTTACAAAATTTGTATCTAATGTATTTAATGTAAAGTTGTAACTAGGTGTTGCCACACCACTTGAATTATAAACAGGAGAAATATTAGTTAATTTACCTGTTATTCCAGATATGCTATTCATATATTTATTTTATAAATTTATTGATTTACATAAACAGTTTGTGAATCAAATCCCATCCACATAGTTAATATAGTAACTGTTGTAATAAGAACAGTACCCCAAGTTGTATCTCGGATGGTTAGATCTAGAGAATAATTTGGATAGATAGAATAATTAGTAAAATTATAGACACCGTACATACCAATTGCTAAAACTAATCCACGGATAAATTTATTTTCAAATGGTTCTTGAACTGTAAAATAATAAGCTACCGCAATACATGCCCATGCCACAATTGCTGGTTGATATTTTACTTGACTATAATCAATTTTGAGTTCATCTTGGTAGTAATCTTTTGAAAAATTGAGATAAATTGCGTCTAGTATAATAAAAGATAGCAATATAAACAAAAATTTATACATAATTATAATATTAGAAAATGTTTTTTGAAAATAATCCAAATAGTACAGATGATAACAATATAATTTTAATTGGTAAATATGATTTGATGTTTAATATTACAGAAGCAGTTCTTTCGGAGAAAATAAATAAAATTAAGAATAGTTATAAATTTTCATTTGATACAGTACAAAAAAAATTAAGTATTAAAAATACCAAAGATGATTTTAAATTTACAATACCTATTATTAATGATAATCCGAATTATACATTATTTGTACCGTATAGATTAGATTATTTATCGAAAGATATATATTTTTCCAAGTATCTTGAAATTACAAAATCGACATATATGATTAATAGGTATGTATTATCGTTATATATGTATATTAATAAAGAGAATATAACTGAAATATATACAGGAATAACGAATACAAATTTAGAATATACGTATGTGAAAGATATTTTATGTTATATGTTAAATGGGAATAGAAGTTTATTAGAATTAAAGATGAATAATATTAATAATAATAAATGTGAGATATATAAATTAGTCAAAGAATATAATATTGTACCATTTAACTACCAGTTAGAGAATATTAGTTGGTGTAAAAATGTAGAAAATAATATTAATAAAAAAGAGAGTGTTGAAATAATTGGAGGATATGATGATATGACTAAAATAGACTCATATTTTATTATGAATGACAATGTATTATATATGAACAATAGGAATATTATTAAGCCAGAAAGTGGTAAAAAATTAAAACATTTTGCGCATATTCAAGGTGGATTATTATGTGACACAACTGGTTTAGGTAAAACACTTACATTAACAGTACATTTTACAGATGATACAACAAAAATTAATGCAATTTGTATGGAGCGTGGTAAGATGTTAGTAGAGTATAAAGAATCACTAAATGGTGGTGTAACAGATATGATGTTATCGCATGTAGATAGGATTAAGAGTTTATTAGATGATGAATACAAGATGTTATTTAATAATTACAAATTAAAGACGAATGCAAATTTATTAATTGTACCGGTTAGGTTATTACAGCAATGGGAATCTGAAATTAAACGGTACTTACCAAGTGCCAAAGTATATTTAATTAATACGGTAAGAGATTTTTATAAATTAAAACTAGATGATATTGAGAAGTATCAAGTTATTATTATTTCTATAACATTTTTACAAAATGAGAAGAGGAAGATACATCCAGAGGAATATGATTTACAAAATATTTTATGGAAACGTGTTATTGTAGATGAGGTTCATGAGATATTTACACCGGATGCAAATTCAAGGCGAAATAAATTAGCGATTAATGAGATTAAGGCGGTGTATAAGTGGGGTATTTCGGCAACGCCGTCATTAAATCCGAATTGTAATAATATATTAGAATTTTTAACAAATAATATTTATTATACAAATGAAATGATTCATGATATAAATAGGTATAGGATAACGACTGATATTAGTGATTATTGGAAATTTGTAAATAATTATTATAGGTACAATGAGATTAAAAAGGTAAGTACGGAGATTAATATTCCGGAATCGGAAGAAAAGATTATTGAATTGGATATGTCTCAGATAGAGAAATTAATGTACAATAATGCAACTGGTGATAAGAAGAGAATGATTGCGTTATGTACTAATTATAAGATATCGTCTGAAGATGCAATATTAAGTGGGTTTGCAACTGTGAGTGAATTAAAAGATAAAATGTTATCTCAGCATAATAAAAAACGACAAGAGCACATGGATAAGATAGAAAGTCAGAAGAAGAACAATGCATATATTAAAGAATTGGTGGATTGGTTTTATACAGATAGGGTTACAATCCCAGAACATATTCGAATTAATTATACGATTATAACGGGAGATTATTATTCATTAGCATTAACCAGTAAAGATGCGAATGTAATAGCAGAAATGATTGATCGAGTAACTAAAAAATTAGATACGAATGAAAAATATATGGTTCAATTAGAAAAAGAATTAAAACTAATTAAAGAAAAAGAGACGATGATTAATAATTTTGATGGGATGTTAGAAGAAAAATTAAATGACCCGTGTATGATTTGTTTTGGTAATTTTGATACTGCGATGATTACAATTTGCAATCATATGTTTTGTGGTAGGTGTATTGATGAGATGTTTAAGAAAACGCCGAATATTAAATGTCCGATGTGTCGTCATCCGTTGGCGAGGTATGAAGTGAATGGTATTGTGGATAAGAATTTAAATTTAATAACGGGAGATGATATTAAAAAGAAGATAGAAAGTAAAGAAGAAGAGAAAGTGAATATGACAAATGGTGGTACAAAAATATCAGAAATTGTAAAATATATTAAAGAATGTGAAGATAAGATAATTGTATTTGCGATGGAGAAGCAGACATTAGATTTAATTGGAGATGTTATGACAGACAATAGTATTAAATTTGTAAATCTTAAAGGTAATGCATATGTTGTGAGTAAGCAATTAAAAAGATTTAAGAGTGGGGAGGAGAAAGTGATATTATTATCTGCGGATAGGGCCAATTCTGGTACAAATTTAATTGAAGCGAGTCATGTAATCTTATTAGATACGCATTTAATAGAAAATGCAGTGGAGAGGGAAACAGTAGAGAAGCAGGCGATTGGACGAGCGGTAAGGTTAGGGCAGAAGAAGAATGTGAAGATATTAAGATTTATTATGAAGAATACGATTGAGCAGTTGATGTTAAATTCACGTACCTAAAATTTTATTAAATAATTTTTTTATTATATTATAATATGAGTGATATAATAAATCAAAAATATGTTGTAGATTATAAATTTAATAGTGTATCTGGATTATATGATTTAACTATGAGTGATGATTCTATGATTAAAAGTCAATATAGAATTGTAAATGAAACAGGATTAAAAAATAATAAAAAAGTTGGTTTTTTTAATATATCACCTGATGATGAATATATATTTTTAGATAATAAAGATCCGGAACATAATTACAATAATTTATATAGATATAGTAGATATGCGCAATTAAATAATTTAGATAATAATGATTTATTTGAGATATCAATTAATCCGGTAAAAAGTATAGAAGTGTATAATTATGTAGTACCAGCAGCATTTTGTTTTGAATTAGCGTATGAAGATGATTTAGTGACTAAAAGAATGCAAATGGCAAAAGCAAATTTATATAATGAATTTGATTGTATTTCGGTGTTTGTAAATCAAGAAAATTTTGAATATGCACCGGGAGTTAATCAATTTCCTGAGATAGTATGTAATAGTAATAATAATAATAATAATACAGAAATAGAGTACAATAGATATTATATGTATGGATTAGGAGCGACTAATTTTATGTTAATAATAATAATGTGTGCATTAGTGTTTAGTTTGTTTAAAGAAAATAGTAAGTAAATATATAATTTAATAAAAAATATATATTTATAAAGGTATGACGAGTAAAGTAGTCCAAGCAAATAAATTAAATAATGGATATTGGGAAATTGTGGTATTAGATAATATTAATCAAACAACTAGAACGATAACGAATACATCTTTTTATAGAGTAAATAATAAAGATATTAAATTAAAAAATTATATTTATGCAGATCCGGATAATAGTTATGTATATTTTGATAAATCGTATTCGCCTAAATTTATAGCGCAATTAATATACTTATATTTAACATTTGCAAAAGAAAATTCTATACCGGATAATGATGTTTTACAAATAGATAAACAATTAAATTTTCAAGGATTAACATTAAGTAAATATGGTATATCTAAGATTAATATTAATACAATTTATCCATGCATTGATATAGATCCATATCCAAAATCATTACAATTTCAATGTCTTAATGATAAAGGAGTAATAATAAGTAATGATGAAATACAGGCAAAAGTACCATATTTTAAAAACATTGCAGAATTTGGTCAAACAAAGGTAGTATTAAGTTTATGGAATTTTAGTTATGTTGTATGTGGAGGTGTTTTATTATTTTTAGTTATATTTTTATTTGTGATGAGAACTGAAAGATCTGCTTAAACGAGTTAGCACCCTGTCTTTTCTGTTATTGCGCCGATCATACCACCTAAAACAACTGTCATTACAACAAATAATACTGCACCACCTATCATCATATATGGACTTGGCATTTTACTATATAATATAAATATATAAAATTTTAATATATATTTATTTACAATAATTTTTATTTGAAATAACACCAATTAATACAAAAAATATTACACATAATGTACAAGATGATGCAACTGATGCAATTGACATAATATCATTCATTGGATTACCACCTTCTTGTTCAGAACCGCCACTACTACTTGAAGATAAATCTAATTCAGAACTTGACATTATAATTAATATATATTATTTTTTTATAAATTAAGAATATAATTTAACAATATCATTAAATTTTTTAGATAGAGTTTCAAAATCATATTTTACTGTCTGTGAGTCGTATCTAATACTTTCTGTTTTTTCATGTAAATATTTATTTTCATCTATATATTTTTGAAAGTAATCTTTATTAAATTTAAAATTATCAATCATAATTTGTTTAAATGGCAGAGCATATTTAGGTGTTTCGATCAAATTACTATAAACATTAAAATTTAAATTTTGATAATATAACATTCTTGAATAAATGTCGTTCATGGGATCTTTATCCGAAAATCCAGGTTCATTAATTAGAGGTTTATCGTGAAATAAATGCGCCCGAACTGTTTCTAGGACAGATGAAAATCGTTGAACTTGAGACCATGTAGATTCACCCCAAGTATTTAAAATGGATAAGCAAACTTTTCCGTTACCATTTATTTGGTATAAATTAGGATTAAAACGTGTTCGACCATCATTTGTTAAAAATTTCCATTGAGGTGGTACAAAAGGATATTCTTCTGGAAATGTATTATCAAAGAAATAAAATCCACCATAATATGGTGAGTTTTCAACGCCTAATATTAATACGTGACCTTTCATCATATTTTCATCGGTATGATAATAATAGGTTTGTTTGCCATCCCAACTATCTTTATTAAAAGAGACACTTTCAATGTCTTTTAGGATCCGTTTGGTATTCATTTTATAAATTATATATTATAGTATAAATAATTTAAATATCAATTTTTATAGCGGTAATACAGTTGAAAACTCTATTAGCGCTAAAGCGGTAATATTTTAGGTTCTTCATATATTAATTTTTGAATCCAAAAAACAGCTAAATCAGGTAATAAATTACATGTAATATTTTCTTTTTCAAATGATCTATATTGATGGCATATTAATTTATGGTGCTTTCTTGATTTTACTTTAAAATCGTTATCCATAATTAGTAAAGAAAAATGCATTAAATATCCAAGATTAAATAATTCTTCGCCGAGTACTCTACCACTTGTAATTTCAAGAAAATCTTTTCCATAATATTTATGGTTTAATTGACCAGTAGCACGTTTAAATGCATTAACAATAGCCATGTTTTCAGGGTGTGATATTAATAATTTTAAATCCATTGTGTTGGTTAAAAGATTATGAACAAAAAATACATTATTAATTTTTAATAAATCAATTAATTTAATGCACATAATTTGTGTAATATCAATAAAAATACCACCATATTTACTAATAAATGCGAGTTTAATATAGTCTGTTTTAACTTGATTTAAATTAGAAGAAGTATAAGCGGAAAGGATATCAGCGTCGAAATCTTTTTTTAATAATTCTTCCGCAGATTTATAATCATAAATTCTAAATTCAAATTCAGGGTTAACATCTATGTGGTGTTTTATAGTATTGTATAAACCCGATGGTACATTATTAATATCAGGGACAATTTGATGAACTATTTTAGGGCATTTAGATTTAACGGTAGATTCTTTTTTTACGGGATATACTGGATCTAAAGGAAATGAAGCAGGATGGTCAAAATATTGTAAAGAAAATAAATAAACTATAATAGAATTTATAACTAATATAAATAAAAATGTAAATTGATTCATAAAATAATAATTAAATAAATTTTATTAATCAAACTCAAAAATAACATCATCGCTATATTTATCTTTACATTTATTATTATCATTATGTAATGTAGTATATTCATTATAATTAAAATCAATCATAAGAGTATTAAATGATGTTGGTAATTTATTAACATAACTATCAATCATTAATTTAAATATATCAAGATTTGGTGGTACAGCAATAATAGAATTATCATTATCAATAAAAATCATAGAATGTGATGAAATATATTCAACTAATGATTTTTTAATAGTGTATTTAGTGTCAAGATAGATACCACCTTTTTTATATAAAATACAATATTTCCATAATTCTGATTTTTTATTATATGTTAAATTATCAAATGTTTTTAATAGAATATTATCAAAATTATTTTTAATATATTCTCGTTGATCATTTACATCGTACATATAGAAATCAAATTCAGTATTATTATTATAATTATTTAAAATAACAGATGGATTTTTAATAGAAGATCGTAATTCACATGATTGATAAATAACAGCTGGTATATTATTTAAAGTTAAATCTAAGATGGGCACAACTTTACCTTCTATATTATATTTTAGTGTTCTTGGTGTATAAAATGGTACATAATAAATATATTTATATATAGCAACAGATAATACAAATAATAATAATAATCCGGCAAAAATATAAAAATGTAAATGATTCATATAATTAATATATATTTTTATTAAAGAGTAATTAAACTAACTTCTTTACTATTATATGGACCATAATTAAAAATTATACTTGAATTATATTTATTTAATGGTTCTTTAGTAGCAGATAATGCTCTATATTCACCTGTTTTAATATTTATAATATTATTTTTAACAATATTATTTTCTTTATGAGCATTACAATTTATTATTAAAATATTTTTAAAAATTTTATTATTAATAAGATAATCTAAAAATACAGTAATTTCATTTGAATTCCAATGTTGTAGAACATCTTTAATAATGCATAAATCTGATGGAATTAATTCTTCTTTTTTATTTAAAAAATCTAAATGTGTAAAATGGTATTTTGGATTTTTTTGTTGTTTTTTATGATGATTAATTATTTTTTCATATGCATCATAACCATAATATGTAATATCAAGATTATCATATATTTTATTACCAATTAAAAAATCACCGCATCCTAAATCAGATATTGAATATATTTTTTTATCAGTAATAAATTTTTGGAGGAAACTAATATATGGTATATTAATTTCTAAATTAGAACCATTTCCAGATGAACCATTATATAATTCATTATTATTATTACCCCATACTTTATTTTCATATATATTTGTAAAAATAGAAATATGATCGGTATTAATTTCTGATATTTCTTGATGTATTTCAGATTGTATTTTTAATGGTATTAATTGTTTTCCGATGTTATGATTTTTCCAATATGTGATTGCTTCATTATATTCTTGAATATTTTCAGATAATACTAAAAATCCATAGAAAGTTCTATTATCTAAATATTGTGGTATATTATTTTTTCTTAATACATCACTGAATATTACATATTCATAACGCCTAGAATTATCATTATATGATACTTTAGGTAATATATTATTATTAATAAAATAAGTACAATGAACAACTTTAACGCTAGTTAAACCGACTACTTTTCTATATAATAATTCTTCATACATTGGATGATTTTTTAAATAGCCATTTTGATCAATATCATAATGATAATTTGAATATTTTGTTGTAGTTTCTAACATTGGTGCAATTACGCCTAATTCTTTATTTAAAACCATTGATTCTAATGTATTTGGAGTAATAAAATTATCGCAATCAATAACAAAGTAATGAGCATTTAATTTAATACTATAATTAATAGATTCTTGGCGAATTTGACCTAAAATAGAAAATCTATCGGAATTCCATTCGTGTTCTTTGTATTCTTTTAATTTATTTGAAATATTTGATTTATCATAATGTATAGATGCATATTCAGTAGAATATTTATTAACAAAGTCATCTAAAATCGCGCAAGTATTATCTTTATTGTCATTAGTGCGAATATATAAATGAATATTCTTTTTAGGGAATGTTTGGTTTAATAAGCAAGATAGATAAATTGGTAAGCAATATTCTTTATCTTTTGCTAATATTGCAATTACAACATCATTAGTTTTTTGTAATTTATTAAATTTATTTATAATTTTATTAATTTCTATTTCAGTTTCAGGTTTCATTACAAAATCATTCTTTTTACATGCATCAATATATTTAATCATATTATTATAAAATTGCATATTATCATATGGTAAATTATCGGCAAAAAATTGTAAATTGTGAAATATATTATGTAACCACCAATGTCCATGCACATGTTGATAATTAAAAATAATTTCATACATTTTAACGCCGACTTTTTTATTTTTAATTTTATCAGCAAGAATAATCATGTAATATGGTAGTAAAAAGTTATAAATAGTTGTCTGAGAAAATAATTTATTTGATATATTATCTAAATTATTGGCGTATTTATTTTCATAGTAGTCTTGTATTTTTTGGTAATAGGTAAATGCCATGTCATTCATATCATGTAACATGTAATATAATACCAGTCTATAAATACATTCAACACGATCTTTATCATATTTGATAGATTCGACAAGAGCGTATAGGCCTAATTCTGGTTCTTTGAGTTCTTCATAGATATCATAGATAGATTGGCAGGATATGTATTTTTCGCCGTGCCAATTTTCGATGCTTAAAACTTTTTTGTACCATTTTAGGGCTTGTTCTTTTTGACCGCAATTGTTATGACTATTAGCGCAATAAAATGCGTAGCGATGGAAAATTGGATCTTTTTTTTCGTATGCTTCTTCAAATGCTTTTTCTAAAATTTCTGCATCTTTTGCATATTTTCTAGGATCTTTAGAGCGATTACCAACAGATCTACCAATAAAATGATAATCACCTGGAATAAAACCGATACCATTAGTTTCTTCTAAACAGACAGCATATTCGTGTAAAACGCCTTCGTATTTCCATTTTTTTCTGTTATTAAAGAATTGATCTCTTGAATGAACCATTGTTCTACTATCGCTCATAAATTGTACTTTATATGAATCTGATTTTAGAACAGGCATAACAAAGTTACCTTCTATTTGGTCATCTGCATCAAACATTAATAGATAATCAGTTTTATTGTAAGCTAATTGCATAGCTTTAGTGCGATTATATGCAAAATCTTTCCAAGGAACTTCGTGTAATTCGCCGGGGATATTTTTTTCTTTGAAGAAATCTTTAATAATTTGGATAGTATTATCGGATGATCCGGTGTCGCATATAACCCAATAATCAAAATGTATTTTTTCAACTAAGTTTTCAAGGGTTAAACCTATAATATGAGATTCATCTTTAACGATCATATTTAGACATAATGTTTGTGGCATTTTGTATAAATAGATATTTTATTTTAAGAATACAAACGAATTATGGAAATTGTTTAATAAAAACATCCCAGTTGTAGTCATTAATGGTAATATTTAATTTTGAATTAGTATTAAGAACTATTTTATCTTTAAGAATTTTAATTTTACCGACAGTAGGGATATTAATTTCTTTTTCTAAATTTGTAAATTTAATTTTATTTATAGATAGATAATCAAAAGTTTTTTTGAGGATGTTGTAAATTTTAGTATTTTTATGTTTTTCTAATAATTCATTTTCTTTTAGTGTAGAAGTATCAGGTAGATTAGTAACAGAATTATCTTGTAAAAAATTAAATATATTTTTAATTTTATTTTCCATATCCATATGATTATCACGTAATTTTTGATAAAAATTATTTAAAGTGTTTCTAATTTCTTTTTCAGATTCTAAGAAAAATCCGCGTAATTTTTCATTTTCATTAACTTGATCAATAAGATTGGATATTTTATCTTTAATTTCTTCAGTGATTACAATTTCTTTATTTTTAGGGTTTTTGTATTCGCTTAATAACTGAAGTAGGAGTATTCCGACTTCTAATCTATGTAAATCTTCACTGAGATTAGATATGAAGAATTGGTAATATGTTTCATTTTCATATGTAAATGTTTTTAAATCAATAATTTTTGTTTTATTTATTTTTGAATTAATACTAATAAATAATCCATATTTTCGTTTTGTATGTTTCATATCAAATGTAAATTTATTAATTTCCTCATCGTTAATGATAGTTGCATAATTTTTTATTTCAACTAAAATTTCGCCACCATTATTTAATGTGAGTAATCCATCTCCAGAGTGATCAATTTCACCTGTTTTTTGATAAGACATGCCAATAAAATTTTTAGATATCAATTCATTAATATAATTTTCACCAAATATACCAATTTTTTTAGAATTATTAGAAATACCTGATAGTTTATTAATTAATGCATCTAAAGTTTCTATTTTAGTATTATCATTTAATTTGTTTAAAATTAGTGGTAGCATATTATTAGTATTATTTTCAGGATCTGGATAATAACTTTCATACCCAAATATCATAATTTTTTTAATTGCATCGGGTAATTGTTCATTATCTAGTTCAAATAGACGAGGAAATTCATATTCATTTAATTCAAGGGTGACAGATATTGCTTTTACTAATTCATCTGAATCAGTTTTTTTAATATTTGCATTTAGCCATTCATTTTCTTTATCTTCAATTGATATTGTTTCTAAATTTTTATTTTTTTTATCCGTTTTTTTTGGCATTTTAATTATTAAAAGTAAGTTTATATATTTAAATCTTGATAATTATTCATCTATTTTTCAAAAAAAATATCTTAATATATAACATATACCATGAATATTAACAGTAATAATAATTTTACTACGTGGGATAATCCCCCGAATGATAAATATATCATACCATTATTAAATCATTTAACAGATATAACAAATAATATTGGATCTGGAATAACAGGTTCTACAGGTACAGCAGGTCCAACAGGTCCAGCTGGTGGTCCAACAGGTACAACTGGTCCAACAGGTGCAATGGGTCAATCAACATATGGTCAATGGAATTGGACAGTAGGTTCTACAGGATCATCACCTCCTATTAATAGTTTTTATGAAGATGCTGCTTTTATAACACCAGGAAGTAATATAACATTATATTTTAATCCAACAAATTTAACAAAAAATGGATTATTATTTATTAATTTATTATCACAATTTTCAAATAGTCCAGGTGTATATTTATCATGGTCATCTCCAGATGATACTATACAAAGAATAATGAATGTAACAAGTGTAATGAATGACGGTTCAGGAAATTATTACGTATTTGGTAAAATAGTATCTTATACAGGTACATTTACTAATTTAAAAAATCCAGCAACATTTGTTATTTCAGCAAATGGCAATACAGGTTCAACTGGTAGAACAGGTCCAACTGGTATGACAGGTCCAACTGGTATTCGTGGTACTCAATTAACAAATGGAAATACAGTACCAACACAAGCAAATGCAGTTAATGCATTTGCAGGAGATTTATATTTAAATACATCAAATTCGGTATTATATGTATTAAATAATGCACCACAATTTTATAATGCAACATCACAAATAGCGCAAGGTACTTATGTAACATATCAAAATAATACATGGATAGCATTAGGTAGCGGTGGTGCAACAATACAAACATCAACAAATGGTCAATCATGGTCATCAGTATCTAATCCATTGGATACAAATGCAGATTTTGCATTACATTCGAGTAGTAAATGGGTTGTAACAGGTAATGATAGTAATAATAATAATATTAAATATTCAATAAACAATGGTGTATCATGGACAAACAGTACAAATAATTTTAGTGGTGGTGCATCATATGGTGGTAATTGCATTGCAGGAAATAATATAGCTTTACCAAATGCTAAATGGGTTGTCGTAGGTAGCTCAGCAGATGGAAATAATATTAAATATTCGTTTGACGGAATTACATGGTATAATTCAACTGCAAATTTTGGTACTGGTTACGGTGCGTATGTAGCGTATTATAATTTATCTGGTCCAAGTGCATCATGGGTTACAGTTGGTTCGCATTCAAATGGTACTAATCATATGTTATATTCGTTAGATGGCAGCACATGGTCTTCATGTACTAATTCATTTTCAACATTGGGTACATATGTAACATATGTAGCAGCAAAAAATAAATGGTTTGCATTAGGTCAAGATTCATCTGGAAATACAATTAAATATTCTACTAATGGTATTACATGGTCAAATGCAGTAAATGGATTTAGTATATTAGGTCGTTCATTAACCTATAATGCAGCATTAAATTTATTTATTGCAGTTGGTGTAGATTCAGCTGGTAAAAATCAAAAATATTCAACAGATGGTATTACATGGTATAATGGTTCATTATCATCAATATTTAGTAATCCTGTTTATGTGACAACATCAAATAATTTAATAATGGCAATAGGGTCAAATAGTATAGGACCAAATGTACCAATATATGCATCTAATGATGGGTATAATTGGACAATGCCATTTGGTGCAACAAATGGTTTAAATATTAATGGAAATTATATTGCAACAGATGGAAATAATTGGGTTGCAGTTGGTAGTGATAGTTCTAATAATACAGTAGAATATACAACAACTGGATTAGGGTGGTATTATTTAATGAATTTTGGTAGTACAGGAGCTGCTGGTGCTACAGGTCCTACAGGTTCTACTGGTTATGGTTCAACAGGTTCAACTGGTCCAACAGGTTCTAATGGTTCAACAGGTCCAACAGGTTCTAATGGTTTAACAGGTCCAACAGGTCCAGCAGTAATACCAACAGTATATCCAACAGGTACAACAGGTTCTATGATTATACACAATCCAGGATCAACGGGATTAAAATATACCAATGCATTAACAGTTGGTCCATCTGGATATTTTACATATGGTGCATCAGGTACTACTGGAGGATATTCAAGTAGTCCAACAATTTATCTTAATGCAGATATTATTCCAAGTGAAACCAACAAATATACTTTAGGTACATATGATAGACAATTCAAGAGTGCATATATTGGTGCTAACACCGTATTTATTGGTGGATTATCTTTAGGTACAGATGCATCTGGTAATATGACAGTTAAAAGTCAAGACGGAACACCTGGTTTAGGTGCGGTTCAAGAAAATGTAGTTGTAGCAGTTGGTTTATCTGCAGATGGTAATATTAAATATTCAGCAAATGGTTCAGATTGGGTAACTGCCAACAAAGGTGCAACAGGTACTTATTTTGGAGGAAGTGGTGGTGATGTTGCATGGAATGGTACAGTATGGATTGCAACAGGTAGCGAACCATCTTTCTTAGTAAGTACAAATGCATATAATTGGTCACAAAATAGCGGTGTTGGTTCTCTTGGTTTTGCTACTCAAGGTTATGGTATTGCCTATAATGCACAACAAAATAAATGGGTTGCTACTGGTGACGATGACGGAGGTAATAATAATATTTTATACAGTAGTGATTCAGGTAATACATGGTTAGCAACAACAGGTGTTGGTAGTGCAGTATGGATTAGTGGTATTGGTGTTGCAACAGATGGTGTTGGTAAATGGGTTGCGGGTGGTACTCCAGTTAATGTAAATACTATATCATCATTATATTACAGTACAGATGCAATTAATTGGTCATCAGGTACAGGTGCTAAAATGGATTATACATCAGATATTGCATATAATGGTAATTATTGGATTGCAGTTGGTGGTGGTTCAACTAATAATAATTGTATATTAAAGAGTACAGATGGTATAACATGGGTATCTAAAAAAACATATGTAGATTCAGGTACAGGTACAGCATTTGATTGTTATTCAGTAGCATGGAATGGTTTAATGTGGATTGGTGTAGGTGTTGGAAGTGGTAACAATATGTTTTCAAGTTATGACGGTGAAACTTGGACATTTGTTTCAGGTTTTTCAGGATCTGCGTTAAATAGCATTGCATGGAATGGTGCATTTTGGATTACAGGTGGTTACAGTTTATATGCACCAGATATCAA
>Ga0214921_10002930_pt1 | contig 26941 bp, 27 predicted proteins | sample LL1505_MetaG_FD_177992 | JGI IMG/M metagenome (GOLD analysis project Ga0214921, IMG submission 177992) | Freshwater microbial communities from Lake Lanier, Atlanta, Georgia, United States - LL-1505 | ecosystem: Environmental > Aquatic > Freshwater > Lake | place: USA: Georgia | collected... | reverse complement strand
GACAAGAAAGCTTACGACCTGTTGATTCAAAGCGAGGCCGGTTTTGTGTCGATCACCGGCACCCCCGAGACACCCGCCAAGGCCGGCAACTCGATGGCCGACATTGCCGCCGGTATGTACGCCTACACCAACATCCTGGCCGCGCTCATGCACCGCCAACAAACCGGCCAGGGCCAGCGCATCGATGTGTCGATGCTGGAGTCGCTGTCCGAGTGGATGAGTTACCCGCTGTACTACGCCTTTGATGGCGCGCCGCCGCCACCACGCACCGGCGCCAGCCACGCCACCATTTACCCCTATGGCCCGTTTGCCGCCGGTGACGGAAAAACCGTCATGCTGGGTTTGCAAAACGAGCGCGAGTGGAAGATTTTTTGCGACAAAGTCTTGCTGCAGCCCGAGCTGGCCGGCGAGTCGCGCTTTGCCAGCAACGCCAAGCGCAGCGCAGCGCGCGCTGAGTTGTCAGCGCTGATTCTGCAGGCCTTTGCCAGCCTGACGGCCGCTCAGCTGGCCGAGCGGCTGGAGACCGCCGGCATTGCCAACGCCCAGGTCAACACCATGGAAGAAGTCTGGGCGCATCCGCAGCTCAAGGCACGCGGGCGCTGGCGGCAAGTGGAGACTTCGGCCGGCGCCATACCCGCGCTGCTGCCGCCGGGCTCGTGGCAACATGGCGAGCCGCGCATGGACGCGGTGCCTGCGCTGGGCCAGCACACCGATGCCATATTGAGTCGCTACGGCTACAGCGCCGAAGCCATTGCGGCGCTGCGCGAACAAGGCGTGGTGTGAAACCAGGCCCTGTGAATACTTGTGCTGAAATTATTCCTTCTGAATCTTTAACCCTTTAAAAACGACCATGCCTTCATCCATCATTGACTCCAAGATCTTCGGCGACATGTTCAGCGACGCAGCCATGCGCCATGTCTGGAGTGACGAGAACCGGACCGCCAAATACCTCGACATCGAACGCGCGCTGGCCAAGGTGCAGGGCGAGCTCGGCATCATCCCCAAAGAAGCTGCAGAAGAGATTGTCAAGAACTGCGAGCTCAGCCAGATCGACTGGGCCCAACTCAAGGCCAAGACCGAGCAGATCGGCTACCCCATCATTGCCGTGGTCAACCAGATCAACGCCCACTGCCGTGACAAGCTCGGCGAGTACTGCCACTGGGGCGCGACCACGCAAGACATCACCGACACCGCCGCCGTGCTGCAAATCCGCGAAGGCCTGGCGCTGGTTGAAGCCGACCTGAAAGACATCTCGGACTCGCTGGCCAAGTTGGCCAAAACGCATCGCGACACACCCATCATCGGCCGCAGTAATTTGCAGCAAGCCACGCCGATCACCTTTGGCTACAAGATGGCCAGCATCCTGGCCGGTATCGAGCGCCACCGTGAGCGGCTCGAGCAACTTAAACCGCGCGTGCTGGTGGGCGAGTTCGGCGGCGCTTCGGGCACGCTGTCGTCACTTGAAACCGGCGCCATGGAAACCCAGGCCGGCCTCATGAAAGAGCTGGGCTTGGGTCAGCCGCTGATTTCGTGGCACACCGTGCGCGACAACTTTGCCGAAGTCGGCGCGTTTCTCGGCATCGTCGGCGGCTCGCTGGGCAAGATCGCCATGGACGTGAAACTGCTCATGCAAACCGAAGTGGCCGAGGTGTTCGAGCCCTTCGCGCCCGGCCGTGGTTCGTCCAGCACCATGCCGCAAAAGCGCAACCCGATTTCCTGTCTCTACATTCACGCCAACATATCGGTGGTGCGCCAACTGGCCGCCTCGCTGATGGACGCGATGGTGGCCGACCACGAACGCTCGACCGGCCCGTGGGAAATCGAATGGGTGGCCATGCCCGAAATTTTTTGCCTGATGTCGGGTGCGCTCAAGCAGACCAAGTTCATTCTGGCGGGGCTGGAAGTAGACGCCGCGCAGATGCGCCGCAACATCGACATGACGCACGGCCTGGTGATGTCCGAAGCCGTGATGATGGGCCTGGGCCCCTACATCGGCCGCGAGTCCGCGCACGACCTGGTCTATGACATCTGCCGCGACGCACTCAAGCAGCAGCGCCCGTTGATCGATCTGTTGGCTGAACACCCGCAGATCAGCAAGCACGTCACGCGTGAACAACTCGCCGGCTTTTGCGATCCCATGAACAACCTCGGCCAGGCTGGTGTGATGGTGGACCGCGTGCTGGCTGCGCGCAAAGGCTGAGGCTGAGCGGACCGCTGCATGGCAGGGATAATCCCCGTCATGCAACAGGGAAACAAACAGCGCATTGTGGTCGGCCTGAGCGGCGGTGTGGATTCGGCCGTCACCGCCCACCTGCTCAAGCAGCAGGGCCATGAGGTCATCGGCATCTTCATGAAGAACTGGGAAGATGACGACGACAGCGAGTTCTGCTCCTCCAACATCGACTTTGTGGACGCCGCCGCCGTTGCCGACGTGCTGGGCATCGAGATCGAGCATGTCAACTTTGCCGCCGACTACAAGGACCGCGTGTTCGCCGAGTTTTTGCGCGAATACCAGGCCGGCCGCACGCCCAACCCCGACATCCTGTGCAATGCCGAGATCAAGTTCAAAGCTTTTCTCGACCACGCTATGCGCCTGGGCGCCGAGAAAATTGCCACCGGCCATTACGCCCGTGTGCGCCTGAACGCAGCCACTGGCCTGCACGAGCTGCTCAAGGGCCTGGACCCGGCCAAAGACCAAAGTTATTTTTTACACCGGCTGAACCAGGCGCAGCTCTCCAAGACGCTGTTCCCTGTCGGCGAGCTGCATAAGACCGAGGTGCGCCGCATCGCCGACGAGATCGGTCTGCCCAACGCCAAAAAGAAGGACTCGACCGGCATCTGCTTCATTGGCGAGCGGCCTTTCAGAGAGTTCCTCAACCGCTACATCGCCAAGGCACCGGGTCCGATCCAAAACGACAAAGGCCGCGTGCTGGGCGAGCATGTGGGCCTGAGCTTTTACACCCTGGGCCAGCGCCAGGGCCTGGGTATAGGCGGCGTCAAGGCCAAGGGCGCCGAGCTCAAAGCGATCCAGGCCCAGGGCCAGCGCGGTGCCGGCGAGCATGAGCCCTGGTTTGTTGCGCGCAAAGACTTAGAGACCAACACGCTGTGGGTGGTGCAGGGCCACGACCACCCTTGGCTGCAGTCCACCGAACTCAGCGCGCAAGACTGCAGCTGGGTCTCTGGTAGCGCGCCGGCCTTAGAGTCCACCCCGGCGCTGGGCGCCAAGACCCGCTACCGCCAGGCCGACGCCGCTTGCGTGCTGGCTGCATCTAACGCAATCCATTGCGAGCTGCATTTCAAGCAAGCTCAATGGGCCGTCACGCCCGGCCAATCCGCCGTGCTGTACCAGGGCGAGGTGTGTCTGGGCGGCGGTGTGATTCACGGCAGCGATGTCAGGAACGGCGCTGCCTAAAGCGGTCATTGCATTCTGGTAATCTTCGTCGGAATCTTAATGATTGGAGCCACCAAATGGGTTTTTGTAGTCGCTTTGCCATTGTTTTTCTGACAGTTACCGGCCTTGCAGGCTGCGCTATGCCGGTCATTCCCGACAATGGTTTCAAACCCGTGAAGGGTCAGGTCGGCAAGGACGTCATGTGGTTGCCAACCCCTCAGGACATGGTCGACAAGTTATTGACGGTGGCGGAAGTCACTCCCAAAGACATCGTCTATGACCTTGGCGCCGGCGACGGCGTGATTGCGATCACGGCGGCCAAGAGCTTTGGCGCGCGCTCGGTCGGTATTGAGTACGACCAGAAGATGGCCGACTTCGCCCGCAAGAACACCCAGCTCGCTGGTGTTGCAGACAAAGTGAAGATCATTCGGGGCGATATTTTTGTTGAGGACTTCAGCGAGGCCACGGTGGTGACCTTGTACCTTTTGCCCGAGCTGAACTTGCAGCTGCGCCCCACCTTGATGAAGATGAAGCCCGGCACACGTATCGTCTCGAACACTTTTGACATGGTGGAGTGGGCGCCAGACCAGACCGTTTCGTCAGGCGATACAAAGGGATTTTTGTGGATCATTCCTGCGACTGTTGAGGGCGACTGGGAGTTCTCACCGCTGGAAGGCAGCGCTCCAGCCAAACTCAGCCTGAAGCAGGCATTCCAGCAAGTGGGAGGTACGTTGAGCATGGCCGGTGTCAGCCAGCCGGTGCTGGGTGCTCAATTGCGCGGCAATCAACTTAGCTTTCACTTTTTAGGCAGTGACAAGGTCGCCCAAAATGTCAGCGGCACTGTGACGGCAGATGGCTTCACCGGTCAGCTGACAGCTTACGGCCAGACCCGGCCAATTCAGGCCCGGCGCCGGTGAGCGAGCCGGGTTTCGCCGAGCAACCCCAGCGGCTGCTCGGCCCGCTGGGCGCGGTCGCCCTGATCTTGGGCATGGTCATCGGTGCCGGTATCTTCAAGACCCCGGCGCTGGTTGCCTCTCTGAGTGGCGATGTCGGCTGGACCCTGGGTGTGTGGGTGTTGGGCGCACTGATTTCCGTGATGGGCGCGCTTTGTTATGCCGAGCTTTGTTGCGCCTACCCGCATGCGGGCGGCGACTATCATTTTTTGCATCGCGCCTTTGGCCGCAACGTGTCCTTTCTCTATGCTTGGGCGCGCGCCACCATCATCAATCCAGGGGCGATTGCTTTGCTGGCCTTTGTGTTTGGGGATTACTTCAGCCAAGTGCTGTCACTCGGTCCGTATTCAAGCGCGCTCTGGGCCATTGCCATTGTGCTGCTGCTCACCGCCGTCAACATGCTGGGCATTCATGCCTCCTCACGCATCCAGCTGTGGTTGACCTTGTTCGAGGTGCTGGGCCTTATCGCCGTGGTGGTGGCGGGCTTCTCAGTCGAAGCTGGTGACAGCGGCGGCACTTTTTTTGAAACCGCCCCGCCTCTGTCGCAGCTCGGGCTGGCGCTGGTTTTTGTTCTGCTCACTTTTGGTGGGTGGAGCGAGGCGGCCTACATTTCGGCCGAAGTGCGTGGCGGCCCGCGCAGCATCGTCCGCGTGATCGTGATCAGCATGGCGCTGCTGACGGCTTTGTTTCTGCTCGTCAACGCCGCCTTGTTGCACGGCCTAGGCTTGCAGGGCTTGGGTGCCAGCAAAACGGCGGCTGCCGATGTGCTGGGCCTGGCCTGGGGCCCGTGGGCGCAAAAAGCGCTGGGGCTTTTCGTGGCGGTTGCGGCGCTCACTAGCATCAACGCCACCATGGTGGTGGGGGCACGCACCAAGTACGCGCTGGGCCGGGACTGGGTCAGCCTGGGCCAGCTTGGCACTTGGCGAGGCCAAACGGGCAGCCCCAGTCGTGCCTATGCGCTGCAGGCAACGATCAGTCTTGGATTGATTGCGCTAGGCATGCGCGAGGCAGACGGTTTCAGCGCCATGGTGGAGTTCACCGCCCCGATGTTTTGGAGTTTCTTACTGTTGGTGGGGCTGGCGTTGATGTGGTTGCGCCGCACGGACATCGCGGCCATCCGCCCATTTCGTGTTCCGCTGTACCCGTTCACGCCGTTGGTCTTTTGCGCAGCCTGTGGGTTTCTGGCGTATTCAAGTGTCATGTATGCCGTCAGTCAGAACGCGCTGCACGTCTCGCTCTGGTTGTTGGCCAGCGGCGTGCTGGCGTTGGGACTGTTGCGCTGGCGTGATGCGGTGTTGCGGCAGGCGGCCATAAAAAAGCCCGCTTGACTGAAGCGGGCTCCTTGGGGACGCACAAAGTGCTTTAAAACGGAATGTCGTCATCCATGTCGTCAAAACCGCTGGCGGCTTTGGACGGTGCGGCGCCAGCCGGGCGCTGGGCCGGAGCAGCTGCCGGGGGCCGCGAATTGATTTGGCGCTCGCCGCCGTCTGAGCTTTCTGCGCGGCTGCCGCCCATGCCTTCGCGGCTGCCTAGCATTTGCATCTGGTCGGCGCGAATCTCGGTGGTGTATTTTTCAATGCCGTCTTTGTCGGTCCACTTGCGGGTGCGCAAGCTGCCTTCGACATAGACCTGCGAGCCTTTGCGCAGGTACTGGCCGACGATCTCGGCCAGGCGACCGTTAAAAACCACGCGGTGCCACTCGGTGGCTTCTTTCATTTCACCGGTTTGCTTGTCTTTCCACTTGTCGGTGGTGGCGATGGTGACGTTAGCGAGCTGGTCGCCGCTGGGGAAGGCGCGCATTTCGGGGTCGCGCCCCAGATTGCCGACGATGGTGACTTTGTTGACAGATGCCATGGTGTGTTCTCCTAATCCTGATGATCTCAGTTTAACTGGCAGTTCGGGCCATGGCGGTAAATGGCCGGGCGGTCTATGATGTTCGGTTTTGCCGGCCCTCACCATTGAACTCATCGACTGACAGCCACTACCTGGGCCAGATTCTGGCGGCGCAGCGCATCAGCGTTCGCGGCGCGCGCACGCACAACCTCAAGAACATCGACCTGGACATTCCGCGCAACCAACTGGTGGTCATCACCGGGCTGAGCGGTTCGGGCAAGTCCTCGCTGGCTTTTGACACGCTGTACGCCGAAGGCCAGCGCCGTTACGTCGAGAGTTTGTCTACGTATGCGCGGCAGTTTTTGCAGCTCATGGACAAGCCCGACGTGGACATGATCGAAGGCCTGAGCCCGGCGATCTCGATCGAGCAAAAAGCCACCTCGCACAACCCGCGCTCAACCGTGGGCACCGTGACCGAGATTCACGACTACCTGCGCCTGCTTTTTGCTCGCGCCGGCACGCCCTTTTGTCCCGAGCATGACCTGCCGCTGCAAGCGCAAAGCGTGGGCGAGATGGTGGACGCCGTGCTTGCTCTGCCCGAAGGCACGCGGCTGATGATCCTGGCGCCGGTGGCGCGCGAGCGCAAGGGCGAGTTTTTGGATGTGTTTGCCCAGATGCAGGCGCAAGGCTATGTGCGCTTTCGGGTCAACGGCCAGATTTATGAATATGACGATCTGCCCAAGCTCAAAAAAGCCGAGAAGCACAACATCGACGTGGTGATTGACCGTGTCAAGGTGCGCCATGTGAGCGCCCCCGCGCCGGGCTTAGCAGAAGGCGAGCTGGACGACGGCCGGCTCGAGCAGGACAAGCTCAAGCAGCGCATCGCCGAGAGCTTTGAAGCCGCACTGCGCCTGGCCGAGGGCAAGGCGGTCGCGCTCGAGATAGATGCGCCAGCAGCACCCGCAGGACAGGCTGCAACGGGCGAGCATTTTTTCAGCGCCAAGTTTTCCTGCCCGGCTTGCAACTATGCGCTCAGCGAGATGGAGCCGCGGCTGTTTTCCTTCAACTCGCCCATTGGCGCCTGCCCGGGCTGCGACGGCCTGGGGCACACCGAGTCTTTCGACGCATCACGCGTGGTCGCCTTCCCCTCGCTCAGCCTGGCCAGCGGCGCCGTCAAGGGCTGGGACAGGCGCAACGCCTACTACTTCGCCATGCTTGAAAGTCTGGCCAAACACTACGGCTTTGACATTGACACCGCTTTTGAAAGCCTGACTGAACGCGTGCAGCAAGTGGTCTTGCACGGCTCGGGCGAAGAAGAGATCAAGTTCAGCTACATCATGGAGTCGGGCGCATCGGCTGGCCGCAAGGTCAGCAAGAAACACCCGTTTGAAGGCGTCATCACCAACTTCGAGCGCCGTTACCGCGAGACCGATTCCAGCGCCGTGCGCGAAGAGCTCGCCCGCTACCGCAGCGTGCAGCCCTGCACAGCCTGTGGCGGCACGCGGCTGCGGCCCGAGGCGCGCCACGTGTACCTGGTGGGCGCGCCCGACGGTGACGGACAGCCCGGCAGCCGCAAGGCGATTTACGAAGTCAGCTGCGTCACGCTGCGTGAGAGCCTGGACTATTTCACCAGCCTCAAAATGCAGGGCTCCAAAGCCGAGATCGCCGACAAGGTGGTGCGCGAGATTGGCCTGCGCCTGAAGTTCCTCAACGACGTGGGCCTGAACTACCTCAGCCTGGACCGCAGCGCCGAGACGCTGTCCGGCGGCGAGTCGCAACGCATCCGCCTGGCCAGCCAGATCGGCTCGGGCCTGACGGGCGTGATGTACGTGCTTGACGAGCCCAGCATCGGCCTGCACCAGCGCGACAACGACCGCCTGATCGGCACGCTCAAGCACTTGCGCAACATCGGCAACAGTGTGCTGGTGGTGGAGCACGACGAAGAGATGATCCGCGCCGCCGACCACGTGATCGACATGGGGCCGGGCGCCGGCATTCATGGTGGGCGCGTGATGGCGCAGGGCACCTTTGAAGAAGTGCAAGCCAACCCGAATTCCCTGACAGGGCAATACCTGGCGGGCACCCGCAAGATCGCCGTGCCTACGCGGCGCACGCCCTGGCTGCCGACGGTGGCCCGTGGCCCGCTGGTCATCAAAAACCCGCGCTTTGCGCCCAGCGAAGCCGGCGTCAAGCGCGCCGCCCGCGAGGCCGCGCACCAGCTCACGCAGGGCGACTTGCAGTGCCTCAAGGTCATCAACGCCACCGGCCACAACCTGCAAGGCGTGACCGTGGAATTCCCGGTCGGCTTGCTGACCTGTGTCACCGGCGTCTCGGGCTCGGGCAAATCCACCCTGGTCAACGACACCCTGTACGCGGCCGTGGCGCGCACGCTGTACCGCGCGCACGAAGAGCCTGCACCGCACGAGGCGATGGAAGGCATCGAGCACTTCGACAAAGTCATCAACGTGGACCAGTCGCCCATAGGCCGCACACCGCGCAGCAACCCGGCCACCTACACGGGCCTGTTCACGCCGATCCGCGAACTCATGGCCGAGATGAACAGCGCGCGCGAACGCGGCTACGGGCCGGGGCGATTCAGCTTCAACGTGGCCGGCGGCCGCTGCGAAGCCTGCCAGGGCGACGGCATGGTGAAAGTCGAGATGCACTTTTTGCCCGATGTGTATGTGCCCTGCGATATTTGCCACGGCAAGCGCTACAACCGCGAAACGCTGGAGGTGCTTTACAAAGGCAAAAACATCGCGCAAATGCTCGAGCTCACGGTCGAGGCCGCGGCTGAGTTCTTCAAGGCCGTGCCCACCATTGCGCGCAAGCTGCAAACCCTGCTGGATGTGGGCCTGAGCTACATCAAGCTTGGCCAGGCGGCTACCACGCTCTCTGGCGGCGAGGCGCAACGCATCAAGCTCGCGCTGGAGCTGAGCAAACGCGACACCGGCCGCACGCTCTACATCCTCGACGAGCCAACCACAGGCCTGCACTTTGCCGACATTGATTTGCTGCTCAAAGTGCTGCACCAGCTGCGAGACGCCGGCAACACCATCGTCATCATCGAGCACAACCTGGACGTCATCAAAACCGCCGATTGGCTGATCGACATCGGCCCCGAAGGCGGCGCCGGCGGCGGCATGGTGGTGGGCGTGGGCACGCCGGAAGATCTGGCGGCGAACCCGGCCAGTCATACGGGGCGGTATCTGGCGCCGTTGTTGGCGCAGCGGTGATTTGACGGGTCGGGTTGGTGGGGCGATAGATGTTGTGCTGGCAGTGCGGGGCTGCTGCGAAGATGCCATATACAATTGCTATATACATTTCCCCAGGAGGCAGCCATGTCCATCGGCACTGTTTTTGTCAATAACCGTACCCAGGCCGTTCGCCTCCCGTTGGACGTGCGACTACCCGAGGGTGTCCAGAAGGTAGAGATACGCGTCAAAGGTAAGGAGCGCATCATCGCCCCCCTGGGCCAAACCTGGGACAGCTTCTTTCTGGGTGGCCCCACAGTGAGCGACGACTTCCTGCCTGAGCGCGCCAGCCAGCACCAGCCGGAGCGGGAGGCGCTTTGATGCTGCGTTACCTGCTGGACACCAACATCGTTATCTACGTGTTGAAGCGGCGACCCGTCGAGGTGCTTTTCACCTTCAACGCCAACGCCAGCCGCATGGCCATTTCCTCCATTACCCTGGCTGAACTCTTGCACGGTGCGGAGAAAAGCAGCCGCGTGAGCGAGAACCTGGCCGCTATCGAGGACTTTTACAGTCGCCTGGAAGTTCTGCCCTATGGCCCCAAGGCCGCCCAGCATTACGGAGCCATTCGCGCCGCCTTGGAAAAACTCGGCCAGCCTATCGGCGTGAACGACATGCACATTGCAGCGCACGCCCGCAGCGAAGGCCTGGTGCTGGTGACGAACAACATGGGGGAGTTCGCACGGGTGCCTGCGCTGGAAGTAGAGAACTGGGTTCACACGGCGCCGTAATTCGCGAGTTGTCTAGCTCCACTCGCTCGTAGGTGCGGCGACTGCCAAGCCGCGTTTGCGGCGATAGCTGCTGCAAGGGGCCTGCAGCCGTCATTGACCGAGTCGGTATGAAGGTCTGCATCAGGCGAAAGCAGACGGTTATTAAGGTATACATGACTGTCAGCAGCCGACCCACGGCGGAAGTCCAAACGAAAATATTCAGTGCCTAAAGTAGTCACTCATTGGTGACAGCGTCACAGTTTGCCGGATGGCGTGTATGCAACGTGCGCTGTATCTATTGCTACCCAACTTGCAATCCGAAAGTAGGCATCAAGACTTCACCGCTTTGACGATGTTTGTAATGAACTCACCTAGCTCTTTGGACTTCAAGATAGCGAGCGCCGTGACTGGGTCATCCTCTTTGGTATTACCAGTCGCGTTGGCAGCGGCTCCAAATGAGCGATCCCCAATTTGGACCCTGAACTTATCCCTATCTGCTTTGTCCAATGGTTCTATGAATGGACCAAGGGCCTCAAGCTCTAGGGCCATTTTTCTGTTTTTTTGCTCCATATCAAAGAAACGGCTGGCTTGTCGCCCTGCATAGGCAGCAAAAATTCCAAACGTGATGGACAAGAAAACTCTTGTTAGAAAGCCCTGATAAAAATCCGAATTCGAATGCTGTTCGACTGGCACTCCAGCTGCCACTTTGGCATCGGCTGAAATGACCTTGCCTTTTTCGGTAGATGGCTTATTTGTGTCGACTTGTCCAACCGCTGCCTTTCTCTCAACAGATGCCAGTTGGCTCGTCTGCTCCCCAGGGACCTGCGTCTTGAGGAAACTGGGAAATACCACCATGAATGCCACGGCGATAAGTCCAGCCAAGGACAACACAGTGAGGGATTGCCAAATGCCAACCATCAAGCGGGCGTAATTTGCGACCTTTTTGTAGCCGGAGGATGAACCTAGAGTTCCGATCACTCCGAGTAGGCTTTCAACTTCAGACTTATGACGTCTGATTTCCTCAAGAATCCTATTTGCCTCCTTTTCATATTCAGCTTGGAGTAGCTGAATGTTCTTCTTATTATCTTCATCGGCCAGCTTCTCTTTGACCTCAAAGCCGATGGCATGATCTGGTATTCCCCCAATTCACTAGACACTTTTTATCGCGCAGTTTGACGCCGCCGCTCGAACTCATGGGGGCTGAGTTGATCGAGGTGCTTATGGCGTCGAACACGATTGTAGAAACCCTCGATGTAATCGAAGACTTCTGACCTGGCTTCTTCTCGCGTGTTGTAGATCCTCTTTTTGATCTGCTCACTCTTTAAGTTGCTGAAGAACGATTCAGCCACTGCGTTATCCCTGAATCGCCCCGGGTTTCGTGGAGGCCCGTTGGGTTAAGTCAAACCGATATGACGGCCTGACTGGCTAATTGCCGGTAGTAATTTGCCTCAGCTTCGGCAGGGGGAATGTAACCGATGGGCTCCAGCAGTCGGTGGTGGTTGAACCAAGATACCCACTCGAGCGTGGCCAGTTCCAGTGATTCCTTGGTCTTCCAAGGTGCTCTGCGGTGAATTAATTCAGTCTTGTATAGGCCATTAATCGTCTCGGCCAGTGCGTTGTCATAGCTGTCGCCTTTACTGCCCACTGAAGGTTCAATGCCTGCCTCGGCCAGTCGCTCGCTGTAGCGGATCGACACGTATTGCGAGCCCCTGTCGCTGTGGTGAATCAAGGCATCGGTACGCTCGGGCTGCCGGTCATACAAGGCTTGCTCCAATGCATCCAGTACAAAGTCTGTTCGCATGGAACTGCTCTGGCGCCAGCCCACGATTCGGCGGGCATAAACGTCAATCACAAAGGCCACGTATTGCCAGCCCTGCCAGGTTGACACGTACGTGAAGTCCGACACCCAAAGCTGATTGGGACGATCCGCCTTGAATTGCCGATTGACCCGATCCAGTGGGCGGGCAGCGCTCATATCGCCAACGGTCGTACGCACCACCTTGCCGCGCCTTACACCTTGCAAGCCCAAGCACTTCATCAACCGCTCGACGGTGCAACGCGCAACTGTGATGCGCTCTCGCTTCATTTGCTTGTAGACCTTGTTAGCTCCATAGACCCGCATATTGGCCTGCCAGACCCGCTGGATCTCTGGCTTGAGGGTGTCGTCCGTCTTGGCGCGTGCACAGCGCAAATTCGGATTGCGCTGCTGGGCGGCATGATGCCGGTAGCCCGACGGGGCAATCTGCAAGACCTTGCAGATTGGCTCGACCCCGAAAGTGACACGGTGCTGATCGATGAAGTCTCTCAGGACTTGAGTCTGCGGTCGAGCTCCGCTTGGGCAAAAAAAGCACTGGCCAGCTTGAGGATCTCGTTGGCCCGGCGCAGCTCCTTGACCTCGCGCTCGAGCTCCTTCACACGCTGCGCTTGTGCGGTGGTGACGCCCTCGCGCACGCCGGTATCGACCTCCACGCGCTTGACCCATTCATTGAGCGTCTGCGGCACGCAGCCAATCTTGGGCGCGATGGATTCTATGGCCGCCCACAGCGAGGGGTACTCCCCTCGGTGCTCCTGCACCATCCGCACCGCACGTGCCCGAACCTCGGGTGAAAACTTGTTTGTCTTGTTCATGGCTCAATCCTCTCAGAGATTTGAGCCTCCTCAAAATACGGGGCGATTCACTATGTGGCCATGAGGACCGTGCTGGTTGAACTCGGCCTGGCCAAGTGAGCGCCCCACTCCAGCGCCAAGCAGTCCAGCTGCTGTGTTTTAGCTTGCCCCTATGAAAACCGACAAGTTCATCGTCCTGGCGACGGTGCTGTTGGCCGCTTTTTACTGGTTTGCGACCGAGCAGATCAAGGAACCTCTGATCGGCGATCCGATCGGCCCGAAGGCGATTCCCAGGCTGCTCATCATCGGTTTGCTGATTGCAGCGGTTCTGCTTTGGCTTGAAACACTGGCCGGCGCCAAAGCCAAGGCCCGCGCGCAGGCCACCAATAAAGCATTGGCAGGAGAAACCTCGCCGCAAGAAGCGCCAGCAGAGGCTAAAGGATATCTCTTTATTGCGGCCATGGTGCTCAGTACCCTGGGCTACTTTTTCCTCTTCAACTGGCTGGGTTACGCCCTTGCCACAGCGCTTTATCTGTACGCCCTGATGGCGATTTTCAATCCGGGCAAAACCCGGGCGAACGCCCTGACTGCCGCTGGTTTCAGCTTTGGCAGCTACCTGGCCTTCACCCGCTTGTTCGGCGCCCAGATCCCGGCCGGCCTGCTGCCCTTTTAATCTTTCAGCCTCGCATGGAAACCTTCAACCACATTGTTAATGGATTTGGTGTGGCGCTGATGCCCATCAACCTCTGGTACACCTTTGTCGGCGTGCTGATCGGCACCATCGTTGGCATTTTGCCGGGTATCGGCCCGTCGGCCAGCATTGCCCTTTTAATACCGGTCACTTATGGCATGGACCCGGCCTCTGGCCTGATCATGATGGCCGGCGTTTACTACGGCACCAAATACGGCGGCTCGACCACTGCAATCCTGATCCGCACGCCGGGAGAAGCGGCTTCGGTGATGACCTCTATCGACGGCTATGAAATGGCCCGCAATGGCCGCGCCGGTGCGGCCTTGGCGATTTCGGCCATCGGCTCCTTCATTGCCGGCACCCTGGGCGTGGTCGCACTGACGCTGTTTGCGGTGCCGCTGGCCTCAACAGCCCTGAAGTTCGGTCCCGCTGAATACTTCACCCTGATGCTGTTTGCCCTGACCGCAGTGGCATCGCTGTCCGGCAAATCCCCTGCCAAGGGCCTGCTGTCCACCATTTTGGGCCTGATGATTGCCACCATCGGCATTGACCTGCAAAGCGGACAACAGCGCTTCACAGCCGGCATTGCCGAATTTCAGGACGGCATTGGCTTTATCGTCGTGGTGGTGGGCATGTTCGCGCTGGCTGAGGTGTTTCGCGGCCTGGAAAAAATTCACTCTGGAACCAGTGACCCGGCCATGCGCATCACCGGCAAGCTCTGGATCACCAAGGAAGAATGGCGACGCTCTAAAGGACCCATCTGGCGCGGCTCCATCATGGGTTTTTTAATCGGCATCTTGCCGGGCGCCGGCGGCACCATCGCCTCTTTGCTGTCCTACTCGACTGAAAAACGTTTGTCGAAGAACCCCGAAGAATTTGGCAAGGGTGCCATTGAAGGCGTGGCCGGTCCGGAGGCCGCCAACAACTCCGACACGGCTGGCGCTATGGTGCCGCTGCTCACCCTGGGCGTGCCAGGCGGCGGCGCCACAGCGGTCATGATGGGCGCCTTCATCATGCACGGCATTCAGCCCGGGCCGCTGTTGTTTCAAAACCGGCCGGATCTGGTTTGGGGCCTGATTGACAGCATGTACATCGGCAATGTGATGCTGCTGATTTTGAACCTGCCGCTGATCGGCCTGTTTGTGCGCTTGCTCTACATTCCCAGCGGTATTCTTTACCCGCTGATCATTGCCATTTCGGTGCTGGGAACATTCGCCATCAACGGCAGCATGGTCGAGCTGTACCTGGTACTTTTCTTCGGCGTTTTGGGCTATATATTTGACAAGGTCGAGATCCCGATTCCGCCTCTGGTGTTGTCTTTGGTGCTGGCCGGCATCATGGAGCAGTCGTTTCGCCAGGCTTTGACACTGTCAGACGGCAATCCTGTGGTGTTTGTCAGCAGCGGCATTTCTGCCACCTTGGTCTTCCTGTCGGCCGTCTCCCTGGCGCTGCCTTTTTTGATTCCAAGGCTCAAACAAGTCAAACCCGAGCAGGACTGAAGCACGTGGCGGTGTGGCTGTCCCTCCCTTATTTTTATCGATTGAGTTAGAAAAGCAATGAACGGTTCTGAACTTCAAATTTTGGCGCAAGACTTCTGGGCCGACAAAGACGGTATCCGCCTGTGGGTCAACCGGAAATACCTGGCAGGCACTTCCGGACAGCGGCCGGTTTTATTTCTGGTTCACGGCTCGTCTTATTCGGCCAAAACCATGTTTGATTTGCAGATCGAAGGGCGCAACGACTACTCCATGATGGACCACTTTGTGCGACTGGGTTACGAAGTCTGGACCATGGATCACGAAGGCTACGGCCACTCTGACCGCAGCGCCGGTTACTCAGACATTCACAGTGGCGTGGTGGACTTGAAACTCGCCATGGATCTGGTGATTCGAGAAACCGGCCAACAACAGGCGAGTTTTTTCGGTCAGTCCTCTGGCGCTCTCAGGGCGGCGCGCTTTGCTAATTTCTATCCTGAACATGTCAGTCGCTTGATCGTTGACGCATTCGTCTGGACCGGCAAGGACGCCCCCACCTTGATCAAACGCGCCAAGCTCTTACCGCAGCTGCTGGCCAGCAATGTCCGCAAGGTGGACGCAGCTTTCTACCAGTCTGTTTTCACACGAGACCACGCCGGGGCGTCTGAGCCGGGCATCTCAGACATCGTCACCCGGGCGGAGCTTCAATACGGCGACACCGTGCCCAACGGGACTTATCTGGACATGGTCAGCAATCTGCCGGTGGTCGATCCAGACAAAGTCATCTGCCCGGTTTTGATGGTGCGTGCCGAACACGACGGCATCGCCAGCGAAGAAGATCTGCTGGCTTTTTACGCCAAGTTGCCGCACCCGGATAAATCAATTCTCAAGATCGCAGGTCTGGCGCATGCCGCCTTGCTCGGTGTGAACCGCCACCGGCTTTACCACGCTGTGCATTCATTTCTGACCATGCCTGAGCGCATCGATATCAACTTCACACAATCGGCTTGATCGCCGGCTTGGCCTGTCCGGGCGCAAGCCAAGGCCCCGGATAAGGGTGGTCCACGCGCTAAAGTGCGCAAAGATTTTTCGTATACGATATATCTTTGAGTTGAACAATGATGCTCACTTGGCTGTCAGATCCTGGAGGGATTCTTGAATTCGGCCGGCGTATCAAAAAGCCCTGTGTGTAATACCGCGCTGTTGTCTCGCGTTTGCCGATGAGAGGGGCCTTGGTCACTGAACATGTTTAAAGCGCCCACAACCACCTGCTGGCCGCTAGATACACGACGCCCCAAGCCCAATCACCGCTCACGCAGAACCCTCATTTTTTAAACTGGAGACACCCATGAAACGTCGCTCACTTGTACTCGCTAGCCCCGCCTTGCTGGCAGCACCCTCCCTGGGCTGGGCGCAAGCCGCTTACCCGAGCAAGCCGATCCGCTACATCGTGCCGGTGTCAGCCGGTGGCGGCAGCGACATGGTCGGACGTACCGTAACCGAGCGCTGGGGCGCTTTGCTCAAACAAAGTTTTCTGGTGGACAACCAGGCCGGCGGTGGCGGCGTGATCGCCTGCCAGGCCACGGCACGGGCAGCGCCTGACGGCTACACCTTGCTGCAAGGCTACGTGGCAACGCACGGCACAAGCCCCGCAACCCGCAAGGTGCCCTATGACGCCATCAAGGACTTCACGCCGATCGGCATGATTGGCGGCACACCCAATGTGCTGGTGGTCAACGCCTCGTTACCGATCAACAACATCAAGGAGTTCATTGAGTACATCAAAAAGAACCCGGGTAAGCTCAGTTACGGCTCGGCCGGCGCAGGCACGCTGACGCACCTGACCATGGAATTATTCAAGCAACAAGTTAACTCATTCATGGTGCACATTCCCTACCGCGGCATTGCGCCGGCGTTTACCGACCTGATCGGCGGGCAGACCCAGACCATGTTCCCTGGCCTGGCAGCTGCCGTGCCGCACATCCGCTCGGGCCGCGTGCGCCCCCTGGCCGTTACCGGCCTGCAACGTCACCCACTGTTCAAAGACTTGCCCACGCTTGACGAATCCGGCTTCAAGGGCTTTGACGCGCAGCAGTGGTATGGCGTGGTTGGTCCGGCCGGCATGCCGGCGCCCCTCGTCAAGCAGCTCAATGAAAGCCTGGCTGTGGTCTTGCGCGCGCCGGACATGCGCGAGAAGCTCTCGGTCGAGGCCATCGAGCCCACCGTCATGACGCCCGAAAAATTCGGCGACTTCATCCGCGCCGACATCACACGCTGGACGAAGCTAGCCCAGGACCGGGGCATTCAACTCGACAGCTAATACGCGCGCCAGGCTTGCGCCGGAGCACCCGCCGGGGTGCCAGGCGCAGCTTTGATCGCATGGCATTCACCCCTGTCTTTATTCTCTTTTTTGTAACTCTGGCATTACCTGCCGAAAGACTTTCTTCATGGCCCGCAACACCCAGGTCACAGCCGACCATAACGCTCCGCCCGTCACGCAAATTCTGGCTAAATTCGTCGCTACCCATCCCTCCAAAGGCTGGAGCGAGGCCGTTGAGCATGACGCACACCGTACCTTCACCAACTGGCTCGGTTGCGCTGTAGGCGCTGCTCACCATGAAGCAGCTGACGCCGCCTTAGCAGCCGCTCAAATGCTCCAGCCTGCGCCCCAGGCCAGCGTGCTGGGTCGCAGCGAAAAAGTGGACATGGGCAGCGCTGCCCTGCTCAACGGCATCACATCGCACACCTTTGACTTTGACGACACCCACCTCAAAACCATCATTCACCCGGCCGGTCCGGTGGCTTCGGCCATCGTGGCGCTGGCTGAACACATCGGCTCAAGCGGACGCGAGTGTATCGACGCCCTGGTGCTGGGCATCGACGTGGCCTGCCGCGTCGGCAACGCCATGTACCCTGAGCACTACGACCGCGGCTGGCACATCACCGGCTCCACTGGCACGCTGGGCGCGGCAGCCGCCTGCGCCCGCCTGCTCAAGCTCGACACGCAGCAAACGGCCATGGCGCTGGGTATCGCCGCCTCGCAGCCGGTCGGTATGCGGGAGCAGTTCGGCACCATGACCAAACCATTCCACCCCGGTGGCGCAGCCCGCGCCGGCATGATGTCAGCGCTGCTCGCCAGCAAAGGCTTCACTGCCAGCCCCAAAGCGCTTGAGGCACCGCGCGGCATGATGCAAACCGTTTCCACCAAGAACGACTGGAACGAAATCACCGACGAACTCGGCCAGCGTTTTGAGATCTCCTTCAACACCTTCAAGCCCTTTGCCTGCGGCATCGTGATTCACCCCAGCATTGATGCCTGCGCTCAGATGCGCGCTCAGGGCGTCACGCCGGACCAGGTGCAAAGCATCGAGCTCAAAGTGCATTCACTGGTGCTCGAACTCACAGGCAAAAAAGAGCCGGCAGACGGCCTGCAGTCCAAGTTCAGCGTCTACCATGGCTGCGCTGCCGGCCTGACCTTTGGCTATGCAGCCGAGGATGAATTCTCAGACGAGATCGTCAACCGCGCCGACATGGTTGCGCTGCGCCGTAAAGTCAATGCCACGGTAGATGACTCCATTAACGAGGCCAGCGTTGACGTGACCGCCGTGCTGCATGACGGACGCCGCGTGCATGTGTTTGTTGAACACGCCATCGGTTCACTGAAAAACCCCATGACCGATGCGCTGCTGGAAGCCAAGTTCCATGGCTTGTCCGACCCGGTGCTGGGCGCTGACAAAACCAGTGCGCTTCTTAAAGCATGCTGGTCTTTCGGCCAGGCAGCGAGCCTGGCCAACGTGATTGCACTGGCGACTACCAAGGCCTGAGTCTCAGCCTGCCAGCATCAAAAGGTATTACTTTAAGTTTCCCGCAAGGGAAATTCCTAAAAATCTAGGGTTTACGCGGTATTCCTGCTTGTGAACCGGGGCATTTAGGCCAGCACTTGGCACTCTCGAAAGGAGAGTGCTAACATTTAAGCCTGACGAAAGGATTATTTGATGACACCCACCAGTGGTCAAATTGAAACCAGTGCGAGCGCTGTTGCGCTGACCAGCCCTTGGGCTAGTGCCTCAACACTGCTGCCTCCGCTCGGCAACCTGGACGCTTATATCTCGGCGGTGAACCGTCTGCCCATGCTCACCTTGGCCCAGGAGCAGGAGTTTGCACGCAAGTTGCAAAACGAGAATGACCTTGAATCCGCCAGTAAGTTAGTGCTCTCTCACTTGCGCCTGGTGGTGTCGGTCTCGCGCAAATACCTGGGTTATGGCCTGCCCCACGGCGATCTGATTCAGGAAGGCAACATCGGTCTGATGAAAGCCGTCAAACGCTTTGACCCGGACCAGAACGTGCGCCTGGTGAGCTACGCCCTTCACTGGATCAAGGCCGAGATTCACGAATACATCCTGAAAAACTGGCGCATGGTCAAAATGGCCACGACCAAGGCGCAGCGCAAGTTGTTCTTCAACCTGCGCTCGATGAAGCAAGGCTTCAAAGATGACGCTGATGTGGCGACACACCGAGACACCTTGACTGCCGACCAGATCGATTCGATGGCCAAAACGCTGAACGTCAAGCGTGAGGAAGTCATCGAGATGGAGCAGCGCATGTCAGGGGGCGACGTGTTGCTGGACCCCAGCCCGGGCGATGATGGCGACGACGCATTCGGCCCGATCGCCTATTTGTCAGACGCCAGCCACGAGCCCACAGCCCTGATCGAGTCCTACCAGCGCGACATGCTGGCGACCGATGGGATTTCTGCCGCCTTGCAGGAGCTAGATCCACGCTCGCGTCGAATTGTCGAAGAGCGCTGGCTCAAGGTGAATGACGACGGCTCAGGCGGCATGACGTTGCACGACCTTGCTGCCGAGTACTCGGTCAGCGCCGAGCGGATTCGCCAGATCGAAGTGGCGGCTATGAAGAAAATGAAAAAGGTGCTGGCGGTTTACGCCTGAGCTGACTTACTTCAACAGCAGGGTAATGTCGTCAGCCAGTCCCTGCGCACCCACTGCCTGGCGGGTGTACAAACGCACCCGGCCTTGCGGGTCAAACACATAACTACCGGCTGAGTGCTCAATGGTGTAGCTCGTGGGCGTGGGACCTTCGACTTTTTTGTAAAAGACTTTGAAGCCCTTGGCCACTTCTGGCAACTGTTCCATACTCGGCCTCAGCGCGATAAAGGCGGGATCAAAATTGGCCATGTAGGCCTTGAGCACCTCAGGGGTGTCGCGCTCAGGGTCTACCGACACAAAAATGCCCTGTAGCTTGTCCCCCTGCGGGCCCAGCAGGCGCTTGACTTCGGCCAGGTCAGCCAGTGCAGTCGGGCAGACGTCGGGGCACTGCGTGAAGCCAAAAAACACCACCACCGCTTTGCCCTTGAAGTCGGCTAAGGTGCGCTGGACGCCGTTGTGGTCGGCCAGCGCAAAGCCTTTGACGTAGTCAGCGCCTGTGATGTCTATGCTTTTGAACTTCAGCGCCTCAGGGCTGCACGCGGCCAGCAAACCGGCGGCCAGGGTCGCGGCGAAGACTCTCAAGGTTTGGCGGCGCACAGATAACAGATGATTCATGGCGTCGTTCCTGATGAGTGTCATACGAGGTAATGGTCCAGCAGCAAGGCGGCGAACAGCAGCGACAAGTGAATCAGGGAAAAGCGAAAGGTCTTGCGCGCCAGCGCATCGGAGTAGGTGCGCCAGAGCTTCCAGCCGTACCAGCAAAAAACGATGCTCAAGGCAACCGCCGCTACCAGGTACAACTTACCACTCATCTGAAACACAAAGGGCAGCAGGCAGGCGGCAAACAGCACCAAGGTGTAGAGAAAAATCTGTAGCCGCGTGAATTCATTGCCGTGCGTGACAGGCAGCATCGGCAGGCCGGACTTGCGGTAGTCCTCCACCCGGTACAGTGCCAGCGCCCAAAAGTGCGGCGGCGTCCACAAGAAAATGATGAGAAACAAAATCAAGGCCTCGGGCCCGACCTCGCCGGTCATGGCGGCCCAACCCAGCACCGGCGGCATGGCGCCGGAGGCGCCGCCGATGACGATGTTTTGCGGCGTGCGGGGTTTGAGTATCACGGTGTAAATCACGGCATAGCCGACAAAGGTGGCAAAGGTCAGCCACATGGTCAGCGGATTGACCCAGACGTACAAAATCCAGGAACCCAGGCTGCACAAAGCCAAAGAAAAAGCCAGGGTCAAGCGATCGTCTAGCTGGCCTTGGGCCGTCGGTCGCCAGGACGTGCGGCGCATCTTTGCGTCAATGCCCTGCTCGACCAGGCAATTGAAAGCAGCGGCAGCACCCGAGACCAGCCAGATGCCGACGCTGGCAATCAGCGCGAGGCGCAGATCGGCCAGACCCGGTACGCCAGGCACGGCCAGCACCATGCCGATGAGCGCACAAAACACAATCAGCTGAATCACCCGTGGCTTGGTGAGTGCATAGAACTGCGCCCAGCGGGACACCAGAAAGGGCAGGTTCAAAGGGGGTGCAGAAGAAGGGTCGGAAGGCTTCATGAGGACAATCTGGAAGCCTTCGATTTTGACCCATGCGGCAGCCCCGTTGTCGGGCGGCACTTAAACAAAGCGCCGGTCAGCACCACCACCAACCCGGCGGCGCCGCCGGTGTGCGACACAGCCGCCAGCAGCGGCCAACCAAACAGCACATTGCTCAAGCCCGTGGCCAGTTGCCAGAGTGCCAGCGCCAGCACCCACAAGGCCAGCGAGCGCAGCGCGGGCACTTTGTTCAGCTCGCGGGCCAGCAGCAAAAGTGCAGCCAAAACCACGTAGGCGGCCAGACGATGGGCGTAATGAATGGCCGTCAGTGCCTCAAAGCTGATGTAACTGCCTTCCCGTCCTGCACCCAAGGCGCGCCAGAGCGTGAACCCCTGCTGCCAATCCATAGCCGGCCACAGCGAGCCTTGGCAGCCCGGAAATTCCGTACAGGCCAGCACGGCGTAGTTGGTGCTGACCCAACCGCCCAGCGCCAGTTGGAGCCAGAGCAGGCCGAAGCTGGCCAGCAGCAGCAGCCAGGTGCGCGGCGGAACACCCACCACCGCCAGCGCGCTGGCGGCACGCGCAAAACGCTGCGACTGAGCGCGCAGCAAGGCCAGCAAAATAAGACCGCCCAGCAAGTGCAAGGTAACGATCAAGGGAAACAGCTTCATGGTGACCGTTAAAGCGCCAAAAGCGCCCTGCAAACAAACCCACAGCAATGTAAATGTCGGCCACCAGGGGTTCAATGCGGCCCGTTGGGGGTTTGCCGGCGGCGTTTGGCGCGCCTGCTTGTGGGCCCACCAGGTCATCGCTGACAAGGTGAGTATCAGCACGCCCACGCCGGTGGCCAGATAGCGGTGAATCATTTCGATCCAGGCCTTGGGATGCGTCACCGGCCCACTGGGCATGGCGCTTTGCGCTTGCGTGATCTCGGCATGCGCACCCAAGGGGCTGGCATTGCCGTAGCAACCCGGCCAGTCCGGGCATCCCAGGCCGGAATCGCTCAGGCGCGTGAAGGCGCCGAACAAAACCAGGTCAAAGGTTAGAAACAAGGTCACCAGTGTGAGCAGGCGCAAGCGCTGCGGCAGCGGCGCTTGACGACTCCGCCACCAAACCCAGGCCAGCGGCCCGATGGCCACCAGCAAGCCTGTGAGCATCAGCCACAGCGCCGGGTCGAGGTCATAAAGAGGCACCTCGTTCATGGGGCCTTCGCGGACAAGCGTCCGGGCTTGTCCCAGCTGCTGGAGGCGCGCAGCAAACGCTCGAGGTCCTGCTTGGCCTTGGCCGCTCCTGGCGCGTCCATGTTCGCAGGAAAGCGCATCATCCAGTGACCCAAGGGATCCACCAGGTACAAATGTGCCGTCAGCGACTGGCCGGGTTCGGCCTCCAGCCACTGGCCCAGTTCACGGGCCGGGACGCGCAAGACATTCGCGTCCTTGAGCGCCGGCGCTAAAGCGGGCGGCACCGGCGTGTCGTCATTCAACAGAACGAGCCAGTCCAGTCGGTCTTTTTCCCGGCCCAGGGACTCGCGCAATTGACGTTGAAAATACAGATTTTTCTGACATACCGCCTCACAAGCGCCGCCGGACACGCTGACCAGCAGCCACTGGTCTTTGAGCGATGTCAAGGGATAGGTGCTGCCATCGCTGCTGAGCGCACTGACAGCCGGCAACATGCGCTGCGGCGTAATCAACTCGCCGTAATTGCGCCGGCCTTCGGGCCGCACCACGTAGTACATCAGGTAGGAAGCAATGACCGGCGAGGCGCAAACCAACAAGATGGCCAGCATTTTCCAGCGCCCGGCAGCCGTGGGCGCAGCTGCGCTCAATGGCGGGATGTCGTGCACGGTCAGCCCCAAGGGCTGGTCCTGCCGCGAGGTCTCGGGCGTGGTTGATGGGCGGGAAGAGTCAACAAGCATGGCAAATCATCAAACAAAGTAAAAATCTAAAAAGGGGAACTCAAAGACTTTTAGCGCGCCGGCGCAAGGGCACGACACCCTGAAACCATGCATACAAAATAAGCACCAAAGCGCACAAACCAAACCACTGCGCGGCATAGCCGTGGTGTTTGTCAAAGCCTTTGTTCGGCGCTGCCCAGTCGCGCTGCAGGCCCTCACTGGCGGCACCTGTTTGCAGCACCAGCACCGGTATCAATGGTTGACGTATTTCCTCAGCATACGCCTTAATGTCCAGATTTTGCCGGATCAGCCCCGTGTCTGCGCCCTTGAAGGCATACAACTTGGCAGGTCCAGGGGCCATTCGCCCTTGAATACGCACCTCGGTGGCAAGGGTCTGGATCGGGGCCAGACGCGCCCGGTCCACAAAGTCACGTGCCATCCAGCCGCGCTGAACCAGCACAACCTTGTCCGTGCCACTGAGCTTCAACGGTGTCACCACCCAAAAGCCAGGCCGGCCATTCATGGGGCGGTTGTCCAGGTACACCGTTTGCGCAGTCAGCCAAAGTCCCACAATGTCTACCCGCCGGTCAGCCAGCGCTGCTGTACTGGCCACATCGCCCTCTGTCAATGCTGGCATGTCGACATTGCCCAGCGCCGGCAAGCTCTTTTTTTGCTCCAGTGAAGACTGCAGTGCCAACTTTTGTGAAGCCCGACCGAGTTGCCACTGACCGAGCGAAAAAGTCAGCGCCGCGGTCAACGCAGCTGCCAGCGTCACCAGCCAGAAACGGCTGCGATCTGTCAAAGCTTTCATAGACGGATAATCATGGTTATGTCATACCTCATCACATTTGCTTTCTTAGCCATTTTGGGCAGTCTTGCTGCAGCTCTTTACTTCATGATGAAAGACGGCACCAATGGCAAGGCCAAGACCAGTCACATGGCGCGCGCGCTGGCTTTCAGGGTCGGCTTTTCGGTGCTGCTTTTTGTCTGCGTTTTGCTGGCCTGGAAACTCGGCTACATACAGCCCACCGGTTTGCCCAACGGGCGATAAAAAAAAGCCGCTACAGCGGCCTTTTTCAACAGCAGCCTTCACTGCCAGGCCCTGAGGCCTGTACTCAAAGCCAGTAGACCAGGATGTACAAACCGAGCCACACCACGTCAACAAAGTGCCAGTACCAAGCGGCACCTTCAAATCCAAAGTGGCGCTCCGGCGTGAAGTGACCCTTGCGCAGGCGCAGCGTGACAAACAGCAGCATCAGCATGCCGACAAACACGTGGAAACCGTGGAAACCGGTCAACATGTAAAAGGTTGAGCCGTACACACCGGATGTCAGCTTGAGGTTGAGATCACCATACAGGTGGGCATATTCGTAACCCTGTACACCCAGAAAAATCACACCCAGGAGCACAGTGGCCCACATGAAATTGACAGTGCGGGCGCGATGACCTTCACGCAGCGCATGGTGGGCAATCGTCAATGTCACGCCGGAAGTCAGCAGCAAAGCCGTGTTGATGGTCGGCAGCCAGAAAGGGCCCACCGTGCTGAAGGGCTCAATGATGCCGGCCGGCGATGCCGTCACGCCAACGGCCATGCTGGGCCAGACGGCTTTGAAGTCAGGCCACAGCAGCGCGTTTTCAAGACTGCCCAGTTCAGGCACAGAGTGCGAACGCGCCCACCACAGCGCGGTAAAGAAAGCGCCGAAAAACATCACCTCGGAAAAGATGAACCAGCTCATGCTCCAGCGAAAAGACATGTCAATCTTGTGCCCGTACAGGCCGCCTTCGCTTTCACCGACGGCCTGGCTGAACCATTGGTAGAGCACGCCCAGCCAGAATACCAAGCCGAAGGCCAGGGAATAAGCGCCCCAACCCACGCCGTTGACCCACTGTCCCGCACCCAGAATCACGAAGAACAAGCCCACGGCGGCCATGAACGGATGGCGCGAAGGCGCCGGCACAAAATAATAAGGGGTAGCCCCGTGTGATGCTGAAGACATGTCTGTTCCTCTGTTCTCTTTTTAAATTCTACAAATTCAGTTAAGCACTGAAAACCCGCCAGGTGTAAAGGAGTGTTGGTGTCGCCGTTTATCCCGGCACCACCCAATTGACCAAACCCACCAGCGCGCCAACAAAAATAAACACGCCCACCAAAGCTACCGCAATGATGTGCAGCGGGTTCAGTCTTTTGACATCTTGCTCAAATTCACCGCGTGCGCGCAAGCCCACAAAAGACCAGGCCACCGCTTTCACAGTGCGCCACAGCGACAAGCCAGTCAAAGCACGCGGCTCACTCACAGGGCTGCCTCCTTGGCCAAAGGAATAAAAGGCAGCACGGGTACCAGCGCCACCGGTTTGATGGCCGGAATGTTCTGATACCCGGCAGGCGCAGCCGGCGTCTTACCGCCCACTTCAAAGAAGGTGTAGGACAGCGTGATGGTGGTCACGTCACGCGGCAACTTGTTGTCAATCACAAAGGCCACCGGCCACTGCTTTTTCTCGCCGGGGGCCAAGGTGTACTGGTTAAAGCAAAAACATTCAAGTTTGTTAAAGTGCGCCGCCGACTGGCGCGGCGCATAACTTGGAATGGCCTGCGCCGACATGGCGCGGTCTTGAATATTCTGGAACTCGTACATCACCGTGGTCAACTCGCCAGGATGCACCTGCAGACTGCGTGAAGCAGGCTTGAAGTGCCAAGGGCCGCGCGAATTGGCATCGAACTCCACCGTGATGGTGCGTGTCTTGTCGATTTGCGTGTTGGCCGCCTGCGATGAAGAAGCACCCGGAATTTGCTTGTCGCCCAACGCCAGGATGTTGATGCCCGTCATCTCACAGATGGCGTTGTAAATCGGCACCAGCGCATAACCGAAAGCGAACATGCCCAGCACGATCACGCCGAGCTTGCCCAGCATCTTCGAGTTTTCGCGGGTCTGACTCATGCTTTAGGTACCTTCAAGACTATGCAAGCAGAATAGACCGGGCCATGAAACCGGCAAAAAACACCAGCGCCACAGTGGCCAGGATCAGGCCCAGGCGGCGGTTGTTCTTTTTTTGCTCCGGGGTCATAGCATGCCCTGATGGTCAGCGTAGCTCACTCACGCAACGATCTTGGTGGCGTTGGCATTGAGCTTGGGTGGCGTCTCAAAAGTATGAAAAGGCGCAGGCGAGGGAACTTCCCACTCCAGACCCTCAGCGCCATCCCAAGGGCTGGCGGAAGCTTTGGGGCCAATGCCGCGCATGGTTGGCAGCAAGACGAAGAAGAAGAAATACACCTGCGCCAAACCGAAGGCCAGGCCGCCAATGCTGGCAATCGCATTGAAGTCGGCAAACTGCATCGGGTAGTCGGCGTAGCGACGGGGCATACCCGCCAGACCCAGGAAGTGCATCGGGAAGAAAGTCACATTGAAAGAAATCAGCGACCACCAGAAATGGATCTTGCCGCGCGTTTCGTTGTACATCACACCGGTCCACTTAGGGCACCAGTAGTAGTAACCGGCAAACATGGCGTAGAGCGAACCGGCCACCAACACGTAGTGGAAGTGCGCCACAACGTAGTAGGTGTCCTGCAACTGGATGTCGATCGGTGCAACCGACAGGATCAGACCGGTAAAGCCGCCCATGGTGAACACGAAGAGGAAACCGACGGCAAACA
>Ga0214921_10002929_pt1 | contig 26941 bp, 24 predicted proteins | sample LL1505_MetaG_FD_177992 | JGI IMG/M metagenome (GOLD analysis project Ga0214921, IMG submission 177992) | Freshwater microbial communities from Lake Lanier, Atlanta, Georgia, United States - LL-1505 | ecosystem: Environmental > Aquatic > Freshwater > Lake | place: USA: Georgia | collected... | reverse complement strand
ATGGTGAAGTAAATGTCCGAACTCATGGAAGACTGTTGTGACTTCATCATGAGTGAGCAATGCTTGCTGCCCATTGACAGGAGGTGTGAAATTGCCACACATAAGGCCTAAATGCGGGGCAAATGAGCCATCGGGACGAGGTCCACCTGTCCGGAAAAAATTCATCCAAGCCCCACCCCGCTTCGACTCACGTGGAAACCAATCGGTATAAAATGAACCGAGATGGCGTGACCCATCATACACTTCATAAAAACGAACCTCCGGATGCCAAACGCTGACCGGTGAATTTTCTACACGCGGAGCAGCTGCCTTAAAGATTTCAGATTTCCCATTCGCATCTACATAAAGAGTGTCACGTGCTACGACCTGAATTCCCAAAAGATTTCCAAAGAGTTTAAACATTCCGGCGATGACGCCTTCAACGGGGAACCAAGGACGGAGTGCTTCGTCGTCAAACCCATGATACTCACGACGCATTTTTTCGGAATAGAAACCAAACTCCCAAGGATGCAAAACACGTACCGCGTCTTTTTCAATTTTCGCCCGATACTGTTCTAGCTCATCTACTTCTTTTTCAAATTTAGGACGAATCCGCACCGCCATATCTTCGATAAATTTAAGAGCCTGATCTCCCGTTTGCGCCATACGGCGTGCCGTCGTAAAATCCGCAAAGTGTTTTTTGCCCAATAAACGGGCCTTTTCATCACGTAATGACAAGATTTCAGATACCAGGAGAGTGTTATCCCACTTACCCTTGTAACCCACTTGGCTTAACGCCTCCCAGCACTTTTGTCGAAGCGCTGAATCTTCTCCATATTGTAGAACGGGAAAAACGGAGGGCTGCTGTAAAGTGATTCTCCAAGAGTCGGGACGACTTTTAGCAGTCGCCGATTGTTTAGCCACGGCGAGGGCACTCGGCGGTAACCCTTTCAGTTGCTTTTCATCATCGATGAAAATTTCCCAATCATTCGTAGAATCTAAAACATTTTCGGAATATTTTTGAGTTTTTTCTGCGAGCGCTGCGTTTACCTCAGTTAATCTTTTCTTTTCTGCAGGCGGTAGGCTTGCACCGTTCTCTTCAAAATCCGCAATGGTTTCGTCTAAAAATCTACGCTTAATACCTTGGAGTGACTTTGCTTCCGCGGTGTTAGAATAATTTTTGAAAACCTGCCAGATATCGGGATCGAGCGTGAGTGCAGTATAGAATGCAGTGACATCAGGCAGAAGTGCGTTGTACGTTTTGCGAAGTTCAGGCGAGTTGAGCACTGAATCGAGGTGAGTAACCAATCCCCAAGCACGTGATAAATCTTTCGTCGCACTTTCAAAACCTAGGAGAACATCGGTGTAAGTCAGTTGCGGACCAGAAAGTTTTTTGAACGCATCGATTCGTTCTTGGGCCTGTTTTAGAGCCAATCGAATATCGGGCTCAATGGCGCTGGATTGCAACTGACTCCAATCGAAGAGGAAGTCGTCTTTTAGAAATGGGTGCACCCGTCCATTAAGACGATGGTACGATAAATTTCAAGGGGACTCCTGTAATTCTACCGAAACTTCGCCTAGTATCGACGACACAGGCTTGCGCCACGAGCCCTGAGCCCAAATGTATTAGGTATGAACAAGAAAGAGGCGATTCCCGTCACGAGCATCGAAGTGATTCCGACCAAGGGCGGAACCGCGGTGTTTCTTGTTACTGAAAATAAAACAATCGTCATTCAGGTAGATACTCTAGTTGGCGAATACCTCCAGTCAGCCTTGTCTAATAAAGTCGCTGAACGCCCACAAACGCACGACCTCATGCTTCATTTACTGTTGGGTCTTGATGCCGATATTTCACATATATCAGTGGTTGAAATGAAAGAAGGCGTTTTCTTTGCCCGCATTGTGATCAACCAAGCTGGCCCAGTCGCACGCAAAGTTGCGGAAGTAGACTCACGCCCCAGCGATGCACTCGTCTTAGCTGTTAAAGCCAAACGTCCGGTATTCATCATGCCTGCCGTGTTGGATGCCTGCGAAGATATGACTGAGACTCTGGCCCGACTCCGAAAACAATCGTGAATTCTGCCCTCCCACAACCGTTAGTCAGTGGCACACGTCCCTCGGTCTTAGCACCGATGCAAGATGTGACCACCACGGGATTCATGCGCGTCATCGGACGACGCGGAGCGCCTGATTGGTTCGTCACCGAATACTTTCGAGTTCATGAAACATCGACCCCAGAAAAACATATTCTGGATTCGATTCAAAATCACGGCACCGCTCGACCGGTCTTCGCTCAACTCATCGGCGAAGATATTCCTCATATTGTTCGTACGATTAAACTCTTACAGGCCTACCCCATCGCGGGTATTGACCTCAATATGGGCTGCCCAGCGCCTAAAGTTTATCGGAAAAATGTCGGCGGCGGATTGCTGAGAGACCCAGCAAAAATCGATGAAATATTAAGTGCGATGCGTGCCGAAATTGCTGGGCTTTTTACGGTGAAAATGCGCATCGGCTTCGATGGTATGGAAAATTATGAAGCGATAATAGATTTAATTAATAAACATAAAGTCGATTTACTCACTGTGCATGGTCGCACGGTGAAAGGACTTTACTGGTCGGAAGTAAATTACCCTGCGATTACCCAAGCGGTCAAAAAAGTGCAGTGTCCCGTCATTGCCAACGGCGATGTAACCAGGGCGATTAAGGCAACCGATCTGATTAACGAAACGGGTGCCCATGGTATGATGATGGGTCGACACGCGATAAGAAATCCTTGGATTTTTCGTCAATGGCGCGAGCTGCAACAAGGTCAGCCAGTCTATCAGCCGAAACTTTCTGATGTCCGTACTTACATCCAAGAACTAGCAGAAGAATGTTGTGATCAATCCATGCATTCGGAGAGACAAGGGAGTCGACTGAAGAAATTCTTAAACTTTATTGGACTGGCTATCGATACCGAAGGAAAATTTCTGTACGATATGCGACGCACGGAAAACTTGGTCGATTTATTAAAATGTTGTGATGCTCACCTCATGGGAGCACGAGCGAGCGAGATTTACCCGGATGAACCTCACCGAGGTCTCATTGCTCGACCCACTCGAGAAACCCAGCAAACCTGCGAATTATAGGCCGAAAATGGGTCATTTGACTCCCTCGCCCAAACCTCTAACTTTTATACTATGATTAATTTAACCGAAGCAGCCGCGATTCAAGTTCGCAAACTTCATGCACAACAGGCCAACCCTGAATCTTCATTGCGCGTTTTAATCGAAGCCGGTGGATGTTCGGGCTTCGAGTATGGCATGTCTTTCGATGTTAAAAAGGACAACGACTTGGAATTCGTCAGCCAAGGTCTTAAAATTCTGATTGATCCAGCAAGCCACGCTTACCTAGAAAATTCGACCATTCACTTTGATGACGGGCTGCATGGTAAAGGCTTTGAAGTTAAAAATCCTAACGCCACTTCGACCTGTGGTTGTGGAAAATCATTTAGCTAACGTGATAGCGAGGGCTTTTCTCTTTTGGGGAATTTCTCTGGCTCTTATTGCATGCGCACCTAACCCATCGGCAACCCTTTCACCCATGTCATCATCTGAAACTGTCACCGTACGCTTAGAAATTTCACCTGGGCAACTCGGTGAACCACAAAAAGTTAAACGCGTAGTCAAATCCGACGAAGAATGGGCGAAGCAGCTCACTCCGAGCCAGTATCATGTTTGTCGATCCAAGGGCACGGAAAGACCCTTCTGCGGCACCCTACTCGATAACAAGAAAACCGGGGTTTACACCTGTGTTTGCTGTGATTTACCGCTCTTTGCCTCTAACTCTAAATTTAACTCTGGTACCGGCTGGCCGAGTTTCTTTCAGCCGATTGCGAAGGAGAATGTTTTAAATATTGTAGATAACAGTCACGGCATGGAACGCATTGAAATCGTGTGTGCACGCTGCGACGCACACCTAGGTCACGTCTTTGAAGACGGACCCAAGCCGACGGGATTACGTTTCTGTCTCAATTCCGAGTCACTTAACTTTCACGAGACTCCAAATAAATAAGCTTAGCGCTTAGATTTTTTAGAAACCTTTTTAGCGACTTTTTTCTTCGCCTTTAAAACCTTTTTCTTGATTTTAGGTTTAGAAACTTTGGCTTTCGCTTTTTTAGCTTTGGATTTTTTAGCTATTGTTTTTTCGGCAGTAAGTTTTTTCGCTTTAACGGGTGAAACCTTCACAGCCTTCCAAAGTTTTTGTTTCAAGTCTTGTAAACCATCTTGGGTGTAGCAAGAAATGGGGATTACTAAATCCTTCACCTTCTTCTTAAAGAGTTTCAAGTTTTCTGCGGACTTAGGTAGATCCATCTTGTTCGCGACAATCACGCGAGGTTTACCAGCGAGAATTTTAGAGTACAGGCGAAGTTCACGTTCTAAAATGCGGTGATCGTCCCAGGGCTTACGATTTTCGCTACCTGCCATATCGATAATAAATACAAGGAGTGCACAACGTTCGATGTGGCGAAGGAACTGGTGACCGAGACCGCGATTTTCGTGAGCCCCTTCAATGAGCCCAGGAATATCGGCCATGAAAATACGGCCGTGAGTTTCAGGGTATTCGATGACGCCGACGTTAACGTGTAAGGTTGTAAAGGGATACGGCGCCATTTTAGGACGCGCTGCTGTCAGTAAATTTGTGAGCGTAGATTTTCCTGCGTTGGGATATCCGACCAATCCGATATCAGCGATGGTCTTAAGTACGAAACGGTAATTACCCGACTCACCTGGATAGCCAGGAGTGGTGCGACGTGGAGCTTGGTTCACTGAACTCTTAAAATTCATATTACCCATTCCGCCCTTGCCTCCTGCTAATAAAATAACGCGCTCGCCATGTTCGGTAAGTTCGGCGACGAGGCTACCCGTAGCATCATCCACCACCTGCGTGCCAGGAGGCACGGGTAAAATTAAATCAGCACCATCGGGTCCGGCACATTGACGGCCCATTCCGGGGATACCATTTTTGGCTGAGCGGTGTGGCTGCCAGCGGTAGGCTTGTAAATCGCCTTCGTTACGGTCGCAGAGTAAAACAATATCTCCACCCTTACCGCCGTTACCACCATCGGGTCCGCCCTTAGGAATAAATTTTTCACGACGGAAACTTACGCAGCCATGACCGCCTGCGCCAGATTTCAGAATAACTTTAGCTTCGTCGATAAACATGTGACTTTCAATTAGGCGAGGCGAACGCCGAAGAGCGAGGAGGAAATAGATTTAACGACCTAATCCTCTAGAATGACGTAACCAACGCTCTAAAGGTGCGAAGAAAATAATGTCTGCTAGAAGTCCTACCCCGACGACTACAGCCATGACTCCCATCACTTGGTCCATCCGCAATAACTCACGTCCAGCGTGTAATAATGAACCCAATCCAAAGCCGGTGAGAATTACGACGAAAATTTCAGCAGCCATCAAGGAACGCCAAGCGAAAGCCCAGCCCTGTTTCATGCCACTCACAATTCCAGGTAATGCTGCGGGGAAAATAACTCGTGACCACAAATGCCAGCCCTGTGATCCCATGGTCATACCCGCTCTTAGATAAAGCGGTTGAACTGAGAGCACTGATTCTTGAACGGCAATGACGACAGCCCAAACGGTGCCCATTACGACGACGAAAAGTACGGCCGATTCTTCTTGGCCAAACCAAAGTAAAGCCAACGGCACCCAGCAAACAGAGGGCAAGGTTTGTAAACCTAAAGCGAGAACGCCGAGCGTATCACGAATCCAGCGCACCCGTGCGCAAAGTGCGCCGAGTGGAACTCCTAGTGCGGCACCAATGGCAAAACCAATCATCAAGCGACGCATCGTCACCCATGTTGCTGATAATAATTCGCCGTTAATTAAAGATTCATAAAACCATTTAAAAATATGCGAGGGGGCGGGAATTAAGACCTCATTAACATGGCCTGTGCAAACATACCATTCCCACCCGCCGAGAAATGCAATAGCTAGTAATGTTGGAATAAATGGACGTGGCAGTTTCATTTTATGAATTTACCCCTTCATTTAAGTGCGATGACAAAGCCGTGGTAACTTTCGCAGCGAGCGAAGCTAATTCGGGGTCATTGATTCGACGTGGACGTGGTAAATTAATTTCAAACACTTCGCGAATACGGCCTGGGTGCGGAGAAAGTAATACCACGCGGTCACCTAAACATACCGCTTCACGAATATTATGCGTCACGAGAATAATTGTTTTCTTTCTCTTCATGAAGATCTGTTGGATATCTCCGTAGAGCTGATCGCGCGTTAAGGCATCGAGCGCTGAGAAAGGCTCGTCCATCAAGAGCACGCGAGGATTAGGTGCGAGTGAGCGAGCTAAGGCGACACGCTGACGCATACCGCCGGATAATTCATGCGGGCGGGCTTTTTCTTTATCGGCCAGACCGACTAACGATAAATAGTAGCGAGCAGATTCTAATCTTTCTTCCTCGGTTAAACCGGGTTTTAAGCGAAGGCCGAAGAGGACATTTTCTAAAACGTTTAACCAAGGGAATAAGGCATCTTGTTGAAACATCACGAGACGATCACGTCCAGGTAAACGCACCGGTTCTTCACCTAATAAAATTTTACCTTCATTGGTATGCTCTAAACCTGCGAGCAAGTTGAGTAAGGTGGATTTACCGCAACCGGAGGGGCCGACGAGTACTAAAAATTCTCCTTCACGCACATCGAGTGAGATATCCTCTACCGCGGTGACGCGACCAGCGGCACCTTCGAAACGTTTGGTAACGTTACGAAGAGTCAGTGCAGGGGTGATAACTTTATCATTACTCATTAAACTTGGGGTAGTTAAGATTGCGACTGATACAGCTTAGTTGGCAAGATTAGAGGGGATAATTACTTTTGCTGAGAAACTGGATCAGCTACGAGTGACTCCAATAAGGGCTCAATAGGAGCATCACCGTTTAATAGGCCTGATGCTTGAGAATCCTTTAACGATTGAGTGAACGCAGCAATCAAACGTGCCTTGCGAGCAGCCTCATCTTCACGTGGATCGAACACGACCCGACCCAAAGCTGTGGAAATTAAACCGGCTTGAGGTGCGGCGGAACGAGTCTCCCCGCTGATGCCATCACGTACTAATTTTTCGTGCCATGATTTATCGGCGAGTAATTTATCGCGGAGTAAATAATGCGACTGCACAAAGGCCTCAATACCACGTTTGTTTTTAGCGAGTGCAGTTTTTGATGAAGCAAGCACCGTGATAATCGATTCTTTGTTTTCGACTAAAATTTCTCCGCCAAATTCAGTAGTGAGACGTGTCACCCAAGGTTCAACCGTCCAAGCTGCATCGACATCGCCACGGGAGAAAAGCAGGATTAATTCGGCATTAGATGCAGGCACAATCTGAGTATCACCGCCACCATTGAGAGTGACTTTTAAACCACCCTGCTTGAGCCAAACACGTGCTTCAATATCCTGCGTGTTTCCCAGTTGAGGGGTTGCGACACGACGACCAATAAAATCTTTTTGAGTTTTTAAATTCAAACCCTTGCGCACCACGAGCGCATTACCCGCATGGGCAACCGGAGCTAAAATTCGGATTTCCTTACCCTTAGTGCGGACGTGAGCATTGATGACGGGAGATGGTCCCACGTAGGTGAGATCAATCGTCCCAGCAAGTAGTGCTTCCATGGCCGAAGGACCTGCGTTATAGGAACGCCATTCAATCTTTGAACCAGGCGGCAGATGAGCCAGATGCCAGTCATTACCTTCGCGTTCAAGTTGACGTGCAGCAATCGCCGGCGAATGCGTTAGGTTAGGGAAGAAACCCACCCGCACAGTTACTGGCTGCTCGGTCGCACTTACGACAGTGACGACGATGAGTGCTGAGATGATAGAAAAAAGGCGCATGAAATGTTTGTTTTAGACAATGGATCGATTTAACCGGTTCAGTTAAATTGTTAAAGATTACTTCTTTAGTTATATTATAATGATTAGAATACAATAAAAATTGGGTAATTTCTTAAAACACTAACTATCAATAATTTATATAATTCAAATAGCCGTTACAACGAACCAGATACTTGCAGAAATAACAATGATTGTACCCATGACACCTAGAAATCTGACCCATTTAGGTGTGAGGTAGTCGCCCATGACTTTGGAGTCGCTTGTAATCCGCACTAAGGGCCAGCAGGCGAAACCGAGTTGCAGGCTTAGGATGACTTGGCTCCAGAGTAAAAGTTCAACGGCCTTCCCTTCTCCGGCGTAGGCGATCACGAGTAATGCGGGAACGAGTGCGGCAAGTCGGGTGAAGGTTCGCACCATCCAAGCCTTACCTTTAATTTTTAAAAATCCTTCAAGTACGATTTGTCCGGCCAAAGTTCCTGTGATCGTAGCGTTCTGACCGGACGCTAAAAGTGCTACGGCAAAAAGTGTTGCTGCAATTGTGGAATCTAATGCGCCGTTGAGTAATTGATGTGCTTGGCGAATATCCGTAACTGCGGGTTGGCCAGGATGGTGAAATGCCGCTGCACTTAAAACTAACAATCCAGCATTGACGAAGAAAGCAAAAATCAGTGCTAAGCTGGAGTCATAGGTTGCAAATCGAATCGCCTGCTTACGCTCTGCGACCGTTTTTCCTAAATCACGCGTACCGACTAAAGAAGAGTGCAGATAAAGATTATGCGGCATGACCGTCGCCCCTAAAATACCTAAGGCAATGAAAAGCATTCCAGAATTTTTAAAAACTTCTCCCGTGGGGATAAACCCTTGTAGAACCGAGTGAATAGCGGGCTTAGCAATCAGCAGTTGAGCCCCAATACATAGGGCAATAGTTAAGACCAAGACCGCCACAACCGATTCCAGCCAGCGGTAACCCAAACGAGTCAAAGCCAACAGGACGAGTACATCTAATGCAGTAATCAGTGAGCCAATAATTAGTGGAATCCCAAAGAGTAATTGTAAGGCAATCGCAGAACCAAGTAGCTCGGCGAGATCCATCGCGATGATGGCAATTTGCGCCGAGATCCAAAGAAACTTTGAAACGAGCGGTGAATAGCGCGAACGACAGGCCTGAGCAAGGTCTTGTCCGGTGGCGACTTGTAATCGCACACAGAGATGTTGAAAAAGTATCGCCATCAAGTTGGCTAAAAGAATCACCCACAATAAAGCGTAACCAAATTGCGAACCTCCAGCTAGGTCAGTCGCCCAATTACCTGGATCCATGTAACCTACCGCGACTAAAAATCCCGGGCCCACGAATCCTAAAAAACGACGCAGTGCAGCAATACGAGAGGCTGATCTATTGACTGGGTCGGACGTGTGAGGCACGAATGAGAAATCTTTTATTCGCTAACAAGTGTCAACCTACGGCGTTTTTTAACGAGTAAATCGCTAAGCCTGACCAGATTAAGGTGCGCACAATATGCGTGCGCGTTAAGTGATTAATCACCTCTAAATTATAGCCTTCTTGTTGCAATCGACGGTGCGACGGAATGGACCAAATCGCGGTAAATACCCAAGTCAAAACGACCAAAACAAAGCCCGTAACTGCGGCGCCGTTTCGCCACGCAAGAAAATGTCCAACAATCTGTAAAAGGAGTAATGGTCCGACTACCCAGCCCACGCGACTGGTGTAGCTTTGGTGATGCTCGCGAAAGTTTTCGCTGCGCCAACGAGCGAAATCAGGATACGTACAAAAATAAATTAACCAGGCGACAGCGGCCATCGCAAAATCGATTGAAGGTAGAAGTTTAAAAAGTAATGAGATTGGCATCTGTATTAAAGGGTGGAAAGAAGTTGGCGAAGTTCAGCTTCAGGCTCCTCGTGGCCTTGAGCCACGGCGAGTTTGAGTGCCTCTTGAAAGGCAATTTGGGCTAAATTCTTTTGGGCTAAATGCAAATAAGTTTTTCCCAGAAGGACACGAGGCATCATCCAATCGACCTTACCCTCAGCAGCTTTATGTAAATGTTCTACTGCGGCGGGAAAATTACTTTCCTGAAAGAGCGCTTGGCCTAATGAAAAACGAAAGAGTGGATTACTGGGATCGGACTCAACGAGTGCACGAAATGTTTCAGAACGCGGTATCATATTTAACCCTTTGTTTTCTGTCTAAAAATGACAACGGAAAGTCCAGGTAGGCAAACCTGAATGGATTGCGAGCGACCATGAGCAGCGATTTTTTCTGCAACAACGCCGCCTAAATTGCCGCCACCCTTTCCAGCATAATAGCTTGAATCGGTATTAATCGCTTCTTCCCACTGACCCAGGCAGGGCACGCCAAATCGGTAGGTGCGTTCAACGGGTGTAAAGTTTCCGACAACGACCCAAGAACAATCGTAGCCGTGACGTTCAAAAATCAGGACACTCTGATCACCATCATCGGCATGCACCCAGTTAAATCCTTGGGGATCAAAATCTCGTTCGGCGATAGTTTTATCTTTTTTATAAAGTGTATTTAAATCAGCGACTAACTTCTGAATGCCTTCGTGAAGTGGATATTGTAAGAGGTGCCAATCGAGAGAACGCGAGTGACTCCACTCCGCTACTTGTCCGAACTCACATCCCATAAATAAAGATTTTTTACCAGGCCACGCCCACTGTAGGGCTAATAAACTTCGGAGATTAGCGGCTTTACTATGGAAATCGCCTCCACCCATTTTGCCCATGAGTGAACCTTTTCCGTGGACCACCTCATCATGTGAAAATGATTGGATGAACGCTTCTGACCAATGGTAGAGCATCCCAAACGTGAGTTTGTTATGATGATATTTTCGGTAAAGCGGATCTTCTTTAAAGTAGTTCAGACTATCATGCATCCAGCCCATGTTCCATTTGTAGTCGAAATTCAAACCGCCCTCTGCAATCGGTTTAGTCACGCCCGGATATGAAGTTGATTCCTCGGCAATGGTGATGGCGCCAGGATGATAAAGGTGCACCAAGGCATTCGTTTGTTTTAGAAACTCGATGGCGGCTAAGTTTTCTCGACCACCGTGTTCATTCGGAAGCCACTCACCATTTTTTCGTGAGTAGTCCAGATACAACATCGAGGCGACCGCATCAACACGCAGACCGTCGATATGAAATAAGTCTAACCATGAGAGTGCTGAGCCGACCAGAAATCCGCGAACTTCGTGACGTCCATAATTAAAAATTAAGGTGCCCCAGTCTTGATGTTCACCCAGACGCGGATCGGCGTGTTCGTACAAATGCGTGCCATCAAATTGGGCGAGTGCAAAACCATCCTTAGGGAAGTGAGCTGGAACCCAATCCATAATTACGCCGATGTTTGCTCGGTGCAAGGTATCGACCAAAGTCATGAAATCTAAAGGTGAACCAAAGCGATGGGTGGGTGAGTAAAATCCAGTTACTTGATAGCCCCACGAACCATCAAAGGGGTGTTCCGTGGGCGGCATCAATTCCACGTGTGTAAAACCTAGTCGATTGCAGTATTCGGCTAACTGTATTCCCAATTCTTTATAATTTAATGGGCGATTATCATCTTCGGGCACTCGACGCCATGAACCCAAATGAACTTCGTAAATAGATACTGGCTGTTGGCGAGAAGGTTGCAGAGATCTTTTTTTCATCCACTCCGAGTCCTTCCAATCAAACGTTGATAAATCACAAACCACGGCTGCGTGATGCGGTGGTGGTTCGAAACTTAAGGCGTAGGGATCGGTTTTTAAAAACGGAGTTTCGTCAGTTGGACCGACAATCTCATATTTATAACAAGCACCCGCAGTGAGACCTGGAATAAAAATTTCCCAAATCCCCGAAGCGCCCAAAAGTCGCATCGGATGGGCGCGACCATTCCAAAGATTATAGTTACCTACCCATGAAACACGGCGAGCGGAGGGAGCCCAGACGGCGAAGCGAACTCCTTTGACTCCATCAATCGTCGCCAGGTGCGAACCAAGCTTGTGATAAACTTTATGATCATCGCCCTTACCTATTAAAAATAAATCCGACTCAGATAGGGTCGGCAGAAAACGGTAAGGATCTTCTATGAGGTGAGTAATTTTTTCCGGATAAGTAACTTTAAATTGATAACGAAAAGCGGATTTTGATTTAACTTCTTCCTCAAAGATCCCCAACGAATGAATTTTCTTCATGGGGATACCCTTACTCTCACCTTCCTTAATCAGTTCGCAGCCAGTGGCCCCCGGTAGTAATGCCCTCACCACATACCCCCCTTGGGATAGCAAATGTTGCCCTAAAAAGCTGTGGGGGGAGCTTTCCTTGCCCTCAACGAGGCGAGTTAGCTCAACTTGGCTTAGGTGCATAGGCCGATAATCTACGACAATCGTATGCCCGCAAGCGCTCATTGCCCGAAAATACTTGAGAGAATGCCTTAATCGCTAAGTCTGGAGCAAATGCCCGGTCGAACTCTCAGCCCACTCCTTGCCTTCCTCTTCTGCAGCATCGCAGTCATGGCGGCGGACTCGACAACAAAAGTCGCCCCCGAGATTGCCAAGAACTCAAACGTCCAAGGGGAAAGTTTTACTTATGAAGAGAATGGAAAAGTTCTCGTCGCGGTGGATGCCAGCGTAGAAGCGAATGGCGCTCACCTCGCAGCGAAAAAAATCTCTTTCAATTCCGAGACGGGAATTATCGATGCGGAAGGCGACGTAGTTTATACCACTAAAAATTTACGCATCATGGGCGAACGGGTGACGATGAATCCCAAAATTGATTTAGTCATCGCGTATAATGTTAAACTAGGTCGCAACCCAACTTATTTCACGGCTGAAGAAATTCGCATTCAAGACGGTGAACGCACGATGAAAGGTGTGCGCATGTGGAATAATGAACCGCACGCCTATGGCATGAATTTAAAAATTCGTGAAGCCCACTACTCCGACAAGGAAGATTGGTTAACCTTTAAAGGAGTCGTGCCCCATCTCGCCGGTATTCCGTTCTTTTACCTACCCTATTACGGACAAGAAGGTTATCGTGATATTCCTTACGATGTTGAACTCAATTCGGGCTCACAAGAAGCCCAAGGTCGCTACCTCCGCACCACTACTTTAGTTCGACAAAACAAGTCCCTCTGGGTCGGTGCATTGCTCGATTATTACAGCAAATCGGGCTTTCTGATTGGTCCAGCCCTTCGTTTCGATAACAGCAAAACGACTAAGGACGGATCGGTTTGGCGGGGGGATTTAAAATCGGGATACATTCATGACGGTAATGCTTTAGAGAACGATATTTATGGCCGCACGCCTGATGCGAATCGGGGTTTTCTTATCGCAAATATTAACGGTCATACCACCCATAATTTTGATTTCGCAGGTCAGTTTTACTTCACCTCAGATCCTAATTTTATCCGCTCTTTCCGTCCGCGAGAAATCGCCGAGATTGGTCTTCCTCAAGCCAGCTTCGAAGTAACCAAGCCATTAGCAGAAGGCTATCTCTCGGCGACAGTGATTGCTAAAGCCGACAACTATCAAGACGTTGCTCAAAAATTACCGGAACTGCGTTATGATTTAACTGAGAGACCGATTGCACAAACACCCTTCAATCATCGTGCGTTTGTCTCGGCTGCTTATCTGACCGAGCGTCCCTCGGCGGCCCTACCCTTACCCAATTTCACCACCGAGACTGGCGCCACCGAAGCTTGGTCGACCGCACGTTACGATGCCTACTACGGTATTACTTATCCCTTAACCTTCCGCAATTATCTCACCTTTAAGCCCGTGGTCGGCGCGCGGGCCACTTCATGGTCATCCAATTTAAACAATACGGGCAGTGTCTCGAAAGCGGTTGGTCAAGTGGGCTTCGATGTTGAAGGTCTGGCTACGGGTTCATGGAATCTCAAAGCCGACCATTGGTCGATCAACGGAATGCGTCACGCGTTTCGTCCATTCATCCAATACCGTTATTTACCTGGGGCTGATCGGGCGATTGGGGAAATTCCACTTTCAGAACGCGATGTAGCCTTTTCAGCCTTCCGCGAATTAGATCTCGCCGATCGCCCAGATGCTGCAGCGAACACTGCCACCCAAATCGGGCGGATTGGATTTAGAAATACTTTGGCCACCCGCGATACCACCATGGGGACACGTGAATTAGCACGTTTCGATATTACCAAAGACTGGTCCAACGCAGATGAATCACTCGGCCAAACGGATTCAGACATTCAAACTCATATCCGCTTAACACCGGCCAACTGGGTTACGATTGATTCCTATACCCGTTACGCCAAAAACGGCGGCGGTAATGTCGAGTCACTCCAATCCATCGCTTTTAATTCGGGCGATTTCTGGAAAGCCTCCGTGGGTTGGTTCGATTTAAAACAAGGAGCGGACCCAGCTAAACAGCTTTGGATCATGGGTGAAGTTAAATTAAATTCCACCTTCTCCGCTTTACTGACAGTGAATTACGATGCTCTGGCAAAAGCTTATACTTATCAGTCGATTGGACTGATTCAGCGTATTGGAAATTCCTGGGAAATTGAATACGGTTTCCAAAAGCGCGTTTCAGCTTTTAATGACGGTTCACTCGGCGCCCAAGTACGGGTCCGCCTCTTCAAATTCTAATCGTGTCGGACCCTACCGAAAGCTCCTCCGCCCTACCCACTGATGGTATTTTACCAGCAGCGGATTTATCCATTCGTCTCGATAATTTTGAAGGTCCACTCGACCTTCTGCTTTTTTTAATACGAAAAAACGAAATCGATATTTATGATATACCGATTGAGAAAGTAACCCATCAATTTCTCGATATTCTTCGCAATCAAGAAAAAGATAATCTCGAGCTCGCGGGCGAATTCTTTGTGATGGCGGCGACGCTGATGTATATTAAAAGCCGGATGTTGCTCCCGGTGGAAAGTCGCCCCGATGAATTAGACTCGACGCACGATCAGGGCAACGACCCTCGCTGGGCCCTCGTGCAACAGCTGATTCAGTATAAACGCGTTAAAGAGACCGCTGCAATCATTCGCCAATTAGCCGATGAACGCCAAGGCTTGCTCGCACGCTATGTTTTACAGCCTCAAGGCGAGGATGCGGTGATTCGTCCGGTGGCACCAGCCGATCGCATCGAACTCTGGAATACTTTTAATTTAGTACTTCGCCGACTCGCGGAAAAAATCCAGCCAGGCAATCTTTCCGTTGAAACCGTGACTGTATCCGATCGTATGGAATTTATTTTAAATCGATTGCATAGCGAATCGAAGTTCAATTTTACGAGTCTCTTACCTGAGCGTCCGACGATTGCCTATTTAGTAGCTACATTTCTCGCCTGCTTGGAACTGTCACGCTTAGGTTCACTGGAATTGGAACAGGCAGTGAACTTCCAGGACATCTTCTGTACCAAGCCTTTAAAAAATCCGTTGGATGGTTCTTCGCAGCCTTTGGCAGCCACATCCGAATTTGATGAGCCCGCGGGAGATTCAAATTAGGTAACGATTTGAAATTTTAAATTTTCCTCTTTAGTTATTCCGTATGGCGGGCAAACGAAAGAATCAGAATCACCTTCTCGGCCTAGGGTTGGACAATGCCGACAACCACAAGCGCATCACCAAGGGTGAAGGCTTCTCGTTAGTAGGCGGATCTAACGAGACCCACGAGAGAATGACCGAAACAGTGATTAAAACCGTCGAAGACCTGCAACGGAAGGGTCGGACAATTCCCACCGCCGACCCCAAGGAAATCGCCGACCTTTTGCGTAAACATGAACGGGCGGATTAAGACGACAAAATCTCTTACTGACTGATTGACTCACCCCCATTCCAGCACTTGATAACAGACATCAACGATGAGCCTAGAGACACCCCCTCCACCACCTCCTCCGCCACCTTCTTCTGAGGGTGATGCCAATTCAGCTCCTAAGCTGAAGCTCAATAAGCCTGCAGGTGCCTTTGTTCCACCACCACCTCCCAGTGCTGGTTCGATTCCTCCTCCCCCTCCTGCCGCTGCGATTCCTCGCCCACCTGTGGTTGGAGCCGGCGCACCAAGAATCGCCCCAACCATTTCATCCGAACCTACTGCCAGCGTTTCAACCTTAGCAGCCTCCTTTGATGTTCTGGGCATGGTCGCATCCACCGCCGCATTTGTTTTCTTATTATTAGAACTATTCGTTAAAACTAAGGGATAATTTTTATGGCTTCCGATCTCATCGATAACCTCGACGCTACCACGTTCGAGACGACTATTAAAACAGCATCTGTACCGGTGCTTGTAGACTTCTGGGCCACTTGGTGTGGACCCTGTAAGCAATTAGGTCCGGTATTAGACCAACTGGCTACTGAGATGGCAGGCGCGGTCAAAATCTGCAAAGTAGACGTCGACACCAATCAGTCTTTAGCGGCTCAACTCGGTGTCACCTCAATCCCTGCACTGTTCCTTTTTAAGAACGGCCAAGTGGTCGATAAAATCGTCGGTGCACGTCCGAAAGGCGACATCGCTGCGTTTATCAAGAAACACAGTTAAGGTTATTTAAATATTCAATAAAGAAGCCCGAGATTCCTCGGGCTTCTTTATTTATGAATCTTATTAACTCTTATTTAGATTCTAACGGGTGCTGATCGAGAATTTCTTTAGGACTGTACTGACCGCGAGCACCGATGGCTTTACGGACTTCAGCGACCTTAGTGTCCATGACTGGTCCACCTTGGTTACCCCAAGCCGAACGAACATAAGATATAATATTGGCAACTTGGGCGTCTTTCAGACCCGCTCCGATATTGGACATATTACCAACATACTTTTGACCATTCACTTCAATTTCTCCAGCTAACCCCGCGAGCACGATTTTGATAACGCGCTCTTCGTTGCCAACAGGCCAAGGTGAACCAGCGAGTGGCGGAAAAGCGCCCGGGACGCCTAAACCGTTGGCCTGGTGACAAGCGGAGCACTGTTGAATGTAAAGTTTTTCGCCTTTAGCGAGATCAGGCTCAAAGACCTTAGGACCATTGTCGGCGACCATTTTAGGTGCATCGAGATCAAATGAGCTGGCCGAAAATTCACCTGAATTACGGGTCAGGTAAACACCAGCCCAGAAACCAAATCCACAAAAGATAAACACGATGATGATAGGCAGCGTGGAAAAACCTTCCGCAGGTTCTTCTTTATCGCGGGCGAGGTGCGAGTGAACCTCGACGAGGCGACTATCGGAAAGGCCACCCTGCTCACCAAAGGAGCGGTTAGGTTTATCGTTATTTTGAGAATGTTGTGACATGGGATTACTGTTTCAATTTCGCTTCAGGCGAATTGTAGTCGATGCGAAGAGATTTAAGATACGCAGCCAAGGCTTGGGCGCGTTCGGTCGGTTGCGTGATACCGTTTTTGTCTACGACGTATAAGAAATTGTACGCAGGCATCGTGCTACCTGCAGCAGGTGAGCGTAAGTGACCATGGATTTCATCATCGGACTTAGCGCGGGCACCGTAGTTCGCGAGGTCAGGACCATTGCGATGATTGCCTAGGAGTAATTGAGTCTGGAGAACGTAGTCGCGGGCGACAGTCGGACGAGGACCATAACCTTTCGCAATATCGTTTCCTTGTCCGGCTGGACGGACCTGTTGCGTATGGCAAGCAACACAGCCTAATTCGAGATAAACTTGGCGACCTTGAATCGCTAAACCCGTTTCGCGTGGAGGATAAAGTGGTCCGCCCTCTTCGGCAGGTGCGCGGCCTAGGGTTCCTAATTGAACCTCACCGCTAATCAGCAAACCGCCAAAGGAAGCTGCTAGCGTGAAGAAGATACCGGAGAGAATGAGATTAAAGTCCTTCATGTTCAGTGCAGTTTAAGCGTGGGTGTTGTCGTTTGTGGTTCGCGTAGATCCTAAGAGCATGACGGATGAGTTAATCGCAAATGCGACGTGTCCCACTAACTGTAAAAGTACGAAGAAGATTACTGGAATATAGTAACTCATGACTCCACTATTCACGGTAGGATAACCACAGATTAAAAGATGGAGAGCCAATCCGAGACCTCCAATTGCGCAGGACCAGAAATGGAGGTGAACTAATTTTGCTGAAGGCCAGAATGATCCCGTGATGCGGGGAAGAATATAATAAGCGGCACCGAAGAGAACCATGGATACGAAACCGTAGTTAACGAGTTGCTGCTGTCCGACGGTGAAATCGGTAAAGCGGACAACCGCATTGAGAGAACGCGTGGAGAAAACAATATTCAATGCAGAGGAAACCGCAAAGCTGACAATGCCGACTAAGACGAAGCGAAGTGTCGTGTTATTCCAAGCGGAAGCAAATCCGCGATTATACGAAAGTGTTCCGAAGAAATTAATTCCTAAGATAATTACAGGAACTAACATCATAAGCGCCGTAGTCACTCCGACGGACTGAATCCAAACAGGAATGGGTCCACCGAGCAATGAAGCGGGTGCCGTCCAACCAGCGAAGAGGAAGTAAGTCCAGAATCCGACGGTAGCTAAATAATAAGCCGAGATGGTGCGACCAGACTCCTTGGAGATGAAATAATAAGTCGCAGCGATTGCTGAAGCGCCGATCCAGAGTAATTGGATATTTTGAATAAACCAACTATGGATGAGTGCCTGAAGCACTCCGGAAGTTGGATACCAAAGAACCAATAATTGAGTGATACCAAAGGCTACGGGGAAGACGAACGAAGCACCAATAATGTACCACTGCGATACGAAGACGTGTCCGGTAGGACGACGAACGAAGGCGACTGAGGGCCACAGAGCAGCAAAGAGGAAACTGATAAATAAAGCCGGAGCGACTTCCTTAGGCATTTCTAAAAGTGCATAGCCATTGAGATGACCGAGGAAAATCGCCCCGAGTCCAAAAGTGAGAGCGAGATTCCAGCCCAACCAACCAAAGACTGCTAACCAGCTATCTTTAAATTCAAAGCGAGCCAGTGCAGACATGATCCATAAGTTCACTCCGAAAATGGCATTCGCAATCCAACCGTAAGTGAAAGCATTGCGCTGAAGAACTTCTAAGCGACCATAAGTGAACCACTCACAACCAGCCATGAAAGATGGGACTTGTAGTTTGAGACTTACGATGAGTCCGAGAACGGATGAAATAATTAACCAACCCAAAGCGGAGGCGAAAAATAGTCGGACTGGCAGAGTACTACCCGTGTCGCTTCTGGATGAATGTGATTGGCGGTGATAGTCCTGGCTCATCGTAGATTATAAAAATTATTTAAGTCCTAATTCGGCAGTGGTCCAAGGCGTGTTACGTGAAGCATTGGCATCACGTACGGCTTTGACTTGCTCAACAGTCACTGGGCTAGAGTTGTTACCAAAACTAGCACGCACGTAAGTGAGAACGTCGGAAATCTCTTGATCATTCACGCCAGCGACTGCGGGCATCATGCTATTATAGGTTGTACCTGCAACGGTGACTGGACCCATCAATCCATGAAGTATGAACTTAATAGGTAAAGTTGCATCACCATTCACAATCGGTACCTCAGCTAAAGGAGGAAAAACAGGAGGAAGACCTTTGCCCGTAGGTTGGTGACAGGCTACACAGGTTCTAGCATAGACCGCTGCACCGCGCTTCAAAGTTTCTTCATCGGCGACTTTAGGTGAATCAGCCTTCAATGTTACAGGCTGAGGTGCAGATGGACCAGGAGCCGAATAACTGCGCATTTTGTTTACCAACTGAGGATCAGCAGCCATCAGCGACATCGCAGCTTCGACCGGCACACGGTAAGTTCCATCATTGTTTAATCCAGTGGCTGAAATTAATCCCTTAGCTTTTGATTCGATATCAGCACGCAATGCTTTTTCAGCGAGGCGGCGCTCGGCGTCAGAATTTGTTTTCGGACTGAAAGCAACATACGCGTAGGCGATGGCAAAGATTGCAACAAAAACGAAGGCTAAAATACCTAACCAAGAAGCAACTTGGCCGGGAATTAAAGGACGATCTCCATTAGAAGAATTATCACTCATGGTAATTGATAGACTCGAGAATACGAGGGTCGTGGACGGGAATAGTTTCTGCCTTGGTGGAGGCACGTAAAAATAATCCGATGACTAAGCAGCCAAAGCCAGCAATCGCTAGAAGGTCTAGCGCGAGATAGCCACTGATAAAAGGTGAGACAGTGAAACCTTCAGGTGCGGTTTTATCGACGATTTGACGCGGGACAGCGTTGAACCAGAGATCCACAATACCACCGACAAATATAATGGAGGCGATGGCGAGCAATCGGCCGGCAATAATTTTAGAGCGATAAAATAAAAGTGAAAGGAAAGGCAGGAAAAAGAAGCCAAAAATTAGGTACATCGAGACACCCCACCAATCACTCTTTAAGCCCGTGACTGGATTAAATTCGCGCAAGTTGTACCAGAAAGTTTCTTCAGGAATATTGGCATTATAAATAATGAAGTACTGGGAGAAGCTGATGTACGCCCAGAATACGGTGAAGGCCAGCATCAGACAGCCGAGGACATGGCGATGAGCTTGATTAAGAAGTCCATCGAGGTAACCACCGTTCGAGAGTTTATAAGTTAAGATCACTGTCGCCGCTAAAGCCAAACGAATCGATAAGGTGAAAAACCACACACCATACATCGTCGAGAACCAGTGATAGGAAAGAGCCATCAAACAATCGAAGGCGAGCAAGGTCAGTACAACTGCACTCGCCGGAATACCCACAGCAGAAACAGCGTGTAATGTATGTGTATGTTGCGCAGTGCGTTCTTTATCTTGTTTAAATGACCAGTGACGCAGGGCCCAAGTAATCAATCCGAAAAATACCACATAAGTAGCGACACGGATGAGGAAAAAGTTTTCATTGAGGAACCAACTTTTAGCGTGAAGAATAGGGTCGTGTCCGACTTCGTGTCCGTTGGGTAAAACATGGGAGGCGTCAGTCCACTCCCAGAGTATGTGACGAAACTCAGGAATGAATGCCAAGGGAACGACACCTAATAAAAGCACAACAGGTAAAGAGCTGATCATGAACTCCCAAGAACGACGAATAATCGGAGCCCAACCCGCGTCGAAGACGCGCGTAATCATGATCAACATGAGTATACCGATTAAGGTAGAAACCCAAAACAAGGAACCGACTAAAACGGAGAGTGCGGGACGGTGATCATGTTCGCCTAAACCGAGGAAGGCAAATGACCACACGGCAACTAAGGCAACGAAGCCAACGGCAACGAAGGTTGTCCAATGTGAAGATAAACGAGAAGGAGAAGCGCTCATGGCGAATTATTTGGCGGTGGCCTTGATGGAGGCGGGAGTGATTTCGGGTGGGCAGAACTGAGAAAGTTGAAGAGCGCGCAAGTAAGCGACGACTGCCCAACGTTCTTCAGGTGAAAGTTTATCGCCATAAGGCATCATCGTATTTTTGCCGTTGGTGATGACGTCAAAAATTTGGCCCTGTGGATAAGCCCGGTAGGTAGCCGTTTGTAAATTAGCAATCGTGTTGATCGCGATATCGCCCTCGATGGCTGAACGTACTTTCATAATGCCATTACCATCAGCAGCGTCACCGTGACAAACGGCACAATAGATTTGATACTTCGCACGACCTAATTCCAAAACTTTACTGTCAATTGTGTACGGTTGTAATTCACCCGAGGATAAAAAGGTGAGACTCTTCGCAGGGAAATCTAAAAGGTAATTACCCTTCTCATCTTTTCCAGTGACGAACGAGGCATTCAGTGATTCTGCGCGACGATATTCAGCAGAAAAAACTTTAGTCGGCTCGAGACCATTACCACGAGCCACAGATCCAGCCACAGGCGGGCGGGCGTCGCGTCCATCGGCAAAGAACTTGTTTTCGCCCTGAGCTTTGTACTTCGACTGATAGTCCATATCATCGAAAACATAAATCGGAGTTTGCTTGGAGGTCTTTCCTTGGAAGCCCAGGAAGCCAATCACAGCAACAACAACGATAGCGAGAAATGTAAGGTAGCGGCTCATGGTGGATTAGTCGCGAATAACGGTGATTTCTTGGCCCCCTAAAGAGAGTAAGAAGTTTCGGGATTCATCTAAATGGAATTTGGAATCACGAGCTTCCAAAACAATCATGAAGGAGTCATCCGATGTACGCGCGAATTGCGGAAGATCGAACAAGGGATGGTGATGTTGAGGGAGACGATTTAAAATGAACTGTCCAAAGAATGTACCGAATGCAGCGAAGAGAATCGTGCACTCGTACATGATTGGGAATGGAAAGATCGGACTCCAGAATGGCTTACCACCAACAATGAGTGGGTAATCAAACGAGTTCATATACCAGGTGAGTAAACAGCCGGTGATGAAACCTGTCACACCCCCTAATAAAGTCAGACGAGGCACTTTGGATCGTGGCAAACCCATAGCCTTATCCAAACCGTGAATCGGATAAGCCGAATGCACATCCCAATATTTCCAACCCGCATCGCGTACTTTTTCCGCAGCGTGATAGACGTCAGCCGGCTTGCGGAAGGTGCAAGCTACACCGTGGATACTTTCATTGCGTTCATTCATGGTTCGTGACGTCAAATTAATGTTTATGAATATCGGAGTGAGGTGAGACCATCTTCAGCTCGGCCATCGGCAGAAGCGGGAAGAATCTCACGAAGAGAAGGAAGAGCACCGAGAAGAAACCAAAGGTTCCGAAGAAGGTGAAGATGTCCACGATGGTCGGACTGTAATAACCCCAGCTCGATGGCAGATAATCATTCGCAAGCGAAGTCACGGTGATCACGAAGCGCTCGAACCACATACCGACGTTCACGAATAGGCAAATAATCCAAACAAGAGAGTGATTTTCGCGAATCTTCTTAAACCAGAAAAGTTGAGGCGTAATCACATTGCAAGAAACCATGATCCAGTAAGCCCAAGCGTATTGACCGAAGGCACGATTCACGAAGGCAAACTTTTCGTAAACGTTACCAGAATAAGCAGCGATAAAGAACTCCGTGGCATACGCGTAACCGACCATCGTACCGGTCGCTAAAATAATCTTACACATGTTATCGATGTGGTACTGATTGATTACGTCATGCAGGCGATAAATCGCACGCAATGGAAGCATCAGCGTTAACACCATCGCGAAGCCCGAGAAGATTGCACCCGCCACGAAGTAAGGTGGGAAGATAGTCGTGTGCCAGCCAGGAACGTTCGAGACAGCGAAGTCGAACGAAACGATGGTGTGCACGGAAAGAACGAGCGGAGTGGATAAACCAGCGAGCAACAAGTACGCCATTTCCATATTGGACCACTGACGATTACCGCCGCGCCAACCCATCGCTAAGACGCTGTAAAAAGCTTTTCTCCACCATGTAGTTGCACGATCGCGAATCGTACCGAAGTCAGGCACCATGCCCATGTACCAGAATAAAGTCGAAACCGTGAAGTAAGTCGAAACCGCGAAGACGTCCCACTCTAAAGGTGAACGGAACTGTGGCCAAATAGCATTTTGGTTTGGTAATGGGAAGAGCCACCAAGCAAACCAAACACGACCGACGTGGAAGAGCGGAAAAATACCTGCACACATCACGGCGAAAATGGTCATCGCCTCAGCTGCACGATTAATCGAAGTGCGCCATTTTTGACGGAGCAAACAGAGAATCGCAGAAATCAAAGTTCCAGCGTGACCGATACCGACCCAGAAAACGAAGTTAACAATCGCCCAACCCCAACCAATGGGTGCACGTAAACCCCAAGTACCCGTGCCGGTAGAAACGAGGTAAAGTAATCCAGCACCCGTGAAGGAAGCGACGAAAAGTGCCACGGTAAAAAGAACTTTCCACCAAAGAGGAGTGGGTTCTTCAACGATGCCACAAACTTTGTCGGTGATCCAATGAAAGCTGCGGTTATTGAGAATGAGTTCAGCACGTGGCAACTCGGCAGGATTTACCTTATCGAGTATCGCAGGACGTTCAGAAGAATGATCAGGGGCGTGAGCCATGGATTAAAAATTCGGGAAGAATTATTTGGAGTGTTTTTCGGATTTATGAACCGGTGCACCATGCTCCGGACCACTCTGCCCTTCTCGACCAGCCATTTCCTTACGAGAAAGCGGAACACGATTTGCACCAGGCATACGTGCATTGATGTTACGTAACTTCGCTTGGTAAGTGGTGCGTGGACGAGTGTTTAAATAAGTGAGAGCTCCGTAAGTACGGGTGGAAGCCTTCGCTTTGGCCACGCGTGAATTGGGATCAGTGATATCACCGAACTCAATCGCTTCCGCTGGGCAGGCTTGTTGGCAAGCGACTTGAATCGTGCCATCCGCCACGCGGTGATTAGCGGAATCTTTGGCGCGAACCTTGGCTTGGATTTTTGCTTCTTGAATACGTTGTACGCAATAGGTGCATTTTTCCATCACGCCGCGCATACGCACAGAAACGTCAGGATTTTTTTGCATCTGCGGAAGATCTGCTGGGTCTTTCGGTAATTTAGCAGGTCCAAGAGGTCCTTCGTAATAGTGTCCGGCTTCGCGTTTATTATAATCGAGGAAATTGAAGCGACGAACTTTGTACGGACAATTATTGGCGCAATAACGAGTGCCGATACAACGATTGTAAGCCATCGTGTTGAGGCCTTGGTCGTCGTGAACCGTGGCGTTCGCCGGACAAACCGTTTCGCAAGGTGCGGTTTCGCAGTGCTGACATGCCACACCCATGAAAGTCACTTGTGGGTCTTCAGGAATCGCCGTACCTGCTTTATCACGACCGTCAAAGAAGTAACGATCGAGGCGAATCCAATGCATGCTACGACCCTTCAACACTTGGTCGCGTCCCACGACTGGAATATTATTTTCTGCCTGACATGCTGTGACGCAAGCATTGCAACCAGTACAGGTATTTAAATCGATCGACATTCCCCACTGTTGTTGAACAGGGAATTCACTTTCGTGACCTTGCCAAACGGCGACGTTAGGAGCCACGGAGTGATTGGGATGCTCATACGCAGAATTTCCACGTGGCGTGAGCACTGCTTTTTCAGCTGCAGAAAGTTTTTCGTCTTTTCCGTAAACCGCTGGAGCGTGTCCATCGATTCCGAGTTTCGCAAAATTTTCGTTATGATGTAAATCTTCAGCGTTTCCTTCGCGAACGACATCGCGACCTTCCATCGACCAGTGATCCTGCGTGTTACAGACCGGAAGACTCTCGCCAGTGAGTTCTAAAGTCACGCCAGTGCGAACAGCGGCGGATTGCGAAGTAACGAATGGGTAAACATTGAAACCATTACCCACTACTTTGCCTTGTAATCTTTCTGCCACACGGGTGGCGACGCGTCCAGCTACAGTACGACCAAAACCTAATTGTAGACCAATCGTGAAATCAGCCATACCAGGCATGATAAAGAGAGGTCCTTTGATGCTGATACCGCTAATCGTTAATTTCGCATAGTGGGCGATGAGTTTACCATCAATCATCTGATTGATGTTTCGATTGAGCGCACCGATTTTTTGGATAACGCCTACAGAGGGTTCGATATCAAGTTTAGCCGCAAGTTTAGGACTGATGAGAATGACATTCTCCCATGAAGTCTTGGACATGGGATCGGGTGCTTCTGCTAACCAACCGTTGTTCGCATATAACCCATCGCCCGTATGAACGCTCGGTAAAATACGTGCTTCGAGCGAACTGAATGATAATTGTGGAGCGACAAATTTTCCGACGCTATCGACATCTAATTTAATTTTCTTCGCGGCGTTTGAAGTTTCTGCGAGAACGCCTTCAGCCAACCATGCGGCAAAGGCGGAGTCAGAATTATTTTTTGCGAGACGATTAAAGGTTTCGCGAACTAGAGCATAGGGCTCTTGGATTTTTCCTGCAAACGGAGCTAAGACATCGAGCTCCGAGAGTGTTGGGAAGAGTGGCTCAATCATTGGCTGCACGGGCACATAGGTGCCATCGAGCGTGCGACCATCGGACCAGCTTTCTAAATAGTGTGAAGCAGCAATGATGGTGCCACCGACTGATTTCACTAAGGCCGAAGTTTCGTCGAACGCTGGACCGTGGTAACCTAAGCGAACAACATTTTTAGCGGCCTTCACTGCTTTAGCAAAATCAACATCCGCTGGAGCATCGTAAGCCGGATTACCGCCTAAGATAATTAAAGTGCTGGCAGGTTGGACAACCAATTCGGCAATCGAATTCGAAGCCGATGCATTGGATTCGACAATGCGAATGGCAGCATTCAGTGCCTTGTTCGCTAAATAAACTGCACGATGCGCATCAGTAGAAAGATGATCGCCAGCAACGATGAGGGATTTTTCCTTCGCACCTACTAAATCAGCTACGCATTCTTTAATCCAAACTTCGGGAACAGAAATACCAGAAACTTTGGAGGTTAAAACTGCAGCGTCGGATTTATTTCCAGTTTGTGCGAGTACTTCAGCCGCAAATAAAATCGCTAAACCAGAAATATGAGATGACGACGCACGAAGACGGTGATCGGCAGCTGCACCAGTGAGAGAAAATGTAGACTCAACCACGTAGAGACGTGTCATCTTATCCGCTTCTTCAGCGTTATCAGCACGACGACCGATGGAGTAGGCACGAGTATTTTCAAGGGCACCATCACCCGTGTTCAAGAAATCAGCATCGAGGCTCAAGATGCGACGAGCTTGTGCGTAATCAGGTAAAATACGTGCACCGAGGGCGACTTCAGCGCGGTTTTGTGCAACGGGAGTGTACTCAACAAAACGAGACTGTGGTAAAAGTTCTTTAATCGCGGCAACTAAGGCTGTGCGTGTGGGCGAAGAAGATGGACGAGCTAAGAATGCTAAGCCAGCACCACCATTGGCTTTCTCAGAAGCAGCGAGTTTGCGGATTAAATCACGAACTTCCGAAACTGAAATCATTGAACCACTCGAACCAATAGAAGCTTGTGCACGCTCAGGATCATAGAGGTCAAGTACACTCGCTTGGGCAAATTTCGATGAGGCTGAACCGCTTGCACGATGGCTTGGATTTCCTTCAACTTTAGTTGGACGGTGTTGATGCGTTTCAACGATGAGTGGCTGATTAGCTAATTCACCAGGGAAAGAACTCGCGTAATAAGTGGCGACAC
>Ga0214921_10002927_pt1 | contig 26952 bp, 28 predicted proteins | sample LL1505_MetaG_FD_177992 | JGI IMG/M metagenome (GOLD analysis project Ga0214921, IMG submission 177992) | Freshwater microbial communities from Lake Lanier, Atlanta, Georgia, United States - LL-1505 | ecosystem: Environmental > Aquatic > Freshwater > Lake | place: USA: Georgia | collected... | reverse complement strand
TTAAAAAAAATAAATTAAAAATTAATTTAAAAATAAATATTAAATCTAAAGAAAATTTCATTATCAAAACAAACGAACGTTTGATTTATAAATCAGATACACCATTCGGAAAAATTTCTATAAACAGCAATAAGGAGGATTTTAGAATTAAATTTTTAAAAAAGTATTTAAAAAATTTAAATCTTTTAACTCAAAAAGAGCATATTCGAACCATCAAATTGTGGAAAGATGTAATGAAAATAACAACTTTTTCTAATTGATATCAGTATTTAATTAAAGAAATTTTATCTGGCAAGTATATAAAGGTTTTATAAAATTGATGAGATCATCTAAAAAATTTTTTAATTATAATATTGTTTTTGATACAAAATTAATTCTTATTATTTCTTTATTTTTTTCATCCATCATAATTTTTTTAAATACTAATAATCTACATGGCGATTTTTTATTTTTTAAAAAACTTTATAAAGATTTAAATGGTTATTCTTTTTATGATCTTTTCCCAAACTTCTTTAATAGAGAGAATGTATTTTATTATAATCCTGCAGAAGAGTTATTAAAGTTAATTCTCTGGCTTTGTTCAAATTCAAGTATGCCTAAAACAATTTTCGATTTTTTTTTTTATTTTATTCTTTCATTTTGTTTTTTTTATATTTCAAAAATAAAAAAAATTAATTTTTTAATTTGCACTATTTTATTTATTTGTAGTTTCTATTTATGGTTAATATGTCTGTCATCAATTAAGAATGTTATTGCAATAGACTTTTTCTTAATTTCGGTCATATGTTATTTAAAGGAGAAAAAATTTTTTTGGTTTTTATTTTATACATTCTCAATTCTAACTGCTAGTGGATTTGTTTTGCTATATTTTTTTTTTCTTATTTCGGATCTTAGAAGATTAAATTTTTTATTTAAAAAAAATTACATTTTTAGTATTATTTTATTTATTTTACCTTTGCTATTTTCATATGATTTGATGATTTCAAGACTAACCGGATACAATGTTAGTGCATTTCAACATGCGGTAATAAAAGATGATGTATCTAAAAATTTAACAAATTTATATCAATCAGAAAAAAAATTAAGTCAGTTGAATCAAATTTTAAAATTAAAAGATTACACATTTGAATTTGAAATCTTATCTCTTAATTATAAGTCCAAAAATTATGGATTTGAATTTAAGGATAAAAAATTATTGTTAAAATATAAAGTGATAAATCTGATCAAATTAATTTTTTTTATATTTTTTATTTTTTTATTTTCTAATAGCCCCATTATTTATTTTATCCCTTTTATATTTTTTTCTTTTTTGTTCGGGGGCATGGTTTCTTTTGAAAAATTTAATTTATTTTTTTTTATTATAGCGCTTATAAATTTTTTATGTAATCATTCCATAAAAAAGAAATATAGTAATTTTCAAATTTTTTTTCTTATTATTTTAAATTTATATTTTTTTAGTAAACAGTTGCAAATGTTTAAAAATTTATATTATTATAATGTTCCATTCTTATATTAATTTTCATACTTTATTATTAGTTGTCATTTCTCTAAACTTTTTTTTATTTTATAAGTACAAAATAATTTCTAATATTTTTAACTTAATCGATCATATTAAAAACAATAGAAAAATTAATAAGAAAAAAGGTTTTTTAGTTGGTGGAATTTTTTTTTTTATAAATATTTTTTTATTTTTTGTTGTAGATTTTTTTTACAATTTAGAAATATTTAATTTACAAAACCATGAATTATTTTATTTTTTTTTAACTTTTTTATTTTTATTTATATTAGGTGTTTATGACGACAAGCATGATCTAAGCCCATTTATAAAACTTTTTTTTTTATTTTTAATTTTTTATTTCCTTGTAACTTTTGATAACTCAATAAGAATTACAGAACTAAGATTTAATATAATATCCCGAACTATAAATTTGGAATTATTTTCTAAATTTCTTACAATTTTTTTTCTTTTAATGTTTTTAAATGCTTTTAACATGTTTGACGGTATTAATCTGCAATGCGGTATATACAGTTTCTTAGTGATTTTATTTTTTTTATTATTTATTGGTAAACTCGAAATTTATTATTTGATATTATTATTTCTAATTTTTTTCTTGTATTGGAATTATAAAAGTAATGTTTTTTTGGGAAATTCTGGTTCGTTACTATTACCATTTATAATTAGTTATTATTTTATTAAATTATATAATAATAAAAACATAATTTTTGTTGAAGAAATATACATTTATATGTGCATCCCTGGTCTAGATATGTTTAGACTTTTTGTAATCCGGATACTTAAAAAGAAAAATCCCTTTCGTGGTGATTTACTTCATATTCATCACTTAATTTTAAAAAAAGATGGTTATTTTTATTCTTTATTACTTATCCAGTTTCTCGTTTTTTTAACTATAATTTCTGGTTATTTAATTTCTTTTCAATTCGCTATTTTTATTTCATTATTTGTGTATTTAGGCTTATTGTTAAAATACAATTAATTTTAATTTTTATCATCAAAAATGTTAAGCGATACAATTAAAAAAAAAAATAATTTTGAAATATATTATAACGAAGGAAATTTTTTTTATAAAAAAAAAATACCTTTAATTAGTATAATAACAGTAGTGCTTAATGCAGAAAAAGTAATAGAAAAAACTTTGTTAAGTATTATTAATCAGGATTACAAAAATACAGAAATAATAATTGTTTACACCCCGTCATCAGATCGAACTTGGAGCATAATTCAAAAATATAAGAAAAAAATCCAAAAAATTATAATCAATTATCAAACCGGAGTTTATCACGCCTTTAATTCAGGAGTTATCAACGCTCGAGGTGAGTGGTTAAATTTTATGAACGCAGGTGATTTTTTTTATTCAACGAAAACTATTTCCAATGTTTTTAAAACAAAAGAGAATTTAAAAGAGATAGACGTTGTTTATGGAGATACTGTTATTTATTATCCGCTTTTTCAACGTAGAATAAATTCATTTAACATTCAAAATATTAAAAAACAAATGTGTTTTAGTCACCAATCTAGTTTTGTTAAAACTTACTTACAAAAAAAAAATTTATTTGACACCAGATATATATATTCTTCAGATTATAATTTTTTTGTAAAATTATTTTCAAAAAATAAAAAATTTAAAAGAATAGAATTGACCTTGTCAATTTGTAAGGCCGGAGGAATAGCTGACAAAAATAGATCGATAACATTATTTGAATATTTAAAAATTAAACATACAAATAAACTTGTAAAATATATTTATTTAGATTTTATCTATATATTGCGTTTTTATTTAGTAAATTTACTTAAATTGATATGTAAAAAAAGATTATTTGATAGACTGCAGAAGCTTTATTATTCTTTATAAAATGAAAAATGTATTCATCTCAGCTTTTAATATTCATGCTGGTGGAGGATATGTTTTGCTAGAAGATTTTTTTAAAATTTCAAAAAATATTTTTTTTTTGCTTGACTATAGAATCATAAAAAAAAAATTAATAGAAAATTTTTCTCCGGAAAAAAATAATTTTGTTAAAAAAAAACTATTTAATAGAATATTTAGTTTTATTTTTTTTTGCATGAAAGCTAATAAAAAAGATTCTGTTTTTATCTCATTTAACGGCTTGCCCCCATTATTTAGGCTCAAATGCAAAACTATTTTATTTATACAAAGTGTTTATTTTGTTGAAGATATCTCACAAGTTAAATTCTACTTAAAACTAAGAATTTTATTCGAAAGGATTTGGTTTAGATTTGGAGTTAAAAATTGTGATGAATTTTGGGTACAAACAGAAACAATGAAAAAAAAACTCAAAAAATATTTTATTAAAAATAAAATGATAAAAATTAACTTGAATAATATTTTTGTTCAAACATTAGTTGATAAAAAATCTTTTCTTGCTCTAAAAAAACATTTTAAACAAGATAATTTTTATAAATTATATTTTGCAAAGAAAAATAAAGTAAAGCTCTTTTTTTATCCAGCAGATGAATCTAGCCATAAGAATCATATAAATTTAATAAAAGGTTTTAATTCTTTAGATCGAAAATTAGAGTGGAGATTAATTTTGACTATTAATCCTGAATATTTGAATAATATTTATATAAAAAATAATATTTCTTATGAAGTAAGATCTAAAATTATTAACTTTAAACAAATTGATAGAAGTAAAGTTATAAAGACACTTGGTGATTGTGATGCATTAATTTTTCCTTCAGTAAATGAAAGTTTTGGTTTGCCATTATTAGAAGGTTGTTTATTAAGAAAACCAATATTAGCTTCTAATAGAGATTATGTTTTTGATATATTGAAAAAACCTAATTCTAAATTATTATTCAATTGTTTTTCCTACAAATCAATTGCTAATAAAATTAAGTATTTTATCAACGCAGATAGGATTAAATACTCATGTCAATTAAAGCCACAATTAAGTAAATTTTGTGATGCTGCAAATTTTTTAAAAAAAGCAATCGTATGATTATATTAAAAGTTATATACGTTATTTTTTTTTACTGAATATGTTAAAAATTAAATATTATTTAAAAAATTACTTAGAGAAGTTTCCAAATTTAATAAACTTTTTTTTGAGAAATTTAAATTTTTATTATATATTTTTACCTTTTGAAAAGGATTATAAAGCTTTGGAAATAATTTTTTCAAAAAAAATTAATAAATCAGGAGATATAATTGACGTAGGTGCAAATCATGGTCAATCTTCTCTAAGTTTTAGAAAACTTGGTTTTAAAAGCAATAATATTTATTTATTTGAACCTAATAGATTATTAATTAACTATATTAAAAATATTAATGATACAAAATTTCATATTTTTAATTTTGGTTTAGGCCACAAAAAAGAAAAAGTCTACTTATATAAACCCTTATTAAATAACATAACAATTGATTCTTTATCTTCAAACAATCTAACCCTATTAAAAAAACAAATAAAAACTCAGTTTCCTAATAAAGAAAAGTACATAAGCTACGTAAAGGAAAAAATTCAGCTTTTACCATTTGACTCTTTAAAATTAAAAATTGAGCCAATAATCATTAAGATTGATGTTGAGGGTAATGAATTTCATGTAGTTAAAGGAATGTTTAAGACTATAAAAAAATTTTTACCAATAATAATTTTAGAGTATAACTATTCTAATTATCCTAAAATTTATAAACTGCTAGCTAATTATTATAATACTTATTTTTATTCTCTTGATTTAAAAAAATTATTAAAATTTAATATACAAAATGTAAAAAAGATTTTTAATGAAGAATTTTATGACTATAAAAAACCAAGAAACATTATTTTTATAAAGAAATTAAAATAGTATTGAATTAATTTTTTTCATCATCTTGAATATTAGTTTTATTTTTAATTATGTATCTAGGCCTTTCTTTAACTTGATCATAGATTCTTGCAATATATTCTCCAACTATACCAAGCGCCATTAATTGTATGCCGGAAAAAAAGGTAACTATAAGAATAGTAGTTGGAAGTCCAGCTGTAATTTCAAAATGAAAAATTTTTAATATAAAATAAGTGATTCCAATTATAAAACTTAGAAATGAAAAGAAAAACCCAACTAAAGACATTAACTGAAGAGGTCTTGATGTAAAACCTAAAAGTCCATTTAATCCAATTTTTAGCGAGCCTAAATATTTGTTATATTTGGTAGAGCCAGAAAATCTTTTTTCTCTATCGTATTCAACATAATCTTGGTCAAAGCCAACGTAAGAAACTATACCTCTTAAGAAAGCCTCTGGATCTTTAAATTTTTTTATTTCGTTAACTACTCTTCTACTCATAATTCTAAAATCACCTACATTCACTGGAATATTTACATCGCTCATCTTATTAATTAATTTGTATCCAACCTCAGAAATAATTTTTTTAATAAAAGTTTCTCCATCTCGACTTTTTCTTTTGGCATAGACTACATCAAGATTTTTAGATTTTAATTTTATGTATAAATCATAAATCAGTTCGGGAGGGTCTTGAAGATCGACATCAATTACAACAACATAATCGCCAATAGCGTAATCAATCCCAGCTAATGTTGCCACCGGTTGACCAAAACGTCTAGAAAATTCCAATATTTTTATATTTTTATTAATTAAAGCAAAATCCTTGATAATATTTAAAGAGTTATCTTCACAAGGATCTAGAATAAAAATAATTTCATATTCTAATTTTAATTTTTCAAATGTTTTTAAAGTTCTAGAATAAAACTCATTTATATTTTTTTCTTCATTTAATATTGGTACTATTATAGAAATAAATGTATTGTCTTGATTAACCATAATTTATTAGTTCTTAATATTTAACTTACAATCTTTATTATCATTATCTAAAATATTTAAAAACTTTATGTTATTCATTCCATTATATGAAAATTTATATGATAAAATTGTGTTAATATACCTATCGTATGATTTAATATAAATAGTTTCACAGTCTTTAAAATTGTTAACGTCAAAAGTCCAATCATATTCTGTTTTTAATTTTACATTTAATACTGATGGTAACGAGTCATATTTGCCTATTCCATAATTAAATTCAGTAAATTTATAGAAGGGCACAATTGGCAGAAAAAAAAGCAGAAAAACTACAAGTATATTTTTGTTTTTATTTTTATTTATTAAAAGATTATAAATCATTAATAAAAAAATAAAAAAAGATAAATAAAAATAATATTTAATAACAAACCAAAAAGAGAGCCTTATTATTAATATTGTAATAAATATAAACGAAAAAAAAAATATTATTTTTAAAAATAAATTTATATCATTTTTTTCTTTAAAGATTACTTTAACGTTACAGGATAATAAATATATTAATATTAGTGATATAAGGATATTGAAAACAATGCTTAAATCATAATTAAAGACACCATTAATAGTATAAAACCCGAATAGAGATGGAAATATGTTTAGCCAGTAAAATCCACCATAATTTAAAGAATTAGTATGATGAATATATTTAATTGCAAAAATAAAATCATTTAAAGATAGCAGTCTCTTTATCTCAGTAATATAAAAAGTGTTTAATATAATATTATTGGAACCCAATATGAATGCACCAAAGTAGCCCCACCAATCATTACTAGAATTTATACCAATATTTGCTTGCTGAATTAAGAACTTGTATAGATATTGATGGGGTATAAGAAAAGTTGTTAATATAATACAAAATAAAACAATACTCAAATAGAGATTATAATATTTAAAGTTTTTTATATTTTTAATTATAAAAAAAATAAAAGTTATTAAAAAAAATATTATTGCCTGTTCTGCATATAATGAAAAAAAAGTAGCTGAAATAATTGAAAAAAAAATAATATTTTTGATATTTAAATTTATAAAAATATTATTATTTTTCAAAACAAAATAAACAAAGTAAATAGATAAAGCAAAACTTGCTAATTGAGAATTAGCATCTATTTCAATAATATAAATTACCCAGAAAGAAAGACTAAAAATCTGACTACAAAGAAAATTAATTTTATAAGTTTTATTTGATAAAAAATTTAATAAATTATTTACTGCAATAGGAATTAATATAATCAAAGAAGTTTTAAAAATAAAATTTGCTTCATGTAATTTTAAAAAATTTGGAAAATAAAATAAGGCATTAAATAGAGAAACAAGAGGCCTTGTTTCAAAAATAATTACAGCATTGTTTAAATAAAAAAAATTTTCTAAAAGATATTTATTTTCTTCAGGTTTATTTATTAAAGATAATATTTCAGAGTTATGAAAATTATGTATCATAACTGCTAAAGATGTATAATTTAAAGCATCATAATGGTTTCCCCTGAAAATAAAAAATTGTTCTCCGTGTTGATAAAAAATAATTATTATTAACAAAGTAGGAATTAATATTATTTTCAAAATTTCCAAATAATCTATAATAAAATTTTTAAATTTCAGATTATAAATAAAAAAAATTAGTGATATAGAAAGTAAAATAAATTTAATGTAATATAAGTGAAGATCTAAAATGAAGTATAAAAAGCTTATAAAAGTTAATAAAAAAGTAAAACCTATAAACACAGAACTTGATTTATCTTTTTCGCTTCTAAAAAAAAAAAAGCCTAAATTATATAAAATAAAATTAAAAAATAACAAAATTATTGATAATTTTAAAATAATCAATTGATTGCTCCAAGAAGAAAAGTTTTATTATCAATAAAATTAATTTTTTTTAGCTTTGTTTTTTCTGTTTTTTTTGAATCTAAATATTTTTTCATAGTTGTTTTAATAGATGTAATAGAATGCGGATTAAATTTTATAGCATTAATTAAAATATCATTACTGTAATTTTTATTTGATAATAATATATTTCTATTAAATAATGCAGCCTCCACTAATGGAAGTCCGAAATTTTCATCAATAGATGGAAAAATTAATGTTCCAATTTTATTTTTGTATAAATTAAATAACTTTTTTCTAGTTATTGGTCCTAAATTTATAATCTTAACTTTAGTAGAAACATTTAATTTTGTAACACTTAATAAGTTCATAAATTTTTCATGATTTAGGCTTAAATAAAGCTTAAAATCCCTGTCAATTTTATTTTCATATTTTTTAATTACATCAAAAGTTTTATCATTTGATGGCGTATATACGATTATATATTCAATATTTTGTAATCTCGATTAAAAACATTTTTAATAGTTTTTTCTAAAGTTTCTTCACCATTATAAACAACAGTAATTATTGTAATTTTATCAATAAAATCATTCTTTTTTAATGATCTATTGGAGTATATTTTATAGGAATTTTTTCTTATTTTCATTTTAGTTGATTTAAATTTGTATGATATCACTGATTTTTATAAAGAATTATAATAGAAATCATCTAATGTTTTAATTAATATTTAATTAAATTTAACTCCATGGAAAAAATTATAGTTACTGGCTGCGCAGGTTTTATTGGTAGCGCAATATCAGAGAGATTGTTGAAATTAGGTTATTTTGTTACTGGCATAGACAATTTTTCAACAGGAAAAATTGAATTTATTAAGAATATATTAAAAAAAAAAAATTTTAAATTAATAAGAATGGATCTTTTAGAATCAAAAAAATTAATTAAAATTTCTAAAGGACATTCTGCTTTTTTTCATTTCGCTGCTAACGCAGATGTAAAAAATGGTTTTAAATATCCTAGTAAAGATCTTGAGCAAAATACAATAGTTACTTTTAATATCCTTAATTCTATGAGAATAAATAAAATTAAGAAAATAATTTTTTCCTCTACCGGATCAATTTATGGTGAGCCTAAAAGTTTTCCAACATCAGAAAATGTTAATTTTCCAATACAAACCTCTTTATATGGAGCATCAAAATTAGCATGCGAGGGTTTAATTCAAGCATTTTCTAATGGATATAAAATACAAAGTTATATATTTAGATTCGTATCTTTAATTGGTGAGAGGTATACGCATGGGCATATTTTTGATTTTTACAAACAACTTAAAAAAAACCCTAACACGTTATATGTTTTAGGAAATGGCCATCAAAAAAAATCTTATTTAAATGTATCCGATTGTATAGATGCAATTTTTTTAGCCTTAAAAAAAAAAAAGAAGGATGTTTACATTTATAATTTAGGAACAGATAAATATATATCTGTTAAACAATCAATTAAGTATATTTTAAAATTTTTAAAACTAAAACCGAAGGTTTATTTTAAAGGAGGCAAAAGGGGTTGGATCGGTGATAGCCCCAAAATATTTTTATGTACAAAGAAAATTAGGAAAATTGGATGGAAGCCTAAAAAAGAAATAAAGCAGGGCATATTTGAAACTTTAAGATATTTCCAGGAAAATAATTGGTTATTTAAATCATGAAATTAGCAGTTGTTGGATTGTGGCATCTAGGAACAATTACTTCATTATGTATGTCAAAATTTAACAAAGTATATGGGTTTGATAAATACGATATTATTAAAAAATTTAATAATCTTACCCCACCATTGATAGAATTTGGGGTTAAAAAACTATTAAAAAAAAACATTAACAAAAAGATATTTTTTGAAGATAATTTTAAAAAATTAAAAGATTTTGATTTAATTTGGGTAACATATGACTCTGAAATTGATAAAAATGATAATAGTAATTTTATTCATATTTTTAAGAAAATTAAAAAAATTTTAAAATATGTAAAAAAGAACTCAATTATTTTAATATCATCACAAATTCCAATAGGATCAGTTAAAAAAATAGAAACGTACGAAAAAAAATTTGTAAAAAAAAAAATAAGTTTTGCTTATATTCCTGAAAATCTAAGATTAGGTCAAAGTATTAAAATTTTTCTTAATCCAGAGAGAATAGTAATTGGAAGTAGAAATAATTCTAAAGTAAAAAATAAAATTAATAAATTATTAAAGTGTATTAATACCAAAAAAATATTTGTAGAAACTGAGACGGCAGAAATGTCTAAGCATGCCATTAATAGTTTTTTAGCCTGTTCTATAGCCTTCATTAATGAAATTGGGTCTATTGCTAAAAAATACTCAATATCATTTAATAACTTAAAAAAATGCATTCAATCAGATAAAAGAATTGGATATAAATCTTATCTAAGGCCAGGAAATGCTTTTTCTGGTGGTACTTTAGGTAGAGATATAAATTTTCTACTGCATGAAAGTAAAAAAAATAAAATAAATTCTATATTACTTAAGTCAATATTAATTAGTAATAGGAAACATAGTAAGTGGGTTGAGAATTTAATAAACAAAAAATTTCCTAGTAACAAAAATAGTATTCTACAAATTGGATTAAGTTATACATATGGAACAACCACCCTTAGAAGGTCCCTACCATATGAAATATTTAATAAATTATCAAAGTCATACGATATAAAAGTTTACGATAATTACATAAAAAATAATTTAGATGTTAAATCACCACTTAAAAATTTTTTTTTTGAACCAAAATCAAATAATAAATTTAATATTATATTGGCTTTTAATAAAATTGATAAAACATTGCATTTAAATTCATTAATAAAAAAAAACACTACTATAATTGATATAAATGGTGAAAATAAAAATAATACACTTTTAAGAAAAATTAAATACATATCTTTGGAAAATGCGTAATAATAACTATTTTAAAAATAAGACTTTGTTAATAACTGGAGCCAACCAAGGTTTAGGTTTTGAAATTGCAAAATATTTTGCAAAGAAAGGTTCAAATTTAATTATTTGTGCTAGAAATAAAAAAAAATTAGATTTATCTAAAAAAATTCTTACAAATTTAAGCCATCATAGTAAAGTAAAAAGCTATCAACTTGATCTTTCTAATTATGCAGAAGTTGATATTTTTTTTTCTAAAATTTTAAAAAAAGGTAAAATTGATATCTTGATAAATAATGCGGGAGTTTACGGTCCAAAAGGAAAATCAGAAGAACTTTCCTGGAAACTTTGGAAAAAAACAATCAATATTAATTTATTGGGATCAATTTATATAATCAATAAATTTATAAAATATTTTAAAAAAAAAAAATAAGAAAAAATTATTTAAATAGCTGGAGGTGGTGCAGCATCCTGTTTTCCATTTTTTTCGCCTTACGCGGTAAGCAAAGCCGGCCTGGTAAGATTTGTAGAAAATATTTCAAAAGAAGTAGAAAATAAAAATATTTTTATAAATGCTATAGCGCCAGGACCAATTAATACCAGAATGCTAGATGAGGTTTTGCAGGCTGGACCACATAAAGTAGGAAAAGACTTTTATTATAATGCGGTCAAGCAAAAAAAAGACGGAGGGACAGATATCCAAAAAATAATTTCTTTAGTTGAGTATTTATCACATAAAAAAAGCGATGGTATATCTGGTAAATTAATTAGCGTGCTATGGGATAATTGGGGTAATTTTCATAATAAAATTGATGTATTAAAAAAATCTGATGTTGGAACTTTAAGAAGAGTTACTGGAAGAGATAGAAAGTTAAAATTTTTTGACCGTGCTTAGTAAAAAAAAATTAAATGTTGGTATAATAGGTTGCGGTTTAATTGGCTTCAAAAGAGCTAGTGCATTAACCAAAGATAATATTATTGGTTGTTATGATAAAAAAATTAATTTATCTAAAAAATTTTCAAAAAAGTTTAAGTGTAAAAATTTTAAATCAATTGATGAAATATGTCAGTGTAAGAAAATTGATGTAATTTTTGTTTCTACTTACCATAATTCCTTAGATGCAATTACTTTAAAAGCAGTTAAAAATAAAAAACATGTGTTGGTTGAAAAACCAGGCGCTATCACTTTTATAAAACTATCTAATCTTTTAAAAAAATATTCCAAATTGAAATCCAAACCTCTAATTCATGTTGGTTATAACCATAGATATCACCCGTCCATTTTGCTTGCAAAACAACTAATTTTTAAAAATAAAATAGGAAGCATTATGTATCTAAGAGCTAGATATGGCCATGGTGGCAGAAAAAATTATCATAATCAATGGAGAATGAATAAAAATATTTCAGGAGGAGGAGAACTAATAGATCAAGGATCACATTTAATTGATTTATCAAGATTTTTCATGGGAAGTTTTACAAAAATTTATCCGGTATTAAGAAATTTTTTTTGGAAAAATACAAGTAAAGTTGAAGATAATGCTTTTTTAACATTGAGTACAAAAGATAAAAAAATTGCATTTCTTCATTGTTCGTGTACTGAATGGAAAAACAAATTTTCTTTTGAAATTTTTGGAAAAAAAGGAAAAATAGAAATTTCAGGACTAGGAAGAAGTTATGGTCAAGAAAAATTAATTTTATATAAGATGAAGAAGAATATGGGTATTCCTACCCAAAAAGTATGGAAATTTAAGAATAAGGATTGCTCCTGGAGAAATGAGATAAATATTTTTTTTAACGAAATAAAAAAAAATAAGAGATCATCGTGTGGATTAGAAGAATCTTATGAAAATATGAAAATCATAGATTTTTGTTATAGGAGTAAAAATTAATATGATCATATCTAGAAGTCCACTTAGAATATCTCTAGGCGGAGGAGGAACTGATATTCCATCTTTTTATCAAAAACATGATGGATTTGTAATGGCTGCTGCAATTAATAAGTACGTATATACATCAATTATAGAACCTTATGCTAATGGTTTTTTTTTAAAATATTCTAGCTTAGAAAAAGTTAAAAATATTAATAAAATAAAACATCCAATAATACGAGAAGTTTTATTAAAATATAAGCTAAATATAAAAAGAATTGAAATTACCACTCTTGCTGATATCCCATCTGGGACAGGATTAGGATCCTCAGGTAGTTTTACTAATTCATTAATAAAAGCTTTATATGCTTTTAATAACAGAAGTATAAATACAGAAAGACTCTCAGAAGAATCTTGTGACATTGAAATTAACAGATTAAAGAACCCTGTGGGCAAACAAGATCAGTACATTTCTGCTTATGGTGGTATAAAAAATTTTGTTTTTAAAAAAAATAATAAGGTTATTGTATCTAATACAAAAATTAGTAGAGACACATTTTTTGAGTTAGAAGATAATTTGTTGCTTTTTTTTACAGGTTTTACAAGATCTTCATCTACAATTCTAAAAAAACAAGATGTAGATAGTAAGAAAAATATACATGAAATGATTGAAAATTTAAAAAAAATTAAAAAAATGGGCTTAGAAGCCAAAAAATTAATAGAAAATAATGACTTGAAAAAATATGGTGAACTAATGAATTATCACTGGAAAAAAAAAATTGAAAGATCAAAAAATATTACAAATAAAAAAATTAATTATATTTATGAAGAAGCTCTTAAAAGTGGAGCAATTGGCGGAAAATTGGTAGGAGCGGGCGGAGGAGGATTTTTAATGTTTTATGCTCATGACAAGACGGCTTTAAGAAAAAAAATGTTGAACTTAAAAGTAGAAGAATTGATATTTAAATTTGATACTGAAGGAACTAAAATAATTTAAAATGATACCCGAGGTAGTTATTCTTTGTGGAGGGTTCGGAACTAGAGCTAGACAGATAAACAAAAAATTACCAAAAGCATTATTACCACTTAATCAAAAACCATTTTTGTACTGGGTTTTAAAGAATTTAGAAAATCAGGGAGTCAAAAAAGTTTTTTTATGTGTTGGTTACAAAGGTTATTTAATAAGAAGTTTCGTAAAAAAAATTCAAGACAGTTTAAATTTAAAGATAGTTTGTTCTAGCGAAAACAGTAAGAATTTACTCGGAACAGGTGGAGCGATAAAAAAAATTTTAAAAAAATTAAGTAATTATTTTTATATTATGAATGGTGATACTTTTTTATTTATGAATTTAAAAAGAATTCTTTTCAATTTTCTAGATAAAAAAAAACCAATTTTATTGATGGTTTTTAAAAATTTAGACAAAAAGCATCGAAATAATGTGATATTAAAAAAAAATTTATATTATAACAAAGATGTCTTTGAAAAAAAAATGAAATATATAGACTATGGAATAATGTTAGTAAAAAAAAAAATATTTTTTAAAACAAAAAAAAAATTTCAAATTTCTGACCTTTTGACTAAACAATCAAATCTAAAAAACGTAGCTTATTTAAAAGCAAAAGATAAGTTTCTTGAAATAGGCAGTTTGCATGGATATAATCAAACCGTAAGAAGTTTTAAAAAAATCTATAATGAAATTCACAGAACAATACCTTAAAGAATTTTCTAATATACTATTAAAATTTGATATAAAAGAAATAGAAAATATTGTTAATACTTTTATAAAAATTAAAAAAAATAAAGGAAGGGTGTTTTTTTTAGGAGTTGGCGGAAGTTCAGCAAATGCGTCGCATGCAGTAAATGATTTTAGAAAAATTTGCAATATTGAGTGTTACACACCAACAGATAATGTTTCTGAGTTAACAGCAAGAATTAATGATGAAGGTTTTGAGAATTCATTTCAACCTTATTTAAAAGTATCAAATTTGTCTCAAAAAGATGCAATTTTTATTTTTTCAGTAGGTGGAGGTAATTTAAAAAAAAAAATTAGTGTTAACCTAATTAAAGCAATTGATTATGCTAATAAGAAAAAATCCATCATACTTGGAATCGTTGGAAAAAGTGATGGTTACACAAAAAAAATTGCAAAACATTGTTTTGTGTTGCCGAATGTAAAAAAAAATCTCCTGACACCTTTTGCTGAGACTTCCCAAGCTGTCATTTGGCACTTAATAGTATCTCACCCGTTGCTTAAGTTAAACAAAACTAAGTGGTAGATATTTTCTATGAGAAAAGCCTTTTTTTTTGACCGTGATGGTGTTTTGAATAAATCAATAGTTAAGTTAGGAAAACCATATCCTCCAAATAGCTTTGATGAATTGGTTATAACCGATGGAGCAAAAGAAATCATTAAGTATATAAAAAATAAAAACTATCTGACAATTGTTGTAACAAATCAACCTGATGTAAAAAGAAAAAAAACATCTAGAAATTTTGTAGAAAAAATTAATTCTTTTTTAAAAAAAAAACTTCTATTTGATGATCTATTTGTTTGTTATGATGATAAAGACTTTTCCTTTTTTAGGAAACCTAAACCTGGTATGATCTTTCAGGCCCAAAAAAAATGGAATATTGATTTAACAAAAAGCTTTATAATTGGGGATAGAAACAAAGATATTATCGCAGGAATAAAAGCTGGAATAAAAACTATTTTTATAGACAATAACTATTTGGAGCGAAAACCAACGTTTACTCACTATAAAATAAAATGCTTAAAAGAATTAAAGAAAATCATTTTATGAATATTAAATTATCAAATTTTAAAACAAAAATTTTTGCTGATGGCGCTGACTTAAAGACTATGGTTAAATTAAGTAGATTTAATTACATCAAGGGACTGACAACAAATCCCTCATTAATGAGAAAAGCTGGAGTTAAAGATTATATTGGATTTTCTAAAAGTATTTTAAAAAAAATTAAAAAAAAATCTCTTTCTCTTGAGGTATTTGCAGATGATCCTAAAACAATTGAAAAACAAGCTATGATAATTTCAAAATTAGCAAAAAATGTTTATGTTAAAATACCAATAATGAATACCAAAAAAAAATATTTATTTAATACCATAAAAAAACTATCAGATTTAGGAATTAAATTAAATATAACTGCGATCATGAACTATAAGCAGGTAAAAATGCTAATTAAGTATTTAAATCCTAATGTGAATTGTTATATTTCAATATTCGCTGGTCGTATAGCAGACACTGGAAGAGATCCTGTTCCAATTTTAAAAAAAAGTATTAATTTAATTAAAAATAAAAAAAATTTTGAAATTATTTGGGCAAGCACTCGAGAAGTATTTAATATTATTCAAGCTAATCAAATTGGTTGTCATATTATTACCGTTGGAAATGATTTCTTAAAAAAGCTAAAATATCTGAATTATAATCTTGAAAAATTTTCTTTAGAGACTGTAAAAGATTTTTATAAAGATGCCAAGGAATCTAATTTTTCAATTAATTAATAATTTATGAAAAAAATTTTTCGAAATAAAACAATTCTCATTACTGGAGGAACAGGATCTTTTGGCAAAGCAATGATTTCATATTTATTAAAAAACGTAAATAATTTTAAAGAAATTAAAATCTTTAGTAGAGATGAAAAAAAACAATTTGATATGAGAAATGATTATAATAATAAAAAATTAAATTTTTTTATTGGGGACGTAAGAGATTATGATTCAGTTTTAAATGTAATGTCTAATGTGGATTTTGTTTTCCATGCGGCAGCGCTTAAGCAGGTTCCTTCTTGTGAGTTTTTTCCAATAGAGGCGGTCAAAACAAATATTATAGGGACTGAAAATGTTTTAAATGCTTGCAATCGCACTAATGTGCAAAAAGCTATATTTTTAAGCACCGATAAATCAGTTCAGCCTATAAATGCAATGGGGATGTCCAAAGCTTTAATGGAAAAAACAATAATCGCAAAAGCAAAATATGCAAGAAAAAACTTAACCTTATGTATTACTAGATATGGAAATGTAATTGGTTCCAGAGGATCAGTTGTGCCGATGTTTATTCAGCAAATCAAATCTAATTCAAAACTTAGAATTACTAATCTAGAAATGACGAGATTTATGATGACTTTGGAGGAGGCTGTAGAATTAGTTATTCATGCTTTTAATAAAGGGAAAAATGGTGATCTCTTTATTAGAAAATCACCAGCAAGCAATATTAAAACTATTGCTGAGGCAATTTCTATCTTCTATAAAAAAAAATTAGACATTCAAGTTATAGGCACAAGATTAGGTGAAAAAATTCATGAATCTCTTTTAAGTTTAGAGGAAAAAAAAAATGCAATTGATTTAGGACTTTTTTATAAAATTAGTAATTTAAAAAAAAATTTTGAATACAGCAATTATTTTACTAGGGGAGATGATGTTAAAATTCTTGACGATTATAATTCCAAAAATACAAATCAATTAGATGTTTTTCAAACATTGAAGCTTTTAAAGAAAAGCAAAGTTTTCTTACATAATTAAGATAAAGGGATTTTGTGAAAATTCTTATTACTGGATCAAATGGATTTATAGCAAAAAATTTAATATTTCATCTTCGAGAAAAAAAAAAAAATTTAATATATAGGTATTCTAGAAATTTAGGTTTGAAAAATTTAAAAAAATTTACAAAAGATTGCGATATTGTTTATCATCTCGCATCAAAAATAAGATCAAATAAAAAAAAAGATTTTAAAAAAAATAATACAGAGCTAACACAAAATCTTTGCTCGTATCTTAAATTAAATAAAAATAAATGTACGATTGTATATTCTTCAACAAGCAAAATTAATGATAGTAGTATTTATGCAAAAACAAAAAAAGAGTCAGAAAAAATACTACTTAATCATTCACGTACTAATAACTCAAAAGTATATATACTAAGATTTCCTAATATTTTTGGTAAATGGGCAAAGCCAAATTATAATTCATTTTTAGCAACCATCTGTTACAATATTACAAGAGATTTAAAATTAAAAAAAATTAATAAATTAGGAAAAGTTAATTTAATTTATATAGACGAGGTTATTAATATTTTATTAGAATTTCAGAAAAATAATATTATAAGAAAAACTATTATAAATGTAAAACCAAAAGTAAAGATTAAAACTCCTCAATTAGTAAAAAGAATTAAAGATATTTGGACAAAACACAAGAGCGGCGAAGTTATAAATTCCAGCAATGAATTTGATAAAAATTTGTATTCAACTATCGTTTCATATTTACCTAAAAATCGTTTTATAATTACTAGAGAAAAACATATAGATTCAAGGGGTTATTTTTCGGAACTGGTTAAAAGTAACTGCGGTGGGCAATTTAATTTGTTTACTATTAAACCTGGCAAAAGTAGAGGCGAACACTATCATCATTCAAAGCATGAAAAATTTTTTTTAATTTCTGGTAATGCTATTTTTATTAAAAAAAATTTATTATCAGGAGAAATTATTAAGTTTAAATTAAACGAAAAAAAAATTATTGAAGTGCTTAGTATCCCAGGTTGGTGGCATGAGGTAAAAAATACATCGAATAAACCGGCGTATTTTTTACTTTGGTCAAATGAAATTTTTAATGCTAAAAAACACGATACTTATAAAATAAAATTATGAAAAAATTAAAAGTTTTAACATTAGCTGGTACGAGACCTGAAATTATTCGTCTGTCATGTATAATTAAAAAATTTGATCAATATTTTGATCATCATTTTGTTCATACCGGACAAAATTCAGCTAAAGAGTTGTCTAATGTTTTTTTTAAAAATTTTGACATAAAGCCCAGGTACAATTTTAAAATAAAAAATCAAAATTCTGTTCATTTTGTAGCTGAGGTCTTAAAAAAAACAGAATTATTAATTAAACAAATAAAACCAGATTGTTTTTTTGTACTTGGCGATACAAATTCTGCTCTGTCGAGCATTGTGGCAAAAAAAATGCAGATACCAATCTTTCATTACGAAGCAGGAAATAGATGTTATGATGACAGGGTTCCTGAAGAGATTAACAGAAAAATTGTTGATACTATTGCTGATGTTAATTTAACATATAGCAATTCATCCAAGCACAATTTATTAAGAGAGAATTTTCCGCCAGATAGAGTGTTTAATGTGGGCTCTCCATTATTTGAGATATTTGAAAAATATAAAGAAAAAATATTATCTAATGATATTTTAAAAAAAATTAATGTAAAAAATAATCAATTCATATTAGTAAGTTTGCATCGTACTGAGAACTTAGAAAACAAAAAAAACTTTCATAAAATTATTTCATCCATTAATTTTATAGCTCAAAAATTAAAATTAAAAATTATTTTTTCCACTCATCCAAGAACAAAAAAAATTTTAAAAAAATTTCAATTAAAAAAAAATATAAGTTTACATAAACCCTTTAATTTTTTTGAATATAATAAGTTGCAAATTTCAGCTAAAATAGTCCTATCGGATAGCGGTAGTGTATCAGAAGAATCGCACATCTTAAATTTTCCAGCAATAAATATTAGAGAAACTCATGAGAGACATGAGGCAATGGAAAAAGGCGTTGTTCCAATGAATGAATTTTCCGAAGTAGGGTTATATCATAGCATAATTCAAACTCTTAATAACTTTAGTCTTCAAAAGAAAAATCATATTCAAGATTATGAACAAGTAAATGTTTCTGGAAAGATACTTCAAATAGTTAGTAGTTATAAAAATTACATTAATAGAAAAAATTTTTATAAAATTTAATGAGAATATTGATCTTATCTCAATATTTTTGGCCTGAAAATTTTAAAATTAATAATATAAGCGAACATCTTTCAAAGAAGCATAATGTTGAAGTTCTTACTTCCGTCCCTAATTATCCATACGGGCATGTTTTTAAAAATTTTCAAAATAAACCAAATAATTTTAATTATTATAAAAAAATTAAAATTTATAGAGTGCCTCAAATTACAAGGGGAAAAGGAAGCGTAACAAGACTATTTTTTAATTACATATCTTTTTTCATTACTTCTTTTTTAAAATCTTTTTTTTTAAAAAAAAAATATGATTTAATTTTTGTTTTCGCTACCTCGCCTATTTTTGTCGCTTTAATAGGAATATTTATTAGTAAATTAAATAAATCTAAAACTATAATTTGGGTATTAGATTTGTGGCCTGAAATTTTAAAAGAATTAAAAATAATCAAATCTACTTTTATAATAAAAATAATTAAAAAAATTGTAAGATATATTTACTTAAAGAGTGATGTTATTTTAGCGCAATCTAATTCATTTAGAAAAATTATACAAAAAGAGTTGCCACAAAATCAAAAGCATAAAGTTTTTTTATTTCCATCTTGGGCAGATAATATAAAAGTAAAGCCACAAAAAAATTTTTCCAAAAAAAAATTTTTATCAATTTTATATGTTGGGAATATTGGGCAAGCTCAAAATTTAGAAAATTTGATTTTCGCCACTCAATTGATTAAACCTTATATCAAGTTTAAGTGGACAATTATTGGCGATGGAAGAAAAAAGGATAATTTCGTTAGTCTTGTAAAAAATTATTCATTGCAAAAATTTTTTAATATCTTACCTTTTCAGAATTATAAGTATCTTAGTAAACATTTTAATTCATGTGATTGTTGTTATTTATCTCTACAGAACGGTAAAATTTTAAATTCTACAATACCAGCAAAATTGCAAACTTACATGTGTCTTGGAAAACCCATACTTGCAAGTATTAGCGGTGAAGGAAAAAGTATTATTGAAAAAGCTAATTGTGGATTAGTTAGTTCACCAAACAATCATATACATCTCGCTAAGAATATAACAGATCTAGCAAAAATGAGTAAAGCTAAATTAAAAAAATTAGGAATGAATTCAAAATTCTTTTACGATAATAATTTTACTCAAAAAAAAACATTACAAAATTTAGACACAATAATTAAAAATCTTTTTTAAATATGCTAATTTTTTCAGAATTTAGATATTTATAGATATTTAAAATAATTTTACGAGAATCGTATTTTTGCCTCCATTTCGGATAATCTTTTTTAAACTTTCTACAATCAGAAATCCACCATTGATGATCTCCCATTCGATTTTTATTTTTAACAACATATTTAAATTTTTTTTTACCTACTTTTTCGCATATTTCTATTGCCTCCAATATTGAGCAATTAGAAGATTTTCCTCCACCTACATTATATACTTCACCTGATTTTGGTTTTTTAAATACCTCCCAAATCATCGAAACTAAATCTTCGCTGTGCAAATTGTCTCTAACTTGTTTACCTTTGTATCCAAAAATTTTATATGTCTTGTTATTGATATAGCTCATAACTAAGTAGGAGAGGAATCCATGAAGTTCTACTCCGTTATGTAGTGGTCCGGTGAGGCAACCCGCTCTAAGACAAACAGTCTTCATTCCAAAATATTTTCCATACTCTTGTACCATAAGATCTGCCGACAATTTAGAACATCCAAATAAACTGTGCATGCTTTGATCTATGTCGAATTGTTCATTAATTCCATTATTACTAAATTTTTTATCAACTATTTCATACCTTTTTTTTTTTTCTATAAATTTAAAGGTATTAATTTTGTCACCGTAAACCTTGTTAGTAGATAAAAAGATAAAAGGTCTGGAAAAAAAATATTTTTTTGAAAGTTCTAACATGTTCATAGTTCCTTTTGCGTTTATTTCAAAATCTAAATAAGGAAATTTTACTGCCCAATCGTGAGATGGTTGTGCAGCACAATGAACAATACCCAAAATATTTTTGTTACCTTGAAATATTTTTTTTATTTTTTTATAATCACAAATATTAACATCATAATGTTTGTAATTTTTGTTAGAAATTAGAATTTTTTTTACCCATGAAGTAGAAGCGTTATTGCCGAAAAATTTTTTTCTAAAATTATTATCAACGCCAATTACATTAAATTTTTTTTTTAAAAAAAATTTAACAGTTTCCGAACCAACAAGTCCACATGAACCGGTTATGAGTATAGTATTTTTAGACATCAAAAGTTAATTTATCTTTAAATAAATTCTAAGTTAAACAGTAAATAATTTTAAAATTAGAAGCTTGTTAATTTATTATTTAAATATATACGTAATTTATGATACATCCAATAGAAATTTTTGCTTTAAAATTTTTTTACAAAAAACAAAAATTTTTTGCACAATGATTATTACCGCAGCAAAAAAAAAATTAAATTTAAATATTTTTAAGTTATATTATTTTTTGCCATTTTTCTTAGTATCTGGGCCCTTTTTGTCTGATTTGTTAATATCAATTTCTTCAATTTTTTTTTTAATTTATTTTGCTTTGTATCAAAAAAAAATCTTTAAAATGTCATGGATTTTTTACTTTTTTTTATTTTATTTTGTATTAATACTCACTTCTATTTTTTCTGTTAGTTCGTTGATATCTTTTAAATCATCCATGCCGTATTTAAGATTTTTAATTATGGTTTTATCTATTTATTATTTAATCGATAAAAAAGTATTGAAATTAAGAACTTTTTATTTATGCTTGATAAGTTTAGTAATTATTTTATCTGCAGATGGATTAATCCAGTTCGTTACTGGAAAAAATATTATAGGATTTAAATCTCCACTAATTTATAGAATTACTAGTTTTTTTCATGAAAAGGCTGTTTTAGGAGGTTTTATTTTTAAATTGATCCCTCTTATTTTTTTTTTACACATGGTAACTAATGATTTTAAGTTAAAAAAATTTCTATTTATTATATGTATATTCTTTTCCATTTTAACAATTATTATTTCTGGTGACAGATCTGCTTTTTATTTATTAATTATTTTTATTATTTTAACGTGTTTGATGTTTTTTTCTAAAAAAAACTTATTACTAACTTTCATACTTCTTTCTATAATTTTATTGCTGATTTTAAAAAATGAGATTCTTAAAAATAGGATTATATTTATGACTTATGAGGGTTTTTTTAATACTCTTGAAAAGTTTAATCCTGAAAACATTGATAAAAAAATAAATATAGAAGAAAAAAATAATACAAAAATTCATTTTTATATTTCAGACGATCATCACCATCATATGCTCGCTGCTATCAATATATTTAAAGAATATCCTTTATTAGGATCGGGTCCTAACACTTATAGAATTATATGCAAAGACGAACGTTTTTTTATTAAAGCAAATAGTTGCTCAACGCATCCACATAATTATTATTTGCAGCTTTTGGCAGAGACAGGTTTATTTGGGTTTGTCTTTTTATTATTGTTATTTTTAAAAAATACATACTATTTAATAATTAAGTGTCCGTTTTTATCAACTAAAAAAATTGACTACTTTATTTACGTTAACGTTTTCCTTTTGCTTATACCAGTTTTACCTAACGGAAATTTTTTTAATAATTGGCTTTCTATAGTAAACTTTTTACCTTTTGGATTTTATTTATATTATCTTAAAAACAAAGTTCAATTTAAGTCTAGATAAAAAATTTTATATCCCGCCATTTCTTTTTTATTTAGTGATTTATCAGTGAAAATATTTGTGCACGGAGAAGATAAATACATGCAGAGATGTCGATCATCTGTTGTGTAATGTGAAAATTTATTGTTAATGTAAATTTTTCTTAAGTACTTTTCCTCAATAATTGTATTATTTGATTTTTCAATAAATGAATAAATTTCAGGAAAAAAAGACTTTTGACCATCATATTTAGAAATATATTTCGCTATGATAATTGTAAATACTATTAAAATAAAATTATTTAAATGTTTTGTTAATTTATTATTTGTTTCACTCATATTTAATAAAACTATTAAACATATTAAAGAAATAATTATATAGGAGGCTCCATATCTGTATGTTGGAAATTTTGCAAACCAAAGCAAGGTTCCCAAAATACCTACGATTTGTAGAATAATTAATTTTTTTTTTAAATCACAATTGGCTTCTGAATTTTTTAATTTATAATTTCTAATGAATAAAAATAAAGTTAAAATTAATATAAATATTAACGGTAAGATCTTTTTTAATATTACTTTCTGACCATGAGATTTTATCCAAGTTGATACCCATCCTTCATTTAAATAATCACTATACGACAGTTTGCCATTTTTTCTATCCGGCCAAGCTTTCGCCCATGCTTCATTTTCTTCCGAGATCCTTTGTGGAGAATTTATATTATATGTTTTTGACGTACTCCATAAAATCTTTTCCGAACAAGTAATTTTGACAGGAAAAACAAAGCATCCCGATACTAAAATATTTTTTAAGAACCATGAAAAAACAATTATAATAATAAACAAATTTTTTTTCTCGATTAAAAATTTCAGATTTTTAATTAAAATATAAAAAGGTAACAAAAAAATAACAAACATTGTTGCTTTAATTTCAAAAGCAAAAATTGTCATAAGGCTTAAATAAAAAAAATCCTCATACTGAAAAAATTTTTTTTCTAAAAAATAAAAACAAGCAATAAAAACTATTAAATGAGCTGGAACATCATTACCAAAACCACTATACCTGTTCATGTCATATAGTATTTGAAACAAAACTAAAAAACTAAATAAAAATAAAATATTATTTTTATTTATATAAAATTTTATTTTGTCATAAAAATATTTTCCAGAAGAATAAAATATTAAAGCTAGAGGAATTAACATTCCTTTATCACTAAAAAAATAATTATTATAACCCGATGATAGATATTGAACTATTGAAGTATGTCCAAATCTAAAATGAAGATTCGCGCTACCTATAATTATTTTATTTTCATTAAGAATTTTCATAAACGGATAATGGTAAAGCCCAGCGTCTGGTCTATTTATATTGTCATAAGCAATTAAAAATAATGCAAATATAGCAAATTTAGCCGAGTAATTTATAACTTTAGTTCTTAAATTTTTTTCTATTGAATAAAAAAATAAAAACGGAATTACGAATAATATAGTAGTAACTAATTTTCCTAATGGGATTAAAAAGTTAACTAGAATTAAAAAATTTGAAATAAAAATACATGCAATAAATATGTTTTTTGAAAAATCTATTTTAACTTCATTAATTTTAATTATTCTTGAATAGATAAAACTACCAACTAGTATAAAATGAATGCTTATAAAAAAAGAAATTGAAAATAATTGAATAATGTTGATTAAAAAAGTTTCCATAATCATTCCTTGTTATAATGAGAAAAAAACCATTGCTAGAATAATAGAAATTTTAAATAACAAGATTAAGATTAAAAAGCAAATTATCTTAATAGATGATTGCTCTACAGATGGCACTAGAGATTTAATTAAATCAAAATTTTTAAATAAATTTGATAAAGTTATTTTTCATAAGACAAATCAAGGAAAAGGTAGTTGTATTATTTCTGCACAAAAATATATTTCTGGAGATCTGGTAATTATTCAGGATGCAGATATGGAATATAATCCTGTTGATTTAATAAAAATTATTAACCTTTTTAAAAAAAAATTAAATATCGAGGTTGTCTATGGTTCTCGTTTTTTGAATCAATTTAATAATGTTGATTTATCATTTCCTAAAAAATTTAGAGTTATTGCGAATTTTATATTGACATTTATTAACAATATTTTTAATCGTCAAAATCTTACAGACGCGCATACTTGTTATAAAGTTTTTTCCAAAAAAATTTTTTGCAATATATATTTACAAGAGAAAAGATTTGCTTTTTGTTCTGAGATTAACACTAAGCTTAGTAACCTTGGTATTAAAATAAAAGAAGTACCTATTAGATATCAAGGCAGAGGATATGATGAAGACAAAAAAATTGGATTAATTGATGCTTTTGATTCTTTAAAAGCAATTATAAAATATAATTTTTTTGATAAAAAATATATTCACATATTTAATAAAAGAACTCAAATTAGATAAATATATTTAGAATTATTTTTATTTCGAATTTTTATTATTTTTTATCATTAAAAGAAATTAATAATATAAAACTTCTAAAAAGTTATATTTTTTCTACACATAAAAAACATCTAATTCCTATTGGAAAGTAAATGTTTTTGAAAAAATTTTCTTCAATTTTCAATAAAATTTTTGTAATAAAATTGTTTGATTTTTTAGATTGTGAAACCGTCAAATTTTTATTGCCTAATATTTTATTTGTTAATTTTACTAAAAAAAACAATGGAAATAAAAAAAAACCTAAGTGAGATTTAAATTTAATTTTAAAACCAATATTTTTTAATTTTTGCTCTAATTCTTTTAAATTATATCTTCTGTAGTGTTTAAGTTCTTTGTCATAGGAGTCATAGAGCAATTGAATTGCAGGCACTTCAATAATTAATATACCCTTTGGTTTAAGAATTTTATAACACTCTTCAAATGCTTTTTTATCATCACCAATATGTTCGGCAACATTAAGTAAAGTTATGACATCGGCAAAACTTTCGTGAAAAGGGTTTTTTAACAAATCAAATCTTATAAATGGGGTACTTTTTAGTTTTTGTGAAAGTCTATATAGAGGTTCTTTAATAATATCTGCTCCAATAACCAAGCTTTTTGGAAATTCTGAGATCAGATTCTCTATTAAGTATCCACTAGAACATCCTATATCTAGAATTACCTTAGGATTTGTATTTTGAAATTTTTTAATACTTCTAATACAATTATTTCTTGAGAAAATATCTATCGGATGAGAATCTCCATGAGTTTCCTCATGGATCTTAGTTAGATAATCCGTCCAACCTTCATAATTTTCAGAATATTCAATAATTCTGCATTCATCTGATTCTTGTTTGTTATTACTTGAAATAAATTTTTCAGTGCTCCAAGTATAGTAAATATCTTTGTAGACTGGATGAGGGAATCTCACATTATTCATTTTATGACTTTTTGAACAAAATTGGTTGCGGGGCTTGGATTTGAACCAAGGACCTTCAGGTTATGAGCCTGACGAGCTACCAGACTGCTCCACCCCGCGATAAAGTTTTTTAGTTATAGCATTATATTTTAAATTATCTACTTTTGT
>Ga0214921_10002926_pt1 | contig 26958 bp, 25 predicted proteins | sample LL1505_MetaG_FD_177992 | JGI IMG/M metagenome (GOLD analysis project Ga0214921, IMG submission 177992) | Freshwater microbial communities from Lake Lanier, Atlanta, Georgia, United States - LL-1505 | ecosystem: Environmental > Aquatic > Freshwater > Lake | place: USA: Georgia | collected... | reverse complement strand
GATGATGAATTTGCTGTTCCTAAATATGTATCTTGGCCTAATAAAGTATAGCTAGAACCATTATTTGTTGAATAGGCTATGCCAATTGTTAAAGTGTCATTTACATTATCGGAACAAACGTATTTTACTTTAAAAGTTACTTTGATGTTACTATCTTTACTTTGTGGTATAATGGCTGCAAAATAACCATATCCATCAGCTCGATAACCAGGTATACCTAAACCTGGATAATTTGTTGTACTATCTGGTGCTGGTAAAGAATTTAACGCATTCGAAAATCCGCTATTTTTTGTAACAAATTGAATTAAAACACCTGGCAAAAAAGGACCTGTTGGACCTGTACATCCAGTTGTTCCTGTGGGACCTGTGGATCCTGTGCATCCCGTGGGTCCTGTAGGTCCAGTGGGTCCTGTTGTGCCTGTTGTTCCTGTAGGACCTGTGCATCCCGTTGGTCCAGTAGTTCCTGTTGGACCAGTTGTTCCTGTAGGACCTGTACAGCCTGTAGGTCCTGTTGGACCTGTTGGACCAGTTGTGCCTGTAGGTCCTGTTGTTCCTGTAGGACCTGTACAGCCTGTAGGTCCTGTTGGACCTGTTGGTCCAGTGGGTCCTGTTGTTCCTGTAGGACCTGTACAGCCTGTAGGTCCTGTTGGACCTGTTGGTCCTGTGGGTCCTGTTGTTCCTGTAGGACCTGTACAGCCTGTAGGTCCAGTTGGACCTGTTGGTCCCGTTGTTCCAGTAGGTCCTGTAGGACCTGTACAGCCTGTAGGTCCAGTTGGACCTGTTGGTCCCGTTGTTCCAGTAGGTCCAGTGCATCCAGTTGTTCCTGTGGGTCCAGTTGTTCCAGTTGTTCCTGTAGGTCCAGTGGGTCCAGTAGGACCTGTAGGTCCAGTTGTTCCCGTGGGTCCAGTACACCCAGTTGGACCTGTAGGTCCTGTACAACCAGTAGGTCCAGTGGGTCCTGTAGGACCTGTTGTTCCTGTAGGTCCTGTGCAACCAGTAGGTCCAGTGGGTCCCGTAGGACCTGTTGTTCCTGTAGGACCTGTTCTTCCTGTGGGACCCGTGCATCCAGTTGGACCGGTAGGTCCTGTAGGACCAGTTGTTCCTGTTGGTCCTGTGCAACCAGTAGGTCCAGTGGGTCCTGTAGGACCAGTTGTTCCCGTGGGTCCTGTTGATCCAGTTGGTCCAGTTCCCACCGCACCAGTGCAACCAGTAGGTCCTGTTGGCCCTGTTCCACCAATAACACCATTTCCTCCTCCACCCGTTGGAACGAAGCAATCACAAGGGTCTTGAACAAAATCGCATTCTCTACACGTTCCGTCATCAATACTTTCGCCTCCGCATCCAGGGCATGGAGCGTAATAACCTCCACCTAATATTGCACTAACGGAAATCCCATTTATAGTTTTAACATTTATGTTTTCTGTATTTATATTCGATGCATTAATATTACTCATTTATATTAAATGTCAACATATTTTAAATTGGTTAATACTTAATTAATAATATATTTTTTGATTTTTGATTTATTATTTTATTTAATACATTAAATCAAAAGTAAATCTTATTTGCTCTATAATTATGGAACTGGAAAAGGTCGTTGATTTTTTTCAACTACTAAAGGTTCTGGAATATATATCGGACTTTTCTCAAAGACATTTGCAGATTTTAATTGTTTTAATTCAGGTGTCAAACAAGGAGCAGGATTTACTAAATTAGTAGAGTTAATTCCAAATAAGAAAGATTCGATATCTGGAGCATTGTAGGACATTTGGTTCCAGGGTATTTGTGCTGGTAATAAACCATTACCGGGTAACTTTGTATCGTAAGCTTCTCCTGCAAACGAATTCTTATAAATTGTATATTGTCTACTTTGAGAATATTCCAATTGTTGCAAACAATAATTTCCTGGGGTGTTTTTATTGCGCGTTGATGCCATTCTAATACATAGTATAAATATTTTAAACTTTAAAACGCTTAAAATTTATAACTAAAACGATAAAAATTCTTACTTTTCTAAATTTTCAAATAATTCTCTTATTTTATCATCTGATATTGTCCCATTTTCTAAAAATTCTGATATGCATTCGTGGGTTAAATATAAAAAGTCGTATGACATTAAAATCATAAATCCCACAGCTAAATCATCTACTGAAAATAACGCACCGGCTTTTTGGATACAAACCATAAATTTTTCATGCTTGCATATTTTATCAAATATTTCAATAAGTTCTTCTTGAATTTCATCTTCATGTTTTTCAAAATCTAAATCTTCAATACTAAATATATATAATAAGTCTTTGCGATAAAAAGTGTCACTAAGGAATGGATCTGTACAGGATTTATATGTGCAAACAAATTTTGTATTGTACATATAACTATAGTTTTAATATTTTTATATCCTTTTTTCCACTTTTCCACTTTTAAGAAAAGTGGAGAAAAACTTTGTATTTACAAGTTAAAAATTTGGCTCCACCTTTATTAAAGGTGGAATTAGATGTATTGTGTGTCAGTGTGTGTTGTAAAGTAATCTTTGTCGCGAGTCAACTCACGAGAAGGAATTCCACCTCGAATCCAACCCTCAGAAGCAACTCCCTCAACGCAATATGCAGGATTTGTCATTCTATCTTTAACATCAGACAAAAGAGGTGTGCTGTGGTATTTTAAATAACTCTTTTCACCTAATAATGTTACACTTCTTTTATTTGTGATTGTCTCTCCTTGTTGAATTTGAGACTCCATAATAGGATCTACAGATCCACGTCCTAAATAGGGAACTGTAGCAAAAGGGCGTTGAAATAGATCAATTCTGCATCTTGGGTGTGTTTGAATGGTTCCAATTAATAATTGTGAACTATCATCAATGTTGCATCCTCCAGCACCACTATTAAAACCTCCTTTGTAATTTATTCCAGGTTGGGTTGTTGCTAAAGCAATTGGATTTTTCATAGAGCAATCATTTGCAAAATAATTTTGCAAATTATAATTGCAACTTTCTACACTTTGAATTGTTTTTTGGTCCACACAGCAAGAGTCATTCCCAATTCTTGCAATATTGTCAAATGTATATCCAGAGACGTAAGCCATTTTATATATATATACTTTTAAAAAAAGTATATCAAAACCAAATAAATACTTTTATTTTATATTTTCTAAAAGTATTTATTGTACTAAAAGTATTATTAATAAAGTGTGTATCTGTATGAATCCTGTACTCTAGCTAGGGCACCATCTGCGTTTGACTCTTTTGCACTTGGCATGTATCCATATAAGAATTCTCCAAATGCACCTTGATCATTTGCTACCTTTGTGTTTGCTGTTGAATAAAACACTCTATTTGATTGGTCTAATTCAAAATTATTGTACAAGTCTCCAAATAATTGTTTTTGAGCATTTTTAATACCAGGATTTAATTCTTGTACCATTTTTTTTGTAGATCTTACTATGTCTTCATCAACATCAGGATTAAATGAAGGAGGAGCAGGTTTTCTTTGAGGATCATCTGCAATATCTGTCAATAAAACATTGCTAAAAGGATTTTTCTTGTTTCCCATCTTAAAATCTGTTTTTAATGCGGATTCTAAAGTCACTGGATTTGTGGTTGTCTCATTATTCATCATTACTTGATTTGAAAAACCTTCTGCAAGTATTTGCGGTGTTATTTTTTGTTTTTGCATCTTATACAATGCAAAAATAGCTGCAATTGTTGCCACACCAACAAATAATATTTTAACTGACATTGTAATCGCAAAACCTAAAATTGTTAAAATTGCAATAAGTCTAGTAATTGCGTTTAATTTTTGATTATAAGACATGTTTGGTGTGGGCCACAACTCAAAAATAAAGTCTTTATTTAATAAAATAGTGGGATCGTTTGTCCAAAATTGTATGCTCATTATATATATTAAAGATTAGTTAATTTTATTTGATCTTTAATATATACTGCTATTTTTCTAAATTTGTAGATTTATTTTTTTCCTTTCTTTTTTCCTTTCTTATTTGCTTTTTCATTGTTTGTATTTGTATTGTTTGTTTTTTTTTTATCACATGTGTCTAAAAAAGCAAATAACTCTTCCTCTGATAGGGTAGGTCCCGCTGGAACTGCCGGTGTGGGATTTGCAGCAGCAACCTTTTTATCTTCAGCCTTTTTTCTTATTCTTTCTTTCATTTGTGCCGTTTTCATTGTTTGGTTTAATTTTGCTTCCATTGCATTCAAATCTAATTTGCCACCTTTCGCTAAACCACTTAATCCCATCTTACTAAGCATCTCTTGTATATTTCCCATACCTGGCATATTTTTCATTCTATTGATTATTTCACTTGCTTCAGAAATTAATTCACTTTCTTTAATGTCCCCCGACTTCATTCTTGATTCCAATTTAGATCCAACATTTTTTACTAGTCCCATCAACTTCCCCGGGTTCTTAAAAAGTTTTTGAAAAACATCTTGAACGTTTGTAGCTCCTTCCATGTCCATATTTAAATCAGCCGCCGTCTCTTCTGCAATTTCTTTTGCTAATTGTCCTAACTTACCATTCATCATTCCTGAAATATGTCCATGAATATCGTCTGCATTGGGCATACCTTGAAAATTTTCTTGCAATGGCGTTTCAACCCCATCCGCCTGTGTTTGTCCCTTGAATATATCTTGCATTCCATTCAAAGTTTCCTCTAACTTACTTTTAAACTCATCTTCATTAATCGCTTCAAATAATTTTGAAGTATCTCCAAACGCTTCTCTATTCTCTAAAGAACCAACAATCGAAAATAAAATTAGTTGCAAATATTTCCAGATTGTCTCTCGAGTCTTATCGCTTATATCACATTGCCACAAGTTTTTGAAATGAATATAAGGCAAAAACTCGGTGTCTATTTCTGAATCTTCTGTAAAAATTTCTGCATTCTGATAAAGAATGTCAAAAAAACGAGGAGGATAACGTTTTAAACAAAATTTAAATATAAATTTCATGTTGTTTGCCTCAGTTTTTGCAATTATTGCTTCACGTTCTTCTTCATTTTCCATACTTGCAAAATACTCGCGCCCTTTCCACCATTTTTCTACAAATGTCTCGTACTCTGGAAAGGTTGTACGAATGTCTCTAACAAAATCCTTGATGACTTTTTTAAATTCTTCTGGAATTACTTGCTCACTCATTATATGTTTTGATATAAAAATATTTTTTTAAATCAAACTAAAGTTAAATACTTTATTTTTCTTTTTTGCGAAGACAATTAAAAAATGGATTACATACTCTCATATAAAATGGATAATTTTGTCAAATTTTGAATATATTTCATAGTTTTTGCCTGATCTGTTTCTGTCATTGATTTAATTGGATTTCTCAAACGATCAATTGCTTCTATAATTTTACTGGAATTATCTGCATTTGCCAAATCTTGCGAATAATCTTTGTTAATAAAAAAATCAATGTTTCCAGATTCAATTTGCGCTTGGTATTTATCTACAATATACAATTTCCAAATCTTTATTATCAACTTAGGGTTCGCTTTTCGAATTCCTGTAAAAGCATTTTTTGCCAATAAAATATCATTGTCTTCCGGAAATACACTCTGTATGTCATTTACAAACTCAACAAAATGATCATTAAAGGCTGTAAGAAAAGAAGGGGTTGACATCAATAAATTATGTATTCTTATTTTTTTAAATTCTATTCGCAATACTTTTTAAAAAGTATTACAAAATGCTATTTTTTAAAATAAAATTATATGCGGCGTTGTTGACCTGCTAAAGATTGAAATTCTTGTTCTCTCTGTTGCTGCAATTGTTCAATTGTTAATTCTCCTGGAATTTTATTTGCCCCCTTTTTTTGACTATCTTCTTCTGGAGGAGCACTAATTCTATCTGAATAATTCAAGTCCACATAATTGTGCATTTGTCTCATACCTCCATTGCCTTTTGCTGCTAAAGAATCAGCGTCCATATCTAAAAAACTATATTGGTCCGAGGCTATCCCAAAACTTCCTCCTCCTAAAGAAAAGGCCATCGGCTCAATATTATTCATTGTCGCTTGTTTTGTTACAACTTCTTGTTTTGGCTTAAAATATTGCAAAATAGATTCACCATACAAAACCTTGTAATTTTCGTTTAACAAGAGCAATGCAGGCACCCTTGTCACATTTTCAGGCATAATTATTTTTTGCCCATTTTCTAACACAATATACATTTTGTTGTTGTTATCTTTTATTCTTTTATCAATGCAAATGAAATGAATATCTTTGCTGACACTTGTTTTTGAAAAAGTCTGCAATAATCTTTTGGAATGTTCGCAAAAGTTACTATAATATAGAATTGTACTCATTATTCTATAATAAGTTTTATTGACACTTGATTTTAACTCAATTTAAAAAAATAATAATAATAATTAAAATTACAATAAAATTGATTTAATAAAATAAATATATGATAATATATAAGCCAACATGAATCCTGTCATTCAAGAATCTAAAGAAAATAATGGAATTTTGCATTTCACTCTTAGCGGAGTAAATGTTAGTTTAGCCAATGCTTTGCGTCGCACAATTATTTCTGATATTCCTCTTGTTGTTTTTAAAACAACTCCCTATGAAGAAAATAAGGCCAACATTATTGCTAATACTTCTCGCCTAAATAACGAAATTCTCAAGCAGCGTTTAAGTTGCATTCCAATTCATATAAATGATCTTCAAATGCCGCTAAATAATTATCTCTTGGAGGTCAATGTTGAAAATCTTACCGATACTATTATGTTTGTTACTACTGAAAATTTTAAAATTAAAAATTTAGTTACCGGCGATTACCTATCAGCAAAAGATACTCGGGCTATATTTCCTCCAGATGATCAAACAGGATACTTTATTGATTTTGTTAGACTTCGTCCTCGAATCTCTGACGAAATTCCAGGTGAAAAAATTAATCTTACTTGTGAATTTTCAATATCTACAGCAAAAGTCGATGGAATGTTCAACGTTGTTTCAACATGTTCTTATGGATATTCAGTTGATGATGTTAAAATGGAAACTGAATTGGCAAAAAAGCGTCAGCAATGGAAAGATCAAGGATTATCTAAAGAAGATATAGATTTTGAATCGCAAAATTGGAAACTCCTTGATGGTTTAAGAATTACCAAAAAGGATAGCTTTGATTTTATGATACAAACAATCGGAATATATACAAATCAAGAACTTGTTCACAAAGCGTGCGACATTCTTGTTGAGAAACTGAATCTATTAAATACTCTTGCTGATACCGACGAGTTGTCTATTGCTCCTTCTGTAAATACAATGAATAACTCGTTTGACATTATTTTAGTGAACGAGGATTATACTATTGGAAAAATTGTTGAGTACATGTTTTATTCTAAATTTTATGAGGATGTGCAAACTCTTACATTTTGCGGTTTCAAGAAAATGCATCCACATGATAGTGATAGCATTATTCGCGTAGCCTACAAAGAACCTATTGATAAGGCTACTATTAAACAAAATTTAAAGGCTTGCGTTGAATCAGCTATAAGCGTTTTCAAAAAGATTAAAAAGGATCTATAAATTATTTTATGAATAAAATTGAAATAATAATATAAACATTATTTTTTTCAACTTTTGCGCTATGTTGACTACGATCTTTAAAGTTTTTGGGTGTATTTATATTATATCATGGTTTTTAACCATGGTATCATATACATATTTTCATTTCAGAATCGTGTTTCTTGAAAAGTATTGGAATTCCGCATCTGAAGAAGAATTTATTCAAAAAATAAAAACACTTTTATTGGATGTAAATCCAAATATTATCATTTTCAGCAATAGAAATCTTATGTATAAACTTAATTATATATATAGCACTATGAATCATCTAGAAAAAAGTAGATTTAGAGTTGCGGCATTTAAAAATGGTGTCAAACCTAGACTACGGAAAATTATTGAGCATTATTACTAATTTATTCTAAATCGCATTCTTCTACATCAGCTTTAATAAAATCAATCGCCCTTTTTCGCATTGAAAAATTCAAACAAAACATTAATTTTGATGGATGCATACTATTTACATACTCTATTACAACCGAGTTTGTTACATACAAATTTTTTTCCTTCAACTCATTCATATATTTTTGATGAATTGTAAACATATGCGTTCTATATTGTGCGGGAAATTCTAAAAGAGGATTTTCTTTTCTAATATAGCACGAAATATAATTTTTAAACAACGTATTGGTAAATAAATGCACTTGATCTCTAAACGCAGAAAATTCTTTTTTACACTCAGGATAAAATTTCAAAAAATCACCAACTTTTCCTTCTTTTCTTAAACATAAATATTGATATTGCAACTTTGGCTGATTTCCGCGCAACTGACGCACTTCTTCATATACAGGATTTCGTATTTTACATCTTTCATTGGTAGCACAATTTTTAATTACCACACCAACAATGTTATATGATGTATTCATCGAAGCATAAGTATCAACTAAATCACTATATTTAGACCATTTTTCATATATTTCAGGAAATTTAATATTAGTTGATGACCAAGCAGCCATTTTCTTTACATCTTCCATATTATGTATAAATACATTAGCAGTACCATCCTCAGTATTCACAATTTCACAAACTTGAACTAAATATAATTGCGGGTTTGAAAATGGAACTACAATTCTATTGTCAGGATGTTGCATAACAAAACTATAACACAAATTTTTATTTAATAACTCATAGTCTAAACTATTTGCTTTGCAACAATCCATAAACATTTCGCGAAATGTTTTTCCAGATTTATTTTTATAAAAGTAAGATTTTGCACCCACTTTATTTCTTGTTGCAATCTCCCATGAACCGCCAATTCCAATGCAAGAATCCCAAAAAATATTTATCATTGTTCCTTCTATAAATTCCTCTGCAACTATATCATTTGTTTTATCTAGATACTTTTTAATAAATGTATCAGAATGTAATGATTTAGGTGGAGCAAAAGATACAACTCGGTTTTCTTTATTTAAAATTACTGAACGCAATAATCCATACGTTGGAATTAAATCAAGTGCCAAAAATTCTTTGTCGTATCTTACAACTTTATAATCATCCGTTGAAAATACATTTATGTTTCTATATTTATTCACACTAGAATTTTGATCAACTTTCTCAAAAGGTTGATTTACTATATCTTTAAACTCTTGAAGTTGAGTAAGCTTATAAACAACATTGCTTGACATTATTAATTAATATATTGCCAAATCTTTAAACTATATTTTGAATGATTTTTAACATAAAAATTCTATTCTATTATAAATATAAGACAATGAATTCTCCTGAAACAAAAATATCAAATAATCTAGAAGAAACTCCCGCATTAGAAAGAAATACTAATTCTGATAATTCTATTAAAGTTAAAAGTCCTGAGTCTCCCGAAGGTGAAAAAGTTGTTACTTTACAACTAGATGATGTAATTAAAATTACGGATCCTGAAAATGAAGAGTTGAATGAAAATGAATTTCTTATTGACTACATAGATAAAAGCAAAATACGATTAATTAATACGGAAACGTTGAATATTGTTTTACTTAACATTACTCCTGATCGAATATTAGGAAATGGTACAATTACAAATATTACTATTATTAGTAGAAATGATAAACAAGGTTATGCTAGACAAAATGGGTTATTGCCTGGTACATGGATAAACATTTACTTTGGTGGAGATACTCCTGCTGTTATTAGTGGTGAAATTACCAATATTGAAGAAGATATGATTGAAATTCGAACTTACCCAGACAATGAAACTATATATCTTAATTTTGATTACAAAGGTTTACCTGAAGATATTCCAATTGAAACAATTGAAATTAGAGAGAAACCTCAGGAGGCTTTGAAAGAACCCGAAGTTCTTGAAGAAGGTGAAGAAGAATTTGAAGATTTAACGTCTCAACGCGCTACCGCTGAAGAACAAGAAGTAATACGTACAATCCCTGTTGCAAATGTTAAAGATCAATTAAGACAATTTATATTGAAAGCAGACCAAATTCAGTTTGGTTCGGAAGAGTTAGGTCCTATAACTCAATACGTAAACATTGACAAGTCTCAACAACGTTTTAGTGTTGAAATGCAAGCAAATGATTTACTTGATGAAATGCTTTCCACTATACCAAATGTCCAAAGAACTTCTAGTGTGTTGAATAATATTCACATTATGATTGAAAGATTTAAGCAGTTAAGACAAAAATTTTCAACATTTGACGAAAATGGTAACATTACAGGTTCATTAATTAAAGAAGCAGCCTATAAACCTCTTGTGGATGAATTATTACATTTTAAAACATTATTATACTGGCTTTTACCTGTTGTCAAAAATATTAAGAAAATTTACAATGTTACGACAAATACCGAAGAAGAAGAATATCCCGATGTTATTACACTTAAAACAACTGAAACAATTGAGAATGTTAAACATTTGGTTGAAAATTATCAGTCTAACGAATTTCCTGATGAACAAAATAAATATGTAACATTAATTAAAGAATTAAATCCTTATTTTACACCATTTGAAGAATTAAATCCTGAAAATTTAAGCGATATTATATATGAAAAGGAAGTTGAAAGTAATATTAATGTAATTATTGATAATCTTGATGATTTTTATTCTTCTATTGCAGAAAATGATATTATTAAAATGAAACGTTTTGTTATACAAAAATATAATTTGGGGCTTAATAGACTAAATGCATTGCAGTTAACAGGAAGTAGAATGATAACAGAAAAACTTCCTATTACTCAAGCTGATCAGATTTCTCTCAAATCAGTCATGACTCTTCCTGAACCTGCTATACGTTTTTCCAGAATCAACCTTCCTGGTACTAACATAATGGATCGATCAAATTTGAACGAAGTTTTTTTAAACTACTGGCAGTTATTAAAAAAAAATACAAATGTTAAAAACATAAATGTTGATAATCTTGATCAAGAAATTGAATTTGATCCTGAAACATTTGTTTCTGAAATAAAAAATTACGCATTATCATTAGACAATACATTAAACCTCGATCATTTGACAAAATTTGATATTTATAAAAAGTTTTTAACAACAATTATTCCAAAAATAAAAGTTCTTTTCAGCCTTGTTAAAAAATATATACATGGCAAACTTTCTATTGTTGATATTATTGGATATCTTGAACCTTTTTTAGTTTATACGGATGATTTAACCTATCAACAATATGAAACAATCAAATCTTTTTTGGATTCAAAAATTTCAAACTTTAATAAAACATTTGTCGATCGCAGTCGCAATTTTTCATCTATAAGAAATTTCAGAAAAACAAAAATTTTGAAACCTTCTGGTAGTATTATTTATGATATTTTTTCAGGAAAGTATCAGGAAATATCACGTAAAGTATTTGATAGTTATGATTATCATGGTACTTCAGGAACTTATGAGTTAACTAACTCTGAATTATTAGAAAAAATTATTCTTAAAGATGCTGGAAGATTATATAACAGCGCAATTTCATTAACATCTATACCATTAATGTTTCCTGACAATTTATCAACTATTTTTGAGGCCGATAAAGAAAAAATTAAAGAACAAAAAGATGGGCTTGATAAAGATAAATGTATTACTTATGTTATTGCAAAACAATACCGCACTATGGAAGAACTTTTGCTAGATAATGACAAAGAAATCTATTTTGACAAAAAATACGACAAAACTAATTATAGTTTACTTGATCAATATGAAAGTGATATGGTTAAGATGCAACCCGAAGAGTTTGCCAATTTTCTTATTAAAAAACTTGAAACATCGCAAAAAATTTCTTCTCTCGATGCAGAACATCTTGCTGAAACTCTTATTAGTGGCGTAAAAAGTGTAAAAGAAGGCAATTATGCCATTTTATACGACATAATAGATAATCCCGACGGACTTCAATATTTTAAAAGAACAAACAATAAATGGGTATTGGATGATAAAATTGACAAAGATTCATTTATGAATGACGACAACTTGTTGTGCAATATTCAAACAGAATGCATTGATGTTCAAAAAAATATATCCAATGAATGCGAGTCCACTGCAATTAACGAAAAAAAATTAGTAGAATCTTCACTGAATCAAATTATGGATTCTTTTGATAAAAAGTACTATTTATCAAAGCAACAACTAGAAACTGACATTAAAAACCAATTTGAGTATTATTTAAATACTTTTGATAAAATTAATGAGATTGAGTTTCGAAGAAAATTTCAGTATAACAATAAACAATTTTCAATTGGAGCAAAAAATGAAGAAGATGAAAAAGATGTTGTTGTTTCACCTTTCCAAAAATTACTTGATACTATTTTAGGTCAAACCGATTTTATTAAACTGCAAGCAGATATTGTACGTTTTGGCAATTCATTCACGAGAGAAGCTATAGAAGATTTTACAGGCGATAACAATGAAGATCCTCATTGGAGATATTGTGTTAAAACTGGTGTTGAATTACTCCCAACTTTTAGATTTACACTTGCTAATTCTTTTCAAATTGGGTATGAAGCGTATAAAAATAAATTAGAACAATTAAAGCAAAAAATTGGAAAACTTAGCGATGACGAATCTTCTTGGATTGATAAATATACTGGAAGAGAGATATGCAGACGCGATTTTGACGCCGAAGAAGGGTATGATAATGGTTTCAAAGTCAGCAGTAGAGCGCAAATGGAACAAGACTTGGGAGATGCTATTATTAGCGCTGAAAAAAAGGCACCAAAAGTTGAGACTCTTGAAGTAAAAATAATGAATAATATTATTTCTCACATGGCAAGTTCTATGGGAATTAATATTGAAGATCAGAGAGAATTTATTATTCAACACGTTAGCAATGCGTTACTAACAACTTTACCAACGGAGGCGCAACACAAATTGGAAATGCAAAAAATGGCAAAACAAGGAAAAACCCCGCCTAGCTATAAAGATATTTATAATTCGAGCATTTTGTATACTACATTAGGTATGTTTTTAATTGCTATTCAAGTTAGCATACCTTCTATGAAATCTAGAAAAACGTTTCCTGGGTGCGTTCGTTCATTTACAGGATTTCCTATTGAAGGAACAGGAGATGACTCTTCTCTCATGTATTTGGCATGCATTGCATACAAAGTAAGAAATGCAACAGATCCATGGAGTGTTTTAATGAAACGAAAAGAAACCTTTATTGCAGATAAAATCAAGGACGTAATTACAAAGGTTCTCTTAAATATGCCTGGTGTTATTAGAAAATTCGAGGAGAAAACAGAATACTTATTAAGTAATCCAATTGAAAATATACCAAAAGAACATGATATTTCTAATTGGTCTCAATTTTTGCCACCTCTCGTTCAATTTAAAATAAAAGGTTTAATGAATATTACACCCGAGTTTAAAAGCAAACTTCTTGGAGATTTAAAAATAGGGGCTTCAACTCAAAGAGAGAACCTTCTTATTGTTGAATCTAAAATTATTCAGTTCTCTCTAGCTATTCAAGAAAAAATACAAAATGTTATTGATAAAAAGAAATTACTTCTTACAAATGCAGCAAATGAGCCATTTGTTGAAAATTCTTGTTGTAATGAAAATTCGTCGATTAGTACAATTGATTATTTTATTAAAGAAGATGGCGATATAGCTAGTTATAATCAAATTGTAAAAGAGTTGGCAAATATTTTGAGTGATATAACATTTATTACAAAAGCACCTCTTTTCTTCAGCGAAGTAAACACAAAAAATATCTATCCTGTTCTCTCTAATCAAGAATTCAATGAAGACACTATTTACAGAGCTTTTATTATTTATTGTAAATTCACTTCTCTTATCCCACTTTCTGAAGATTTAATTGCACTTTGCACAAATAAACCCGAATATATTTCAATTAATGATTCTACTGCGGAGGTTATTGCAAAACTTAAACGCGATGGAAGAAACTACACTAATGATACATTTCTTAGATTATTGCAAATCATTAATCGTAAAAACATAGTTTCCATTGACATTGACCCACACATTACAACATCCGTTCAAAATATAACACAACTATTAGAAAGTTTTTCTGAACAGGACGAAGAGTTGGTCTATCCTTCATTGCGCAAACTTATTGATTCTACATTAGATACTTTTGACGTTTCTGTTACTACTGATACTGAGGACATGAGAGCATTAAAAAATCATCTTGCTAGAACAAATGAATCAATGAGAAGAGACATCACTGATTTTATTAAAAAAAATAATTCTTTAACTGGTAAAAGACAAAAATATATTGATACTCTTTTACAAGAAATATTTACTTGGAATGCAGTAGAAGAAAATACAAAAACAATTTCTGATAGCAAGTCATATAACTTTATTAATTTTATCAAGTCTTATATGCAGAATTTTTTTAAAACATTTCCTAATATTATTTTGAATAATGTTGATTACGACAAAGTGCAAATTCAAGATTACTGGGGATTGTCTAGAAACCATGTTAATGATATAAAAAAAATTATAAAAGAATATTATCAACGTTTGCGACCATTTTATAGTGAAAAAGTTATTACTAGCATTCTTAATACAATACAAATTAAAGCAAACAATTTACTTCTTCTTGCAGACGAAACACCATATTATAGCTCTATTAAATACAAGGAAAGAGAGAGTCATTCTATTTTTGATAAATCCACTAGCGCTTTAATATTTGAACAATATTTCCTTTTGCTTTTAACAGAATATATAAATTTAACTGATAATGAAAGCATGTTGTTTTATGAAGAAGAAGGTGAACAAGTTTCTAACGTTGAAGATATATTTACTGTAGAGGATCTTGAAGAGAGAGAACAGAGATTGGAAGTTGTCAATGTGCGTTTTGAAAACGAAATTACTCTGCAGGGAAATAAAAAAGAATTAAAAAATAAAGTTGCTAATCTATTACTTACTTATCTTAACATTATGAATGATCACAAAGATATTATAGATAGATCATACGCTGAAATCATGGATAAAGTTTTTAAAATATCTGAACGAGAGAAGGACACATTTACTGATCGATTAAAAGCTATGACTGATGAAGAAAGAGACGCAGATACAATATTAAAAATTAATAAACTTGGCGTGTGGAGTAAAGGATTGCAAAAAGGTCTTACGAGTTATACAAAAGAAACATATGATGATGAAAGAGAGTTAATGGATAAAATTACTGAAATTGAGAGAAATGTTAGAAAAAATAGAAATGTAACAGATGAAAATATTGATCAATACACAGAGGAGTATTTAGAACAAATGGATTCAGATGCCGCTCTAGAAAATGAAGCCTATGATATGTCAAGAATGACTGAAGATTATGATGATGGTAATTTTGAATCGGATGAAGTAGATGATTATGAAGATCACTACTAAAACCACTTTAGAAAAGATTTAACAAAGTAAAAGCGAATAAAAGAAAAAGTGGAGCAAAATCATGGGAATAAAATTTTGCAATACTTTTTTAAAAGTATTTTTTAAACGTATTATATATCAATGAACAAAACTTATATTCGTGAACATGCCACATTATTTTCTATAGTTTTATTTTTAATTATTTTTGGATTTATCCAAGCTATGAAACCTGCATTTTTATATAATGCCGATGGAAGTATCCGAGAGTTTGGTGTTGGATATAAAAATAAAACAATATTGCCCGTATGGCTTCTTTCTATCATTTTAGGAATACTTTGTTATGTTGCCGTTTTAGCATATGTTGCATACTATTAAATTTATCTAATACAACTTGTAAATTTTTGAAAATAATTTACAGGTTGTACATTTTTACCCCTCTTTATATCTTGCAAAGAATCTTCATCAATTGCATAAATTTTAAAAGTATCCATTCCAAATATTGCAATATTTTTAAAGCAATCTGGTTTTGTTTTCATAAAACTTGATATTGTAATAAATTTGTGAATAGGAATTGAAATTACTTCTTGTTTTTCATTTATAATTGATACGTGATAAAGATATGGAAAATTTTTAAAGGTGGTTTCAGAATTCGCAGGAGGTATTGCGTCGCATTTTTCTGTTGAAAACTCAGGATATACTGCATTATAAATTTTTATGTAAAGATCTTCAAGCGAGTCATCTTTACATATTACTATGCTTATGCGTCTTTTAAGAAGAATAATTCTAAAACGTACTTTATTTTCACTATTTTTTTTCAAGTTAGGTTTTGGATTGTTCATTGAAAAGTGCCTGGTTGTTTGTTTTTCATAAATAGAATAATCGCACATTCTGGAATAGATTGATAAGTGTGTATTTGATTTATTAAATTATTTAGGTTTCAATTTTAACAACAAATTATAATTTATGTTTGAACAACTTTTTTAAATTGTTGTAAAAGTAGATTAGTTCTTAATGGTGTAAACGCCTTGTCCGCGAGCCTTCTCTTTATTTGTTGCTTCTTGATCAGCCAAAAATTTTTGGTAATTAGCTTGCATTGCCGCAGGATCTTTAACACAAGGTCTAGATGCTATATTATACTGAATAATTGAAATTAGCAATATTGCAGTGTAAATATACCAGAAAGCTTCACCTATATTATCTCTCGTTACTACTACATCTAATAACTCTTGTTCTTTATTTTTTAATGAAACAGGATCAGAGTTATACTTGGGTTTCATTAATGGTTTTAGCATTTCCATGTATTGCAAAAAATTGCTAGGCACTATTTGATTTATTAATATTGACATATTACCGCACAATTTAATTATCGCATCCGCAGCATCTTGTAGAGCCTTTTGTTCAGGAGTTCCTCCTGCTTGTGGCGTTTGTTGAGATCCTTCTTGAGGTTCTTGGACCGGAGGAGCTTGATCTTCCACTTTATCTATTTTATTGTAAATGTTTGTATCCATTAAAAGATCTGTTAGTGCATCATTTGCCTTTTTTGATACATAAAAATAACCTATAACATCTGAAAATGCTCCTTTAAATCCAGGAAAAACAATTAATATTATTATCACTAATCCAAAAATTAATACCCATGGCAGAAATGTCATTATGCCAGCCAATCCTATATTTTGACTTACACTTCCGCCACATTTATTTATGACGGCTCCAGCATTTATACCAAATTGAACCAATAAAACTAATAAAAAGTATATACCTAAATTGAAATACAATGATTTATTATATTTTTGATAAGCATCTTTGTCTGTTAAAATATCTATTGTTAGTTTTGGTTTTAATGCAATATAATACAAAATTGTAATTAAAATAAAAGCTACTATATTCAAAAATGTGTTATCCATATAGATATTGTGTATAATTTATTTTGATATTATAAAAGTATTTAATAAGTTAGAAATATGAATTTCGACGATTTTTCTAAACCTGCACTTATTGAACCTGGAATTAAATATTTTCTTAATGAAACTCTCAAACAATGCAGAGAATTCAGAAATAATTACAATAATCTAATTTTCAATGTATCTTTATTTTTATCCTTTTTAGTTATTTTAGGAGCAATTTTACTTTATAAGTATAAAGGCAAACTAACACCAGTTGAAAAAGATATTAAAGATAGAACAAAACAACAATACATTCTGTCAAAAATTAAAAATTTCCAAGATGCTAAACGCTTAGCACATCAAGAACTTATTACTGGATTGCCGGGTTGGGATAATGAATACACAACATTTTATAAAGCATAAATTGATAAAATAATGAGTTAAAAGTTTTTTTATGTCTTGTATTATATAAATTATGGAAAAAGAAGAACAGAAAAAAAAATTTTTAGAAGGACTAAACACTTATTACAAAATGAAAAGTGAATATGAAGAAACTAATTTAAAAAATCGCAAAAAAATTCTAAAAAATCAGGATCTTAGTTTAAAAGAAAAAAGAGCTGAGTATAAAAAACTTAAACCTAAATGCATCAACTGCAAAAGACCAGTAGGAACAATTTTTTCTAATTCATACAATCCCGAAGAAAATGGAAGAAAATTAATGGCTGTTTGCGGAGATAGAACTGACCCATGTCCTCTTAATATTATTATTAATTTAGGTGAAACCACTACATATGTCAATGATAGTTATATTTTGGAAAATGAAATTATTCAACTTAAAAATAGAATTATCAAAGAAAAAAATGATCTTATTTTTGGTTATATTTCTTCGGCAGATGCTGTAAAAAGTTTTGATGCAGTTAAAGAAGATCTAAATTTAACTCTTAGCAACTACGAACTTATACTTGAAGAGTACATGTATGTTGTTGATAATAAAACAAAAAATGAAACACTAAAAAAAGAACAAATTGCTATATATGAAGAAATTCAAGCAATAAAAGAATTAGTTTCACAATATGAAAGAGATGAAAATGTTCAACTTGTCAGAGATGCTATTGACATCTATGTAAATCAGCTTACACCTAGAATTGATAAATTTAATAAATTAAAATATCCTTATAGAGTTGTTATTTATGATTCGGATGATGACACACATCACTTTATTCAAAAACAATATACTATTGACGAAATTGAAACAAATTATTCTAAACATGAAGTTGGTGTTGAAATTTTACAAACCGGTACAAAAGATACAAAAAAAACGCAAAAACCAAAACCTTTGAAAGTTACAAACGCGCCTCCTAAAGTGTCTATTAAGCCAACCCTTGTAATTGACTCAGATGAAGAAGAGGAAGATGAGGAAATTCCAGTTGCAGCTCCTAAAGAACTTGATGTTAAATTTGTAGATAGCAATGGAGAGACTTATCTTTTTAAAGCGGCACAATCTGGAGATATTGAAAAAGTTCGCGAACAAATTGAAAATGGATCAGATATTCATAAAAAAACTATTCGAGGCGAAACCATATTATATGGAGCCGTTAGCGGCGGAAATTTAGAGGTGGTTCAATATTTGTTAGATCATGGAGCGGAAAGTGATATAAATGTAACCGCTAACTGGGGTTTTACACCTTTAAAAGAAGCGACTAATAAGAATTATTTAGAAATTATAGAGCTTCTCAAAAATAAAGGAGGAAAATAAATTACTACCTTTAAAAAAGGTAGTGCCAAAAAAAATTACTACCTTTAAAAAAGGTAGTGCCAAAAAAAATTAAAAACTTGCTTGAAAAACATTGTGTATGTGATATATATAATGTTTTTTGATAAAATTTCCTTTAGTACTTTTTTAATAAGTCTAGCAGTTGGTCTATTTTTTGTTTATATTTACGGGAATGATATGAAAACTATATATGTGTATCCAAGTCCAGAAAATGTACATCAAATTTTATACAAAGATAAAGCCGAAAATTGCTTCTCTCTTGAAGCGGCCGAAGTTAAATGTCCAACCGACGCAACAAAAATAAAAGTTATACCAATGCAAGCCTAATTCATATATTTCAAAATACTTTTTTAACAACATATTATAAATGTATTTGGCTAAATTTTTTCATTCAGAAACTGGGAAACATATGTTATCTATTATTTTAGGACTTGGAATAGCTTCTCTCTTTAGAACAGTTTGCAAAGATAAAAATTGTATTATTTTTAAAGCTCCTCCGTTGGATGATATTAAAGATAAAGTCTATAAGTACAATGACAAATGTTACAAATATAATCCTGTTTCAGTGAAATGCGATGCATCTAAAAAAATTGTCGAATTTGCGTAAATATTATAATCAATCATTCTTTATAATATTTATATGTCTGACTCAACTAGTATTCATGATTTACCAACAGATCCAACTGGTGGAGGAAATATATCAAATAACATTTCTTTAAGTGCAACAGAAATGCCAAATACTTCTAATCCAGCGCCAACAGCTTCTTTAACTTTAGATCAAAGTACAATTAGTCAAATTGTTAGTGGAATTCAACAAGCAAGTTCTACCGGAGCTACCCTTTTACCATCTCGAGACATACCTAGAACCACTGAAACTATGATGCAAGATCCTCAAATTCAAGCTAACTATATACCACAAGTTCAACAAAAGGATTATATTCGAGATTATGAAACACCCCAAGAAATTTTGAATAATTACAATAGAAATGTTAAGCAAACAGATACATTAGATGATATGTATGAAGAATTCCAAATTCCACTACTATTGGCAATCCTTTTTTTCTTTTTTCAATTACCAATCTTCAAAAAAAAAATGTTTACTTTTCTTCCATTTTTATTTTTTAAAGATGGAAATTATAACATTCAAGGTTATATTTTTATGAGTGTGCTTTTTGGTCTCTTTTATTATTTGCTTAGTAAAATTATGGGGCAATTTAATAAATTTTAATTTAAATCTTCATAGTTTCTCCACGTGACAACTTTATTTACAATTTTTTGTCTATCTACAGTTTCATCACTATTTATATTTTCTTCCCTATTTTCTATTTCGCTTTGACTTTCCACGTCAAGTAAGGGTTCATCTTTTTTACATGCGCAACAATACCTTCTAATTGCACATCCAAAGAATGCAATTATTAGAAAACCAATAACCAATATCATCATAGCAAGACATACTGCCAATGTTAACATTACATCATCACGTGGTATAACATAAATACATAAACATATAAGTCCAGCGCATAGAATTAATGCTGCTATAAATGCACATGGATTGAATTCGGACATAGTAATAGATTTATTTTAAATTTAATATACATCTATTACTTCAATTTTATTATTAAATTTAAATGATATAAAAATGTTTTGAAATGTTTATACAAGACCCTCATGATGAATTTTCCATATTTTTTGGCAACTTTTCAAAATAGTATTCATATGTCGTTGTTCAATTATTTTAAAACGTCAAATCCAATATTAAATGCTATAATTACCACCTTTGGGCTTGCAATAATGAGTTATGTTGTTAGACAAATGCAAGATTATGATGTTTTAAACATTAGCTGGAACTCTTTAAATTTTAAATATTGGTTTTTTAAAAAAAATATGGTTATTCTTGAAGGAAAAAAAAGTACATATTCATCTGGTTATGATAAACACATATTTTCGTCTTCTTTGTTTACCGATCGATTCAATGCTACTTGGAATTATATTATTAAAAACATTGAAAGTAATAAATCTATTTATGAAATTAAAGAAATGGCCAACCCAACTACAGGCCCATATGAAAACCCAAGTAAAGATATAAAAGATTTTCAAAAAGAATTGTTTATTGTTACTCAAGAAAAGGAATTTTTGATTGATGAAAAACTCAAAATATATGCTGTTACTAGGGTTTTTGTAGAAGATCAAGAGAACAAAGAAGAAACAAAAACAAAAACAGCAACAAAAATTGATAAAATTGTAATAAATTTATTTTCTTACGAAACAGATCTGGATACTATTAAAAAATTTATTGATACTATTACTGAAAATTATTTGAAAAGTATAGAAAATGAAAGATACAATAAAAAATTTATTTATACATTGTCTAAAACCAAATATGAAGATGCAAAATGGGAATGTTGGTCTGAATGTATATTTGAAAGTAGTAAAACTTTTAATAATTTATTTTTTAAAGGTAAAAGTGATATTATTTATAAGTTGGATTTTTTTATTAATAACAAACAATGGTATTATGACATGGGAATACCCTATACTATAGGAATTGGTTTGCATGGCCCTCCTGGTACTGGCAAAACATCCCTCATTAAATGCATAGCAAATAAGTTAAATCGTCATGTTATTAATTTATCATTAAAAATAATTAAAACTAAAAGACAACTAGATGATTTCTTTTTTGAAGATAGATACAATAGTTGTAATAAAAAAGGAAGCATATCTTTTAATGAAAAAATAATTGTTATTGAAGACATTGACTGCATTGGAGATATTGTATTAAATAGAAACAAAAAAAATAAGAAAACTTCTAAAAGTAAGGAAGATTTAAGTAAACTTACAACAAAGTCTAATGTAAATGTGGGTGAAGTTCTTAAAACTCTTGTTGAACAAAATAATGAAAATGAATTTAAAACTTGTAAACTCCAGATGGAGGAGGAACTCATTACTTTGGACGATATTTTGAATCTTTGGGATGGATTAAGAGAAACACCTGGGCGTGTATTAATTATTAGTAGCAATTGTTACGGAGATTTAGATCCAGCTCTTATTCGACCAGGAAGAATTGATGTTACATTAGAATTGGGTAATCCTGATCATGAAATAATTGCCCAGCTTTATAAACATCTTACTGGTAAGACTATTCCTGAAAAACAATTGAAAAAAATTAAACCAAATTATTATTCGCAAGCAGAAATTATCAATATGTACCTTAGTTCCAATAAAAATTCGGATCTATTCATTGAACGCATGTTATTAAATAAAAAATAAATTCGTTACTTTGACTTAATGCTAATATTGTAATATTTATAATATTAACAAATGATTCAAAAATATGTTGATAAATTAATTAAAAATTTACCAAAACAATCAAAAACTTCTCAAAAACTTGATATTGTATTTGATGGTGGAGCATTCAATGGAAGTTATTTAGTTGGCGCAGCCTATTTTTTAAAAAGTATGGAATCCAAGTCTTATATAAAAATTGAACGCATATCTGCATGTAGCGTGGGGTCCTTGGTTTCTCTCTTATATGTTGCAGATAGATTGGAAATATTTACAGATTTATATCAAATGTTAATGAATCATTTTAAAAGTAATCATCAACTTAACAACTTTGACGCTATTTGCAAAAAAATAGAACCAAAATTACCCAAAAATATTTGCAAGTTAATGACAAATAAAGTATATATTACTTTTTATGACTTAAAGAAAAATAAGAAAATTGTAAAGCATAAATATAAATCATTGTATGATATATTTGACACTATATACAAGTCATCATTTGTTCCATTTTTAATGGATGGAAATATTTTACACAAAGGTAGATATTTCGATGGAGTTAGTCCTTTTATTTTCAAAAAAGAGCCCGATAAAAAGATTTTATTTCTTGATCTATTTGGTTACGATAAAATTGGTAACTTACTAAACATTAAAAATGAAAAAACAAATTATCATAGAATTTTATCGGGACTATTAGATATTCACGATTTTTATATTAAACAATCAAATACTCATATGTGCAGTTACGTAAATGATTGGGGCATTTCAAATCAAACGCATTTTATCATTAAAAAACTTGTTGAATATTTTGTATTGTATTTTATTCACGCATATATTTATTTAAAAAATAATACACCTGATTTTTTACATGATAATATTATTAGTAAAATAATAGCCAAGATAATGAAAGATATTTACATTATTTTGATTGAAAATTATTGTTTCTAATACCACTTTTATGAAGTCTTTTTATTTATTTTTTCTTAACGTGCGATTTTTCTTTGTTTTTTTTGATTTTTTCATTCTTCTCATTTTCTTTGTTTTTTTCTTCCTTTTTCCACCTTGCGCGGTAAGAATAGTCATTCCTATATTTCCAGCTACATTTCCCAAAAAATAAAGTATATGTCCTAACCCTTTTATTACATCAACTATATCTATATTTTGCATTACTAACCAAAAATTTACATCATCAAGCGTAGACGATGTCATACCTGGTCTGTAACTTGTTTTTGCACTACTCACAAGATCCTCACGCAAAGAACCTGTTGGATCTAATTGTTGGAGTTTACCATTAATAATTGTCAAAACGCCATTTAAATTAGATATATTTTGATTTATTATATCTTTCTTCATTGAAGCAGAACTATTTGGATCACTCAAAGATTTTTCATCTAAATATTGCAACCTGCTAAGATAAACATTATTCAAAACATATGTAATGATGTTTTTTTCTATTAATAATTCCCTTACGAATCCTATTCTATCATCTGGAAACTTTTCTTCAATTTTGTTTATATCGTATGATTGTGATATTTTATTTGTCAAAGTTGTCAATTGGTCATATTGTTTTTCTGTATAATAAAACCCTAATCTTTTTCCAACAAAACGTTGTGTACTTCCTACTGGGTCTCTCAATACACCTTTTGCTTTATTTGCTAAACTTGAAAACATATATAATAAAATAATATTAAATTTTATTATATTTTATTATATTTTATATTTAACGCAAGAAACTATCTAGTATTTATTTTATTTGTTTTTCTTTGTTTTTGATTTTGAATTATACGGATCAAAAAACTTTTCTTTTGTTGTACGTTTTGTTTTTCTTTTTCTCAGTTTTCTCTCTTTTTTTTCTTTTTTGTGGTTATTATTTGAAATTCCTCCCGGTTTATAAGAGAGAAAATATTCCTCATATGCTCTTGTGCCTCTTTTATCTTTTAATTCTTTAAATTTTTGAGCTTTTTCTGCCTTTATTTCTTCAACACTTTTTTGATGGCCATAACAAGTTATTGAAAATCGGCGAAGGACTCCTTTTTGCTCTAATCTATTTTTTTGTTCAACGTCAAATAAAAATTGTGACATACATAAAATGCGATCTGGATCAAAATAACCTCTATCCGCATACAAAAAAGCCAAATAAAAACTTAACATTGTGTCTATTGTTGCAATTTTTACTACTTTACCATCAATATGAATATTATTGTAACTATGACACCCCGCAGGTTTAAAAATAAACGCAATCGTATCTTTTCCAACGAGTATTTCATAGTGAACCGGAATTACATCGCCGATTTCATCATGTTTTACAATTTTAACATTTGTAACATTAATATCTTTTAATCTCTCTTTTACAATTTCAGCCGTTGTTTCTGGATCATTTGAGAGAACATCAAAATCAGGAATTTTTTCAAATTTTTTTTGCAAGTTTCTTGGCATGTATTTGGAATAAATAGATAATGCATATCCTCCAAAAAATACTGCACCTTGATTTATAAATGTATCTTTTACATTCTCATAAATATTATTTTGATAATCTTCCCCATTTATTTTAGTTGCAAATTCTCTCTGAAAGTTGATTGTCGCACATTGCTTTCCTACCAAAGGATAATGTTTATTCAATAATGTCAAACGTTTTAATATTTTTTCCCAACGATCTGTATCTCCAGCTGGTCTAGATAATTCTAAAAACATTGACATTCGCAAATAATTTGGCGGTGTATACAATATACCAGCCACTCGAATAGATTCTTTTTTAATAGATTCAAATAATTCTTTTGGTAAATATGTTATGTCTGCAATTGCAATAAAATTTACAAATACTTTAAATGTTCCTGCATGTTGACCACTTTTTGCTTCAACTTCTGTGTACCCCCTTTCATAAAATACATCTGCTAATTCTTTTGCATCTTCTAAAGAATTGGGGCTAAAAAAATCATAATCAGGAATTTCAACATCTCTATCATAAAATTGGTCCTCTTTCGGCAAAATATTATTTATTGCCGTACCACCATAACAAATTAAATTTTTTCTTCTTATAAAGTTTTCTACAATCGTTATCATTTCTTGAATTTCTGGAGTGTTGACGTTTCTTTTTCCTATTTTTTCTTGTGCTAAATCAACAGCGCTTCGTAAAACCGCTAATTCACATTCATTAAAATTCATAGATTTATCGCATTGTTTTGGGACTTTCATTCGTATAGTTATATTATACGAATAAAAATATCTTTTTCAAAGTAATTTAAACATTGAAGCTATAATAATCCTTGCTAATTGTTCTTGTAGCATAGCTTAATTCTGGTTTTTGAGGTGTAGGAGCAGGTACTGTAACCGGCACGTAACGCAATCTTTCTGGTTTCAGTACATAAGCATACCCGGCTCTATCAAAAAATGCCGCATTTTCTTCCAAAAACACATCTACTTGTTGATAACGCATAGCCAACATTTGTGTTCCGGTTTCTCTTACCAAAATTGTACTCATGTTTGGAGGATTAATACCAACGTCAGGCATGCCTATTGTCATATTTCTTTTATTATATTCAATCAACTCATTTACATCAGGGGCTTGTTTAATATCTGTATAGTGTAATGCGCGCATAAACATTGAGTTGCTGGTCATATTAACATATTCTTGGAAATGTTCACTCTCCATAAAAGAAGTATTTGATCTGTCTACAATAATAATTACTTTACCGGCTAATGTTAATAAAGGCACATCTCCTAAATTAGTTTTGTGGTTTTCAAAACTATAATCTTTTCCTAATAGGATTGAATTGTAAGATTTAAAAATATTTGCAAAGTTTTCGTACATCTTTGTGTTTGAACTTTTGATTCTTAAATGTATAACAACCGGATCTCGAGGATTAGGACAAGTGCTATTTGAAAAAGCATAATTTTGAATAGTGTACATTACGTCTGAAAACTTTACAGAGTTATATGTTTCCTTAATGAAATAACTATCTTCTGTTGATGTTGCCACAACTGGTTCATTATCGAGGGAATAAACTTCAAAATCTAAACCTCTTACTCCTTGTTTAATCACATTTTTCAAATTACAAATGTCGACAAAGTCATTTTTATACGATCCTCCACTGCACGAATTATAAGCCGATTTAATATAATAATCTTTAAATGTATAACCACATTGAGGATCACTTGAATTTATTGAACGCAAGTTTCCATCAACTTTGCTATAGAGAGAATCCATAAACGAACATTCTCTCGCTTCCAATCTTCTCATGTAAAAAAAATAACATAACATCAAAATGATTATTAAAAGAATCATAAAAAATATCATTTTTGACACAAAATCTTCTTTTAAAGATGTTAAATATTTCATGGTATTATCGATTGTTGAAGGCATAATATATTCTTAATATATACTTTTATAAAAATATACTTTTGCAACTTTAAAAAGTTGTGCAAATTAAAAAACTATAACAAAATATACATTTAAAAATATTATCATATTATAGATAAATGGCAGGAGGACTTTTAAATTTAGTATCACAAGGACAACAAAATATAATATTAAATGGGAATCCCTCGAAAACTTTTTTCAAGGCTAAATATGCAAAATATACAAATTTTGGATTACAAAAATTTCGCGTTGATTTTGAAGGCGCAAAAACATTACGTTTAACAGAGGAATCTACTTTTACATTTAAAATACCTCGTTA
>Ga0214921_10002925_pt1 | contig 26970 bp, 21 predicted proteins | sample LL1505_MetaG_FD_177992 | JGI IMG/M metagenome (GOLD analysis project Ga0214921, IMG submission 177992) | Freshwater microbial communities from Lake Lanier, Atlanta, Georgia, United States - LL-1505 | ecosystem: Environmental > Aquatic > Freshwater > Lake | place: USA: Georgia | collected... | reverse complement strand
TCCTGCGTCCTGGGACCCTCGGATCTTCGCCTAAAAGCTCGTCCGAGGGAAACAAAATATGAACTATAAATCTGCAGTTATAAGCATTATAGGCAAGCCCAATGCTGGTAAGTCTACCTTGCTCAATCGCCTGATTGGACATAAAATCTCCATAGTCACGCCAAAAGTGCAAACCACGCGCAATATGATTCAGGGCATCGTCACCAAAGACGATACGCAGCTTATTTTCATTGATACCCCTGGCATTTTTGAGCCCAAGAAGAGTCTTGAAAAGGCTATGGTGCGCGCTGCCTGGTCGAGCATTGTCGGGGCGGACATGGTTATGCTTCTTCTTGATTGCAATGAGAAGCTAGACGAGATGCAGCGCAAGATCTTAGAGCGTTTGCGCCAGAATCGCGTGAGGTTTATTGTGCTTGTGAATAAGGTGGATCTTATGAAGCCGGGTGCTTTTGTTTCTCTCGGACGAAGCGGAGCGGAGGTCCGAGGGCCTCATGAAACGCTGGAATCGTGGGATCCTCGCGTCAAGCTCGAGGAAAGCACGCCTGAGAAAAACACCTTCTACATCTCCGCTAAAACAGGGCAAGGCATCGAAGATCTGGAAAAATACCTGACGCAGCAAGCGCCTGAGCGCGAGTGGCTATATGATGAAGATGACATAACAAACCTGCCTATGCGCTTTTTGGCGGCGGAAATCACGCGTGAGCAGCTTTTCTTGAGCTTGCAGCAGGAGTTGCCATATAATCTGACGGTGGAGACCGAGAAGTGGGAAGAATTCCGCAATGGCTCGGTCAAGATCAATCAGGTGATTATAGTCGCGCGCGAGAGCCAGAAGGGGATTTTGCTTGGGAAGATCAAGGCGATAGGCGAGAAGTCCCGCGCCCAGATCAAGGAGCTACTCGGCTTTGATGTGCATTTATTCTTATTCGTGAAGGTGCGCGAGAATTGGGATAGCAGTCTGGTGAGGGATATTTCTAGCGGTCGATGAATTCACCTCTATTACGCATCAGACAAATTAAGAACTTCCTGGATTAAAGCTTTAACCTCCGTAGCGGCCTGAGAATGAGGGTCGGTTTCAGTGACGCAAGAACCCAAGCTGAAGCATGAAGAAAAAAGCACTCTGCTTCCAAGGGTTGCGGCCATAGAGCAATCGACTTTGCCTGCTATATCGCGCGCGACCTTCGAGGTGCTATGCCTGTTTAGCAAAACTCTGGCCAATTTTTTCTCCGATTTAGCAAAGTCCAATGTAGCCTGAGTCGCCCATAAATCAGCGGGGCTTGGCTGCATGGGGATTATGACTAAGTCAGCCGCCCTAATCGCTGATTTGGCTTCTGTTTCGGTATGAGGCGGGGAATCGATGACCACGAAGTCTGAGTTGGTTTTGGCCGTTGATAGCGCAGCTCCAAGGCGCCAACCGCTGCTGCTGACAAAATTCATGCCGGTATAGCCCTTGCCAAATTTCTCCTCGCGAAGATTATGCCACATGGTAAGACTACCTTGTGGGTCTATATCAATAAGGGTTACGCGCTTGCCTTGCTGAAAAAGCGCAACTGCTATATGAGCTGCAACGGTGCTCTTCCCAGCCCCGCCTTTTTGCTGTGCTATTGTGATGATTTTGGCCATAGTTTTTCTATTTAAAATTGACAGAAGAAGACTAGCTGAAACGAGTTTATTTGTCTATGGCAAACATAGAAGTTAAATTGACATTTAATGTGCATTATGTCAAAATAACTCTTATAACTACCGTAACACACTACATGATATGAAAAACTAATTACAGACTAGATACTTACGGGCAAGAGATAGAAGATGGGTTTGATGAAACAAAACTCGTGCGCGATCCAAAAGCTATAAAAATGTTTCAAGCGGCCGCAAAAAGCCACACTCAAAAAAAACCGTCATTGCGAGGAGGGCTCGAAGCGAAGGCGTAGAGACCGACGCGGCAACCCAGTTAAAATATTTCATCCGTAGGATGTCTAAATAATACAATAAGTAAGCCACCTTCGGTGGTAATCACTCCACTGGGTTGCTTCGTCGATTGCTCCGCCTTCGCTTCGAGCCCTCCTCGCAATGACGCTTAACTTTGTTACATAGATCTATCCATGCCAGTAAACCCATGCCTACTTACGATAGACCTTCAAGCGATTAGGGCTAATTACAACTACCTTAAATCCTTAAGCTCCGCTGATGTTGGAGCGGCTGTGAAGGCTAATGCTTATGGCCTTGGATCTCGAGAAGTCGTTGGAACGCTATATGCAGAAGGTTGCTCGGAGTTCTTCGTTGCGCATTTGGAAGAAGCAATTGAACTAAGAAGCTCCTTTGCTGAGCCTAATATATATGTCCTGGGAGGTTTATTTGAAGGAGAAGAGCGGGAGTTTCTTCATTACAATATCATTCCAGTCTTAAGCACTGGACACCAAGCCGAGCTATGGCAAAAATATGCGCAAAAACTCAATAAAAAACTTCCATGCATAGTCCATGCAGATAGCGGCATGCATCGCTTTGGTATGACCGAGGCAGAGCTGCAAATGACATCCACTTGCGCTGAGCTAGATGTTTTGTACCTAATGAGCCACCTAGCTTGTGCTGATCAGGCGGATCATGAACATAATCAATACCAACTTGCTAAATTCAAATCTCATCATCATATCTTTCCAAAAGCAAAATATAGCTTCGCCAATTCCAGCGGCATCTTTTTGGGCAGCGAGTTTCATTTTGACCTACTGCGTCCTGGTATGGCTCTTTACGGCCTTAATCCGACTCCTGGTAAGCCAAATCCCATGAAAAATCCTGTTACATTAACTAGTCAGATAATGCAGATTCGCCAGATGGCTGATGATGGCTTTGTTGGTTATGGAGCGGCTCATAAGGCTCATAGGAACTCAAAAATAGCAACTATTCCAATTGGCTACGCAGATGGGTTTTTGAGAAATCTAAGTCATCATGGCTTTGTTTATATAGAAGGCAAAAGGGTGCCGATTATTGGCAGGGTTTCTATGGATTTGGTGACATTAGACGTCAGCGACTTAGACTGCAAAATCGGTGATAGGGTTGAGATAATAGGCGCAAATTCACATCCTGATGACATAGCCAAGCGGGCTGGAACGATCGGTCATGAAATTTTGACCTCTCTTGGCAGTAGATATGCAAGGATATATCTTGACGATAAGGAGAAGTGAAGCTAGAGTTTAGCAGTAATTCACTCGTCATTGCGAGGAGCTCTTGCGACGTGGCAATCCATGGTAGCCTGGAGTGCTTATTATTAAAGGAGGCTTTCGATACTCTGACGGATGGTTTTTGGCCTATCGTCAGAGTTTTGGCTTTATGCTTTCATATTCAGCTTCTTGGGCTACCATGGATCACCACGGCTCATGCTAGCATGAGCCTCGTGATGACGATGGAGGGCGGCGCTAGCAATGACGACAAAGCAAGGTAACAGAATATGCCCATGAAGCTCATCCAAGAAATTGGCCGAAAAACTATAAAACTAGCCCAAAAAACTGGCGACTTCGCCATATTTCTATTCCGTGCCCTCATGGGGATCTTCACCTTCTCCTTTGATTTTAAAATCTTCTGCAACCAGCTCCTGAACATAGGCTTCTACTCCCTGCCCGTAGTCGGTATGACCGCAATATTCTCTGGCATGGTGCTTGCTCTGCAAACATATACTGGCTTCTCGAGATTCTCTGCCGAGGGCTCGATCGCTACAGTAGTTGTAGTCTCAATCACGAGGGAATTAGGCCCTGTTCTTGCTGGTCTTATGGTTGCTGGTAGAGTTGGCGCAAGCATTGCAGCCGAACTTGGCACAATGAAGGTTACAGAGCAAATAGACGCACTATATACCTTATCTACCGATCCCATAAAATACCTAGTCTCTCCACGCATTCTTGCCGCGACATTGACCTTGCCATGCCTTGTTCTAGTTGGAGATATAATTGGAGTGATGGGCGGCTATCTTGTGAGCACTAATAAACTTGGGTTCAACGAGGCTAATTACATAGTCAGTACATTTAATAATCTAGAATCTATTGATGTGATATCAGGTCTCGTCAAGGCTGCGGTCTTTGGCTTTATTATATCGGCCGTAAGCTGTTATAGTGGATATAATTCAGGCAAAGGAGCTAGAGGCGTAGGTCTTGCCACAACTGCTGCTGTTGTTGGCTCTTCAATATTGATTCTGCTGAGCAATTATATGATAACTGAACTATTTTTTAGTAAGTGATATGATGACTATCCAGTACATTTCGTCATCCCAGGCCGCTGAGCTTGCGAAGCAAGAACTGGGATCCAGCGCAATAATTGTCCGTAAGGACACGTTATTTAATTAATGACGCCTAAAGGCGAAATGTCATCTGGATTCTGGATCTCATCTCGCGGGCTCGATGATCCAGAATGACGGACAAGAGGTAAGTAGTATGAATATAAAAATCAAAGATTTACACAAGAGTTTTGGTAGTCATAAAGTGCTGCAAGGTATCGATCTTGAGATCAAGAGCGGTAGCTCCATGGTTATCTTGGGGGGCTCTGGTTCTGGAAAATCCGTGCTCATTAAAAATATAATAGGCCTCATGCAACCAGAAAAAGGCGAGATATGGCTCGATGAGATAGAAACTACACATATTAGCAATAAAAAACGCTTCGAAATAATGGCGAAATGCGGCTTCCTATTCCAAGCTGGCGCATTATTTGACTCTCTGACTGTTCTTGATAACGTCACATTTTTTGCTGAAAAATTAAAAAAATTCACGCGCTCTGAAAAACGTGATTTAGCAGCAAAAAAACTTCATGACGTCGGCATGCCCCCTAGGATACTAGATCTTTATCCATCAGAGCTATCAGGGGGTATGCAAAAACGTGTTGCTTTAGCCAGAACAATATGTACAGATCCTGAGGTCATATTCTTTGATGAGCCTACCACTGGCCTTGATCCTATTATGGCCAATGTTATAAATGAGCTTATAATAAAGATAAGCCAGGAGCTAGGCGCTACTACAGTTACGATCACTCATGACATGATCTCTGCTCGTCAGATTGCCAATGATGTGAGTTTGATCTATGAAGGCAAGATTGTTTGGCGCGGTAAGAAAGATGATCTTGACGCTAGTAAAGATCAGTATTTGCGACAATTCGTAGATGGCTCTACCAAGGGACCTATTGCGGTGGATCTGTAGCCTCGCTCTTGCTCCTCTCATACTTAGCTTTAGCTAAGTATGAGAGTCTTGCAAGTCATGACTCGGGTCGAGTCCTGGGGAAGTAGTGATCTCTACCCAATAATGACATCCTGTATAACGATCTGCACATTCTCGCGATCTTGCCACTCGTTGATTTGTGCATAGCCTATTACTGAGATTTTTTCTGGGATGCTAGACATCAAAATACGTCCCAAAGGATTTTCGAGGCAGTTAAAGGCGATGGCTCTAATAGCCGATCCTCCGTATGAAGTTTTGGTTGGAGCAAGAAGGCAGCTCACATGCTTCTGGCCTAAGGCCTTGGCCTGCAAGACAAAAAGTTCATCAATGCGTATCATTGGCTCGTAGTTACCCGCGCCGAATGGGGCGAGCTTATGCATCTCGCGCACCATATCCAGAGTCAAGCCTGATGTTGTTATTTCTGCTTCATATTCCGATGAGTAGTTCTCGGTAAATATTTGATATTCTTTTGCCATAGACTCGTTTAAAAAACTTCGCAACTCATCGATTTTATCTTCAAGAACAGTAAAGCCTGCGGCCATAGCATGTCCGCCGCCAGCCTCTAGAAGTCCTTGCAGTTTTGCTTCTACAATTTTGCCACCAAAATCCACTCCCCTGACTGACCTACAGGACGCTTTACCTAGGCCATCATTAAGAGCGATTACTGCCACTGGTTTTTGATAACGCTCCTTAAGCCTTGAGGCTACGATGCCTATTACGCCCGGGTGCCAACCTTGACCTGCTACGAAGATGAGATTTTCCTCCGGGCTTGACTCTGGGTTCTCAGTACCCCGACCAGACTCCGGGGTCAAGCCTGCGGGAAATAACGACCTCTCCACCATAATGATGGCCTCTTCAAGCACACTTGCTTCAATATCACGACGCTCCGCATTAAGCCTCTCTAGTTCAAGCGATATATTGCCAGCTTCCTCTTCTGAATTGCTCGATAATAACCTTGATCCCAAATCCGCACGACCCACCCTACCTCCAGCATTTATCCTTGGTCCTATGACAAAACCAAGATGATAGCAACTAGGTCTTGTGCTAATCCGAGCTGTATCGGATAATGTGCGTAGGCCAGTGTTGTTGCGCTTCGCCATAACCTTAAGTCCTTGTGATACAAATGCGCGGTTAAGACCAACCAGCGGCATAACGTCGCATACCGTGCCAAGAGCTACTAGGTCGAGGTATTGTAGTAAATTGACTTTGCTTCCCTCGGACTTGATCCGAGGGTCTCGTGAATCTGTTGAGACCCTCGGATCAAGTCCGAGGGAAACCCCAACAATAAACAAAAACGACACGCCAACAGCTGCCAGATACCTATACTCCGTTGTCTCATCGAGGCGATTGGGATTCACCACAGCAACCGCCTCAGGCAAAGACTCCCCGCCCATGTGATGATCTAGCACAATCACATCTAGCCCTACTTCTTTAGCAGCTGCCAAAGCCTCAAAGGCCATAGCGCCACAGTCTACGGTAATAACCAAACTCGCGCCAGATGCTTTGATCTTATGCATAGCTTCAACCGAAGGGCCGTAGCCTTCTATGATGCGATCGGGAATATATATCTGCACATCGACTCCAATGTCAGCGAAGAATCTTTTGAGTAGCGCAGAAGATGTCGCGCCATCAACGTCATAATCTCCAAATATGCAGATTTTTTGACCTGATGATATTGCTTCGATAGTGCGCTTGACTGCTTTATCCATGTCTTTCAGATGGAATGGGTCTGGAAGAAAGTCGCGGATTTTTGGATTTAAGAAATTTTGTGCCGCCTCTACCGAAACGCCACGCAAGACAAGTAGCCGCGAGAGCAATTCGCTCACAGGGTGCTGTTGCAGCATATGCTGAATTTGGCTCTCATTAACGCTTTTAAGCGACCAGTTTTTACCTAGAAGGGATTTTGTCATTTTTTTCTCACAACCAGAGTAATGAGCACTCCTCCAGCCATCATGGCGCAGGCGATCCAGAGCAAACCGATGAAGGGGCGAGAGTATATCTTCGCATGAACAACATCATCGTCAATCTTGCTAAGCACGGCGTAAACATCAGTCCAAAGAGAACTATAGATATCACTCTCAGCAGTAATAGCCTGCTCCACCTTATATAGCCTATTTTCAGGACGCAGGATGAGCGTGTGACCATCAGGATCTTCTATCCAGAACTCTGCTATTTGCCTATAGTAATTTGGACCTTGGCCATAGAGGATATTTTGTAAGGTGATTTTTCCTTCATGCTTGACGCGAAGGTCTCCCAAGACTCTTGGATCTTGGTTTGCGCTACGTAGGGAAAGAACATCACCCCTCTTGCCGATAAAATCTACCTCACTTTGCCATGCGCTATTGAGGCTAATGCTAAGTACCATAAGACCGTAACCAAAATGACTAAGTAGCATTGCGGCCATCTTTGATGATAGATTCTTACGAAAATAGTCTGTTTTTTCTAGGAATTTGAAGATAGTGCTCAGCATCAAAAAAAATCCACTAAATATCGCTATGGTTATTATTACTGTTTTCCTCAGATTTGATCCTAAGGTCTCAGATGGGGAGGATAAAACCCCCAAGAGCCTTGGATCAAGCCCGAAGAAAACAATGTATGTAAGCAATAAAGCAAGTCCTGCGCTGATGTAGTAATCCCTCATTAAAGTTCCGCTGGCCTTGAAGTAAGCGAATGTTCCGGCAAGTAGCGCTATGGGCATCATTACTGGAATGAAAGTTTCTAAAAAGAATTCGGGGCTGACGCTTATGTCATAGCCAAATTTTGCTAAAATTAATGGGTATATAAGAGAAAAAAGAATTATGACTAAGCCCCCAAGCCATATTATGTTGCCAAATAATACTCCTGTCATTTTAGGGGTTTTACTGAATTGCTTCGCTTCGCTCGCAATGACAGAGTTGATAAACAATCCATAGGCAAAAACCGCGGCAATCCCAAAAATCATAGCCAAATAAATACCCCTACCCGAATCATCAGCAAATGTATGAACCGAGGTCAAAAGCCCAGACCTCACCAAAAATGTCCCAAGCAGAGTTAGCAAGAATATGCTCAGGCCAAAGAATATCGTCCACCTGATCAACTGGCCATTATGCACCGTAAAAATAAGGGAATGGTGGAATGCGGTTGCTGCAATGAGCGGCATCAATGATATGTTCTCCACGGGATCAAAAAACCAAAAACCACCCCAACCAAGTTCGCGATAAGCCCACCAGCTACCCAGACTCACGCCAGTTAGCAACATCATCCAGCCAAATTTAGAGTAGGTCACGCACTTTTTCATATATTCAAGCTCTCTGGCTGGATTCATCAAAGCCATGCAGGAATATAGAAATGGGGCTAGATACGTGACATATCCCATATAGAGAATTGGAGGATGAATTGCCAGGCCAAGGTCTTGTAATATTGGATTGAGTCCCATGCCTTGATGTGGCTTTATTGCAATAGCAGTAAATGGGTTTGAGGTAAAATATATAAATACACTAAAAGCGCAGAGAATTGAGCCTAGGATTATATAAGGGCTCATTGTATCCCTCGGACTTGATCCGAGGGTCTCAGGAATCTCACAAGACCCTCGGATCTCGCTTATGCTCGCCCTAGGGAAACAAGTGTAACTTACGACACTGAGCATAGCAAACCAAAGCAACATCGAACCTTCATGACTCGCCCATGCGGCAGAGATTTTGAATAAGAGAGGGGTGATGTTGCTTGAGTGAAGAAATACGTTTTGGATTGAAAAATCTGATAAATAAAAACCAGTTACTAGAACCCCAAATGCTGAGATTGCGCTGAAAGCTTGGATATTTAGGAGATATTTTGCGCAAAGACCCTTATTAAAAGAAGCAAAGACAATGGCAAGTCCTGAGCTTATTAGGCTGCATAATAGCAGCGTCTGTCCGACTATGGAAATCAAGGCCTTGCTCGAAATAAATTGATTGCGAAATGCATCGCCATTTAACCAAAAAATCACAAAATAGGCAAGTGATATATAGTTGAATTAGAGTAATTCTCTTATTAAAAAGTATTGACATTAAATAATGGATTTGTATGTTGTATCGATATTTAATAAACTTACTTTATTAAATATCTATAAAAATTTTAAAAAAGGATTATGCCAAAAAGAAACAGAGAGATGACTGAAAAAGGTAAAGAGTTCCAAGAAGAGCGTAAGCAAAAGAATTTAAAGCTCGAAGCTCAGAAGGAAAATAAAGCGCCCATTAAAGTTGCTAAACCAGCTCCGATGGATAAAGCTCCTAGCCATGAGAATGCAATCCCAGAAGCAACGTCACTAGAGAGAGAAGATGCAGCAATTTTGAACCATGAGGCCGTAGTTAAAGATCTTGATCCAATGTTGATACATCTATTTAGCCCATTTAAACTCGTGCGCCTAGATGCTCGATCTGAGGAGAAGGGTGTAGATGAAGTGGCTTTGCCTACCGCAACTTTGTCTCTAGCTAGCCTCTTTGATGAGGAATTTAAGGCGAGTACATCGGCGCAATCTAGCCCATCTTCTTCTGATATGGCATTATCCTATGAAGAAAAGCTAATCGGCAATTTGTCTGATAACTCTGATTTTGAATCACTTCCTAGCCTAGACTAGATTGACCTAGCGCCTCAATGACAACTGTTTTAATCCTGTTTGAGAGGCGCTTGCGTATCGTGATCTTCATATCGAACATTTCAAAAACCTCGCCCTGCTCTGGTAATTTATGGGCTTGATGAATAATGAGGCCAGCTAAAGTGTTTGCATTTTCATCTGGCAAGGTCCATTCAAGCTCTCTATTAAGGTCGCGCACTGAGATAGAGCCATCAATAATAATACGCCCGTCTGGTTTTGTAATTATTTTGCTACTGATTACATCGTGTTCATCATCAATCTGCCCTACTATTTCCTCCAGAATATCCTCAAGGGTCACAAGACCCTGCAAGTCTCCATATTCATCTATCACAAGAGCAACATGGCTGCGCTTCTGGCGAAATGCGTGGAGCTGCTGGGTCACTAGGGCATTGTCAGGAATGAACCAAGCATCCGTGGTGAAGTCTTTTAGCTTCACATTTGAATAATCAAATTTATTCTTGGACAAAGAGCGTATTAGGTCCTTAATATGCAAGATTGATGTGATATTTTCCTTACTATCGCGCCACAAGGGTATGCGTGTATGGGGCATGCCAAGAGCCCGCTTTGCGATCTCCTCAATGGATAAAGAAGCATCTATAGAGACGATGTGCGAGCGGTGCACCATTATCTCTGAAACCGTCATTTCGCGCATATCAAGGACGCTGGCGAGCATGTCGCGGTCGGCCTTAAATACATTACCCTCTTCGTGATGATGATCAATAACCCCCCTGACCTCCTCCGTTGCAGAGACTGTTTGGGTTAGTTTGATACGGCAAACAAAGCAAAAGACTCTAAGGGCGATACTCAAGAAAAAATTGACTGGACGCAGTATAAATAATGCAACATTAACAGCCTTTGCGCTCATCAAAAGAATGGATTCGGCTTTGGTGACTGCTATTGCTTTTGGTATTACTTCTGCAAAAACTATAATTATGACAGCCATGACCGCTCCAGCTAGGATCGTGCCCAGCTCTTCCCCAAATAATGCAATAAATATGCCTGTTGCAATGGTTGTTACGACCGTATTTAGGAAGCTATTGCCCACAAGTAGCGTGCTTATGACCTTCTCTTTCATTTTAAGAAGCCTCAAGGCGGCCGTTACTCTCCTGTCTCCTTCCGCTTTTAGCTTCTGCATCTTACCCGGCGATGCAGCAGTTACGGCGGTCTCAATACCAGCAAAACATGCCGAAATGAGCAGAAGGATAAATATTATAAAAACTGCAAACCAGATCATTATGGTAATTTGGGTTTAAGTGGTATCATTTAACCAAGAAAGAGGGCTAAGCGCAAGAAAATAGTGGATGAAGGTGGAATTTATTTGTCTTCCTGAGATTACAAAGCTTTATAAGGATCTTATGCATAACCAAAAACCTGCTCTTCTTTATTCGATAGACTCTGATATCGCTATTTAATATATGGTCAAAGCAGCTTGATTGTGGTACTAGGCAAGCGCCAGCAATGCCCAGACTTAACTAGGTAAACAAGGAGCAACAAGGTCACGCAACTCAAATCATTTGACTATAGTTAGGCAATGCCGGCAAAGCTGGCATGATCTCATTGACAAATATAATTTTTCTGCTACTTGTAGGCATTTTTATAGTCGAGCAAATCATTATGAAGCATGTAGTTTTACTACTATCCACTCTATTCTTTTTTAGTAGCGGCAATTGTGCTTTTAGTAAAGACTCGAATCCTCTATTGAAACAGAATCAAACCTATAACTTTGCTAAAAATGATTGGTTTGAAAAAATCAAGGTTTCTGGATTGATCATGGGCGAAGTTATATCGAGCAACCATGATGCTGGTAGTCCAAGAAGATTTCCTGATGGTGGCAATAAAAATTATTCCACATTTTGCTTTCCACGCGCAAGTTTATATATAGATGCAAAAATCAGTGAACTAACAAATGCTCATCTTGCCTTAAATTTTGCCCCAGCAAAAATGTCTAGTAGCTGCTCGGCTTGCGGTTTTGGTCGAAAAAACGACGAGCTCAGGTTTAGCAAGTACGATAAGATCGACGAGTCTTACGTTACATTTAGCAACGCAAATGAATCGCCATATTACGCAAGAGCTGGCATACAATATATGCCTTACGGTTATTATGCTAGGAATACAATTCCAGCGAACCTGCCCCAGCTTATGACGCAAACACAGGCGGCTGGCGTAACTGGTGGCTATATAGACGAAGAGCGCGGTCTGAACCTCGCAATCTTTAGCTTTTCTGGCAAAAACAAACGTGGCGGATCCACGAAAATTGATAACATTGGTGCGCAAATTGGCTATATAAAAGAGACCGAAGCGACTAGTAGTATAGTAACTGCAGGATGGATGAATAACATAGTAAGTTCCGTAAACTACATCGTCTCAGCAAACCCAACTTGCTGCGGACAAGAGCAAAATCCGCTAAATAAAGGCTATAGAAAAAGAGTTCCTGGAGTCGTACTAACAATGCGGCATAAAGAATTAAGCTGGGATGCAACTCTTCAATTGACCTCAGCATTATCTAAATTTAATTCAAGCGACGTAGCCTGGAAAAGCAAGGGCGCTAGGCCTTCCGCGGGATTACTGGATATTGGATACATATTTGAAGCCTTCGGTAACAGAAAAAATAGGATTGGCGCCAGCTATCAGCTATCTACTCAAGGGGTGAATATTAGGGGCAATGGCTTGGGCGCTGGCTTACCAAAAACTCGAGTACAGTGCGACTATACAATTGAGATAGAGTCCCAGGTAGAATTTGGGGCTCATATCTTTTGGGACAAGGATTATTCAAAAAGCGTTGGTGGAACCGACAAAAGCGGCGCTACATTGCTACTTACCATGTCAGTGAAACTTGGGTGATCAGCCGTCATTGCGAAGAGAGTGCGTAAGCGAATGCGTTAGCGCTCGAGGAAGCAACCTAGTTAATAGAACTCATCCATAGGACGCCAGAATATATAATCAAGTAAACTAGCTGTCGATAGCAAATCATTCAACTGGGTTGCTTCGTCGTCATACTCCGCAAATGCTATTTATCTATTATCCTAGCAGCTTATTCATCCTCTTGCAAAATCCCGCCACATCAGCAACAGGCTCGCCTTCGACTATGCAGGCTTGATCATAGAGCATCTTCACAAGATCTGTACTAGCTTCAGACCCTAGATCACTTTGAATCTTCTTGATGATCTGATGCTTTGGATTTATCTCAAGTATCTTCGCTGAAGCGCTACGAATTTGCTTTTGCTCTAGCAAAAACCTCTCCATCCTGATGTCCATAGCGCCAGCGCCTACAGCCAAGCATACTGGGCTCTCTGTCAATTTTTTTGAAACTTTTACATCTTTGACTACCTCTTGTAAGACTTCTTTGAAGAAATCCACAAGGGGCTTATTCTCTTCATCTGCAACCTCATCCTGCGCCTCTTGTGATGGATCAATTTCAGATCTAGTTACAGATTTAAATTCGTAATCCTTATATTTATTCGTCACGCTAACCCAGAAATCATCGACGGAATCGGTGAATAATAGAACGTCTATGCCCTTGCTGATAAAACCTTCAATTTGAGGGCTGGTTTGCATTTTTTCCAGCGACTCACCGCTTAAGTAATATATTGTATTTTGGTCGGGCTTGAGCGCTGCTATATACTCTTCAATCCCTATCATTCTACCAGTCAACACGCTTCTAAATAGGCAAGTTTCAATTAACTGATCATGGTCAGTTAGAGCCTCGCATAACCCTTCTTTCAAAGCCGCGCCAAAATTCTTCCAGAAGATCTCGTACTCTTGGCGATTGTCTGTTTTTTTCTTTTTAAGCTCAGTCAAAACGCGCTTAGTAATAGCATTGCGAATTTTATCAATCGTGGCATTATGCTGCAGAGTCTCACGACTAATATTGAGCGGCAGATCCTCAGAATCCACCACACCACGTACAAAGCGCATATACTGCGGAACCAGCTCTATGTTTTCATCAGAGATAAAGACGCGCTTGATATAGAGCTTCACACGCCTTTTACGATCAGGGTGGAAGAGATCAAAAGTCGTATCGGATGGGATAAAGAGCAGGTTTGTAAACTCAATAGCCCCCTCATTCTTATTATGCAGGGTCAGCCATGGCTTATCGGCCGCATGAGAGACGCTACGATAAAACTCCTGATACTGCTCATCGGTGACTTCGGATTTGGATCTTGTCCAAAGGGCAGAGGAGGAGTTGAGCTTTATCTCAGTACCGCTGCTATCTGCGAAATAAATCGGCACAGCTATATGGTCAGAGTAATTTTTGATAATTTGCTTGAGACGGAAGTGATCAAGGAAGAGATCTTCCCCTTCTTTGATATCTATAGTGATAATGGTTTCCCTCGGACGTGGCTTTAGCTGCGATCCACCGGTCTTAGAAGTTTCAAGCGAATCGACTGAAGCCCTCGTATCAAGCACAAAGGGAGCCGAAGAAACGGAATATTCACCAAGCCCATCTGATTCCCATTGCCAAAATTCCTTCTCTCCAGCTTTACAAGAGGTTACCGTCACTTTATCAGCAACCATATAAACAGAATAGAATCCCACCCCAAACTGACCGATCAATGGTGCATCCTTTTTTGCATCGCCGCTTAAAGACTCTAAAAACCCCTGGGTACCCGAGCGCGCTATGGTGCCAAGATTTTCGACCATATCCTGCTTGTTCATTCCGATGCCATTATCTTTGATAATCAGCTGGCGTTTTTCCTTGTCAAGACTCACTACTATCTTGAACTCCGCGCTATCCATTAAACTCGCGTCTTGCTGCGAGAGATAACGAAGCTTGTCACATGCATCAGAGGCGTTGGATATAAGTTCACGCAAAAAGATTTCCTTATTGGTGTATAGGGAATGGATCATGAGATGAAGAATTTTTCCGACTTCTGCATCAAATTTTTTGGTCTCAACTGTCATAATAACTCCGATTTTTTTGAATATATTTATTTAGACTATACTGGGGTCGGAGTCAAGTTTCAAAAAAATCTCTTCAAAACCCTTGACTTATTCGCTATGATTGGTATATTGACGCCTTGGGAATTAATAATAATAGAGTGATAAAGCTTATGTTTGCAGTCATCAAAACAGGTGGAAAACAATATAAAGTCAGCCCAAATAGGGTGATCCGTATTGAAAAAATCGCTGGCGAAGCTGGTGCTAAAATAGAATTTAACGAAGTATTGATGATGGGCGAGGCTGCGAAAGCTTCCTTCATAGGCACTCCAATCGTGAAAGGCGCTATGGTTACCGCTGAAATAATCGCTCAAATGCGCGATGAAAAAATCATCGTTTTCAAGAAAAAGCGTCGTCAAAACTATCGCCGCAAGAATGGACATAGACAAGAACTCACACAAGTGAAAATCATCGATATTATCAAAAATAATAAGAAAGAAGAGAAGTAAAAATGGCAACCAAGAAAGCTGGTGGTAGTTCCAGAAATGGACGCGACTCTGCTGGGCGTAGGCTCGGCGTTAAGAAATCTGATGGGCAGCCTGTAATTGCTGGCAATATCATCGTCCGCCAACGTGGCACAAAAGTTCATCCCGGCAAAAATGTTGGCATAGGTAGAGATCATACTATCTTTTCATTGGTAGAAGGTAACGTGGCATTCTCGCGCAAAGCTGATAACCGCTTATATGTTTCTGTTTGCTAGTAATCTGCCACACTTCATAATTGATATTTTGTTTCCTTCGGGCTTGACCCGAAGGTCTCATGCGGCGCCAGACTTTCTTAAGCCCAACCTTTAAGAATCTACTAAAGTCACAAAAATATATTCCCTCTAATCCTAAAGTCATCTATCTTCTAAGAAACGAAGATTGAGACGCACATGAACAAATCAGAACCACTCCTCATCCGCCTGGCTAAGGTTCTTAGCTTACTACTCATAGCACTAAGTGTATCCTTTTTTTACGAGACAGCCTCAAGATACTTCAAAATATTCAACATCATCTACCTAACAGACACTCAAGCTATACCTCTAGAAAGCTTAAGTAAGCTTGACGTCTTAGATCCTCATCTGCTAGCTAAAGGCAGAGAAGAGATGTCGAAACATAGGGTCACCATAGCTGGGATCACGCGTGATAATGCGGCTGATAGTCCTGTTATGATGAGGCATATAGAACATATTGGCGGGCTTTTTGCCGACTACCTAGTGATCTTGTTCGAGAATGATTCAAGGGATGGTACGCAAGCTATACTTCACGACTGGGAGACAAAAAATAACAAGGTGCATATAATTTCCAAAAACTATAATAACCAAAAACGTGCAGGGCTCCAGTTCCTAGCTGACGCAAGAAATCACTATCTAGAGACCATAAAATCCGACCCCAAATATAAGGACTTTGATATACTCATGGTCGTCGATATGGATATGAAGTATGGCATAGACATCCGCGGCATTGAGGACTCTTTTGCTCAGATAGATAGGTGGGATGGGGTCCGCTCTAATGGAATTTCTGATGAAGCTGGTCATATGTTCGACATGTTTGCCTTTCGTGAGTTGGTCGCTCCATTGAAGCCGGAAGTAGAAGCTGATCAATATTTATGGGGCAAGGTGCCGGTACCAGGCAAGCGTAAAGTTTACGAGGCTAACTCGGGCTTACTTGAAGTGGATTCGTGCTTTGGTGGCATGGCTTTTTATAAGATGAAGGCTATAGAGGGCTGCCTCTACGATGGCGGAGACTGTGAACATGTCGCTTTTCATGAATGCATGAGAACTCGAAATGGCGCAAGACTTTTCATGAACCCCGCGCAAATGCTTAGGTACTCGCATTTTAGGGAGTAGATCTAACCTCTAGCGCCGCGCGGCACATGAACCATCATGTCGCTGCGATACCTCTTACTCCTTGAAGCTACCTCGCGTCGCTCCTGCGCCGTTGGCTTATGGGCTAGATCATACTGATTCGACAACTCCCTTCTTACGCGGTTTTTGCGAAAAACATCTTTATACTTATCAATATTGCGCGCTATTTTAACTACGTCATTTTTGTAAGGCACTCCATGCTCCGGAGTTGCAGAATGGTAATGTGCCACGGCTTTATGCCAGGAGCCTAGTTGCTCATATTTCGAACGCAAGAATGATGCGCTGTAAGCAACGTTTGTTTTGGGATCTAGGGCATCCTCTACTGATCTGAAAGCTTCAGGATGAGCCTTAAGATTGACCTGCATGCAGCCAACATCGATACTGTCTACTCCACGCAGTAACTGACTCCGAACAAAATGAACAGCTTCGCCTTTGGTGTCAAAATAATAGCCCTTCCCTTTAACATTCGCCGTCCATGGCCAAACTATCGTTGCGCCCTTTGTTGAATGCTTGCGGCCTGTTTCTTTTAGAGAAATGGAATAAAGAGCGTCACGCGGAATACCATATCTTTGTTCATTTGGAGAAAAATGCTTAATGCAGCGCATAGAGTGAGCCAGTTCATGATCGGCCTTGGTCATATATGGTAGTAATAACAATGTCAGTACTATAAGGTTTCGCATCTGCTGGCTTTATATGGTTTTAATATAATCTAGATGGAATTGATTTGGAAGGCAAGAGGTTGTTTCCCTAGGACGAAGCAAAGCTGAGATCCGAGGGTATCGTAAGTCACGCTTATAACTCCTGAGGCCCTCGGGTCAAGTCCGAGGGAAACAAAATATCACAACTTCCGAGCCAAATGCTTATAGTCATTATATTTAGGCTCGTATCTTGGATCAGGGGTTGGTAAATAGACTGCATCACCCTTTAAGTAATAGCCGAGCAAGTCGATCAAGCCTCTCTTATGAGCTTCTAAATCTTCTTGCGTAATCTCAATCTCCGTTATTTGGAAATATGGCTGAGCTGAAGCGATTTTGATATATATAATCTTAGTTGGAACGATAGCTGGTATGGTTTTAAACCCTCCTTCGGCTGCTATTATTGCTTCTAAAATAAGCTGCGGAGCTATGCCGCTACGTACTTCTGAGGCTTGTGGCACTGCGCCAGTTTTATAGTCCATAATAAATAGCTCACCAGACTTCGTGAGCTCTATCCTATCTGCAATAGCTGTGAGCTTTATTGGGTTGCCCCTTATTGTCAGCGTTATTTCTCCGTAAGCCTCGCTATAAAGATGCGCAGCCTCTTGGCGCCTTGCGTCATCGAGAGCTATAAATTCACCGGCCATAGCTATAAATTTTTGCCGCCATAGGTCTTTCTTATGGTGATCGTGAAAATTTGCAAATACTTCATTGCTTATATCTAACAATAGCTCCAACTTGTTACTTGAAGCATCGTAGCAATGAGCATATTGCTCGAATATATCATGGATCAGCGAACCAAAATCCGCTAGGCGGACTTCTTCGTTAATATCGTTGATTTTTGATAGGCCCAGGATTTTTTTAGCATAAAAACCGTATGGATTGCGGATTAAGAGCTCAAGGCTTGTAGCCGAGATGGTACTTGGGAAGAGGTTTTTTTCATGCTGCTTCTCTCGTACTTGATCCAAGGGTCTGAGGAATCCCTTGCTGCATGAGACCCTCGGATCAAGTCCTAGGGAGGCAATCCCGTAATAAGTCAAAAACCTTGATGCTATCTGGTCCCTACCCTGGTTTTTCAATGAGCGCGTTATATATAGATTCTTTTTTTGCATCAAGAGATAAAAATGATAATGACTTGTACCTAGATATTCAGCTTCTGATTTAAGGCCAAGGGTCTGACGCATTTTATTATTCATCCATGGATCTGGCCTTGATTTAGCTGGAAAACTACCCTCATTGCAATCGCAGAGTATGAAAGTGTCAAAGTCTAAGAAGGCTGCATCTTGAGGGTTTAGGACTGTAACATGCGCGGATGACTTCGATGGAAAATACCTAGCGCCACCCAGTAAGCTCTTGAGTAAGTCAGGGTATATATCAGCATCGATCTCGTGTAAATGACCTGAACCTTCTATTAATTCTCTGAAAAATTCAGAAGCAGCTAATCCATCTTCACCCTCAAATAAATAAGGCGCTATATCAAGAGCGCATTCTATGTGACTTTTGAGCAAGTCAGTAAAAACCATTCTTTTGCCGCCTAATTTATAAAGCCTGTCGAATTTTTGCTGCAAGCGGCTTGATGCTATTATTAAGCTTAAGTCGTTGGCGCCTGAGATGCGCAAGTGCTTCATCTCGAAATCATAAATTTCTTCAGATATTAGGTACGGGGTTTTTAGCAGCCCTGCAAATTTTTCTATATCCTTTAGTAGCAAGCTACCAGCCAACAGGAGTATGAACTCAATTGGCTTTGTGTCAATTAGAGATTCGCCATGAAGACTAAGCGCCTCTATGTTACGCTTCTTTAGAGACAGCTTTATTTGCGACACGAAGTCTCTGCTGTTTGTCACTATTGCTATTGACCCATTCGCGCTTGATTCGAGTCTCTGGGGAGGTTCAGCTTCTAAGACCCCAGCAGGTCTGAGCCCAAGCGATACAATATCTGCTACAAGCTCGGCTTCTTCGAACTGATCTTGGGCTTCTAGGTATATTGGATATCTTGCCTCCCTTGGGCTTGACGCGAGGTTCTTCGGAACATCACAAGACGATCGCATCAAGCGCAAAGAGGAGGCTGCGCCGGTTATCTTCTTAATAGCATAAAAAGGCGAGGTCGGCTCTAGTTCCTGTTTTATATCATCAAGACTAAATGGCGGCAAGATCACTACCCCATGCTCAGAGCTAGCTAAAAATGCGATGAACTCATCAAGTGCCTTACTTCCGCCAGTCAACCCAACGGTTACAGTTGGCGCCAATCTATCGCTCTTCTCAAGATCTAGTACCATCTTTTGATGAGCCGCGCTGCTAATTTTACCGGCATTAGCTATACCTCTTTGCCACTTATCATATGCATCTTTAAGAAATGAAGCTGTGACGATCCAATGGACGGCACTGTCAATTTCTACGATGGCGGGCAAAAGGTTTATGTCCACCTCGCCAGCTTCAATTTCATTGAAAAGAGACAACAAAGGATCGCTAAGACGTGAGGCTTGGAGGGTCTCGTAAGCCCTACCTCCTGAGACCCTCGCATCAAGCCCAAGGGAAAGATTGGATATAATATCCATCAGGAGAAGTTTCTGAGCTATATGGCCCATAGTTTCTATATTGTCCGATGGGACTTTATATATTAATTCGCTCTCACTGGATATAGCTGCAACCGGTATTATATTTGGCAAGATACTTGCGCCCTTCCCTGATTTAGTAACGAAGATACGTTGCAAACTAGAGCAGATAGCGCTGCTTGGCACTATGATTTTTACAATAGAGAGATCGCTGTGGGATCCTATCACAAAGTCTGCGACTGATTCTAGGTATGGCTCTGAGGGGTTGATTTGGTAGATGGTCATATAAGCATATAATATATAGCGCTGCTAAGAACACTATATACTACGAAAGGTAAAATACCAAGCCTTGCGAAGCCGCTCAAATATGTTGCAAAAGACTGAGCTCCTAAAAAGAAGCTGAGCAACAATATTAAGGGAGCACATTTGGAGAAGAATAACGAAAATTCTTTGTGACGCTCTTGCGCTGTTGCTTTTGCATATTTGCTATAGATTTTATAGAAGATAGCCCCAAGCAGGTAGTTTACAAGGCTTCCGCATAGAGCGCCAGCAACTGTAATAGATAAAGCTAGGCTTGAGTAGGTGCCAAAGGTTTTCATGGCAGTTATGGCAAGATCTCCGCCTCCTCCTAGCATAAGGTTGCTAAGGAAGCTATCTTGGATGAGGAATGCGGCGGTTTGCGAGTCTAACATTTATGAACCTTGTAGAGCGCCGTCATTGCGAAGCTTGCTGAAGCAACCCAGTTAAAATCATGCATTATTAATTATGAAGCGCGTCTAGGCGCTAAGATTTATAAATCTGGGTTGCTTCGTCGCTCTCGCAATAACGAGGGAGGCGCACTCCCTCATGATGACTACAGTCTACAACTCTTCGGCGCTTAGTGCAAAAGGATTTTTAATTATGCGGCTGGAGGCGCTTGGAAGTGACCGTCTCCTAGCGCTGGCAATGGTTCTAGTTCTGGCGCTGGATCTGGTGCATGAATTGCAACGACGCCGGCAAGATCTATTGCCCCAAGTCCCCCATATACTCCATTCACAGCCGCTCCGATGTTTGCACCTACATCGATGTTGATCGCTCCATTTCCGATATCGATCACTGCGATTTTACCATGTCCTATCGCTCCCGCTCCATTCACAGCCGCTCCGATGTTTGCACCTACATCGATGTTGATCGCTCCATTTAGTGCTAAAACGTGTGCGCCTACATCGATGTTGATCGCTCCATCACCAGCCCCCGCTAGATTTACTACTCCCTTGTGTATTGCTCCAATTACAACGCCCGCTTCTGGATACAAAGCTCCTGGCGCAGCTTTGATTGCCAAATCAAGTCCGAGTCCAAATTGACCGTTGACTTGGTTGATTTCTGGAGCATTCATTTGTGGACCACCAAATACTATATTACCTTGTGCCAGATTGGCGTTATTAAACTCGAGTCCTTTTGCTAGCATTGCCATAATTCTTCTCCGTTATTTTAATTCATTATTTGTAAATCATTATTGAAAAGCTTTCATTATTGAAAAGCTTTCGCGCATTATATCGATAACCATAACAAAGTCAATAAAGAATATTAGGTTTTTGGTTTTGAGCTCAATGATTTTTAAAAACTACTTCCATAGAGGCCTACTAATAAACTATACTAAAATCACCAAAGCAACAATGGAGGTAACTTATGAATATTTCAGTCGCAGGTCAACACATAGATATTGGAGCGTCTCTTCAAGAATATGTCAGAGGCAAAATCACAACTATGACATCACACTACTTCGATCATACAACAAGTGCTGCCGTTCATTTTACCAAAGAGCCCCATAAATTCTATTTTTGCGACATTATTATCCATGATGGCACTGGACGCCATACCGTAATCAAAACCGATGCTAGAGCTAACGAAGTATATGCTAGTTTTGATGAAGCTTTGGCTAAGGCCGAAAGACGCCTTAAGAAATATAAAGAAAAACTAAAGGATCATCATGGCAGGGTCAAGATCTCTGAGCTTGATATTGACGGAATTCAGGATTTAGACCAAGAATGAAAAAAATCCTTATCTACCCAATCAAAATCTACCAGATCCTATTCTCTCCATTGCTCGGGCAAAACTGTAGATTTTGTCCTACATGCTCAAACTATGCAATAGAGGCAATTGAGACCATGGGGATCTTTAAAGGAGCCTGGATGAGTTTTAAGAGAATTATGCGATGCCATCCATTCTCTAGTGGAGGCTATGATCCTGTAAGCAAGCCCATTGCCAAAAGCGACAACCAAGCAAGTTAGTCTTTTAAGAGGCCTAGCTTGCTTGGTAAGTATTCTTTCGAGATGCGGGGCTCATCATAACAAAAATACCACATAGTAAATATTCTTCCGCTTCTATTTTAGATATAATATAGACAGCCAAAATCATAGGATCTAGTATTATAGAAAAAGCATTATAAAGCAAAAATATATAGATGGGGAAAGGTATGAGTAAAGAAGGAGCAGGAGAAGGAGAAGGAGCGGCAGCAAAGAAGGTTGAGGAAGAAAGGAAGGCAAGGGAAGCTCAGGAGAAGGCTAGGGCTGAAGAGGAAGAGAAAGAGAGAAGAAGGAAAGCGGCAGAAGAGGCCGCTAAAGCACCCAATCAACAGTCGCAACCCATCTCAACAGCTACCAAGCCAGCGGTCATAAAGCTTATAGATAAGCCCACAACGCTTGGCCATTTCAAAGATGATTATAATAAATTAAGAGCTTCATATGATGCAGAGGTGACAAATCTCACCCCGCAGCAAAAGGAGCTGCTCGCTCCAGAGATAGCAAGGCAAGAAGCTAGGTTTGAGAATATTACTCAACAAAGACTGCTCCAAGCAGAGATAGCAAGCACCCAAGATCCAGCTCAGAAAAACGAATTGCAAGCTAAGGTAAATGAGCTTTTTACTATCAATCTCCAGATGAATGAGATATATAACCGAGCCTTTGCCGCTGCGGGAGCTCGTGGCGGGGGTCCTGTGGAGTATAGCCTTGGAGATCAAAAGCAGCTACGCGATCTACAAACCAAGCAACATAAACTCATAAGCCCAGTCCAAATGAAGGCCGTTCAGGATGCGCAGCTAGATAACGCAACCATGCCCGCGGCATGGACTGCTCCAACCGAAAAAGATCAGAAGGAAGCTAATAGCAAGCTCGCGGCTCCTCCAACCAATCTCACAATAGGGGGTCTTCAAAAAATACCAGACTGCCCGGCAGGTATTCAGCTAAGGGCCGAAACTCATCAGGGGACTGTTGTAAGCTGCGCAAGCAGAAAAGAAGCGGAGAAATTTGCTAAAAAATTTAGGGCTAATGTCTCAGTAGAGCCAGATAAGCAAAATAATGGTCGTTTTGTTTTTATAATCAGCCACAAGACCGCTAAGGCTATTGCTAATCATTCAAATGGCGCTGATTGGATTTCTATGGATGAGCGGGATAAGAGGGCAGCGAATGGAGCTACTGCTCAATCTCAATCTCCGCAGGCGGCGCCTAGTGTAACACAGCCCAGCCCTAACGCCATCGTTGCTAATGCTAATGCAGCAAGCCCTAGCTCTCAGCCTCAAAAACAAAAACCAGGTCAGTTAACCTCGGACCAGGTAAGAGTCATTAACGAGGGCGTGATTGGTGTTGAGCATGCGCAAGTAAACAAGCCAGTGGTTTATTTTGAGGACAAAGCTCGAGCCGAAGCCTTTGCGAAAGAGGTTTTTGGAGAAAAGCCTCCGCCAGCGCAAAGTGCCACACATCAAACCAACCCTGGTCTTCCAATGTACTCTGTAGCTCTAGACCCCGAAACTGCAAAAGCCATCATGGAACATGCCACGAACCTCGGGGCGGAAGAGAAGGCTGAGGGGGCGTTTAATGCCGCAAAAATCAAGGCTGTAGATGCTGGCTCGCTTGTATATACTAACACAGAGTCTCTTGAGCCTCTGCAAAAAGCGTCAACCGAAGCTAATGAGGCACTCAAGACAGCTCGAGCAGTCGCTACAGAAGCTCAAACCAAAGCCGAGGGCACTACTGCAACCGACAAAGAAAAAAAAGCAGCAACCGACGCACGAGCTGAAGTAACTAAATTAGAAGCTACGGCGAACGAGGCTGCGGGCAAGCTGGCTACAGCTCAAAAAAGATTAGACGAAACTACAAAACAAGAGCAAGAGGCTAAGGCCGAGGTACAAAAACTCCAAGCAGACCTATCCGCCGCCGCAGAAAAAACCGCCGATGCCAAGGCGACTGGTTTTATTCCGATGGATAAGCGAAAGGAAATGGAGGCAAGTAAGGTTGATATTCAAGAGAAGGTTGATTTAGCGAAAGCGACAGTAGCATCATTAGAGACGGCTGCTCAAGATGCTTCATCTAAGGCTTCTTCAGCCGGCGCGGGCGCTCAGCCAGCAGCCTTAGCCGAAGACCCGCCTAACCTAAAAGCCCTTAAGGAAGCTGTTGCGGAGCTTGCAAAGGCTGAGACGGATGCGAACACTAAACAAGAGGCCTTTAAAACTGCTAAGAAGGCTATGGAGGATGAAGCGCAAAAAGCTATGGATCATGACGGCCTCTCAGAGCTTCTAGGAAATTCACCCAACCAACTTCATGCGACTAAAGCAGCCCATGAAGAAGCAACAAAAGCCCTCGCCACTGCTCAAAATAATTTAGCAGATAGCAAATTTGCCGTTAAATTGGCGATGGATGCTCATACAAACCCCCCTACTCATCAGCTCAGCGAGGGGGCTAAGGCGATAGCGAACCAGACAGTCCAAGCAGCGACTAAGGATAAGAATGAAGCGAATACGCAACGCAATGCAGCGCAAACCCCGAAAGCCATAGAGCTAGCGCAGCACAAATTGAATAAGGCCGAGCAAGCATTTGCAGTTGCGACTCAAGCTAATGAGAGAGGGCTCGCCACCCCCGCCGAAGCGCTAAAGCTCGAGCAGCAAGCTCTTGATGCGGCGATAGCGAAGACGGCTGAGGCACAGTCTGCTTTAGTGGCCTTGAAGCCTAAAGCAGCCGAAGTCGCGCTAGGGGTGGATGGAGCAGCAGCGCCTCTAGAACCAAAGGCTGGGGCTCTTGCAGCATCTCTCCATGCGCCTGAACAAGAAGACCAGACAGAACTCATAACAAAATTTATCGCGGCTGAAAGGGCTCTGCTTGCTGAACAGTCTGCGGCAAAATCCGCTTCTCCTGTAGTCGATTCTGCTGCTGCGCCCCAGGCTGTCGCTAAACCACCACCTACTGGACTAGAATTGGCGCGCGATGTGGCCAAAAAGACTTTAAAAACTGCGATGCTAGTTAAGGATCTAGGAAGATTTCGGGAAGTGGGTCAATCAATCGAAGCGCTACAAACTGCGCTAAAGGCGCAAGTGGCTGCTGAAGGTCATGTTGCTAGGGCTCAGGAGGCATCTGGGGTTAAAGTAGTGCAGACGGTACAAACTCAAGCCTCCGCTGCTCAGACATCAGTTGCACCACTCACTGCAGCAGTCACTGAGGCTAAGTCATTAGCAGCCCCAGCGGCTCCAGCCGCAGCCGCCATACCCGATCCACTGAAGCTTAGTGCGATTGAGCTCAGATTCCAGAAGCTGGTAGGACTTGAGAAGGCAGCAGCACAACTGGGTCAAAATGGTGGTTTTGATCTTGCTAAGAAAGAGGCTTTTAAGGATGCCCAAGAAGCAATAGAAAAAGCCTTCACTCCAAAAGAGCGGGAGGTATATAAGCAGATCTTAGATACAAAAGCTGCTATTGCAGAGGCTCAAGAGGAAAAGAAAGCCGCTAAAAAAGCAGCGAATGACCAAGTTGATAAGATTAGTGCGGCTCAGGGAAAGATGGACGCGTCAAAGGCCGCTGTGCAAAAAGCAAGAGAGGCAAAAGCAGCGGCGAAAACGGCATTAGACAGCGCCAAAGCTGAGGAAAAAAGCACGAAGAAAGCCTTAGGTAAAGCTCAAGCATCCTTTAATAAAGCCGTGAAAAAAGCCCAAGATCCAACAAATGTCTTTGGCAGTATGGTATCCGCAAAAGAAAGTGGCACCAGGACAGTCGCCCTAGCTAGTGCTAAGGCTGCATTAGGTCAAGCGCAAGCTGCGCATGATGCAGCGACTAGCGCATTATATGCGGCTAATGCAAAGTTTGATGATGCTAAAAAGTCTAAAGCCAGCGTAAAATCTACCGACAAAGCAACAGATGCAGAGCAAAAACAAGAGATAGGCGCAGCGCGCGGAAAATTAAAAGAGCTCAGTCCATTTAAATCTGGTTTAATTGCAAAATTTAAAAAGGCCGCTGCAGCAGAGGTGGATTTGATCGGGAAGCTTGCTAAATTAAGGGACGAGGCAGCGAATCTAGCCAAAACAAAAGCCGAGAATCTGACCAAAACACATGTCAAAGACAAGGAGGAGCTTACTAAGACAACAGAACAAAAGACGCAGAAGGAAGCCGCTATAGAAGCCATGAAAGCAGCGGCTGCGGCTATGGCCCCGCAGCCAGTAGCTTCTCCTGACGCGGCAGATCCTAACGCGCAAGTACCACAATCTCTTCAACTTCAAAAAGCAACCGATCAGGCCAAGGCTTTAACAACTAGTATTGATCGCAAGAATGCGGCTATGACAGCCACTATAGCAGCGCTTGAGCAAGTTAGCAAAACGCAGGAAGCAGCAACTGCAGCAAGCACGCAGACCACAGAAGAGCAGCATAAGATAAAAACCGCCGCACAAAAGATGGTGGATCAGCTGAGGGCTAGTGGCTTTGGCGGGGTGGCAAAAAGCGCCCCTTCATCTCTATCGCCAAGCAGCACCTCAGTCGCAAAAGGTGAGAGCCATGGTGTCGGGGGGGCCCTAGTTAACCGCTAACCACAACAATCCCTGCTGGCCGAGCCCCGCCATCCCAAGCAAGCGAGCCTAGCGATGCGCTGATTTGGGATCCAGATGACATAGGCCAGACCTCTTGTCTGGCTCATCATTTCCTGGATTCCCGCCTTCGCGGGAATGACAATGACAATTATTTCCTGGATCCCAGATCAAGTCTGGGATGACGGCAGGGGCGGATCCCAGATCAAGTCTGGGATGACGGCAGGGGCGGATCCCAGATCAAGTCTGGGATGACGGCGGGGGCGGATCCCAGATCAAGTCTGGGATGACGGCGGGGGCGGATCCCAGATCAAGTCTGGGATG
>Ga0214921_10002924_pt1 | contig 26970 bp, 29 predicted proteins | sample LL1505_MetaG_FD_177992 | JGI IMG/M metagenome (GOLD analysis project Ga0214921, IMG submission 177992) | Freshwater microbial communities from Lake Lanier, Atlanta, Georgia, United States - LL-1505 | ecosystem: Environmental > Aquatic > Freshwater > Lake | place: USA: Georgia | collected... | reverse complement strand
TTAATTTACTACGTAACAAGCTGTTTTAACTAATTTATTCCGCCTTACAATTAAGCCATCAGCTAGCGTTGAACATTCATGCTCGATGTGTTACCTTTCTCGCCCTGCGTTTTTAAGAGGCTTAACTGCCCGTTGCCCTTATTTATGAGGCCAAAAACGCGAGATTTGAAGATTTTAAACTGAAGGTGAGGTTAATCATGACAGGCTCTGACGAGACAACAACTGAGAATCAGAACGCGGCTGAGACAGCTGCTCAAGAGAATCAAGCGGCTCCAACAAAGAGCGCCACAAAGCGAGAGCCAACAACGCTAACCCAGGCCTTAGCGGCGATTCACGGATCAGCTCTTCGCTCGGACCTTCCAGAATTCAAGATCGGCGATACTGTTCGTGTTCACGCCAAGATCGTCGAGGGAAACAAGGAGCGTGTTCAGGTGTTTGAGGGCATCATCCTCAAGCGCAGCAAGGGGAACCACTCCGACGCTACATTCACAGTACGTAAGGTTTCTTACAACGTTGGCGTTGAGAGAACTTTTCCAGTTCACAGCCCACGTATTGAGAAGATCGAAGTTGTGTCACGCGCTAAGGTGCGTCGTTCACGTCTGTTCTACCTAAGGCCTCTACGTGGTAAGGCTGCTCGTATGAAGACTCTTTACACGAATAACTCGACTAAGGAGACGACTCCTGAGCAGGCCGCTTAAGGGGCGAATTCTCCGAGGCGTTGAGCCAAGGGGAAAAGGGGCAGATGCGCCGTTTTAGGACCGCATCTGCCCTTTTTATTTTGGATTGAAGATCTCCGCGTTTTTCTGCAGCGCGAGACGAGGAATCGAGTGGTTTGACGGGTAATTTCATGCGATAAGATCAGGCGTATGAACACGCGGTTAGACCTTACGTCCCTTAAAAATGCTCTTCAGTCTCTGGACCTCGCACTGGCGCAAGAGAAAGATGAATTCATTCGTGACTCTGTAATCCAACGATTTGAATTTACCTACGAGTTAAGCTGGAAGTTTCTCTCAAGGCATTTGGCTTTAGATTTGGGGTCCGATGCCGTTGATAAACTTTCAAGGCGGGATCTCTACAGAACCGCGGCTGAGAAGGGGCTGATTAAAGATTCTGCTACTTGGTTTGAGTACCACACCGCGCGCAACACCACTTCACACACATATAACGTCTCGATAGCGGAACAGGTATACGAAGTCGCTCAAGAATTCAGCGCTGATGCCCACTTCCTTCTTGATAAATTGGTCGAGATCCATAAATGACTCAAGCCATAGGCTCTCAGATACACGTCTCGGATAAAGAGCTAAAAATTATCCGCGACATCCTTCGCTCGGCGCTTAGTGGGGAGTTGGCGTATGTGTTTGGCTCTCGCGCTCGGGGAGATCACCGCAAGACCTCAGATATAGACTTGGCGATAGTTGGATCTAAACCTATTACCATGGCCGTTCGCTCAAAGCTGGAGTTCGGTTTTTCAGAGTCAGACCTACCATTTAAAGTTGACGTGGTAGATATGCTCACCGTGGATGAGTCGTTTAAAAAGATTATCGAGGCTGATGCTGTGGCTTTGGAGTATGGGTCGTAGCCTAGGGATACGAGGAAAAAGCTCGCTTAAGCGAGGTTTCGCCTCTCTTACCTAACCAACCTTTCCAATCCTAACCTGAGCGCCCTTTAAATTGGCGCCTGGCCAAACCTTTAGGTTTGGGGAAGTAACTGAACCACTTAGGGTGCCCCTTGAGGAAACCTCGACTGCGGCCGTTGCGCTAACTTTTGCTTGAGACTCCCCCGCCACCTGCAAGTTCTCGACTATGGCGGTGTCGCACAGCAACCCTCCAGGCTCGACTGTTACCGTGGGGGCCTCAACGACCCCGGCAGCAAACTGGCCCCTAATAATAACGGGTCTTGATGAAAAAATATCTCCTGAAATCTTATAGTTAGCCGGTATTACATACGACCTAGTTGTTCCCATGGGCCGTACCTGTAGCTGAAACTCAGGCGCCCTATCTGCCCAATCCGACTTGATGGCATCTAGGTTTTTGGGAGCTATATTTGAGTTAACCACTGACCGTCCGGGGATATCTCCTAAGCTTACAGAATCTGCCGAAACTGATGGCCGCGCAGACTCTCCTGCTGCCAACACCTTATCGCTAACTGGCATATCAACCGTCGGCTTCTTTCTTTTCCAGACCATAAATTTCCTGCTAGCGGCTACCGCTACCTGACCTACTTACTGCACTTTAAGATTTCGCTTAACTTAACCTGGCCACCTTCCGAAAAATACTCAGCCCCTCTCTTGCTAAGTTTGTTGTAAAAAATGCACAACAACTAAAGAAAAGGGCTACTCCCAAAACAGTGGTTTCTGGCATCATATATGGGTACGGAGCAAAACGGTATAGACAAGTTGACGCTCGGGTTATCGAAAAGGTTTAGAGGTAGGGTTTTAATGAAGCTGGCTCTGAGAAACAAATCAGATTTATTGGCAAAACTTGCCTCAACAAGAGACTTCAAAAACAGCGCTAATTTACCGATGCAGAGATCTCGATACCTTCTTAGCGCCGTCCTGGCAACTCTGCTGATCGCCAGCTACTCGCCACGTGCCCACTGCGCTGATTCTCCATCATCCCTCTCTCAGGACGATTCTGATTCACTGATTCAGGGTGATAAGTTATCGCGCTCTTTTAACGTCACTCGAGTGGAACAGCTAGCTCTTGAGGACACTACCCGCATACGCGCTCGAGATATTAATATCCGCAACTTGGATGTGATCGATGTACACGGAACATCAGAGGGTTCTTTAAAACTATCAAAATATCCTTCGTTCACCAGCAAGATTGGCGATCGCTACGCCAGTATCACCCCTCGTAACAACGTAGTATTTTACACCCTTGACCCGAACCTCCAAGATTTCGTCGCGAACACAGTAGCTCGCGCCGATGCCAACCACGTAGCCGTTGTGGCGATGAATCCGAAGACTGGAGCGATTTTAGCTATCGCGGGGCGATCGGCATCTATTCCTGGAATCGAATATCACTCTGGCTTTCCTGCGGCCTCTTTATTTAAGGTCGTTACAGCAGCCGCTGCGGTCGAGGAGGCGGGGGTTACCCCCGATTCGCTCGTCCAATTTAGAGGTGGCACTTACACACTTAATCAATGGAACTACCTTCCAAACCCCAGAGCGGACCGACGGTTCATGAGTGTTGGAGAGGCGATGGGTCGCTCCTGCAATCCAGTCTTTGGACAGATAGGTCTGAAATATCTAGACGGTTCGATTTTAGTTAAATACGCGGAGAAGTTCGGGTTTAACAAGTCATTAGGACTTGATGTTCCTCTTCCACGAAGCACGGCTCACATACCACAGGACGATCCGTTTGAGTTTAGCCGCACATCCGCTGGTTTTGGCGAAGTCACCCTTAGCCCGATCCACGCGGCTGCTCTTGTATCAGGAGTTGGTAATAACGGCTTACTGCCACGACCTTACTTAATCGATCGAGTGACCGATTCGGACGGTATCACTTTAGAGAAGACTCAGCCGGAAACGATCCAGAGAATAGTTCAACCCGAAACCTCTAAGACGCTACTAGAGATGATGCGCTATACAACAACGATCGGAACCTCCCGACGTGAATTTATGCGCGGAGGTCGTCCAGCTCTCGGTGATATTGAAGTAGCCGGCAAGACCGGAACTCTTACCGGATCTAATCCTCAGGGCCTTAACAACTGGTTTATCGGAACAGCGCCGATAGACAATCCAGAGCTAGCCGTTGCTGTAATTACAGTTGACGCGACACACTCCTCAAAGGCATCTCGCTTAGGTCGCCTTGTGATGCAGAACTATTTCAACATAGATCCGGGGCCTGATCTGCCAGAGCCTAGAAGGATAAAGCACTATCAGAATAAATCTAAGCACAAGAGACTCGTTAAATCGTCTCAATATAGATCAAAGAGCTTGAAAGCGAAGAAGAGCCCGGCCAAGAGCAAAACTTACGCTAAGAAGGGCAAGTCTAAAAAGAAGAAATAGCCGCTGGAAATAGGGGCGTTGCAGCTCTTCCCTAAGCCATCAGAGACCTAAGCCTAGAGACCACTCTCGGTATTCCATCTGTGGCAGTGGCTGCTATAACTTGAAACGACTCGTCAGCTAGCCCGCTCGGTTGTGGATCGACAACAAATTTAGTCGCCTCAAATGGAACGTGATCAATTAAACTAGCCGCGGGATATACCTCAAGAGAAGTTCCAACAACGATAAAGAAATCGGCCTTTTTAGCGATAGATATCGCTTGATCCATCATCGGCACCGACTCGCCAAACCAAACAACGTGAGGTCTTAGCTGGGCCCCCTTCTCACAACGATCTCCTAAATTAATATCATCCCTTTTCGGATATAGGAGCCGCTCGTCTCGAACACTTCTCGCTTTCAGGATCTCTCCGTGCAGATGCAGTACATCTGTACTTCCTGCCCTTTCATGAAGATCATCGATATTCTGGGTGATGATGGAGACCTTAAAGATATCCTCTAGATCTTTTAGCGCATAGTGAGCCTCATTGGGCTCCGCGGCCAGCACATCTTTTCGTCTCTGATTGTAAAACCTTAAAACCTTAGCTGGATCGCGATCCCAAGCTTCGGGCGTGGCTACGTCTTTGACCGATACCCCCTCCCACAGACCTCCGGCACCTCGAAAGGTCCCGAGCCCGCTCTCTGCGCTGATGCCAGCTCCTGATAGAATAACTACATGCTGGCGCGACATACCTTAGGCGACCGTAACCTCTTTGCAGAGGTACACATCTTGAATCGCGTTTAGTATCGCTACTCCATCTTTCATCGGCTTCTGGAAGGCTTTGCGTCCTGATATTAATCCCATTCCTCCAGCGCGCTTGTTGATTACCGCTGTCTTAATCGCGTCTTGAAGATCGTTAGCTCCTGAGCCTCCACCTGAGTTAATCAAACCGATCCGTCCCATATATCCGTTAGCCACCTGGTAGCGGGTTAGATCGATTATGTGATCGGTGGTCAACTCGGTATACATCCGCTCATCTAGTTTTCCGTATGAGCTAGAACCTGTATTTAGCGCCTTAAATCCGCCGTTACACTCTGGAAGCTTCTGCTTTACGATATCAGCCTCAATAGTCGCGCCTAAATGATTTCCCTGACCTGTTAGATCCGCAGAAACCTCGTGGTTTACACTACCAACTTTGAAAGCCGAGTTACGTAGGTAGCACCACAAGATAGTTGCCATACCTAATGAATGTGCCTCAGAGAAAGCCTTTGAGACCTCAACGATCTGACGCCCTGATTCAGGTGAGCCGAAATAGATCGTTGCTCCGATCGCGACACACCCCTGATTCCACGCGTCACGAACCTGGGCGAACATTAACTGATCGCTCTTGTTTGGATATGTAAGGAGCTCGTTGTGATTAATCTTTAAAATGAACGGGATCTTGTGCGCGTACTTGCGAGCCATTAAACCTAGTCCACCAAAGGTTGTCGCCACCGCGTTACAACCACCCTCGATAGCTAAACGGACAATATTCTCTGGGTCGAAGTACTGAGGATTCTTAGCGAACGAAGCACCCGCTGAGTGCTCAATCCCCTGGTCAACAGGGAGAATTGAGAGGTAGCCAGTTCCCCTTAGACGTCCGTTATCATAGAGGGCCTGAAGCGATCTCAGAACCTGAACACTACGGTCGCTTTGCGCCCAGATCCGGTCAACGAAATCAGGACCGGGGAGAGCCAGAGATGACGCGGGGATACCGCGGCAGGTGTGGCTTAGTAGGCTCTCTGCCTCAGATCCGAGCAGCTCTTGGATATGCGAAAAGTTCATAAAATGCTCCGTATTAGTACCCTGGGAACTATACGGGAATTGGGGGTTGGGGAGCAAGGGGGAGGCCTAATCCCTCAACAGATCCAAAACCATTCGAGGCTGTAGATTAGCCTGGGCCAAAATCGCGGTTCCTGCCTGTTGCTGAATTAGCTCTTTGGACATCTCAGCTGACTCTTCAGCTACATCGGCATCCATAATACCACTTTCGCTATTTTTAAAACTCTCGCGCGCTACCGCTAGATTCTGAATGGTAGATTCTAGCCGACTCTGAATCGCTCCAAGAGATCCCCTACTGCGACTTAATCTACCGACGGCATCTGTCAGGGCATCCACCGCGCTGCGTGACGCCTCCATTGATTCAAGCGCGGTTCCGGCTATTAATGAGTATATCGGCTCAGAGCTTCCAGAGTTAGCTAACCCCAACTCAGAGAGTGTTGCCTGAACGTTTGACATTGAGAACCAAGAGATACTGCTCCCCTCGAAACCAACTTGAAAAGCGATCGTACTTCCGCCACTAAGGAGATGTGTACCATCGAATTCAGTTACTAAAGCGATGCGCTCAATCTCACTCGTGAGGGCTAGGTACTCTGATTGAATAGATGAGCGCTGCTCGTTGCCGTAGGTCGATGACGCGGATTGCTGCGCTAGTTCAATGAGTCGATTTAACAGATTACTGATCTGGCCAAGAGCTGTGTCAGCTATAGTTATAGCTGACACTCCATCACTCGCGTTACGCATTGATACAGCGGCTACCCGAGCGTCGCTCCGCAACCCCTCAGCTATACCTAAACCGGCCGCATCATCAGAGCTTCGATTGACCCGTAGTCCACTACTAAGCCTCTCGAAGCGTTGATTCAGGCGACCGGTTGTTTGCTTCAGGTACCGCTGGGCGTCAAGAGAGATCAGATTTGTTTTAAGACCTAATCCCATCGATCAACCCCCTCTCAGTTTTAATTAACGACCGAGTAACTGTAGCGCTATCGCTGGCTGTTGGTTAGCCTGAGCTAGCACCGCCGCTCCAGCTTGCTGCAAGATGTTTAGTCTTGTGAGCTCAGCAGCTTCCGCCGCCACATCTAGGTCACGGATCTGGCTCTCTGCGGCCTTGAAGTTTTCTCGTGCTACCTGAAGGTTGTTAATAGAGGCGCTTAGGCGACTCTCTAACGCTCCAAGATTTCCGCGGCTTATTCCCACCGAGGCGAGTGCCGTTTTGATCGCTTCGAGTGCTAGTCGAGACGCGCTCTGCGCCTCAACTTCTGTGTTCGCCGAGACTGAGTAAATCGAGGCTGAGCTTCCAGCATCCGCCAATCCGATCGCTTGCAACGTGCCCTGAATTCCCTCATAACCTAGCTGTGATAACGAGGTGCCATCGAAACCAACCTGGAATACGAGATTCTGTCCGTTACTTAAGAGATCGATTCCGTTAAACGCGGTCGTGACAGCGATACGTTCAATTTCACTTGTCAACGCCGAGAACTCATTCTGCAGAGCTAAACGCTGCGTGACATCGTACACGCCGTTAGCACTCTGCTGCGCGAGCTCTGAGAGACGATTTAAGATATTGCCGATCTGCCCGAGTGCCTGATCCGCTATGGAGATTACCGATATACCGTCGTTCGCGTTTCGAATCGCTACCGAAGCTAGGGTTGAGTCTGATTTCAAATTCTCAGCGATCGCCAAACCTGCAGCATCATCACTTGCTCTGTTGATCCGAAGACCACTCGCTAGTTTCTGATATGATTGATTTAGTCTGTCGCTAGCCGCGCCCAAATTACGCTGCGCCGCTATTGCTGGAAGGTTTGTGCGGATATTAATTCCCATAACTATTTCTCCTTGGCCTTAGGACCCTCCAGACTTCGAGTAGCCCAGTAGCTTTCTTTTAAACTCAGGTCACATCCATTCGACCCTCACGGCAAACTTTGCCGTTCGTTGATGTATGACTGGTTACGAGCAAAGAGCTTGCCAAGTGTGAGGGGCATCGCTTTTGCATAGTGGCAGTTGAACCTGTTTAAAACGGATAGGGCTTAAAATCCAAGAGGTTATCGCGCCTAAAAGACCTTCTTGCTCTGCACTACGCGACTTACATATTCCCGGGTGCTTTGCGGCAGGAACGGTGCCACCTGGTCGTAATATGCCGGATCTTTACCCTGCTTCTCTGTTCTTAACTGGGCAGAGGCTACCCGCCCCTCTCCTGCGTTAAATGCCGCGACCGCGAAACGTTCCAATGAGTTAGAGTCGGCGGCAGCTCTGGTTTGCAGCTGATTAGGGAGCTCCGTTGGTGTCTTAAATATATCGTGCAGGTAGCGGAGATAATTACTACCCAGCTTTATATTAAGGTCTGGATCAAAAGGATCGTATCTCTGATTATCCGTCTCAACCCGCGACATAAGGTGTTTACCAGTTGAGTCTAATAGCTGAAACAACCCCTTTGACGCGTGTCCATCGCTACTTACTGCACGCACATTAAAACTAGATTCGGCGCTAACAACCGCTTGGGTAAGTTTTGGATCTAGTCCAAGATCATTCGCGGCTGCGACCAGACGACCCCGGATCGCCTCCTTATCAAGCTGTTGAATGCCACTGACTTGGGTCTTAGCCGGAACCTCAACTCTTTTAACATCTAGTACTGTCGGAGTTTTGACCTGTTGGGGCGCTGGTGTTAGCTGTTCCGACACCTGATCCCGAGGAGTAGCGGGGATAATTGGTGTCATTTGAAGCTGCGGTTCGTCGAATTTAATGCTCGCACGAATGTCTTCGAGGGGGTCTCTTAGTGATTGGCGTATTGGATAGCCCTGGTCTAAGGCAGCCTTCTTTTCGGCATTAATCGTAGTGTTTTCAGATCCTTGAAGCAGCAAAGATCCGAGATCCTCATCAAACTTTGCCTCATTAGTAGGCTCCGACGGCTTAGTTGAAGCCTTCAGCAAGTTCGCCACGTCCCTGTATCTTGCGGTGAAATCTATCCTCATACCACCTCTTTGGGTCTCCTTACCCTTAGAGGGGGTGATGCAGCTATTGTGCCAGGGAGGGTGGGGGTCAATCCCTAAATAGGCTTACATGTTGCAACCGTACACGTAAACGTCTGTCGTGCTCCTGCTCGTGCACGAAAACGTGAAACGTTCACGTAGACGTGACACGGTGCCGCGCACGAGCACGTGCAGGAGCACGTGGGGTCAATCCCTAAAAAGGCTTTACATCTAACAGCCGTGCACGTAAGCGTCGGTCGTGCACCTGCTCGTGCTCGAAAACGTGAAACGTTCACGTCGACGTTATACGGTGCCGTGCACGAGCAGGAGCACGTTCACGTGGTCAATCCCTAAATAAGCTTTACATGTAACAGCCGCGCACGTAAACGTCTCTCGTGCACCTGCTCGTGCACGTAAACGTGAAACGTTCACGTCGACGTTATACGGTGCCGTGCACGAGCAGGAGCACGTTTACCAAACAAAGCCTATTAAGGAAGCTCTCCCCACTCCACAACCCCTCTCCCCCTCTCCTCCAGATACCGATTAGCCTTCGAGAAATGCCCGCACCCTATAAATCCTCTATAAGCAGACAACGGCGAGGGGTGCGGTGCTTCAAGTACCAGATGTTTTGAACGATCCACAAACGCAGCCTTCTTCTGCGCATAAGCGCCCCAGAGCATAAACACTAATCCAGACCGTTTATCGTTAAGCTCTCGGATCACTCGGTCTGTAAATCTCTCCCACCCGCGATTAGCGTGAGATCCAGCCTTCGCCTCTTCTACAGTTAAGACCGCGTTAAGTAACAACACCCCCTGCGCTGCCCACGACTCAAGACATCCATGCGGTGGCATATTATTAGGGAGATCGCTCCAGAGGTTTAGATCGCGTTGCAGTTCATTAAATATATTAATTAGCGATGGTGGCGCGGGCACTCCTCTCTTCACCGAAAATGAGAGCCCGTGAGCTTGACCAGCTCCGTGATACGGATCTTGTCCGATAATCACCACCTTTACACGATCAAATGCAGTAGAAGCTAGGGCGTTAAAAACTTCCGAGTTCGGTGGGTAGATCTTCTTGCCCGCGGCCCGCTCACCTTCAACAAAAGCTAAGAGATCCTTAAAATACGACTGCTCGCGCTCTTGGCCTAGAACATCACGCCAACTAAACTCAGCCGCGCCGTTTATCTCTTCTGAACTAATACTCCCGCTCATCCTCGATCTCTTTTAATATCCGCAGATAAGAATCGTAACGCCAATCCGCTATCTCTCCGGATTCAACACCGGCTCTAACGGCGCAATCACTCTCTTTAATATGGGCACAATCACGGAATCTGCACCGCGTAGCCACTGTCGCGATATCAACAAAAGCTGAAGCTACATCAACTGGAGAGAGGTGCGACAAACCGAAAAACTGCACACCTGGAAGATCTATAATAATTTTAGGGCCTGTCGCTCCCCTCGCGTACAGAAAGCCCCTCGGTTGGGTTGTAGTCTGTTTGCCCTGTCCTGTTCTCAAGCTGACATCACCTGTGCGCGTCTGAGCGTCCGGAATCAATTGATTCAGTATCGTGCTCTTACCAACTCCGGAGACACCGCAAAACGCCATTATCTTGTTTGATTCGGCGTCTATTAACTTACGCAGCCTGTCGATACCTTCACCACTCTTGGCACTTGATTCAACTAGATCAACACCAAGACCCCGATAGACATCGAGCATCGGACGTATCTCACCTATCCCAAGATCTACCTTATTAACGACTAGAGTTGTAGGAATAGATTGAGCAGCTCCAGCGGCGAGCATGCGATCAATCGCGACTGTATTCCATGTCGCTCCCGCTGCGGTAATGACACAGAGAGCGTCTATATTAGTCCCCATTCTCTTAAGTTTGCCGTGGAAGCTGCGGTACAGGCTACGGCAGGAAGGCTGCGCACTCGTGACAAAAACCTCGCCATCTCGTTTAAGATAATTAACACTATCTCCCACTACGAAATCTAGACTCTTAGCCGACAAGGTCCCAGTAACATAGCGGTAATCATCTGTAAGCAGCGTGACGAAACGTCGCGACACCTCAAGCACTAATGCTGGGACAGCCTCTTCTTGAGGAGTTTTTTTTGAGGGATGGGTCATAGAGATCTGGTTATGATTCGCTGATTAAGGGGTAGTATACCCGGAATAAAGAGAAATTATCGAGGGGTGATGTGGGGGATCTGCACGCGTTTTCTATCCTACTACTCCCGCACCTGAACCGGTTTCCCTCTCCTCATCATCTGCGCAGCTACAAAGAAAACTACATCGAGGTCACGGAGGGCCACGAAGATGTTAGTTTTGTTATTTCGTCTACATCCCTCTCTCTGCGGCCCTCCGTGACCTCGATGTGAAATTGAGGAGGAGGAGGAAAAACGCGTGTAGGGCCTATTTCGGGATTTACTCCCAAACGAAGGGCTGTTAGATGTAAAGCCTATTGAGCCGCTGTCGTTTTGAGCCCAAGCCCGCCCCCTATGCCCCAATTTAAAGCCTGCATCTTTGATATGGACGGAGTCCTGCTCGACTCTGAGCGGATTATTCGTGATGTTTTCACGCAAGTCTCAACCGAATCCGGATTTGTCGTATCCTCCGAGGTCTACCTTAAATGTGTTGGTCGGAACTCACGAGATACACGCGATATCATGAGCGAACATCTAGGATCTGATTTTCCCTATGAGGAGATAAAACTTAAAGTACGTGATCTAATCTCTAAACAGATAACCACCAGTGGTTGGCCTTTAAAGCCGGGGGTGATACAAGGGTTAGAAGATCTAAGAAAAAATCAGATCAGATGCTGTGTCGCGACATCAACAGATCAGAACGAAGCACGCAAACGATTGCACAATCTGGCGCGCTATTTCGAGCACATCTCATCTGGCGACGAGGTATCGAAAGGCAAACCTGATCCTGAGCTGTTTTTACTGGCGGCTAGTCGCTTAGCTGTCGACCCTAAAGATTGCGTTGTAATAGAGGATTCAGAGTACGGCGCGCAAGCCGCGCTTAGCGCGGGAATGAATTGCCTTATCGTTCCTGATCTAAAGATTCCACCGGAATGGCTAATTCCCAAAGTATCGGGGGTATTTGCCGGCATGGACGAAGCGATAGATTGGATTCTGCGCTGCTCTTATTGATACTGATCTGATCTATAAATTACTAAAACGAACTATTTCGTAGATGCAGCGCCGTTGTCGAGTATTTTAGCTACTAGCTTCATGATAATATTCGGCAACGTCGGCATCTCATTTGATCGGTATAGATTTTATGATTAATACAAATTCAGGCAGAAACCAGGGAGGAGGCGATAGGGAACCCAAACTCTCCAAAGCCCAACAGAAAGAGCTCCTACTTAAAGTATTGCAAGATGCGGGATTAAGCGAGGCTGGGCTCAAGAAACTACACTTCAAAGAGCTCTACGAACTTGCTCACAGGATTAAGAGTCCGAATAGTCCATTTCCTCGCCTTGTAATTCGGATGTTTAATGCCGTAGCTACAGAAGCTCTTAAACGCATTAAAGAGTTCACTGGTATCATATCTGGTTACGCGGGCGATCAGAGCTATCTGACTTCGTTTATTACTCATATGGGGATCGATAACCCATTTAAGGCCACTAGAGATGCCCGAATAGTAATCCTGGCCGATTCTGGAAAAAAGATGATTGGCGCTTCTGGTCGAGTTCTTAAGGGAACCATGTATGCTACTTACAATCCAGAGCGACCAAATGAAACCTTCGGACACGCTACCGGAATACAGGGGCTGGTGAGGATCTTCTCGGAATTCAACAAGGAGAGAGGTCTCTCACTAAATCCTAAGCCCAGACCACGCACAGATAATAACATTCGAGCCGCGCTTAAATTAATCGACCTTCAAGACATCACCCTCGAGGAGCTGACTGAGAATCCTGAACTGGCCGAAGGAAGCGAGTTATTCGCCAGAAACTTAGAGGTGTATGAAGCTCTGCGAACCGCCATCAGCGACTACAAACAGCAGCTATCTAGTCTTCTATACGGCGACTCAATAGCGCTAGAGATCTTGGAAAGCATAAGAGTGGATGGGGATCCAGGAAGGAAGTTCTTCGGCTGGTTTGAAGAGCACTTCAGAGAGAATCCAAATGCTCCTATAGGCTTACAAATAGCATATCAAAGTCTTATCGACAGCACCGTTCACCTAAGTGAAAACGACGAAAAGAACTACCTGCGAGGTCTCCTTGCCTATAAGAGAACTCACACATTTATAAAAACGGCCCCTGCCCTAAGAGGGATGACAGAAGACATCGAGGCGTATGAGGCTCTGCCAGCAGCGCACCCGCTCTATGGTCAATTCCCGCGTATAGCTTTAGCAAAGACGAAACTTCAAAGTGTACAGAGCAGGACTGAGCTCACTATACAGGAATACAGTCAACTATTAGAGCAGACAGATTTAGTTAAGTTTCGCGCGGCGATGAATGCTCTTTCTATTGAGCAATACGGAGCTGATTTTTAGACGGCTTTGCGCAAATTCGAATTTGTTGTTTTAGATAAAGATGGCGCGTGGCGCGCCGACGCGACAACCGATTCAGCACCGATGAAACGGCTTAGGCAGCACCTATACGGCGCTAAGATAGGTGTTGAACATCAATCTGATACAGATGAAAAAAAACGGGCGCTCCTCTCTGATGTTGATTTTAGGGCCATAATGGACGCTGAGATTGTGGTGCAACTTCTGCGCAGCCCAGATAGCTACCTAAACTCACGTCCAGTGAAAGAGTTCGAACGGATAGTAGAGCGGGTCGTTGTAGCGTACCGAAAGGCGTGCTTGCTTGATAAAAAGCTAGAGTCACATAAAGCAGCCCAACAGGGTCAAGCAATTGATTTTGATCCCGAAAACGTCGGAGATGCGCTTAAAGATTGGAAGCCGGTTCTGCCATTCGCGACCGAAAGTGAGCGATATCGACCTGTGGAGCATTTTCCGGCCGCAACTGAGCTTGGATTAAAAGAGGTGGCTCGTCGGCTGTCGGATGGATTCCTTGCGATCCAGGACAATCGAAATTCCCCGAACAATTTAATAAATGAAAACTCATATGATCTCAGTCGTCAGGCAAACAATGGCTTTGTAGAGGCTGGGCTTTATCAGGAGAAGATGAGGGATGCTTGGCTTGCAGCCGAAGCAGAGGTTGGACGCTACAAGCCTGTAAAAGAGTTTGAGGATTTAGTTAATAAAGCGAGTAAGTATTTGAGTCACCCGTTGTTGGTCGTGAAACCTTACAGACACTGGAGTCACAGCGATCCGGATCGTCTAGTACTGAGAAGATATTTATACCCATATGAGATTTCAGGACTGGAATCATTCGTCAAGACCGTCGACAAGTTTGAATTGCCGGAATTAGCTATTAACGACTCGTCTTGGAGCGAATTACGCAGACAGGTGAATGATGTGCTTTTTTTGAATGTTTTTAAAGCTGACCTCAAAAATGGAAAGCTCTTGCTAGAAAGCAAGCAGGTGATTGATATCGTGCAAAGCAAGCGCGTAGGATTGGCCACAATTAATATTTGGGCGCTTGATCCAAAGAAGCTGCGCGAATGGTTCACCAAACGTGCCAAAACGTGCCAATTATCAGAGGATCCGAATGAAGAGTGGCGTAATAAACTGAGCAAAATTATGCACAATACAAACTGGCCGCTTGGGCGGTACAGAGGAATCGCCCAGGAATCCTGGGATGTTTGGGATAAAATCACTGGGTGCGATCGCGCACTCGTTGCCAAGCAGATGATTAATTTAATAAATGATCTAGTTCGCTAATACAGCACACATTGGGAATTACTGGAGGGTTGACCCTCCATTACCGTGCTGCGGATCCACTGATCATATTCGTGGTGCGTGGCGATACGGCCGACCATCCATAAATCCCTCCCCCAAAAAAAAGGCGGCGCATTAAGCGCCGCCTTTCCACTTCGATGTTGATCTAAAGCTTACGCTTGATCATCAACTGCTAAAAGTGTTGGGCCCTCTTCCTCGCTTCCGCCCTCATCATCGTGACTCTCATCACGACGAGATCTGCGACTACGGGATGAACCACGATCCTCGTCGTAGCTCTCAGCTCCCTCATCACTTCCGCCGTACGAGTCAGAATCACTCTCGCTCTGCATAGCTGCCAACTCCTCTGGGGTTGGATCACGCGGAATGGAAAGTGTCACGGCTCGCTTAACGAAATACTTGCCACCCTTTGAACCTGGCAAATCAGCCTGAGCTAGCTTCTCTACTACCTCATCGGCCACCTTCTCAGAAACGTCGATAAACGAGTACGCGCCACGAACGCTCACACGGTGAACCTCCTCAGAGGCAACACCACAAGCATTCGCTACCTGTTCCTTTAGAGCATCAGCGGAAACACCCTGCTTCGAACCCGAACCTACGTAGAGCCTAGCCTCTTTATCAACTACCATCGGCTTTCTTGGCTGACGTTGACGACGGCCGCCATCGCGCCCCTCGTACTGTCCACGCTCGCCGCGCTCTCCACGTCCACCGCGATCACGACCGCGGCCACGACGCTCTCCGCCGTTACCATCGCCCTCTCCTAAGAAAGATGGCTGTCTGTCCTCATCTACGAAATCATCCTGGTAACGTCCGCCACGGCCACCACGGTTGCCGCGCTCTCCACGTCCACCGCGATCTCCACGGTCACGATCACGTCCGCCGCGGCTGTCGCGCCTGTCGCGATCACGACCACCACCACGACGACCACCACGCTCTAGCTTATCAAAATCTGGCTGAGAGCTGTCGTCCTCAAACTCCTCCTCATCAAACTCAGAGCGCTCATCTCTTGCTGGAGCTGTTGCTGCTCTTAGAGCTGGGATAACTGAAAGTGTGTTGTTAAGAAGATATGACACGATCTCTCGTGACTTGCTGTCAGCTAAGACCTTATCAACCAACTCTGTTAAAGCTGGCTCGCCTGCCTCAACTCGCGCCACTGCTTGTTCACGGAGCTGATTGAACTTACCTGCCATTACCTGATCTGCTGTTGGTGGTTCAGCCTGAACGAACTCGGCTTTGCCTAGCTTCTTTAGGAAATGGAAATTGGTGATATCCATAGCTGAAACTAAACTAAGAACTTTCTTGGTCTTAGTCTCGCCCTCAGCGGCAAAGCGCTGGAAGTAAACCTCTGGATCGGCCGGAATTGAGTAATTTATTACAACCTCGAACTCCTCTAGTGGCACTCCGCGAGCAGCGACATCAGTTAATACTAACGCCGTGATCTCCTTCTTCTGAAGCTGCTGGATCGCCTTGCTAAGCTTAATCTGTGGAACGTATCCGATTAGCTTAAGCGATGAGAGCCCACGCTTCTTGAGAATAACATCCGCGAAATCCGCGTCTGACGGGGAATTACAAAAAACTACACATGAGTGACCAGCCTCAAACTCAACAAGGTCACATAGCGCTTGAGGCTTAGCCAAAAGCGAGGTTCCTACTTCGTAATAAATGTGCTCCATATTTTTGCACCACTATCCATTAATGTCGCCTGATTTCACGCGCGACCAGGACGGCCGAACACGCTATTCACGCTATAAAGTTTATCTTTCTTTCACTTTGGGTGAGAATTGTCTTCGCAAGATCTCTTTTCGAGGTGAGCCTTACTCCGCGAGGAACGCAAGAAGAGTGAACGCTGCGCGCTAACTAACTCTGGCCTCACTAAACTGTGCGATTGCAATAAGCGCTTAATTTCGGAAGACGTGAACCACTCTTGGTCATACGTTTTGTTTCCGAGACGCCCTTTCTCAAACCTAGCCTTTAATCTATACCATATTTCGGGTTAAGAGGAAGTTAGGCTAGTGCTAATTTAGCGCCAGTAGGCTCACTCAATAAGCAGCAACATAAAGCGCCAAGCTAGCTTAACAAACCCTGTAACAAGTTGTAATTAAAGAAGATTGCCCTTTATGAAAGGCCAAATCCCTTGCCTCTTCTTCTCTCTGATCCGTCTTTTCCTGCCCGCAATTATTATTTTGCAATCGGGTTGCCTTGAGACCAGCAAGATTACACCAAAAATAAAAGCCAATAATCTTAGGCTCTTAGGTGTCGCAACCTGGTCTAATGTGGCCTTTAGTTCGCTGCCAGAAGCGTCCGGACACCTAGGTGAGGTGCTAACAACAACCGAGGCCTCGGCTTCGCCAAGGCGGCTCGTGTCAGCAGCTGCCGATGGAAACGTTATCTTATGGGATATAACGACGGGTTCTGGAAGGCTTATGAAGCAGACAGGAGGGCCGATGCAAAACGCTGCCCTGGGACGTCGGCGCGCCTTGGTTGCGTGGAGCTCGGGGCTAACTATTTCAGTTGCCTGCGCAACCGGCTGCTCAGAAATCTGGGAGCTTAAGCGACTAAAGACTCGCGTAACCTCACTGGCATTCCATGAGGATGATACTGCTCTAATTATTGGAGGAGCCGATGGGCGGGTTTATCGTTGGCACTTTCAACTTGAACGAGAAGCGGATACACAGGAAGGGCGAGATCGAACTCTTGAACGGTATATCGCTCATCAAACAGTTGTTAGCGTAGTCGCGCCGCTCCATACCGGACGCGCATTTTTTTCGGCGGATTGGGATGGAAGACTTTATGCATGGCTCGCCTATACAGCTGATGATCAACAAGGCAGCTTCGATAAGAATCTATTCGGGGGGCGTTTTTTTGGTGGATTAGGCACATACATGGCCGCGCCTCGTGTAGCGGATCGTGGTATTACCAGCCTAGCAGTGTCGGACAACGGACAGCGACTCGCCGTTGGAACAGATGAGGGATACGTGGAGGTCTGGGAGGTTCGCGGGTTTGAGATGATAGCCCGTACTCTCGTTCATAATGGGCGAGTAGTGAGTGTAGCCTTAAATCAGGACGGCACAAGGGTCGCATCGCATGGGCGCGACGCAAAGATCGCTGTAGCAGATCTATCAAACGACCCGGATTTTGGAATCAAGATAGGTGCGCTACGCTCACTGACGGCCCCAGTTCTTAGTGAGGAGATGAAATCAGCTCGTGGGATCTATTTCCTATCTGATGGGAATCTCATAATCTCTACCAATACGGGTCAGATCGGCGAGCTTAAACTCTCGAACAAACCTCACGTTGCGGCACCATTACAAAACGTGACAAAGCAACCTGGCTCTGTCGCGCAGGAGAAGGGTTCTGATTATTAAGTAAGAGAATAGATGATTAACGCCACTGAACAACAACACCCAGCGAATCTCGACAATTTAGATGTTAAGCGCGAAAGCCGACTACCCTATGCTCTGCTTGTTTTATTGGTAGTTACTATCGTCGTGGCCCTTGATCAATTCACCAAGAGGATGGCCCTTGCTTCTTTTCATCCCGGAGAGATCCGTCCAGTAATAGATGGTTTATTTAATCTGACCCTATCTTTTAACACTGGAGCTGCCTTCGGTTTATGGACCGGGCTCGCTAGCGGGTGGCGCGAGGTTGTCCTGGCGTTAACGATCTTAATGGCGCTAACCTTGGTGATCTTTCTCTTAACTAGGCCTTATTATCAGTCTTTTCTGGCCCAGAGCGCTTTAGCTGCCATCTTGGGTGGGGCAGTTGGCAACGTAATCGATCGGTTTCTGTATGGCGCGGTTGTAGATTTTCTCGATTTTTATATCGGCACCTCTCACTGGCCAGCTTTTAATATAGCCGATAGCGCAATCTGCGTAGGAGTGGGGTTATTACTCTTCCTGCCGAAGCCGGAGGTCGGGGATTCGGCTTAAATTGCACTATAGTAACTACTCACCGGATTTTCACCGGATTTTTTGGATCGTTGCAGTCATAGCATCGCTAAATCGGCTATTTTAGCTCTTTTTCTTTCTTGTCACCCCCTAGTCGGGGGTGCCTTTTTCTGGTGAGTAGTTATTATTTCCACCCCGCTTTGCTCCGCAAAGCCGCCCCTTAATAGGGGCTAACGTTATTGCGGCATAATTTGCTGAGTAGTTACACACGATATTTATTGCCGAACCCCTTAACTCTCCGTACAATCTCTAATGCACGCGTAATAAATCTTCCATGTTCGCTAAAGAGGAACAATTCCTATGCTCTCTAACTTCAAGTTCTCATACCTGGCAGCTCTATTATTAGTAGGCGCTATCTCATCTACCGGCTGTACCCCAAGAAACAACTATACAACTACAGGTGCTATCGCCGGCACTGTTGTTGGAGGAGGAGCTGGAGCGGCGATCGGCAGCGCATCAGGTAATACAGGAACTGGTGCCGCTGTGGGAGCCGCGGTCGGCGCGCTATCAGGAGCGGCGATCGGTGATGTGCGCGATGACGCCGAGGACGCGACGAAACAACAAGACGCCTTCATCAAACGACAAGAGCTCGAGCGCCAAAAACAAGAGCGTGAGTTACAAGATCTCCGTCGTCAAAAATATCACGATGATTACTTTAAATCACGCTATCCTAAGGTAGCCGATAAAGAGAATTAATAGCGAGTGGAACGATGCTACAAAGAGATCTAGTTGCCCGTAGACTAATTATCCCGTTGGCGCTGGCGGTAGTCTTTACCTCCACAGGTTGTGTTAAGCCTCGAAAAACAACTGCTATTGGATCCGGAGTTGGTGGTGTTGTTGGAGCTGGACTAGGTGCCATAATCGGAAACCAGAGTGGAAACGCCGGAAGCGGCTTAGCAATCGGCGCTGGAGCAGGCGCCGCTGTCGGTGCATTAGTAGGCAATGCTCTTCAAGCTGAACAGGAGCGAAATAACTCGCAAGATGAGGCTATCAAGCGTCAAGAGCAGGTAATCAAAGCTCAACGAAACGAGATTAACGAGCTGCGCACTATTCGTGGAGACGATTCATACGCGCTTAACTCAAGCGCTACACCTGATACTCCGCGATATCGCTTCCGTGGAACCACTACAGATCCGGAGTCTCCGGAGGTAGCCAGACAGAGAGCTAAACTACGCCAACGCGGACCTAATCCGAGTGGCAGCTCGGCGAGTTACAGCTATCCAGCCATTTCCAAGACAACCCTCGCGCCAAAGACAGAGAAGTCGCAAGGTGCGAAATACTCCGCTCCTCCAAAAGAGAAGCTACCAGATGCGCCTACGAACAACGCGCGGACACCAGGTGAAGAGCGCAAGCAATTGGCACGTTACGATATCGGAACCGAACCAACAGAAAAGATAGCGCCTAAAGCTGCGGCTTCTTCAGCGGTAGAAACAGCTAAGAAGCCCGTAACAACGTCTGATATCGCTACTGATTCAAACAAGAAGACGACCCCTAGTGGTTTAAACGAGAGCGACCTACCCACTCAGACTGACGCACCTGAAAACACGGCTAAGGTGGCTGCTATTCCTGTAGCTAATACACAAAGTAAAGAATGCAAAGCCGCTTTAGCAGAGCGTGACCTCGCGGTTGAGGCGAGCGATAACTCAGATAAATTATTTCACCTAAGGCGAGCTCTAAGGCTGTGCCCTAACAGCGCGCCGCTGCATCACGAGCTTGGCAAGGTGTATGCCTCTATGCAGAGAACCAAAGACGCGGAGGGAGAGTTTCAACAGGCGTTGTCGATCGATCCTTCTTTTAGCGCAGCGAAAAAAGAGTTGGGATCACTCCTAAAAGATGAAGTTCATTTCTAAAGCTCTACTGACTGTTCTTATCTCAGGCACATTAGTGGCTTCTTTCGGCTGCGCGACGAAGACTGCACCAGAGCCCATTCAATATAAATCCTCTGGCAAAAGCGAGCGAATAGCCCCGGCTGACGCGCCAGAAGAGATAACGTTACGCCGAGAGGAGCCGCCTTCAGAAGAGAGTCTTAGACTGATCGAAGAGCTGCGCCAACGGGGAATCGATGTCAGAGAGTCAGAGAGAGGGGTTGTTATCAATCTCCCAGATGTATTATTCGCTTCTGGTCGTGCTGAGTTAACGGCAGCAGCTCAAGGGATAATCTCTGAGATCGCTCAAATTATCCAGCGAGCCCCGTCAAGGAGCCTCGCTGTTGAGGGCCATACTGATTCAGTAGGAACTATCGAGTACAACTACCACTTATCGAAATCCCGCGCCGAGCAGGTAGCCAAGGCGCTCGAGAACAACAAGATCCAACCTAATCTGATCTCGATCACCGCTTTCGGAGAAACGACTCCGATTGCTACTAACAGGACAGATGTCGGTAGACGGCAGAACCGTCGGGTGGAGATCGTTATCCTTAAATAGAACTAGCAAAATCCGCGTTGTTTGCCTCGATCTCCTCGCAATAAAGCTCAAGGGTGTGACGCAAAAGGGTGAACTCATTGTCTGCGCAAATTACCTGAAATAGCGCCTTAAGAGTTCTGTTCTTAGCCAAATCTGAATCGTTCTTAATTTCTGTATTTACTGCTGTGTTCATTTTATATCCCTTCAAAAAGTGACGACTACGGTCGTCAACAACGAAGGGGAGTGTGACACAGCAGAACTTAATAGTTGTCACGGAGCAGTTATAGTTTTGTAAAACTATTGTAACCTCTCAACATTAACCGCGTGCTTAAATACAAGCTCGCCACCGAGGGTGCCAACCCAAATAATTCCAACTACTTGGATTACAAAAAAGAGATAATACAAAAACACAAACATCTTTCTACCGTGAGTAGCGACTCGCTCCAGGAAGAAAAAAGTAGCCAGCAAAAGGGAAGAGACTAAGAGTCCCTTGCCCCAAGAATGATGAATCGCCATCGCTTGCTCTGACGCCGTTGTGAGATTAATCGCTCTACTACTGGCTTGATAGCCAGTCAGAAAGGAAAGGAGCACCGCGACAACACAAAAAATAATCGCCACCGGTCTTAAAGAAAGCGAGATATTTCGGACACGGGGTGAGACACGCGACAATTCAGCGAAGCAAAGAAGCAGTACGCTTGCTAGCGGCAAACCACTCGCAGGTGGATGAAGATCGATCATGATTAACCGTAAACCGAAATTGGATTGGGGACAACCGGAGGATCCTGCCGTGCTTATCCAGCCCTACCCCTCTCTCTTAAGAAGCAGCAAAGTAACATCATCTTTTAATAGTCTTTCATCTAGGAAATCAGCTAGAGCATCGATGATGTGCTCTACCATTTTACCAGCTGATAGATCCTCTGGAATATCAGAAACAACCTGACACAACCTCTCTAAACTAAACTGCTCCATCTCTGGGTTCTGAGCCTCGGTTAATCCGTCTGTGTACAAGATTAATAGGTCTCCCGGGTACATTTGAGCTTTAACTAATTCATAAGGCTCTCCGGACACAAATCCAATCGGAAAACCCTCACCATAAAGCTCTTCGACCCGTCCACTTCCGCGCCGCCTTAGCAGCGCTGGCCCATGGCCAGCGCGCGCCCAGGAGACATCACCTGTATCAGGCTTATAGAGAACGTGTCCCGTCGTAATGAATCTTCCTGTTGGCAGCTGTGGCTGTAGATAGAAGCTCATTTTCTCGAGCAATTTGTCTGGCTCTAATCCCTGGGCCGCGACCATCGCTAGCTTAGCCATGCTCGCTAGAAACGCCGCTGGCAGGCCATGCCCAGAAACATCCGCTATATGCAACTCGAGCGCCGAACGATCCTCACTCAGGTCGCAGAAGTACCAATCACCTCCAACTTCCTCAAGGGGATGGTATGAAACCGCGAGTTGGAATCGCGGATCTTTCGGCAAAGTTCTCGGCAGGAGGCTGCGTTGAATCTCGCGCGCTTCATCAAGATCTTTTTTGAATCGCGCGTTATAATCACGGAGCGCTATATTCATCTCAGCTAATGACCCTTGGGCCTGATCCGATCCCGCTGTTTTCCTTAATCGCAACTGAGTGGCGATCCGACTCGCTAACGTGCCAACCGAAGAAGCTGCTGGAACGATCTCGACACGATCTACCTTTGACAATTGATCAAGTGAACGTCCATCATCTGGCGCGAGACACACTATCGGTACGCCCTTAGTGTTGTCGTGAGATCTAAAAAAAGCGCAGAGATCAAGCGTGTCATTAGAGACACGACCGTCAATTAGGATGATATCTGGGGGTCTCTGAGATACAACCTCTGAGATAGTTTGATCCTGAGTTACTCCGAGCACAGAGTATCCTAGTCTCTGAAAGAACGACGGGATCTGATTGGTATCGTCGCCTAGAAAGAAAATGGTATCCATGCGTATCTCGCACCCTCCTACCGTGTCTATCGGCTGGATCGCGTTGGATATTTAGGTGCTTATGTCGCCAAGCTATGTATGAGTCTCATCTACCTGATCTGACTTTATTTCTCCGCGAAGCAATTCCGGAGGGATCGCCAAAAGTGGTCGAGCCTGATACCACAGCCAGAGATTATCCAACCCCTTCAAGGCCGCCGCAGTCTTACCCGAAGAGAACGTTAAAAATAAGCTTTGAGGGCCACCATCTTTAGATGGTATCGAGCCTACAAACCCATCGCCTCCCTCTGTGAGCGACACTGCTGTTAATGAGTTAACAACCCCGAAACCGGTCTGCGTTTTCACTGAAAATCCCACTGGGTGGAATCCTCGGAACAGATACTGCCTATCCTCAACCTCTAGCTCTAACTTAAGTGAGTAGTCACTCACCTCGACCTTCTTGATCGCGACGCGAGCATCTGGTGGCTCACTGAGCTGGCGACCAAGATTGGCTATCATCAAAGTGAGAGCCAACAATGAGATCCCAAAACCAAACCGGGGGGTCAAATACCTAGCTAATATTTTTCCACCCTGAGCCTGTAGTGTCGACAACCTCTCGGCTCTGTATGGTGTCAGCCCAGCAGCTCGCCACTCACCGTCACCAAACGCCGTGAGTGCGTAGCCGATCGCTGTATATGTACTCAATATCCAGAACACACTCTCCGCGGACGATGCGAGGCTCATCCAAAAAAGAGACCTTCCACTCGGGCTTGGCAAGGTTAAAAGAGCCGTCAAAAGCATGGTCAGGGCACACGGGACCACAAGAGTCCTCAGCGCCGCTGTGCCATCGGATTTCGACATAGCTACCGCGCGAGTCAGGCTTGGCCCAGGAAGGGATCCCATGAAAGCGACTACCGCGAAGTAAAAGTAAACACGCAGAGACCAAACAATTCCAAGAATCCCCAAGAGGACGAATAAAAATGTAGTCGCTCCTCCAGGATTAACCGCGAATCCAATAAATGGAACGATTAAGAGGAACGACGACGCGATACTCACAGGAGCAATCCGAGCCGCCAGCTTAAATCCATTTAAAGAGTTGGCCACCTGCGCAAGTAACCGCCTACGCCACCTGAGCGATATGAAAGCAACCACTATAATTTGCAAGACTCGATCTACTATCGCCACCGCTGTCCAACTTGAGATGTCGTAGCTTTTTAGGAAGATATCAAGCACCACCGAGAAGGCGAGAAAAATGGCTAGGGGGATAAGAATGGCACGATCATTCCACAGCATTCCCGCCGCGATTCCGAAGGGATCGAGCTGGCCATCTCGATGTTGAGTGTTTCTAGCTATAGGGTCGCGCGCGACTTCGGACATGATCTACTTTTTCCACGCGCCAACAATTACCAGCGCAGCTCCTACTGCACCCAGGGGAGCTCACTCTCTAGATTTTTCAACACATCGCGCAGGTCAACCCCAGATGGAGCGATAACTACACCACCATCAACCTGGCGGGCTATCTTTCCAAGGAACTTATCCTGATCGGCATCAGCTGATGAAACCCTGACCTTCTTGACTCGGTCCGCGCCCAATAGATCGAGGTCGTCCTCGAGCACATCCTTGTCATGAGTTAAGATCACCAACCTATGCCCGTTAATCCAAACGGACGCGGGTTTTTTACCAGTATAGGGGACGAAGAAATTATCCATACGAACACCTTCCTCTGATCTAACCACACTTGCTGCCTTTTTCAAGTAAACCCCGGTTCAATAAAAGCTACAAGGGGTATAAAAGATAATGCGCCCACACACCGGGTTTTTTGGGTAACTGCCGTCATAGCGACGCTAAAAGGGCTATTTTCGTCCCTCTTCTTTTTTGGCCGGCCCCTTATTATTGCCCGCATGGTCCATAACGAACTCTTCAATGAATACTTTGCAATCGGCCGATCCTGGGCTCATTTTGCACTCCCTTTTCCGATTCTCGCAGAACGCTAATTGAGTCTCTGTCTCAGCTAGGCTTGCCCTTTGCTTCTTGTCGGCCGCCAATTCCCCGACCATAACGTCAACATCCATAAGGCAATTCATATATGCTTTAGAAATATCATCCTCGGATGCGCCACCCTCTTTGCTCCTGACAGAAGTCGCTTCTCCTATGCCAAAAACTTTAGATCTCTCTTGTTGTGGATCACTACACGCTGGAGAGACAAGACCCTCCACCAGAAGGCTCGAGATCATAAAAACAGCTAATCGAATGTGTAAGGATGGCATTTGCGTTGAGAACCTATTAAAGCTCCTGGGCGATAAGATCAATATGTTTAGCTTGGGCCGGGAACTTGGCTCGCGCCGCGTCTAAAGACTTCTTGAACGCATCCTTCTCATCCGCGGAATTAAGTAAAAGAGCGAGAGAGGCTAATGCGTCAACCGCCACAAATTCTCCCCGCTCTCCCAGAGCAGTTAATTTATCTTTAGCTGTTGCTATATGAGCATCAGACTGCGCCAAAGCCTTGGATAACCCAAGCGTAACAGTCTCAGCAATGAAACGCTCGCTCGACCGAGGATCCGAAACAGCCTCCCAAGACGGAACAGACTTCAAAGTTTGTTCAAGTAGCTCGTAATCGTTAAAACGGCTAGCAAGAAGTCCGCGATACAACTTCGCGTAACTGTCAAAAGGCGCGGGTGATGACAGCGAATCAATCATCAGAGACAGCTTAGCACGACTCTCTTCAATCTCTTTAGTCTTTGACTCGATCGATGTCGCGGCGGTCTTTTTAGCCTCCTCATCCTTGGCCAAAGCGCGATCTGACTCTAGCTTTAACAGCTCTTCCTGCTTGTCTACTATCCCTTTGTAAGCAGCTTGAATATCAGAGAGAACTGTTGTTGCCCGCGCTCGTTTCTCCGTTGCTGTAGCGGTGAAGCGATTATAAGCCACCATGCTCGCTCCAACAGCGACCAGTAAAAGCAGAAGGGAACGCCAGTTTTTCAGGACGAATCTGACGAAAGCGTCATTCCTAGCGGCGTCTCCAATCGCTGGATCCTCAAAAATACTCCGTCCGGTTGATGACTTTTGGTTAGCTGCTGGACTCTGATCTGACATTGGCGCGGTACTCACGTTTAAAACACTCTCTAGTAATTACATCTTATATTTAAAATCATCGGGGTCGAGCTGGCTTAAAAGCTCCTCCCACTTATCCTTACTTACTCCTGCAAAATCTTTATCTTGAGACTGTTCTTCTGGCGCAGCCTCCTCGCCTTCACCTTGAGCGCCCTCACCCTGCTCCGCCGGTTGCGGCTCCATCTGCGGCAGAGGATTATTTGACCCAAACGCCACCTTTGCCTGAGTCAGAACAGATTGCGCTACGTATATCGGTGCGGAGGCACGTAGCGCCATAGCTATCGCGTCACTCGGTCGAGAATCTAGCACCATTATTCGGTCCCCTTGACCCAGTACAAGCTCAGCAAAGTAGGTTGATTCACGAAGCTCTGTAATAACCACGCGCTGCACAGTCACACCAACTTCAAGCAGGAGGTCGAAAAATAGATCATGAGTGAGAGGACGCGCCATCGTCACCTGTTTGATGGCGCTAGCGATAGATGTCGCCTCAGGGATACCGATCCAGATCGGCAAAGTTATATCGCCCGACTCATCCTTAAGTACGACGATCGGGGCCTGGGTGGCGGGGTCAAGAACTAGCCCACCTACAAACATCTCTACGGCTGAATCACTTGTCATGAATAATTACTTTAAAAATCGCCAATATTCCGGCCGGCTTGAACACGACCGGCCTCCGCGAATCCCGGCGCTCCATTAGTCTAGTTAGTCTATAACTAAAGCAAACAGGAGTCATCTCCCTGACTTGGCTAGTTCTAGGGGAGCGAGGCAAAAGCCAGCCAGGCTCTAACTACCTGGTAATTTTAGAACAAGTATGAGGGGTGGGGTAGGGTCAAAAGTTAGGCCGCAAGACGCCTACCTTTCATCGGATTCGAGTCTAGCTGAAACGCCAGTCGGCACGATTGTCTGGCTCGCTCGGCGAAAACTCCACGCCACGGCTCTCGGTCTAGGGTTCCCTGGCGGCGTAGTCGGTCAAATTTGAGCAGCGCCTCTACT
>Ga0214921_10002923_pt1 | contig 26972 bp, 25 predicted proteins | sample LL1505_MetaG_FD_177992 | JGI IMG/M metagenome (GOLD analysis project Ga0214921, IMG submission 177992) | Freshwater microbial communities from Lake Lanier, Atlanta, Georgia, United States - LL-1505 | ecosystem: Environmental > Aquatic > Freshwater > Lake | place: USA: Georgia | collected... | reverse complement strand
ACCATGTTTTGGCGCAAACCAAGACACCGAACCAATGGCGAATGTTATCCGTGTTCGTCCGCTCCTGAATGCTCTCAACTCCATTGAACGCAGCGACCTCAAGAAGCTGCTACCGAAAGGGGTCAGCAAGGCTCCTGCAGAGCCAGAAGGAACCCGATATCCCGCCGCCCTTCTGGCCGCTCTTCCCAAAGACGAATCCTATGCTCTTCTGGGTCACATCTCAGAAGCTCTTCTGCGCCTTCCGCCGGCAGAAGTAACACCCGACACACTCATTGCGACGGTCCGCGTGCTGGTTCCCGACTTCACCGACGAAGCAAAGGAAAAGCTATTCAAAAGCAAGACCACCGAACCATTTCTGGAGCATATCCGTCAGACCCGTAAGAAACTCCGATTCGTGGCCCAAGGCACGCTTCTCTTCGACCAGATTGTCGGCGACCCCCACGCTCTTCATGGACATCCCGATATGGTCACGGCCACCCAAATCTTTGAAGTGAAGATGACGGGACAGCTAGACAAGGGTTGGCCCGACTTCCTTCTTCAGACATTCGCCTACGCGGCGTTAGCCCAGCCGTCCCCGCACAGCTGCCACATCGTATTGCCGTTACAGGAAATCGTATGGTCCTACGATGTCACCAAATGGACCAACCGTGAAGCGTTTGCTGCCGCTATCCAGGCCGCCGCCGCCAAGAAAGTTGCGGGCTCTCCTACGGCCGCAGCGGCACGGCTTCTGTGCGCGTATCATCACATCGGCAGTCACCGGCCGAAGATGAAGTCGTTGGCCATCACAGTGGCGAGTTTTCCAGAGTCTCCGGTGCCTTCCCAGATATTTCTCTCTGGGCCGCAATCATCGAAGTGTAACATTGCGGATGCCGAACTGGCCGCAACAGCCGCAGTCACCGATGCATCTGCGAAGCCGTGGTTTGTTCATAGTCCGTATATCATTAATCTATGCACACCACCCGGTGAGAAAGACGATTATCATACCGCATGTCTAACAAAGCAGCTCAAGTTCGCTGCCGCCGCGGGAGCACGCGGAGTCGTTGTGCATGTAGGGAAATCTACGGACCAGCCGTTGGAGACCGCGTTGGCGCACATGCGGGCGAATCTGCAGACAGCGATGGCGGCTGCAACCCCACAATGTCCTGTCTTGCTGGAAACTCCGGCTGGACAGGGAACAGAAGTTCTCACTACAACTGCGGATTTCGTAGAGTTCGTTCAAGAGCTGACGAACAATGGTGCTGACCCGCGTCTCCGCATCTGCGTTGATACCTGTCACGTCTTTGCCACGGGTTCCGACCCGGTGAGCTATTTGCAGGCCGTGCCGGTGTCGCTCCTCAGTCTGGTGCATTTTAACGATTCGGCGACTCCGTGTGGGTCACGTCTGGATCGTCACGCCTTCTGTGGAGAAGGTCACATTGGTCTGGCGAAAATGACAGAGGTTGCGCATATATGCACGAACGCTGCGATTCCGATGGTGGTCGAATAAATTAATTTAGAAAAATAGAGATGGCGTATCCTCCTGGTGCTGCTTCTTCCGCGGCTGGCTTTGGTATGCTTTCGACAGCAGCTGGGGCGGCATCTGCAGCAGCAGGAGCGGCATCGTCGGCGGCATCTGCAGCCGCTGCAGCAGCTCGCGAACGCTTGCCCGGTATTTTTAGTAGTTTTAGTAGCGCGTTAGAGGCTTTTCGTGACGTGACGGGATGGGTTGTAAGCCGTGCCACAATAGCGGGAACAACACTTGCTGCATGGTTAGTCAAACCTCACATGGATACTTGCCAGGAATATGTGGGTAAACTAAAAGCGGCAAGACATCATCAGCCGCGTTTTGTTTATACAGTAATGCGCGATGAGACGTATAACGTCTTTCATTCTCTGGCAGCAGAAATGGTTAGTCTTTCTGAAGAAGCACGGCGGGCGATGATTCACATGCTCATATGCTTGATAAATTATGAAACAATCTATAAAAATGCAAATAATACTGATCCAAGTAATAAAACTACGGATGCACAGATAGAGACGCAAGCAATATTAACACTGGACGCCATACTCATATATCTGCATTTAGCACGGGAGAAAACTGATCGGAAAGTGACATTAATACGAGGCTTAGGTGCGAGGGGATGGGTAGTACCGGAATCAAATGCGAGTTCGCAAACGGTGAATGAACTAGGTACGCCGCTTCTTTTTCCGCCGCATTTAGCGGATGCAATCAATGCTTTTCTGCAGATGTACGAAGAAAAACTGGGTTCAGAGGGAGACAAGTATCCTATCCATATAGGGCGCGCGGGAGGGGCAGCTGCTTCTACGTTACCGTATCTCCGAGAAGGTACTGAAAAGCAGACAGAAAAACTCTATGAAAAAGCGCTAGAACGTATCAGAGCTTTATTTGCACAGTGTATAAGTGTTCCATCTAGCGAATTACTCAGACGAATTTATGGCCCTACTGACGATGAAGGTGCTTCTGTTCTAGCAGAAGAAGCAACACCCGCCCCAGCAGCAGCCGCAGCAGGACCAGAACTATTTACCAACATACCGGATCCAGCAGCAGAAGCAGCACCCGCCCCAGCAGCAGCCGCAGCAGGAACAGGACTATTTCCTCCAGAATCCGGTAGGCCAGTAAATGGTACCGCACCAAAAAGACGTATTACTCATTATTTTCATCCCCCCCCTTCCAGTGGGTCAAAACGCAAATTATCAGCTATTCCATCTGCTTCTGATTCAAATGCAGATCCAAATGCAGCTCAAAGAGAAAAACGACCTCGGGGAGGAGAAGGAGAAGGAAAAAGAGAAGGAGAAGGAGAAGGAGGAGAAGGTCAGACTGGCGGTTCACGACGCACACGGAGACACAAACACAAGCGGAACCACCGATCGCGATTACGTTCACGAACTCATAAACGCCGCGTAACCAAATCAAAACACAAGTCAAATCGCAAAACCAAGACAAATCGCCGACACTAAATCTCCTCAACCGAACACAAAAACAGACTGACTATACCAAGTAGTACACCGACCAGTTTGTATCCTCCCACCCGTTCGCCCAACACCAGCAGACTCACCGCCGTCACAACCACACTGGAAATAAGATTCCACAAGATATTCATCACTGACACCGTTTCAAACGGCATCGCCCGCAACAAAATATACGGTTGCAGCGCATAGAGACCCATTGCGCCAATCATCGCAAAAAACGTAAACCACGGCTGTAGTGCTTTTTCCGATACCTTTTTGATAATGGAAAAAGCAAACGCATCAATTGTCGCCATACCGGAAGCGAACACCAACGGTATCCATCCCATCTTACTCAGACTACAGATTTCAAATCACTGCAAGCTTTGCAATGAGAGCATCAACATCAGAAATTATTTCCGCTGGATAATTCTTTGCGGGACTCAGCCATTGCATCAGCTTCGAACACAGTGCAGCACCATTGGGTACCGCTACTGGAACCGGCGCCACAATATCAGGCATTAGTGATGACGGAGACGAAGGGGACGACGTTACGAAGGATACAGGTGATACCGTGGTGGGTGTAGAGTTATCCATCGGAGCATTACTCACTGTCAGTCCAGGCGCTTCAATGTCTACCACCTCTAATGATACCACCTCTGCCTCTGATGCTGCTGCAGCCGCTGCCGCTGCCGCCTTTTCAACTGCTGCCTTTATAACCGCATTTTCCCAGAATCCCCAGATATCATTCGCCTTTTTATTACGTATTGCCCTGACAAGTCGCGTGAACGTCAGCGGTAGATTCGTACCATCATGTCTATTCTTATTCTCTTGAATATCCATAATTCTATCCTGCGGATTATTCTGCATTGACACAGGATAGTAGCCCACATAGCATTGAATCAGACGAATCTCCAGATATGCATGACCGCCGCTGCGGCTGTTACCCATTTTTGTGTCTGCCAAAGGGACATATCCGATAATCTGACTATTACGTGGCAGTTTATTTAGAGAAAGAAATCTTTCCGTCTCTGGATTCGTGGTATCGCCCAGATGCTCCACGTTATAGTCGTTGTGATGAGCGGAATCCGCAGTAGGCAGCGCCGGCGCGCACGGATCAAATATAGAATCATCGCGTCGCAGACCAACAAGAACATCATACTCACCACACATGGTATACCCACTCATATTCCTCGTCAGAGGTCGTGGCTCTTTGGAAAACTTCCCAACACCTACTTGTATAATCTCTGTATCATTCCAGATGAAACGATGCTCATCCGGATTGGTATTACTGACCCAGTGTGCAATTCTTTCCCGTGTCACTCCACAGTAGAAATCTGCATCCTCAGCTCCGAAGTAGTTGTACATTGGAAGAAGACTACTACCACGTTCATAGTCATTCAGCACGAAACGCACACGGTCGGTCCCGAAGACAATGCCGATACGGTCCAATGGATCGCGTAATCCCGTATCATCAGTTACCTTCTCAAAGTTTTGCCGCAGAATATTCCGAAGAGCATCGTTATAAGGAAAGCAAATCTCTGTACCGACCTCACCACCGAAGGTCGCCGCCTCTTCAGGTGTCATCTCACGGATGGTAATCATCTTAGAGAAAATACCATCTTTGTGGATGACCTCCCACGGAATATCGGCACGTAGAAACGGCCCGCCCAGAGTGTGAGTGAACATATGCATATTGCGTTGTCCGCTCAGAATTGAAAGTGCCGGTTTCGCCCCGATTCCCGAGACACCGCGACTGGCATCCGATGCATGATTCTCACGATGTAGGTCGAACATGACCTGCAAATCCGCAGTATTCATACCGAGACCATTATCCCGTATGCGAATCTCTTTCGTAGTTAAGATGGAGAATTGAACCAACGATTCACCGCTCCAACCAGTGCTCCTACGCTTATCCAGTGAATCTAACGAATTCGCCACCAACTCCAGCAGACACTTTGCCGGTGTGAAACCGCGCCGTGTAAAACCATTGAGGTAGCCGCGCTCATTGAAAGAACCAACTGGAGTCATCATCCTGATAGGCGGTTTTTACCACCAATAGTGTGTCAACTTTTGCTATCGCAGCATAATCAGACATGCACAATCACCTCTGACTCCTGTGCTCCATTGAACGCCGTCTCCTGCTCATGCACCAGATGCACCACATTCAGCTCCGCTGCTCTCTCAAACCGCACCGCGCGCCCAATGACCTGTTTCTCCATCTCCACGTTCATACGGTGGAACAGCACCACATGTGTCGCCGCCTGTAGATTAATTCCCGCCCCGACGTGTCGCGCATTCATGCAGAGCACCCGCACCGTTCCGTCTTCAAACTGTTTCCGTAGTCTATCCACCCGCGCCGCTGTTCCCTGGAGCATTTCACACCGAATCCCCCGTGCCGACAGCATCTCCCGCAAGCCCCGAAACGACGCTTCGTGCGCCGAAAACACCAGAAACCGCTGTTCCTCCGTCGAATCCGACAGAAGCTGCAGCAGAGCAGCTCCCTTCGTGGGCGGCCCCACCGGCTCATGTATATTTGCATCCGTTGCACCTCCGTCACCCTCTCCCACAACCATCAAATTCTGCGGTGAGGAAATAGACGCCCGACACATCGGACACGAAGGCTTCTTCGCGATACACTCACATATACACGCCAAACAGAATGTCTGACGGCAGCACGGTGTCAGTGTTGGAAATCGCGGCATATCGTAACAAATCGGACACAGCGTATTATCTGCACCGATGGCCTTCAGCCGTTCCTCTAAATCGACCAACTGATTCCGCAACCGTTCGACCCGCAGCTCTGCCTTCTTGACGGCCTCTACCTTGGCGGCGGGCGTGGCGAACTCAATATCCCGTTTGAACGCCAGAATCTTCTCTGCCTGCGTCAGCTCTCCACGCAGCGTGGCCGTGACCCGCACCGCGACTGTTTCTTTAGTATTGGCTTCAAGCCCCATCGCTGAAAGCGCGCCGGCCGTATCCCCCGCATGCAATGCCTCCATCGCCAAGGGCGAAATGAAATCTTTTAGAACAGAAAAGTTCGCCGGTGCCTTGCATACCACGGTGTGATGCGTAATCGTCGGCCGCAACAGACTCGTATCAATCCAATCGTCGCGATTGCGCAGAATAAGTCCCGCAAACTCCTCACTCCGCACATCGGAAATCGCGTGCGACACGATATTCATACGACTCACAATACCCTTGACATTTCCCTCTCCAATAATGGTTCGCAACTCAGTCGGCAGACTTGTCACGGCATACGAATGCAGACCCGCCGGAAAAAGCATATTGAGCCACGACCCCGTAATAAACCAGAAGAACCGCGCCTGAACATCGCCGGGACGCAGAGTGCACAGAATCGTATCTGCCTCATCCAAAAAGAACCGCGACCATACGATATCACTAAATCGCGGCCCATTGACGCTCACTGCACCCACGAATTTGCGCAACATGGTGCAACTCACAATCACGATATCCGTGGTCAGTATCCGCCGCAGCCATCCCGATACTTGAAAGTCGCAGTCTTTCGTTTTCTTAATAAACACCACATCCAGGTCCGTCTGTTCTTTTACGTAACTCTCCCACTGCGTGATGGTATTGTGCGGCACAATCATGAGAGCCGTGCGGGTATGCCAGCTGTTACTGTTGCTGCTGCCGCTGCTGGAACCCCGACGCGGAATCATTTTATCACGGAGAGACGTGCCACCCGACGAATCTATCCATTCGTCCTTCCAGTTGTCGCATTCGGGCATGTTATTCACCGATATGAGTCGTGCCCAGCCTGATTCTTTTATTTTCAGGCACGATTGCTGCACCGGCGGTTCGCGAATCATGGATAGTGCCACCAGACTTTTCCCAGATCCCACGCGGTCGGCCAACACACCGTATGACGTCGCCATGGTCGTCACTCCGTTCTTGATTGCCGGAATCGTGGACATTGTTTCCAGACGTTTCGCAGCGGCCAGCAGAGTGAGCTGATGGGGACGCAATGCCTGGCGAATCCACGACGGCTGCGCTGCCTGTGGGGATGCCTCTGTAAGATGACGCGAAACAGCACCCCGAATATAAGTATTTAATTCGTCATGATATGAGGGCATAGAGTTGTCCAGATAGACACGGATGGTTTTAGGCTAGAGGCTCCCCCCGAAATCCAAGTTCTAAATCTAAACGTATTTTCCAAGCAACAATACAAATGAGCCGACCATTCGTATCGGTGCTTTTGCCGACATATAATCGTCGCCGATTTATTCCGACCGCAATCACCTGTTTCAAAAGCCAGACCTATCCTGCGGACCGTATGGAGCTAATTGTTCTGGACGACGGCACTGACAAAGTCCGCGACCTGTTCGAAGCCGCCGGCATCAAGAACCTCCGTTACGTTGAGCTGGATGCAAAACTGCCCATCGGTGCCAAACGGAATAAGCTGAATTCGCTTGCGACGGGAGAAATCTGTGTATGCTGGGACGACGACGATTACTATCCACCGGACCGCGTAAAGAAAGCCGTATTTAAGCTGCAGAGTGCGCCAGGTCACCGTATTCCGGTAGTCGGAGCCTCCCAAATCTATCTGTTTTTCGCTGACCGCGACGAAATCTGGTCGATTGGACCGTATAACCAGAACCACTGCACAAACGGCACCATGGCGTATTGGACCTGGTATGGAAAACAGAATAAATACGATGATACAGCCGAAAAAGCCGAAGAGCGTGTCTTCATGAACAACTGGAACACGCCGGTGTTGCAGCTGGCCCCGATTGACACCATGTTGGTTATCTGTCACGCGCAAAACACCTTTGACAAGCGTGTTCTTCTGGCGCAAAACAATCCACTTCTGAAAAAGCAGAGTATCAAAATGAAGCAGTTCGTGCAGCAAAAAGCACTGAAGGAGTTCTATTGGTCCTTGGCTGCCGAATACAAAGCCAAGCCGCTGCCGCCGCCCACGATGCCGATTCCGCCGGAGTTCAACTTCCAAACACTTACTGCTCCGACACCTCAGGCAAAGTCTGAGCCGGTGATAACGATTGAGCCGTTGGAGCCGTTAGAGCAGTCCATCCCTTCTTCCACTCCTCCAGATTCCGCACTCCCGCCAGCGTAATCGCCGACCGAACAAGCGTCTCATTCACCGCGTCAGGACTCCCACGCGGTAGCAATAGATTTCCCTTCTCTAACGATGCCATATACTTACCTTTATTCATAATCCACGCAAACGGCTCCGACAAAAACCCGCTTTGCTCACCTTCATGAATCTGTATCAGTGGCCAAAAGCCGAAATACGGATATTTGGCGGCTTTCTCTGTTGAACCCCATCCCAGAACCCACTGCACAAGCAGATATGCGTCAATAAACAGAAATCCGAATAGTCCGATGATTCCCGCCACTATCCGCATACGCCAATCGTGGTGAATATTCTGATTCATCATCCAGGAAACCGGCAGCATAAGAACTAAATTGAATATCCCAAGAGCAACACCGATGGCTATACCTCCGCCCAACATCGTCGCCACCTTGGACTGCAGCTCCATCCCCTAACGGCCTTTCCCAAAATTATATCTGTCATGAACCGACAAAATGTGACGCGACTGTCACTCACTCTGTTGCCGCCGTCAAGGATGACATTTACCTGTGCCGATATCGAAGAAATCAGCTGGAACGCCAGTGTTGTCTATATTGCTATCGGGTGTGCGCGCAGCGCCTGCCAACAGTATCCAGCGCTGCTACATTCAGAGCAGAATGTTACCTGTTTCTGGATTGACCCAACATTGGAAGAGCCGCCTCTTGGGTCGGTTGCTCTCAGCAGCAACACAACCTGGATTCCAATCCGTGAAGAATGGTCCTGGCTCAGTCACAAACCCATGCTAATGCGTATCTGTTCCCAAATCTTAAAGAACAAACGACTCCTCATTGTACAGGACTTTACGGGCGCCGACATCCGCTCCCATTATCCTACGCAGCTCTCCCGTGACGTGCTCAATCACATTGTCTTTGATGTCAATGACACCGAAGGCGATTGTTTTCCCAATATGGATGCCGCCCGTCTATACCGAGACCCGACCACTGGTTCCCTCCAACAGCCGGCCTATATGACTCTGGTCGCCATGCAAGCAGCGGGAATTCCCATAGAACAGCACCTCCACAGTCGCAAAGAGTTGTGCCGATTCTGGGCATGGAAAGTGTATCGCCAGCTGGCCGGCCACGAAGAATATCGCGATTGGTGTCGTCCGGAAATCGCGGGTTGCCGTCTCCATCCTCTGTTCCGCGCCTACGGGTCCTTCGAATTCACACTGACCGCCGCTGAGCTCGGTGCAGTCCTACGCGCCGCCGCCCACGACATTGCCGCAATCACCCATGAGCCCGTGGCCGACCCGGATTCCGCCGACTTTTCAGAACAGCTACGCCAAAAAGTCGCAACAACACGGTAGAAGGATGGCCGTTACGAATGCGACCCTGACCCTGCTGAAATGGCTATACTGTATTTTCTTCACCGTCGCCCATCTGTATATAGCGTATCTGCTACTGACGACGGACCGTGCAATCGCTGCTATCATCTGGTTAGTGGCCGGATTTGCGTTGCTGTATGTCATGTATTTTGTATATTTCCCGCCGGGCGACCCCGCCACCCAGTGGCCGCCATTTATTCGTCCATGCCCCGACTACTTATCGACACTGGCTCCCGGTAAATGCGTGGATTATGTGGGTATCGGTAGCATTTTGAAGCCGTCGAATCCCGCAAATCCACCGGCACCCACCAATACGGAGCAGGTGTTTGACGCAACGGGCACCATGCAACAAAAAGCAGACAATGCAAATCGTTACCATCTTTCCTGGGAAGGTATCAACGCGTAACCTCAAACAATTAGACTCTGGGAACCACGGCCTCTGCTCCTGTTCGTTCCGTCGGCTCCCGCCACTCCAGGCGCAACGCACTGAATATATCGCTCTCTGTTCGGATTCCCTTGACGGTCTTACCCGACGACACCTGCGTCAGAGCATGTTCATTAAGAGTAAAGCCGCGCCCCAACGCCCACGACCGCATCTGAACATTGAAGCCGTCGGAGCCCGTAAAATAGAGAACCGCAAATGGATATTCCGCCGGGTCGATAACTAGCAAATCGAGCCGGCGGGCTTTGGACCCAGACAACCCTGAAGCACCGGGCAACCCTGAAGCACCGGGCAACCCTGAAGCACCGGGCAACCCTGAAGCACCGGGCAATTTACAAATTGCCAAACACTTGTGTGACCCCTGAGCCAACACCTCCCGCAAGTATCCCGTCTTCTTCAGTGACGCAATCATCATCTCCAGCCAATGCCCCGTATCTCCACCGGATGGACACGTAAGCAGCATGTCGATATCTCCCGAATCCGGTCGCCCCCGACGATACGACCCCACAATCACACCTTCCAGAGCCGCGGGTTTCGCCGCCATGAGTGTTGTCGCATGCACATCCATTTCGGACCGTGGAATTCTCTCTTGCAGGTCGTCATAATACTTCAGACCCGTGACCTGATTTCGGTTCAGCAGTTTCGGATTCGCTGCCAATGCCACGCTCAGGTCTGCAAGCGTATGATAACCGGCGGACACCAAGTCCTCTGCTTTTTTCGGTCCCACACCGTAAATGCCAAGAAAGATGTCCAGTGCGTCCGCTTTTGCTCTCTGGTCCGGCGCGATATCCAGCGGTCCCACCTCCAGAATCCGTTGAATCTTCTTGCGAATCTGTTCGCCGAGTCCGTCGCCCTTCGTAGCCGGCGGCAGGTCATCCATAGACCGGATAGTCGGCAGACCTTCCAGCGTTTTGATGGCGGCAGCATACTGCCGGGCTTTAAACACTCCGGCAGCTTCCGTAGGCGCAAGACGACGTAACACATCCAGCTCTGAAATGATAATGCTCTTACTGCACATCTTCCTGAGCGTGCCCTCACCGGGGCGCGGCACCCTTCATTTTTTTGTTCCGTCGCAGAATACAAATGGCTCTGTATGCTCTGGCGACCTCATGGGATACTCTTGCCGATGATAAGCGGGAACCTCTCCGTAAAGTGATTCGGGAAATCGTCGGCTACGATTGTAAGATTGCCGCTCAGAGTCAAGAAGACTGTGTGCATCTGTTTATCTGGTCCATCAACAAGCGAAAAATTACGGATTGGTTAGAGATTCAGCCATCGGGTGCACTGGGTGTCGTGTTCGATGAGTATAAGGACCCGAATGCTCCCGCGGTCAGTAAAGTAAGTGATGCGTGCGATGACTACAATGATCAGCAGAATCTGGAATTTGAAGATTCGGATGATGATGAGGAGGAGTCAAGCAGTGACGAAGACGAAAAAGAGAAAGAACAAACACAAAGCCAAACACCAATAACAAATCCAAGTCCAAATCCAAGTCAAAGCACAGACCATCCCTAGCCCACCGGACACGCCGGCACCTCAGGCAGCGCCAACGTTTTTATCCATCGTCCCACCCGCTCCGCCTTCACACCCGAAAACGACAGGTCCGCCGTCAAGGTCTTCGACGTAACGAACCACAACGCCGTTTCCAATCCACCGTCCCGCAACGCCGTCATCTGCAAGGCATCCCGCACTTCGCACAGATACTTGAACTGATTGAACAGCCACGACTGTCGCGCCAACACAGCTGTATATTGATATTTCCATCCACGTCCCTCAGGAACCAGTTTCGCCGGCCGTTCCCGCACGAACAGCCGCTGATTCACCGCCTGCAGCTTACTCTGAAACGACAAAGGAAACAGCGACCAGTGCTGATGAAAAAACGTATAGTAATCCTGACGGTCGCTGGTGGCGATGCATCGCAGACAATCCCGATAGATGCCCCATCCCTTCTCTCCCGCACCATAATGCACCGTAATCCAATCCGGCAATGTTTCGTGCAAATGCAGTCCAGTCAAATTCAGGTCATTATTATCCAAGACGAGCTCTGTTTGGGGGTCCAACTGGTCCGACAGAAGCTGAACCACCAGGTCCCGCACCGTTACGGAATGCATTACTTCGTTAAACTCCTGTGCCGCCGCGTGGTCCTCCCACTGTTTTATCTTTCGCAAGTCGCCACTATGACGCGCCCAGACATGCTGAAGCGAATCCGTTGGTAATCCCATCCAAGAGGCACAACTTTCAAGAGTTGCCGCTTGAACATGGATGCACAGACACAGCCGCAGAAGCTGCATATACCGTTTCTCTGTCCATTCATTGGATATGCAGATTATCGCATTATCCCCCTGATGCTCTGTAATAATCCGAATCAGTTCAGTCATTCCGCCGCGGTCGCCGGTGGACATACCATCAATTTCGTCTAGAATAATACCGATATTTCGCCTTTTCGCCCGAAAATAATCACCGACATTGGACGATTGAATAAGCGGCTCAATCAGCTCCAACATGGCTCCCTTGTGGCGAAACTGGCTGGCATTACATTCAACGACCTTGAAGTCGCTATCCTGTAACGCCCGATGTGCCAGTGTCGTCTTGCCGACACCCGGCGGCCCATATAAAAATAGCGCAGGAGGATTTCGCGGCGTCCCTCCCTTCAACCACGCACAAATTGCATCGTAATGCTGACTATGAAGCACAGGGGACCATGACATTACACCCTGTTCAAGATACACACTTTATCCCGGCGCTCTATACGCATTGTTCTGCTCATTACCGGCGCCAATCCACCGCAAAGAAAGTGAATCACGAATCGCTGTATGCAGATTCAGATTTTTAATTTCGAGTAACTCCAGCGACATGCTGAAATTTGTTGCGTTCAAATCCAGCAACTGTCCATATGCATCAAACAGTTGGATACGAAATCGCGTCAAATCCTGCGCACCAGGAAATACGATTTCTTTAATATGGTCTCCGGCGTAATCGTCGAATCCCATATAATTCTTCATATCTTTAATAATAATTTTGGCAAATGCCTTCAGAGTATTTCCATAGTATGAATGATTCACACAATAGTAATCGTTAAGCCCCAATAAAATATAAGGATCACCGGCAAAATTTGCAGGAATATCCGAAACAACCACCTGAGTCGTGGGTGTCACAGGAGTTGATTTATATAAACCGTAGGTAAATCCCAAATAATAGCCTAGACCATAATCAAATGGTCGTGGATATGCGCCGTATGTAGTATCGACTCCGAAATATTGATTTCCCGCAAATACAAAGTGTCCAGTTGTGCAATCAAACGTAACTGCTAACCAGGAAAGTCCAGATGCATCATTGATGACTGTCGTGAGAGCCGTCAGCATATCATCTGCTGTATAGTTACCATCAGGAATTACCAGTGGGACGCCGATTGGATTGCCGGCAGAATCTTTATAAAAGATACGAATACTTACGTTGCTCTTGGCCTCTGTAAAAAAATAGTAGTTATTGGGAAGTTCAACCGAGGTCAGACGAATCCGCAGCACATTACGGATAGTATTTGGCAGCGTAAAATAGAAATTAGAGGCAGTCGTAAGATTTGCATTATCGCGAAAGCGTGAATCGATATTGATAATATGGCGTTCGACATCATTTGACCGCAAGAGGAGAGGAACAGTATTCAGGTCAGCGGATGCCATCTATTTCACTTGCACTTTGCCTTCATTCAAAAGAAGCGCGGCGAAGAGAAGAGCATCGTCGGGCTTATCTGTTAGTCTTATAAAAACATTGCATAGATTATCTAATATTTATTGCGTCTGGTATGGTGCCTATGCAGTCGGCGCGTTTGTTTTTTCCTAGAAACCCGTCGGCCTCTTCGTCTTCCACCGCTTGCACTGGCCCTAACCGTGTTCGCATGAGAAAAGTAGTGGGTCGGATATTTCTTACGACGATAAGTCTTAGCCCTACCACCACCCGCCGCTCTTCCTGTTCCCATCATAAGAGCACCAATGGATAACGTATAGGCCGCGTATGGTGTTCTCTTTTCTGCTCCAAACACACGCCATGCGAGATCTAAAAACTTCTTTATAAATTCGGTATTCACCTTGATATGCGGGTTAAGATTTAGCTTGCCGTCCTTTGGCTCTGCCCCAGCGCCCGCCCCAGCGCCCGCCCCAGCAGCAGAAGCAGCACCCGCCCCAGCCCCGGCGCCAGCCGCCGCCGCCTTTGGCTTGCCGTCCGTGAATAGTATACTAAAGAAACTAATTTTATTTTCGGCATTGATGGCTTCAAAGAGTAGGGCCAACGCCATAATCCGATAATACTGGAATTGAAGTTCAGCATGTTTGTCAGTCGGAAGTGTAATAAGCTTTACACGGTAATCTGCAAATACGTCCTCATTTGTTATGTATTCTTTGAGATATGCGTGTATATCATTTACTGTGAACAGCAGCGAAGAAGTATCGTTAAGAGCAGTATCGTTAAGAGCAGTATCGTTAAGAGCAGTATCGTTAAGAGCAGTATCGTTAAGAGCAGTATCGTTAAGAGCAGTATAATAATTGATTTTGTCTAAAAATAGCGCATCAAGTATATTTCTGGAATATATGATGATATCTGAAATATCTGGTGCAGGGAATCCTAGCTGAGCCTCTGTAAACGTAACTGCTTTTTCTCCTGAAGTATCCTGTATATCTTTAATAAATCCTTCAAATGTTTTTCCAGAGCGGATGATATCTTCTTTAAACTTAACCCGTTCTTCTGGGGATGTTATAGCACGATAATATGCCTTACAAAGTCGGGGATTCTTAGAAAGTCTAGCATTAACTTGTTGGGATATGTTGGAAAGATAAGATAGAATGAGGTTATAAATATCTTCATCCATGAGTTGTTCACCACCACCCTCTTTTCTTGGCCTCTTAGCATCAGGGGCAGCAGAATCATCAAGAGCATCAACAGGAACATCTGACCTATCTCTTTTTTCCCCAACAGCAGGGGCAGCAGGGGCAGCAGCAGGAGCACTTTTTATTTTTCTCAAAACACCAGCAGCAGCAGGAGCACCAGCAGCTCGCCGTCTACTTCGTCTACTTATTTGTCTCAAAGCACCAGGAGGAACAGCAGGGGCAGCAGGAATATTTTCTACCATAGCACCAGATACAGGGGCAGCAGCACCCGCTCCAGCAGCAGCAGGAATATTTTCTACCATAGCACCAGATCCAGGGGCAGCAGCAGCAGCACCCGCACCAGCACCAGCAGCAGCAGGGGTAGCAGCAGGGGCAACAGCAGGGGCAGCAGCAGGAGCAACAGCAGGGGCAGCAGCAGGAGCAACAGCAGGGGCAGCAGCAGGAACATCAGAATTTCGCCTTTTACCCCCACCACTAGAATTTCTTCTTAACCCAGCAGCAGCACCCGCTCCAGCAGCAGCACCCGCTCCAACAGCAGCACCAGCAGCAGTAGGAGGAGCAAGAGAATCAGGTAAATGTATCGCATCCACAATCTTACGTAATTGTTCGAATGCCGTCTCCTTTAAAGCATCTTTCTGTTCTCTAGTTAATTTTATTTTACCGTTTACTTCTTTATTGTCATCATACATACCAGTTCCTGATATTTTTCTGAAATTAAGAATGAATGTTGTAAGGTTTCCACTTTGATCAGGCGCAACCACAGTTGGATCCTCAATGAATGATGCAACTTCATCTTTCACGATTTCGTTATCCTCTGCAACATCTTCCATTTCTGCTACTGCTGCGACTCTCTCTACTACATCACCTATAGTTATCCGATGATTCATGTAAAAATCGGTGTCTTGCTGGATCAAAGATTCTGCAAAAGTCTTAAGTTCAATATTATACTGCACTATTTGATTGACTAATGCCCCGTATGTTAGAAAAGGAAATGACCTGTCCAAAACAGTAGTATCTGAAATATAACTATAAGATCTACGAATAGAATCCCATAATTTAGTAATATTTTCCAGATTCACGTGATTGAACTTCAAGCAATCCAGATTACGTTCGATACTAAAATCATTTGAATCAAAATACATTTGCATTAATCCATGAAGAATATAGTGGGGAATATCTATTCGCAGCGAATCAATACTTTCCCCTATACTTGTATAGAACTGATTATATGCATCTAATTTCTCTTGCAAAAAATTAACATTCTGAATCGCTTCTACATCTATTCGTTTTGCATCTTCTGTTACTACATGTGTTGGTATCAATAAACCTATAAATTTATTTACACAGTCATTCTGAACTCCCCGCATCGTTTTCCGAATATACATGCGAACTTTGGGAGGCGCAGTCTTAATATTTTCTTTCAAAATAGATATATTTCTCTTACACTCTTTCATGACGGAACGCATTTCTTTAGTTACAAACTCACAATTAGAAATATCAGTGTGCCCTTTTATTTTTTTCAGATATAAGCTGATATCATCAAATTTTATATCCCAGAAAATATTACCAGCTTTGAGACTGAGATTATCCAAAATATCTTTCGCGATTCCTGGTAGGAATGCAGGAGAGTCAGGGTCAGGGCATATCAGAGCTAATACCATCAAATCAGTCGCGATGCTACGCACCACCTTTTTTATATTAAGTAATATTTTCTTTGATTCAGAAAGAGCAACCGATGTATACTGACTTCTGTATATAATCAGATAATCGGCAGCATCTATTATTGTCGCATTATCCATCGCGATATTCAATAACGCGGCAGTAGGATCTCCCGTCATTAATCCCGTATTTCTATAAGTTTTATCACTACTTCGTATATAGGAGTTAGCAAAACAGACATCCCAATCTCCTCCACGCTTCATATCAAACAGTAAGCTCTTGCCAGCACGGATTTCTCCCTGAAGTACTTCAACATACTCATCTAATCTTATTTTTGGTAGGATGACCTGCTTCGTTGTAGGATCTGCATCTCTAGCGAACGACTTGTCAGAGGAACCAAGAGATATGTGGTGCGCCAATAGTTGATTCACAGATGGACCTTCTTTCTCATTACTGTTGTATTGTATTTCTGCAACAGGTTCAATAGCAACAGGTGTACTACTTATATCATTTCTAATCCTACTAATAACATATTTCCATGTGTATGGCATAATTTTTGTAAAAGGTGTCGTCGTATATTGAAACTCCCATTGCCATAATCCCTGCGTAAATATATTTGCTCTTGATATAAATTTATTCACGTCGCCAGGAGATACTGGCGTCAAACAGATATCTGGATTTATCTTATTCAAATCTTCTAATGATGTGGTCGCTGAATCCGAAATATTTTGGGGTATAAACAACCCACACGCACTATCCACAGCTCCTAAAAACATATGTGCTTTCTTTGGGGCATCACGTAGCCAATATGATTCTGCATCTTCTGAATTAAAACAAAAATTATTAATAAATTTTCCAATTTTTTCCGCATGTTCCGCCGCCCTAACCTCTTTAATAGTCATATCTCCCTTAATAATTTTAATTGCATTGACATCGCTGGGTATAATATCTTCTATTCCACCCACAATATCATCATAGGTGTATGTAGTATTTACATATTCCGGATCACGTCGATTTATATATTGAGGAACTGCCTTAGGATCGTTATTGTCTAAGAAGAACATTTTTATGGTTTTTTCTGGTTCTTTTATTCCGTCATACAGTAAGTCAATATAGTCTGATGTAGATTTAGAATCTGTCGCCGTAGAATCTGTCTCCATAGAATCTGCTCTCTTACAATCATCAGATGGCGTTAAATGACCCTTAAATTCCTCGATTTTTTTAGCTTTCTCCAAAAATTTCAGCGCTTCATTGACACCCCCTTTCTTTTTTCTGTATCCACGCACGAAATCATGTGCAGTATCCCAATAGCCTAATAAATTAAATAATAGTTTAGCCCAACAATACTCTTTACTCTCTAAGAATGTGGTAATCGGATCTACAGTTCCTATCTCTGGAGCAGCGACTGCAGCCGTCTCCGCTGGAACATTCCATTTAATTTTAGCTAAGGATATATCATACGTAACCACCAGATTACTATGTAAATCAAGTTGTGCTTTTATTTGCCTAATCTGTGTTTCTTCTTTTTCCGACTCTCGGGTTGGGGGCGGTTTCGTGGATTTCTTCGCCGGCGCCTTTCTAGTACCCCTTCCAGACATCCCTACGAATCGCACTGAAATTATTATTCGTATTCAAACAAGGAATTCTGCTGTAACTATTCTTTTTCTTAGGCGCACAGACCATTAAATAGCATCTATATCCACTGCGTCTTCTGCATTTTTTGTTTCTGCCTCTGCTTCTGCCTCTGCCTCCGCCTCTTCAGTCCTATCCCATTCCACATCATCATCCTCCTCTGCTCCTGCAACCCCCGAAAAGTATCCAGGAGCAACTTTCATGCCCACACGTTCAATAACTGCCTGTGTCCGCTGCACGGCCAGATTCGATAACTTACCCGCTGCCTGTGCCCCCCGGACAACCACATAATCACCCGCCGACATACAGTTCTCACGGTCGCCCTTACTGGCTGCACTGCCCCGAAAGCGAACTGCCCCGGCAATCGTTATGTTCGCCGTAACACCATCAGGCATCTGCACTTCCAGACGACCACACCCCATAGCCTTCACCACACGGGCAAACCATAATCCCTCCTCTACAAGCCATTCCAGATCTTCCACACGACCAGCGCGTTCAACCGACGTCAAAAATTCATCTACTGCGACGGCATTTTTGTTTTTTGCGCGAATCGCCGACCGCCCCAGTTGGCGACCCGTGATTGCGGAGCGTCCTTTAACATCAGCAACTTTTGGCATTATATCTTATAAATGTGCTTCTCTATAAGTGTCAGCGACCCTCTCTCCTCTGTTTCCTAATCATTACAGTTGCCGACACAATCTCCGCAAACACCCGCCGATGAGGCCACTACGATTCCTTTCATTCCGCAGAGAAGACACTCCGGTTGGGACAAAGACGCAATGTAAGCAGAAACCGCTGTATTGACCCAACCGATTACCTCCTCTGCGACCTCTGCCTCTTCCTCTGCCTCTGCTGCCTCTGCAACCAGAACAGTAGGAACAAACTCCACCGCCAACGGATTCAACCGAATGGGAACGTGCGCAAGGATATTGCTTACAGAAGACATGTTGAAGGTTGTGCTTTTTCTTAAGAGCAGAACCTGCAGCACGATGACACTGAGTCACACCGTGTCAATTTTTTCACGACACCACACACGTCTGTGGTAGCGCCACAAACTTCTTGGCAAACTCCTTTCGCAGATAGAAAGCCCGCGACGTAGAGCCGTGACCTTTCCCCTTGGTCCGCGTCTGTAATAGAGTCCCAACCGCGGATGTCAGACTTCCAGATTCCCGCCAGCCAGACCGAATCGCATCATAATCCGCCATCAGCTGTTCCCTGAGAGCGGCCAGCACATCCAGCTCAATCAGCGTCGGTGCGTAGAATACCACTTCTTCTCCAAAGCGTTCGTATGGCACACACAACATGCGGTTCATCTTGCGATACGCGCGACTAGTCAAGAAACCCTCCGCGACCAGCGCCTCTCTATCTAGCATGGTAACGGCGATGGTCTCCTTGGGCTCCGCCACACCGTGTCGGTCGCGATGAATCGGAAACACCTTGAGCTCTCCGTCACTACAGTCCAGACAGCGCGGAGAATGGGGAATACCCAGAATCGTTTCTGCGAACAGCCCCACTGCGCCCTTGTTTCTAGTGAGAGGACAGCGAATGCGACAACCGATATGAGAACAAAGTTTCTCCTGAATCGTGGCCAGAGTAAGCATCCTAATGGCTTACAATTTTCTGTGTTGCGCGTATATCAACTTTGCGGCTGCGAAAAAAGTGACACCTTTGCCACCCTGCCGATGAGCTCCATTAGAGATATCATAAGACGATAACTCTCACTAGAATGACCGCTCTGAGCTGCACCACATACACGGACAACAATGAAGAGAAATACGCGCCCCTCCAAGAGGCCCTGGAGCGCATCTTTGACTGGGAGTCCGGTCCGTTGGATCTCTCTGGGCTGGGACTCACAGTTCTTCCCAATATTCCGCCTTCGGTGACGGAGCTGGATGTGAGCCGCAACAAGCTGACGCGTATCTCTGGCACCAGCATACCGATAGACCTGCGGTCGCTGAATGTCGCCGACAACCAGCTGACAGAGCTTCCCAAGCTGCCGGCCACGATGGCCTTCCTCAACTTCAGTCGCAATCGTGTGACGGAGTTTCCAGAGTTCTACGGCGACTACGGCTGTGAGAACATGCGGGAGCTTCTCTGTGAGGACAACGGGCTGTGTAGCTTTCCCGTGCTTCCCTTTGAGCTCCGCCGTCTGGAGGCGAATGGCAACCGCTTTGACAACCGCCAGCCCGATGAGAGCATCCCCAGTTATCTGGGGCGCATCGGTGCAGAGCACCAGCAGAAGATGCAGAGCAGCCGCGACATGTGTGACATCATCAGAGAGGAGCTTCAGCGCCGATTTCCGGGCGTCGCCGCACAGGAGCATCGTCAGAGGCAGCAACGTGCCTTGAGGGAGTCGATTCGTTATGCGATTGCAAACACAAGTGCAAATGCAGGATGGTAGACTACTCTCTTTATCTACCTGTCCAGCATTTAATTAACGGCAAGTGTTGATATTTACCAATATCATGGAACGTCACCCCCCAACGACAATAAGCATGTATATTACCGAGTAATGTTTCAAGTTTATGTTCTTTTTGTAATAAACAAGCGAATACTCTTTCAAAAGAGCATCTGGAATATCTTGTTACTATAAAGTCCAATAGTTTGCTAATATCATATTTACTATTAATGTGTGATAAAAAATCATGCGTGATTACTGACATTCCACCAAAACAACCTTTCCACAAACTTTTATTTTCATAAAATTTAAGTAGTTCCGTGTCATTAAATGACCGTATCATTTTTGTTTCATCTTCTATCTGGTCCCAATTATGTTCAAAAGTCCATAGAATCTTATATTTTTCAACGTTAAAATCAATATATCTATTAATAAATACTGAGTCATGAATTACTACAGCAATGTCAAAAAATTTATTTTTTAAATAATAATAATAAGGCAATAACTCACCTCTCTTAGGATATTCGCTATTTATAATCATAGTATTATGAACTTTTTCATCAGTTATAAATGTATAATTACTGTTATCATCAATAATTAGTATATGATTTTCAGGATAGAATTTCCGAATACATTTATAGCAATGAATCCAATAAGAGTTTGTTAAAGCGTTGTTTACATGCCTTAAAATTATAAATCCAACACTAGCCATAATATTATAAACTTAGAAAAAAATTATCTTTCTACACATCCGGAAGGAGCTACTACCGTATCATCTCGCGGGTCTAAACAGTTTTTTGTCACAGATTGCAAAATACAGAACATGCACAGACAACAAGCACAAGACAAACACAAGAACAAGACCCTACGCCTCCTTCCAATACTCTGGCATCTTGAACTTCCAGAATGCGCCATCCCATGCACTCCCAACAGCAGAAGGCATTGCCTCTTTATGTTCCTCCGTGATGCGGTCCGGCCGCAGCTCATCGGGGCATCGGAACCGACCTCTGCAAATCTCAAAGTCTTCGCACGCCGACTCATGCTGGAGTGCGGCATCCTCTGAGATACGCCTACTGCCAAGAGAACCCATTCCACCGCTGACGTATTCGTCGCCAGACTGGGCCAGCCCGCAGAACATGTATCGGCATATAGAGGCCTCTAGCATTCGCAACTCCGCTTCATTGCCGTTCCACTGTAGGTAGTAGTATTGTCGCTTGTCTTCACGCGTGTTATGCGTCTGCAGCCAGAAGAGGATAAACTCCGTGGGTTCGCTGGGTGCCTTTGTATTTGCGCTCATCTTCCTGATAACCGTTACACATGGTCTTCAGGGTGTCAACTTTTCTGCCAGCAGCCGATTCCCCCTTCGCAGAAGAATCTGTCTTACTATTCACTGGAGGAGGCGCCGTGAAGGTGGGCCGCGCCGGTTGCGGCTTTCCGCATTATGGACCTCAAGTTCAGCCATAGCAACAAGACGAATCTTTTCTGTATCAGCAGCGCAGCGCGCCATGGCCGCTAGTTTTTCATTCTCCCAAAGTTGTTGCATTGCCGACTTAATGGCAGATTCACTTCTTTGCTCTTCCCATCGGCGGCGTGCTTCCGCAATAATATATCCACTGTCCTCTAGGCGAATCTTCCGCATCGCATCCTGAATCGCCTGTTCGCGTGCTTCCTCCTCCAGTCGGCGGCGTGCTTCCGTAAGGATATCTTCACTCATGTTTAATCCTGATGTGTTGCATCATCCAACACAGCCGTTCAACTTTTTGCCATAAACAACCAAAAATTCCTTTCAAATCACATACAGAAACAAGCACAACCTAAGCCACCTCCTCAATAATATCTACACGCCCAGCACGGATATACGACGGATCCAATCCCCGCACAAAGTCCGGTCCGCGATTGGCCGTCAGCACCAGCACGGTCCACGGATACATGCCGTGGCTGAAGTCGTCCATCAGACTGTTCCATCCCTGCTTGTCTCCAACGGGAATCGGAATATTCTTGTGCGGCGTAATGCCGGCGTGGATAGCCACCAAGGCCACGTCAATCTCATCCAGAAGAACCACCAGCGGCGACTCCTGGGACGGACAGGCTTCGGCGTGAAGACGCGCCAACGTATCTCCAGGCTGCCACAGTCGCAGATTGTTACAGTAGGTGGCCTTCATAGAGTTCGCCAACATGAGTCCCACCAGAGACTTTCCGGTCCCCGGCGCACCGTGCAGAAACGCAACACAGTGTCTCATGGCTTGCATACGGGTCTGAATCTTGGCAATGATAACCTGTTGCTGGGGCCGTGGAATATAGCCGACGCATATGGAACGACGGGTGTAATCCACATTGTAAAACGTGCCGGTGCGCTGGAGAATAGTCAGATGAGCGCGGGTCTCAACGGATTCTGCTGCTCCTGCTTCTCCTGCGTCAGAGCCAGATCCAGGTCCAGTCTCCACAACCTCCTGCTCCGTTAGCTTCAGAAAAGAGGCCGGTGTCGCAACTATCCACACCTTTGTCTCAACCTCCGACCCGTAGCGATGCTGCGACAGATGGAGGATGAACCAGCGACCGAACGACCATCCCGTTGCCTTTCCATTATCCGTCGTCTCACTGCTCCGCAACAGACGGCGTTGGATACGTCGCCCCGTCTCATTATCAGTAATTGTATACTGACGGATGCCGAACACGACGGATGACAGAATGAAGAGAGCGACCCACGGAAACGTAGAGAGAAACGTGGTGGCGACAAAGCTGCCGACTGATGTCCAGACACTGAAAGAAAGAGGCGTTTGCATTTTTGCACTAAGAGGACTGTCTTGTATCCTGATGACCCTGGGTGTCGAAGGTAAGCACGTCAACTTTTCGCCTCGCCTCACCAGAGGCGAGGCTTAGACTCGTGCGGATTTTAAATGAGCGGTTTATCCATAATTATATTATTTGGAGTTTAACACAACAGACTTAATCTTTCAATTTCCAAGCTATATAATAATCATTTATTACGTTTTCTAGCATTGATTCATAGGTAGAAAATCGTTTTTTAGGAAATAGTTCTACATCAAATTCTTCAGATACCCACCATACGTATTCATTTGTTAATAAACTACGAAATACACAATGCTGATAAAATGCTCGCCGAAACCCCTTCTCTTGAATAAATGTCTCACCCTGTATTACCAATGGAGATGGATCATCTACAGTTTGTAACCAGGATGTTAAATAGTCTCTTAAATCCTGTTTTGTTTTAGGAGGATTTTTATATAAATCGTATACGTCAGTCATTATATTAATAGTATAACAACAATCGTTTAAATAATATGATGCTCATTTAAAATCCGCACAGGTCTAAAGCAAGCTCTGAGACTTTCCTTCTCAGACAAACTTTTCGGCTCCATAAGAGTGGAATAAAGCCAAAAAGATTAAACAAGCAACCAGAGAACTTTCACAAATCACAAACAGTCTACATATCCTCCATATCCACACCCGCCAACATCAGTCGCTCTACCCGTGACGGATGCCACACTGTCCGCGCCAAGTCCTCAAATATAATGCCACGCCGTTGAACGATGCGTTCTTTACTGGCGGCCTCCGCGTTAGCCTTCATACGGGCAACATAATCAAGAATGGATTCCTCATCGTCACGCTCTGGAAGGGGATTGCCGTCAATATATAACACTATAAGAGTCGCCGGAACAGTATCGGGAAACGTGGTCAGCTGATTGTAAGCACAATATAACTCATTGAGACCCGCAGGGAGAGTATTGGGTATCCTGGTTAGCCAGTTATAGGAACATATTAACGTTTGGAGACCCACAGGAAGGTTCTCAGGGAGAGCGATCAGCCGATTCTGGCTACATGATAAATGTGTGAGGCCCGCAGGAAGAGTATCGGGTATCCTGGTCAGTAGATTACGGTTGCAATGTAGTTGCCTGAGACCCACAGGAAGGGTATCAGGGAGAGCAGTCAGCCGATTGTCGCAACATTGTATCTCTGTAAGACCTGCCGGTAGAGTTGCGGGTAGACTGGCCAGCCGATTGCCGTAACAACTCAACAGCGTAAGAGCCGCCGGAAGAGTATCGGAGAGCGCGGTCAGCTGATTACGGTTGCAATGTATGTGCCTGAGACCCACAGGAAGGGTATCAGGGAGCGCAGTCAGCAGATTGTCGCAACAATGTAAGTCTGTAAGAGTCGCCGGCAGAGTATCGGGTAGACTGGTCAGCCGACTGCCGTAACAAATTAACGTTGTAAGAGCCGCCGGAAGCTTCTCTGGGAGATTGGTCAGCTGATTATTACCGCAATATAAAGTTGTAAGACCCGCAGGAAGAGTCTCAGGGAGCTTGGTCAGTTGATTACTCGCACAAAGTAGCTCTATAAGACCCGCAGGAAGAGTCTCAGGGAGCTTGGTCAGCCGATTGCCAGTAACTTCCAGATATGTAAGACCCGCGGGAAGAGTATCGGGAAGCCTGGTCAGCCGATTAAAGGAACAGTTGAACTCGGTAAGACCGGCAGGAAGTTCAGGAAGTTCCGTGAGTCCAAGAAACGATAGATCCAGTTTTCCCGACTTCCAGTCACGGATACGTTTCCTTGCTTGCTCAATAGGAGTCATGATTTCCTAGAGACGGGTGTGACAATGACTACGACCCCGTCAAATTTTTCACCCCTCCGATACAAAAAGAGAATGAAATACGCCTACATATCCTCCATATCCACACCCGCCAACATCAGCCGCTCTACCCGTGACGGATGCCACATCTTCATCATCATCTCTTCCGCAAAGACCCTACACCGCTCCCGAATCCGCACGCGCCGTGCTTTCTCTTCCAACCGCTGAATACGCTCTACAAACGCAGGAATCGTCTCCTCCAGCCCTCTTTCTTCCAGACCCGTATTTCCTTCCGTAAATAATATAGTCAGATTCGGATAAAACGTCGGCAGCGTATCCAGCCGATTTCCAGACACGTTGACTTCCACAAGCTCTACGCAGTGCTGACCGATACTCTCCGGCAGCTCTGTAAGAAGATTGTTGTGTGCCTCCAATATCTGCAGACGCGCCGGCAACGGAACCGGTAGCTTCTTGATCATATTATCTGATAGAACAAGCGTCACCAGTGTAGCAGGAAGCGGCGGTAAGCTCCGCAGCAGATTTTCGGAAAGATACAAACAACGTAATCCGTGGGGCAGAAGCGGACAGACGTCGATAAAGTTGGTCTCCGCAGATAATATGCATAGGGACTGCGGCAGAGGCGGCAGCTCTTTCAGTTCATTACAGTCTGCGTTCAGAGTCTCCAGGGTCGGTGGCAGGGGCGGCAGATGACGTAGACAGTTATATCCTGTTCGTAAACCTTTCAAAGAGGAAGGCAGCGCACCAACGGGAATCTCCTTGAGCTCACAGAAGGTAATGTCTAGATATTCTACTCCTTCGGGAATCACCGGCAGCGTGTCCAGAGTCATTCCCTGGAGAACTAACGGACCCGATTTCCAGGCCGCCAGAATATCTTGAGCTCTTTTGTAATTTTCCATTGCGGGCATCTCTTTCTATCGGACCTCTGTCATATTTTATCCTCCAAACACACCACACACAAAGAGTATCCTAAGAGGCCAGGAGGTCGACCGCCGCCTTCAGCCGTGCCTTCAATGATGCAATCTCTGAATCCCGCGCCGCCACTAGAGACCGAAGCACGTTCATCTCCGTCTTTACAGCAGATAGAACGGAACGCACTTCCGTTGCCTCCTTGATGTAGCGGTCCAGAGAATCCTCTAGTCGCTTGATAAGGCCCGGACACCGTAGAGCCTCCAGAATTGTCTCATCGCGCTGCAGCTGGGTCGCCCATTCCAGCGGTGTCTTTCCTTTGTCATTGGTCTGCGTCAACGCGCCAGGATTTGTCTGGATCACTGCCTTGAGGACATCAAGAGGAACGTCTTCGCTGATTGCCAGGAAGAGCGCAGGCTCTGGTGGCTGCTTTGGGGGATACGCGTCATGAATCGCTCTGATAATTCCGGGTCCACGACCGCAACCGCGACCTCCTGGTGTCATCTGCATATGGATGATTGCCGCGTTCATAGCGTCTGCGCCAACCAGATCATACAGATAAGAGGCAATCTCTGCATCGGTCGCACCGGCCTGAATCATGGACATAACAGCGACGCTGTAATCGGTCTTATAGAGATTACGGTGAGACATTCTTCCTGTTTGTGTCCAGCTGCAGCACAGTAACCCCCGTCAAATTTAAGTCAAAAATATTTCAACTCAAGTTCAGACAACACACACCAATCAGACCTTTGCCGCCTTTGCCGCTTCCTTTGCCTCCTTTTCCTTCCTCATCGCCTCAGCCTCCTCAATAACCGCTGCCTGCGTGAGGAGGCGCATGTCAACATCGTGATGCCACCCTCTGGTTTCCAGAAGGAACTGGTATGGCGCCACAAATCCCAGCTCTTCCAGAGTCGGCGCCACCGTGGCAACCGCTGCGGAGCGCGGATGAAATCCGAAGAGCTTATCCTTTTTGTTGTAGCAGACCTTGACGAACCGTCCATCGGGATGCAGAATCCGCACCGTAGAGCGAAACTTATTCCCAGCATAATATGTCTTATGGTCCGGC
>Ga0214921_10002922_pt1 | contig 26975 bp, 19 predicted proteins | sample LL1505_MetaG_FD_177992 | JGI IMG/M metagenome (GOLD analysis project Ga0214921, IMG submission 177992) | Freshwater microbial communities from Lake Lanier, Atlanta, Georgia, United States - LL-1505 | ecosystem: Environmental > Aquatic > Freshwater > Lake | place: USA: Georgia | collected... | reverse complement strand
GTGGCAAAGAGGGTAGCAATTACACCTCATACATCGCCTCCTTGATATGCCGCTGCTCTCCAAAAGTTTTCAACATCAGATGATAGCTTCTCAATTGCTACAACTTCCGGACAAGGGCACGACCAACGCCGCCAGCGCCGCGGTCGCCGAGGTCAGCGACGACCCCCAAGCCATCAGCACTAAAGAAGCCAACGCAGACCCGCCCGCCAGAAGCATTTGGCTCCTTACAACGAAGTGCGACCGAGTCGTTAGGCACTCTTGGCTCTCCGTTTACCAAGTCGTTGAGTAACGCTAGCGTCATAACCTCAAGCGCTTTCACCTCTCGATACTCTGGGTAGTGCTTACCGTGTAACACCTGCTGTGCCCTTATATCCTTACCGAGGAAATGCTTATCTCCCGGAACCTTGTCCCGGTCAGGATCGCTCTTAGGTATCAATACCCATTCACTTGCAGCTTGGGGGATGGTAGCCCAATGTTGGCTCTTCCATGCTCTCGCCCAATCCCCTCCATCATAAATCAACTTATCTCCCGACCCCTTCCTCTTAGTGCACAGCTCATCAAGCTTTAACGGGGTATACGCCTCCCCGTTCACTGTCTTAGGTACAAGCATTAGCACATGCGTATCCTTAATCTTTTGCCCGGGGTGAAGGGGGCACCCAGAGTTTAAGAGCTCTTGCGTTACTGATGCGGGCATAGGCGGGGCTTGGCCAACATCTACCCCAAAACCTCTCTTCCACTCCTCTGGGCCAAGGAAGTTCCTACCTAGAAGTTCCCTCAGAGAAGCGGAATCGATTCGATTACAAAACCGCTCAGCCGTCTCGCTCCTTAGAAGCCTAAGCTCAGCTATCCAAAACCTATTATCAGCATCGGCCATCATCGCCGCCTTCTCAGAGGTCGTGAGGTCCTCTCTCTGTGCCGCTACTCGCATCGCCTTTACATGCTCTGTTGCTACGGCAACGTAGCTATCGTACCTCGCCTCAATACTGAGCGTACGATCTTCCCACGGGCGTACAGCGCTTGGAGATGCGGCGGCTCCCATACTGCCGGTAGTAGTTGGTCTGGTTACGCCAGGTTCGGGCATACGTAGCTTTAATTCTCCTAAACTGGTAAGTCGGCTCGTTTGGAATAGGGCTTGAGGGGAAAAAGCGGGGGTAATTGGCTCTCTAGATAGCCTAAGGTGCTTGGACTTGCTCGGGTCCTAAGAGCGTACTGACACTTGCGGGGTGAGAAGAGCCTTGACCATTTTTACGCATTTTTAGGCGACAAATCGAGCAAAAACATAACCCTAGCCGTCATGGACATGTGGAAGGCGTTCCGTAACCCAACGGAGCGGCAGGCCTTCTCTGGCGCAGGCCAACTATTTTTAAAAATAGAGACAAATCTGCCCCACCGCTCGTCGATGAATCCCCACCATGCGGCGACGAATAATGCCACGCAGTAAGCAAATGCACGGCCTATGCTTCCGGTCTCCGGTCCCTGTTGGAACTACCACTCCCCGCAGAGGCCGTGACGGCTTTGGGGCACTTCCAACAAGGAACACCTACTATGAGCCTCATTTAATTATGAGGAATGAGTCTGACCGACTAGATCCGTCGATGAGCCAGAAAGTTTAGGGGGCGCCCCTGAATTCCCTTAGCGTCCAGCCGAACGCCTATTTTCCGATACAGAAGGTGGAGAATATTCGACCAAGAATATCCTCAGTGTAGGTCTTTCCGACGATCTCATCGAGAGCGTTGAGCGCCTCTCTAACGTCCGCCACCAGAATGGGGAGCGCGGGGGTTTTTGAGGCAACCGCGTCAGCGAAACGCGCCAGCGCGTCATCGGCGCGCCGAAGACAGTCGCGGTGCCTTTCGTTCGTCACTACCTCTCCAACCTCCGCTCGGTCCGGCATGTGCTTGGCTACGTGATCCACGAGTGACTCTATGAGGGCGGTGACGCCGGCGCCTGTCTTCGCTGAAATGAAGAAGTTTTGCTGACACAGCGTGGAGTCGCAAAAAACTTTCATCATAGCGTTTGGGTTGGCGTCTATCTTGTTGACTACCATCCACACGAGCTTTCCCGCGTAGCTCAGTAGATCGGCGGCGCTACGCCAAGCCTCTGACTCGTCAGTGGCGTCGACCACGAGTAGCACCAGGTCAGCCCAAGGAATTCGATCCTTCGCGAGCTCAACACCGATCTTTTCGATCTCATCAGCGGTTTCCCTAATACCGGCCGAATCACAAAAAACGAATTTTTGTCCGGCGAGCGAGGCCTCTTCCTCAATCAGATCTCTCGTAGTCCCTGAAATCGGGGAGACTATCGCTCGCTTCTTTCCAAGAAGGAGATTTAAGAGGCTCGACTTTCCGGCGTTAGGCTGCCCACACAACAAGACCCTTGTTCCGCTCTTCACCAGAGCGCCAAACGCGTAGGTGGATAGAAGTTGCGACACCTTCGCCCGGGCCACCTCAACTCGGGCGGCGATCTCCTCCACGCGGTCCGGCTCGATATCCTCCTCGGGAAAATCGATCGAAGCCTCAAGCTGCGCTACGACATCCCGCAACGGCTCCCCTATCTCGCTTACAGCCGCGCTTAATCTCCCCTTGAGCTGCTCTCCGGCGAATCGCAGCTCCTCCTCTCCCTTGGCGTTAATGACATCAGCTATCGCCTCCGCCTGCGCCAGATCCAACTTTCCATTGAGGAAGGCTCGTTTGGTAAACTCTCCGGCCGTCGCTGGGACGATCCCATAAGCGTATAGAGAGCGAAGAACCCTTTGCACGAGAACTGGGCTGCCGTGAAGCTGAAACTCAGCGACATCCTCGCCCGTAAAGCTCCACGGAGCGGGCATGAAGACCGCCAATCCCTTATCGAGCGTCGAACCAGTTTTAAAATCTAGGATCTCACCAAATACAAGGGTTCGCGGCATCCGCAACGGATCCTTCTTGCCCTTGAACAAGGCCTTGAGAGCGAGACGAGTGCGAGGGCCGCTCACCCTTAGAACCGCCACTCCCGCGGGAACAGGAGCGGTCGCCAGGGCTGCAATAGTCGTCTCTTCCATTAAATAAGGGTGAGAATGAACCCAACCGCGAAGATGGCGGCGCTCGCCACCACAGTGCCGAAGTATACCGAGCCTTTATTCGCGCGCAGGTACATCTGTTGCGTGATTGAGATGACGTTGTTAACGAGCCAGTAGAGCACCAAGCCCGACGGCATGGGGAAGATGATAAACATACCGGCAAAAACGAACGGCATAATCATCATCACTTTCTGCTGCGCGGGATCCGCCGATGGATTCGGAGTCGTCCACTGTTGAATGATCATGCTCGCCGCCATCAAGAGAACCATTACAGGAACGCCGATACCGAACAACTCAAGCCTCTCTGGTGAGGATAGATCGGTTATCCACAAAGCGAAGGGCGAGTGGCGAAGCTCAATTGAGTTCAGAAGCGCTTGGTACAGACCGAAAAAGACTGGGATCTGAATGAACATCGGAAGGCATCCACCCATCGGATTTACGCCGCGCCTCTTATACAGAGCGAATATCTCCTGATTCAATTGATTGGGGTCTTTGACTCGTTCACGTAAAGCCTTCATCTCAGGCTGAATCTCTTGCATCGCCTTCATCGACTTAAAGCTTGCCTGAGAAAGGGGCAACAACACCGTCTTAACGATCAGGGTGAGAACTATAATCGCTAATCCGTAGTTGTTCAGGATCACGTAGAGGTAGTGAAGGAGCCACAGGAGGGGCAGAGCAAGGAATGAGAACCATCCGAGATCGATCGATCTTTGAAGTTGGTAGTCCCCGATAAACTCAAGCGTCTTGTAATCTTTTGGTCCAGCGTACACCGTGAACGATCCACCACTCTGGGTCCCTGCCACCCGACCCGTGTAGAGTTCCCCGTCGCGCCCAATCATCGTGTTGCGACCGGAAACGCTCGGAATAAGGGTCGACATGAAGTAGAGGTCTCCAAGCGCCACCCAACGTGATGTGCCGAAATCCCTTAGCCCCCCGGAGAGCTCGCCCTCAGGAAGGTGATGCACCTTGTTGAAGCCATCGATATAGGTCACGTGCGATAAGCCAGTGCTTCGGGAGGAGGTTGGCTGGGCGAAACGGTGAGGCCATTCAAGCCACACGCTTTCTCCCGCCTGAGCAGCGCCGCCCAAAGCCACCTCAACACTAAAGAGGTAGGAGCCATCAGAGAGAATTATCTTCTTCGTGATTGGAAGCCCGCTGGGAAGCGCTCCCTTGAACTCAAGCTCAACTCGACCACCGGTTACAATCCGAAGGTTGGCCGTGGGGGTTGTGGCTCCGACTCCGTTCACCGAGACGAGTTTGTAAACAACCCTTTCGTCGCTCTCAGATCCAACATAGACCCCTAGGGGAAGGGGCGCGTCGTGAATGTCGCCGACGAGATCAAGGAGCGCCTCCTCACCCTGGAGCACCTTGTAGTTGCTGAGGGCGTAGCTTTGGAGTCGCGCGCCCAAGTGGGAGATCGCGATCTTCGTAAGATCAGATTCAACAAAGGTCACCCCACTACTCGTTACCTCCGCGGGGGTCGGGTGAGCGTCAGATGTTTTCTGAGGCGCCCCGACGATCGCCACGGGCCCAGATGGTCGCGGAGCGGCCGGCGCCGGCGCGACGACCTTCTCTACGTTAGCAACCTGCGGCGCTTGCTGAGATGGCTGGGGGGCTTGGGGGCTCTTCTTCGGAGCCAAGAAGATATTAGTGTAGGCGAACACAACGAGCAGACACACGATTACGGCGCGCATCGTTCGTTGATTAAATTCTTGGGAATTATCGTTCACGCGAACTCCTTGGCGGCTCAACTAAGAGCGTAGTAAATGCCTGCTAGCTTCATACCATACTGACAGGGCGAACACCGGCTCATTTGTAGGGGAACCCCCCGCGTGCGTCAAGGCACGGGGTCGACACCCCCAGGGTTCCACGGGTGACAACGGATTAGGCGCTGAACTGTTAAAATGCCACCCTTACACCACCCGTGAGCCTCAATCGCCTCAAGGCCATAGTCTGAGCACGTTGGATGGAATCGACACGCCCCAACTGTGAGAAAGGCGAAGGTATGTTTGTAGAGCCAATGCAACGCTCGCGCGAGCGGATACCGCCTTGTCTCGTTGGGTCCATCTTTACACATGCGGAGCCGCGCCCTAGCGCTGTTTCCCGTACATCTTGTTATCCAGAGCCTCTATTTCCCCAAGCCACCACAGTAACCGTAGGGTCTTGTAGAAGGCCTACAGACCCTGGAGGGCCTCTAGGTCCAAGAAAGAATCACTTTTCAACACGCTGTACATAGCCGTTTGATCTGAGCGCTCCAAAAACCTCCCGCTCGTAATCCTCAAACTCACACGATTGGACATCCCGCCGAGCGACTACGAGAATATCAAGGGGCTGGTTTAATTTGTGACGAGAGGCTCGAAACACTTCGCGCAGGCGGCGCTTAATCTTGTTGCGTACCGTTGCTCGCTTCTCAATCTTTGTTGTAACCGCTATCGCGATACGACTCTGATCCGATTCTGATGGAATAACCAGGAGGAGAAAGTGTTTGGCGTAAAGCTTACTGCCCTGCCGCTGACAGCGCTCGATGTCCGAGCGCTTGCGGAGCCGGGCTTGGGGCCCAAGAGTTTTAGAGGAGGCTCCGACCTTGGATCGCGAACTAACGATAGTGCCCCTTGCGCGGCGAAGTTACCGATATCCTCTTTCGACCACGTGCGCGGCGTGCGTTAAGCACCTTCTTCCCACCACGAGTGGACATTCTCTTCCTGAAGCCGTGAGTCGAGTGACGACTCTTCTTGCTTGGTTTATACGTGCGTTTCATAGAGTACTACCTTCCAATGAACCCGGCAGTTTAGAGACTTTCAAAGAGGAGGTCAACCGCGCCCCCGGAGAGGATCACATCCACAACTCATGCCATCTTGAGGTGTTAGAACCCAGTTATTTCAGGCAATTAAGGTGCGCGTCGAGCTCCAAGCATCCGCTCGATGGCTCTGACAGAGTGGTCTACCGTAGCCTCTAGGGTGACCTGAGAGATGAACTCTCCCCCCTGATTGGCGATGGCCTGCGCCTCTGAATCGTGCGCTCTAAGCCACGCGTGAAGATCCTTAAGCTCCGCGAGGTCACGGGAGAGCGGGATGTAATGCTTCCACGGCACGAGATCCCGGTGGTACCACTGTTCAAATGGGCTATCCATCTTTAGAACCACGGAGCCCGTCATTAATTTCAAAAAGAGAGACTTCCAGGCGCAGTGATACCCGTCCGCGTCAACGATATATTTGTAGGTAAAGAAGCTATCAAACGGGACCTCTCGATCGACGACCCCTTGAGACTCAAGCACCAGCGCATTTTCTGGGGGAAGGTGCTTTATGCGCGTTATCTTCGCGTCGACTATCGACGCGTCTCCGATCTCGCGCGCCTTGCGCGCCAGCATGCCACGAGCGGTATCCACCCATTCGGGACCCTCGATGCCGGTCCCCGTCGCCGCGCCTCTCCAGAAAATGGTGGGACGTCGCTCCGACCACGGCGTTCTCAACCGAAGTAATTTCGATTCCCGCTCCTCTTGCGCGTATCCCATACCACCCACGAACGCGGGATCGGGGATGAGAAATGTGGTGGTGTCATTTTTACTCCGACCAAAAGCCATGATAGGCGCTCGGCGAGAGTAGTGTTTGCACCAATCCCACATCCCGTCCTCTAGCCAAACGATAAAACTCCCTTTGGACGCGGACAGCCGGGGATCTTTCGCCAGAGCTCCGCACAATTGTATGACGGTTGGGTAATGCCCTTCGCCCCGCTCCCACGTTTTCTGGCTAATCGAGAACGATATCTTTCCCTCTCCGTGGAAGGTCACGAGAGCGAACATCCATTCGCGATTTATCTCATTGCACACTGTTATCGCGGCGGCGTCGTCAAAGCCTGTGAGCGCCCAGTAGCGAGCTGGCGACTCGTTACAATCAACTCCACTCAAGGGGCGTGACCCGAGCTCCTCGCGCTGGGCTTTGGCCATCTTCATCGCCTGTTCCATAACCGACCGTCCATCAGTTGTCCCTTCTCCCAATTGGAATCAAGGTCAGCCTAAGACACCTCCATAGAGAGGAGAGCTTCGCTCTCCTTTGTGCACCTCGCGCCAGCGATCCAAAACTCTCTCAGCCTCAGCGCGGTCTCCGCTCTCTCGCAGAACTTGCGCTAGGTAATAGAGCGCGGGCCCATAGGCGGGGTTTCGCTCGGCGACATCCTTGAGCTCATCGCGACTTAACTCCAGTATTGCGCACGGTCCGGCGTCCGGAATTCGCTGGATCACCCCTTGCGCGCTCTGCCAGAGATCGTCCGGCAAGACGAGGCCGTAGCCGCTCTTCACGCGCATGACCGAGAAAGGATTACGACGCATCTCTCGCGCGATCTCATCCACTACCACTGAGTTTTCATAGAGCCTGAAGGGACCCTCGTTTCTCGCGACCGATCCACTCTCAAGATTGAGGAGTGGCTCATGCACCAAGAGCCACGCCTTATGGGCTAACATTACCATGAGCCGCTTCATGTTAAACTCAATCGTTGGGAATCGATCGTGAAGAGCGAAGCCACCGCAATCCAACCAGGCCAATTTTCTAACGACGCAATCGAGCTGAAACCCCTGAGGCAGCGAGAAGGGCCCGGCCGGATTGAAAACGGCCGTGCCATGCTTCTCAATGAACAGTCGGGAAGACGTCTCCGGATCGATGTACGGTAAAAGCAGTCCAACCTCATCGCGGAGGAATGCGCGCGACGCGTCGGCCGCGAAAGTCTCCGGGATTGACCGAGCGCCACCGAGGCACGCCACGATGTGAGAGCGGGCAGACCTCACTCCGAGATCAATAGCCGCGGCGAGCGACACCTCGCTCTCACCACTCAGCGACACGCATTGGAAGGCGATATTTCGATAGCGCGCGCCACACGCGAATACGCCATCCCGAATAAGGCGGCTGGTGGCTGGTGTTCCAGAATAGTCAACGATGACCACCTCAATCGACGACACAGTTTGGGCGTCGATCTGCTCAAAGAGAGAGCGCGCCTCAACGAGGGGGCCGTTGACGGGCAACACAAATGAGAAATTTTGCTCTGGTTGAACCCGTCGCGACGCGTGACGACGAAAGATTCGGGACATCTCCCTGTGAACACTCCCCGCGTCCACGGGTTGTACACTCGGCTCAGCGGGAACCCGACGAGCGACCACCTCTGGAATGCGCAGCGAGAAGGGATAGTACTCTTGAATGCGGAGCCAGAGATCAAAGTCCATCGCCAAGTGGAGCCCCTCATCGAAAACCTCTCCAGGTTCCATCTCAAGCTCGGCAAGAAGTCCTCTCTTAAAAAAAACCGCTGGCTGCGTAGGCACCGCGTGAGAGACCCAGTACTTCATGGTGTCGAACCATGTCCTCTCGATGTTATCGATCTGAGTTGTGGTATCACCTCGCGCGTCGCATACCGCACACCCACCCATCACAACGGGGTGCCGCTCAATCTCTCGAGCAACGACCTCAAACGCGCCTGGAAGGTATCGATCATTGGGGCTCAGCCACGACAGGATCTCACCCCGAGCGACCGCGAATCCCGCGTTCAGAGCTTGCGATGGGGAGACAAAGGGAACTTTCAGAACCGTCAGGTGGGGATAGTCGGCAAGGATCGACTCGGTGTTATCACTTGAGCCACCATCGACAACGATATGCTCAAACGGCAACCCATCTTGGGACAACACTGATTCGATCGCGCCACGCAGGCACGCGCCCTGATTCAGAGTGGTCGTAATGACCGAAAATAGAGGTCGCGTCATAGCGATCGAAAACTCTCCTCTCTGGAGGTCACACCCTCCTAAGCCGTCCGCCAACGAGCGGACGCCTGTCGTCCATGGTGGTTACGATGAGGGGGTATCCGCTTTTGCTTCGTTAAAAACGGGGTTTTCGGCGTTTGTTGGGGGATCCCAACCCGCCATATTAACCCAATAATTTTAAGGCATTAAGCCATATATAGAGTGTTCGTCCATGAGCTTAGAGGGGGTCGAGTCATCACAGATGCTTTAATCGAGCCTGGATAGTGCTGTTCATCTCTTTAGATTCTATACAGTTAACTCCGACGGGAGGGGTCAAAAATTTCTTTTCACCCCATGAACCCCGTGCTAAGTTCCCGAGGATAGAGGTGGTTTCGAGCTGTCGAAATCAACGCAAGGGATTGTAGATGTCACTCCAGGTGAACGCTCCACAGAATAGACAAGAGCAGCAACGCGCTAATGGCGTGTTCGCGGGCCTTGTCGCTCCTGCTCTCTCGCACGCTTTAGACCTCTTCTCTTTCGGCACGGGCCCCGCCGCAGTGAAAGCTCTCTTCCTTGAGAATCCTTCGGTCTTCGATGGAATCGTTCCAGCAAACGGAACAAACCTTCCCTCTGTTAAGTCTCTTTTGGCTGATGTAGCCATCGCCGAGAAGAGTATCTCGCTCGCGGCCTAGATCGCCTCGACAAATTCCCAGCGCGGTTATTATCACTACACCCCCATACTCTATTTGGGACACCTGCTGTCGGGCGCTGACAGAACGAACATTTCGATCAACGCGTCATCCTGCTAAAAAAACTGTATGGGAAAAGCATTCCTCCCCCTCCGCGTCGCCCTCCTCTTAACCTTACTCCTGGCCTTCGCGAGTGGATGTCGAGACAAGAGCGCGAGCAAACAGCCTCACCTTTCGGTTCAGCTTCTAGCGGATCAGGACACACTTAGCCCCGGCTCCTCATTCACACTCGGCGTACTTTTTAAGCCAGAGCCCGGCTGGCATATCTACTGGGTCAACCCCGGAGACTCAGGGCTCGCGCCAAAGTTCGCCTGGGAATCGTCAGGCGGGATCGTTGTCGACACCCCTATGTGGCCCTACCCGGACCGCATTCCCTTAGGTCCACTCGTCAACTACGGATACGGCGAGGTTCTCATTCCCTTTCCAGCGAAGTTCTCCGCGCCACCACCCCGAGCGACAAGCACCTCTGTGGTAGCTTCCTTGCAGTGGCTTGTGTGCAAAGATGAGTGCCTGCCGGGCGAGGCTCAGCTCAATCTAACTTTTCCGATCTCAAACAAAGCGGCCCCTCCCTCAAAGCACGCCTCGCTCTTCGCGCGAACGCTTAAAGATATTCCGACTAAACTTGAACGAGTTTCTATCGCGGTCGAGGAGCAAGACGATCAACTCATCCTGGCCCTGATCCCTCTTGAGCCACGGTTTCTCCCCTCCGCACTGACCTTCTTTCCAGAAGATCCGAAGATGATCTCGAACTCAGCGCCGCAGGAGGTCTCCCTTGAAGGGGGCGCACTCCGACTATCCCTGAAACGCAACGCTAATCGTCGGGAACCGATAAAGAGAGTTCGTGGAGTGCTCGTATCTCCGCAGGGATGGTCAGAGACGGGTGAGCCAAAGGCGATCGAGATCGATACCAATCCCGAAGAGGGCGCGCCGCCCGCTCCTTCGGGCGAGACGCCCTCTCACCCAGTCACACCGCCGTTCGCTGGCGACGAGATCGGCCTCCTTACCGCCATCCTCTTCGCTCTCATTGGGGGTCTTATTCTCAATGTGATGCCGTGCGTCTTTCCCGTTCTCTCCATCAAGATCCTCGGCTTCATCGAGCAATCCGGTGATGAGCCACAGCGCGTCCGGGCGCACGGCCTCGCCTTCGCGGCTGGGGTGGTCGTCTCATTTTGGGTATTCGCCGCGACGCTCCTGATACTGCGAGCTGGCGGGGAGCAGCTTGGATGGGGCTTCCAGCTCCAATCGCCCGCGTTTGTCGCCGTTATGATCTTCATATTCATGGGGCTCGGACTCCTCTTGCTCAGTGACCTCTCGCTGGGAGCGAGTGTTCAGCGCCTCGCTGGTCGCGCCCGGCTCTCAGGCGACTACGTCGGCTCATTCCTCAACGGGGCTCTTGCTACCGCGGTGGCCACTCCGTGTACCGGGCCCTTTATGGGCTCAGCTCTTGCCGCCACGCTCACCCTCTCGGCTCTCTCAAATATGATCATCTTCACGGCTCTCGGCGTTGGGATGAGCGCGCCGTACCTCGCCATCGCCTTTCGCCCGGCGCTCCTCAAACGCCTCCCTCGTCCGGGATCGTGGATGGAGAGCTTCAAGCAGGTCATGGCGTTTCCGCTCTTCGCCTCTGTTGTATGGCTTACAAGAGTATTCGCGAGGCAGATGGGACTTGAGTCGCAAGGCTTGACTCTCTTGACCCACCTCCTACTGGGGATACTCGGCGTCACGCTTAGTTTCTGGCTCTATGTCCAAGCTCAGAGCTTCGCCAAACCCGGGATCAAAAAAATTCTGCGGATCAGCGCGGCCCTTGTAATGGTGCTAGGATTAGCGATCGGCGTTCCCTCCTCTTCTCAGATCGAAGCCTCCAGGTCGCGAGCGTGCCTCTCAAACGAGTCAGCGCCGATGGAGCCGGATAGTAATGGTCTTATTTGGGAGCCATACTCTGAGCAAAAACTCTCAGCACTTTTGGCGCAGGGGCGTTCGGTGTACCTCGATTTTACCGCCGAGTGGTGCATAACCTGCCAGGTCAATGAGCGGATCCTGTTCAGCTCAACTGAGGTGCGGTCCCTGATCGTTCAGAAAAATGTAGCTCTTATGCGAGGAGACTGGACGACGAAGAGTCCCTCTATAACCGCGGCTCTCAGACGTTACGGTCGAAATGGCGTCCCTCTCAACGTCGTCATAAACAAGGGGCGCGAGGAAACAGCCGTTGTCCTTCCAAACATCCTGAGCCCCGGCGTGGTTATCTCCGAACTTCGGCGCCTTGAGTAGAAATCTACAGGGCGCTTCACACTCAATAGTCCTGGCGTTTGGCGCCGAGAAGTCGTACCCTCGCGGTTGATTCTTTTTGGAGAACCACCATGCGATTCTTTACACGCCTTCACAAAGCGCTTCTCGCGGCCGCTCTTGGCTTCGTCTCGGTGATAGCGCTCTGCGGCACGTGCTCGGCTGAGGCGCTGGTAGGATCTCAAGCGCCTGACTTCTCCCTCAAGGACTCCGCTGGCAACGATGTCACGCTCTCTCAATTCAAAGGGAAGATCGTTGTACTTGAGTGGTTCAACGCCAACTGTCCCTTTGTGAAGAAGTTCTACCGCAACGGAGATATGCAACGCTTCCAATCGGAGGCGACTGCCAAAGGAGCGGCGTGGCTGACTATCAGCTCATCCGCCCCCGGAAAAAGTGGCTACATCCCGAGCGATACGGCGGAGTCGGTTCGCTCAGAGCACAACATGAAATCAACCGCGCTGCTCCTTGATAGTGATGGAGTGGCCGGGAAGACCTACGGGGCGAGAACAACGCCGCACCTCTTTGTTGTCGACGCGCAAGGAAAGGTCGCGTACGCCGGCGCTATTGATAACGAGGCGTCGACCGATTCCGATGACATCAAGGGCGCAACAAACTACGCCCTCTCCTCGATAGATGCGCTCGCGGCTGGCAAGCCGGTCGAGCCCGCCACAACAGAACCGTACGGTTGTGGCGTGAAGTACTAAGGAAAGCTCCTGTCACCAAGAGAGTGGTAGGCCTCTGGACCTGTCCGTGACACAAGAGGCCCGTTTAGGCCTCTAAACGTTAAATCCTTACTTTAGCGCAACGCATCGTTAACCGAGGTGGAAACCCACTGGAGCGTAAAACGTTGTCACGAAACGGAGCTTTTGTAACAAATTGCCCGTAAGGGTTGCGCTCCGGGGCCTATCCTTTGTAATGATTGCACCGGATTTAAGATGTCGACTCGGCTTGTCATAGTAGAATCGCCCACCAAGGCTCGCACCATCGAGAAGTTCTTAGGCAAGGATTTCGAGGTGTTAGCTTCCTATGGGCATGTCCGAGACCTCCCCAACAACGCCGCTGAGATCCCGGTAGAAGTAAAGAAGCAGAAGTGGTCTCGGCTTGGAATCAACGTCGATAGCGATTTCTCACCTCTCTATATTATCCCGAGCGACAAGGAGAAGCGGGTCAACGAACTCAAGAGAGCTGTTAAGAAGGCCTCTGAGGTCTATCTCGCGACCGACGAAGATCGAGAGGGAGAGTCGATCAGCTGGCACCTCCTTGAGGTCCTTGATCCAAAGGTTCCAGTTAAGCGCCTCGTATTTCACGAGATAACAAAGAAGGCGATCGAAGAGAGTTTAAATAACGCTCGCGAGATCGACCAGAACCTGGTGCGGGCGCAGGAGACGAGGCGGATTATCGACCGGCTCTACGGTTACTCAGTTAGCCCACTCCTTTGGAAGAAGATGGTTCCCCGCCTAAGCGCCGGACGGGTGCAGAGCGTCGCTATGCGGCTCCTCGTGCAACGTGAGCGTGAGCGCGCTCGCTTTAAAGCGGCCGACTATTGGGATCTCAAAGCGGCATTTGAGGCGGCCTCTGACCGAACCCTCCCCTTTGAAGGCCTCCTCACTCACGTGGATGGAAAGCGCGTAGCGACCGGTCGGGACTTTGATGAGACAACAGGGAAGCTCGTTAGCAAGGATTCTATTATCTTGCTGGACGAGGCGGCCGCTCAGAGCCTTGAAAAATCAATCCGCTCCTCACAGCCAAAGGTTGTTGATGTCGAGAGCAAGCCTTTCACACAACGCCCATACGCCCCGTTCACTACCAGCACCCTCCAACAGGAAGGGAGCCGCAAGCTTGGCTTTGGCGCTAAACGCACGATGGCGATCGCGCAAACTCTCTACGAGAACGGCTTTATCACCTACATGCGTACGGACTCGACGAGCCTCTCGGATGAGGCGATCTCGGCCGCGCGCTCTCTTATCTCCAAAGAGTTTGGAGCTGAGCACCTTCCGAGCGCTCCGCGAGTTTACAAAACTAAAGTGAAGAACGCTCAGGAGGCGCACGAGGCGATCCGTCCCGCCGGAGCTGAGTTCGTCTCTCCAGCCACGGTCAAGGATAGGCTTGGTCTGGAAGCCTTTCGACTTTACGAAATCATCTGGAAGCGCACTCTGGCGAGCCAGATGAAAGACGCGGAGGGGACACGTGTAGCCGTCACCATCCAAGCCGAAAACGCTACGTTCCGGGCCTCAGGAAAGACGATCTCATTCGCCGGATTTTTGCGCGCTTACGTTGAGGGATCAGATGATCCCGAAGGCGACCTGGCCGAGCAGGAGCGCAATCTTCCCCCTCTCAAGCAGGGCGATTCAGTTGACGCGAAAGGCTACGAAGTACTCAAGCACACAACACAGCCCCCGGCGCGCTACACTGAGGGAACGTTAATCAAGGAGCTTGAGAAACTCGGCATCGGTCGTCCCAGCACGTGGGCCACTATCGTGGACGTTGTGCTCTCAAGGGACTACGCCTTTAAGAAGGGCACTGCTCTTGTTCCAAGCTTCCTCGCTATCGGAGTGACGGGACTCCTTGAGAACTACTTCTCTCACCTCGTTGACTATGAGTTCACCGCCAATCTTGAGGATGACCTCGACGCGATCTCACGTGGCGAGAAGGACAACCTCGACAAACTGCGATCGTTCTATTTCGGAGCCAACGGGGAGATTAAGGGATTAAAGGATCTCGTTACACAGGGAGAAGAAACGATCGATCCGCGTGAGGTTTGTGGTATCGCTCTTGGAACCGATAGCACTGGCAGAAAAGTAGAGATCCGAATCGGTCGGTGGGGGCCGTTCCTGTCAAATGGCGAAACCCGCGCGAGTCTCCCTGATGGAGTGGCGTTCGATGAGCTCACCGCTCAAAAAGCTGAGGGCATTCTGGCGGAAGCCGCAAAGGGGCCGGCCTCTCTTGGCACTCACCCTGAGACGAGCCAGCCGGTCTACTTAAAGAAGGGACGCTTCGGTCCGTACATCCAACTTGGAGATATGGTTGAAGGCGGCGATAAACCTAAGATGGCTTCGCTCCTCCCCGGAATGGCTCCTGACTCAGTGACGCTTGAGACGGCGCTTATGCTGCTCTCTCTTCCACGCATGGTCGGCAAGAACCCTGAGAATAATGAGGAGATCACGATTCAGAACGGACGGTTTGGGCCGTACATCAAGTGCGGCAGCGAGAGCAGAACGATCCCGGCTGATGAATCGCCGTTCACTATGACCCTTGAGCGCTCGCTTGAGATATTGAAACAACCACGCACTCGTGGTCGACAATCGAGCCAACCGAAGACTCTCAGGGACCTCGGTAAACACCCTCGCTCCGGCGAGACGGTTGTTATTAAGAGTGGAAGATACGGTCCCTACGTGACCGATGGCACCATCAACGCCTCTCTTCCGCAGGGCGGGGAACCCGATGCCCTCACTATGGAACAAGCCGTAGAGCTCCTCGACGCCCGCGCCGCGAAGGGTCCCGCCAAGGGGTCACGCCGACGAGCGGCGAAACCGAAGGCGAAGACTACCGAGCCAAAAACTCCGAAGGCGGCTACTACCAAAAAGCCGCGAGCTAAGGCGCCGAAGAAGTCGCTCCCGGACGCCTGACGTAGCTCTTCGCGCGAATTATAAACACACCGTTCTACACTTTGCGCGCCCCACGCCGCCGACTACGCAAAATTTTTACACCGCGTTACCTTCTTGCGGAATCAAAGATAGAGACCCTCTATGGGAACCGTTACCCTTTTAACAATCGGATACTTTTTTATAGGCGCCATCATTGGGAGCTTCCTTGGCGTCTGCGCCTATCGCATCCCGATGGGAAAGTACGAGCCATCGCGTGAGGGGATACGAGAGCTCGACCACCCAGTATCGCTCATTCAGCCCGCCCGCTCTTTCTGTCCGCAGTGCGAAAAGCAGCTGCTGTGGTGGCACATGATCCCGCTCGTGTCGTGGATTCTCCTTCGTGGAAGATGCGCCTACTGCTCCAAAAAGATCCCAGCGCGCTACCTCTTGATAGAGGTGTGGTCCGGGGCGATGGCGGCCCTCTGCTTTTTGCGATTTGGGGCTAATCCCACGGCCATCGTGGCGTTCGGATTTATCGCTCTCCTGATCGTTATCACCTACATCGATATCGACTACATGATTATCCCGGATGTGATCACCTACCCGGCCACCGCCGCTGGGCTTCTGATCGGGTTCGTCAATCGCTTTCTCGGCGGAGCTTTCAATCCGGTCCTGCACTATCCCTTCGTTCTCAATCCCCTCGAATCACTCTTGGGGCTCGTGGCCGGCCCCGGTGTTCTTATGGCTGTGTGGTGGTTCTACCTCAAGGTCAGGAAGAGAGAGGGGCTTGGGCTTGGCGACGTTAAGCTACTGGCCTTCTTAGGGACAGCCTTTGGTCCAGAGTGCGTCTGCTTTACCATGTTTGTGGGCTCACTCGCCGGGGCGATCGTCGGGGTCGCGATCCTCTTGGCGCGTCGAAAGGCGCTCTCTAGCTACATTCCATTCGGTCCGTACCTCGCTATCGCCGCGATCGCTTACATCCTCAATATCCTCGATCTGATTACCCTCTACGTAGATCCCTCCCACACCTCCTCGTGGTGGGTCTTGCGAGGTTAGCCATGCTTGCCGCGACAGAATCACCCCTGCAACTTCGGATCTTAGTTATCGATGATGAGCCAGAGATCCGCTCATCCCTCAAATCGGTGCTTGAAACACTCGGCTATCTCGCAGAGACGGTGGCCGATGGGGAGGAGGGTTTGCTCGCGATCCAGAAGGGAGGTTTTGACCTTGTCTTCTGCGACTTAAAGCTTCCGGGAATATCTGGGCTCGATGTCATCAAACAGAGAGCCTCAAACGTCCCAGTTATCTTAATGACCGCTTATGGGAGCGGGGACATCGCCACACAGGCTGTCCGCGCCGGCGCCTTTGACTACATCTCAAAGCCCTTTAATACCGACGATCTCATATTCACTCTTCGCAAGTTTGAGGAGATGGAGCGATTGCGACTTGAGAATGAGGCGCTGAGATCGAATCTCTCTGAGAAATACTCCTTTAAAAACATCGTCGCCCAGAGTGAGAGCTTTAAAGAGGTATTCGACACTATCAAGCGGCTTTCGCCCTTCAATACAACGGTCATGATTACCGGTGAATCAGGAACGGGAAAGGAGCTCCTCGCTCGCGCCATTCATGAGAGCTCCCCCCGAAGAGGCAAGCCTTTCGTGGCGATCAACTGCGGGGCGATACCTGAGAGCTTGATGGAGTCGGAGCTCTTCGGTCACAAGCGGGGCGCGTTTACGGACGCCAGTCGCGATAAGAAGGGGCTCTTTGAGGAGGCGCATGGGGGTACGCTCTTTCTCGATGAGGTAGGTGAACTCCCACTTCACCTTCAGGTAAAGCTCCTCCGAGCGCTCCAGGAGCAGACGATTCGACGAGTGGGCGATGAGAATGTAATTTCTATCGATGTTAGACTGATCTCCGCCACGCTGCGCAATCTTGAGGAGGACGCCGCCAAGGGGCGTTTCCGCGAGGATCTCCTCTACCGTCTCAACGTGGTCTCGATCCATCTCCCAGCGCTACGTGATCGGCCGGAGGATATCTCGCTTCTCGTTGAGCACTTTCTTCAAAAGCACGGCAAGCGGCTCGGCATCGGCGCTAAAAAAGTCAGTCCGGAGATTATGAAGCTACTCTTGCAATACGAATGGCGGGGAAACGCGCGTGAACTTGAGAACTGTATCGAGCGGGCGCTCGTGCTATCGCGCGGTAGCGAGATTGATATCAATTCGTTGCCCGATCAGATAGCGCAACGAACGCCTCGACAAACTCAACGCTCCGTCGTTGATGAGGATTCGAACCTCTCGATTAAGCAGCGGACAACGGCGCTCGAAATGGATCTGATCAAACGAGCCCTTCAAAAAACCGGTGGCAATCGCACTCACGCGGCGAAGATCTTAGAGATTAGTCACCGAGCTCTTCTGTATAAGCTAAAGGAATACGGATTATCCGGAGAGGGGAGTGAGTCAAAGTAAGAGAGCCAGAGAGTGAGTAGGATATACCCAACAAAGACGGTAGTGCAGACCCCTCGCCCCATCTCCTACTCCTAACCCCCTGAGCCCTCATAATCGTCCCTAAAACGCGCCCCGAAGGTCCTTAAAACGGCCAAAAATAAGCTCGGTTTTTTACAATTTTTTTACTTCTGTAAGCACCTTTTAGCTCGCATAACCGATTAGGATGACTCAGCTTATCGCTAACTTGCGCCATTTGGTGCAATTCGCTTGGGTGCCTTAATCTAGAAGTATGCTGACGCAACGGACAGTCGAGAGCCTCATCCCAATTCTCAAGAAGGATGCTCGTCGCGCGCTCAAGATGTCGGTGCCTGGCTTCCCCAAGCCATACTACTGCGCTTTTTTGTTGAGGGATGTCGACTGGTTCAATACCTGGGCAAGTAGTGGCTCAACGTGCCGATCGCAAACCGATCGTTCAAGGAACTTAAATTGCGATCTGCGGGTTGGGTCGTACGAGTACGACCAGGTCGTTGATGGAGGGCTCAAGGAGGACGAAGACGATCTTGAGTCAACCTCACACTCCTCTGTTCCGATTGATGACAACAATTTCGATGGCTTGCGGATCACGATCTGGAAGCTCTTGGAAAGTAAGTTCAGAGAAGCCCTTACCGACTTTAATCAAAAGGAAGCGAGTCGGATATCAACTCTTGACCCGAACAACGGGCTGAGATCCTTTACTCGCGCGAAGCGGGCGTCTTTTCGCAACCTTCCTCGCATGGACACCGTTGACTACGATGAGTGGAGTAAATTCTGCAAGAGGGCCTCGTTGTGGATGTCGGAGCTTCCCCGCCTCTCAGGCAGTTGGGTTGAATTCGATGTCTCGCAGGAGACCCGTATATTTGTCAGCACTGAGGGGAGCGTTATAGCTCAGAACTCTCAAGTTTTTTCTCTCTCCGCGAACTTCCATAAACTCACCAAAGAGGGCTCTCGTCTTGAGCAGGAACTCGTAATCAACGTCGGCTCGCAACGAGAGCTTCCCGACTTCGCCACGTTTAAAAAGTTAGCGCTGCAAAAATACGAACAGCTTATGCGCATGTCGCGCGCCAAGAAGATCCACGCGTTTTCCGGCCCTGTGCTCCTCCATCCCGGTCCGGCCGGACTTCTTTTTCATGAAGCTGTTGGTCACCGCCTTGAGGGGAGTCGCCTCTTATCGAATGGTGAGGGGCAAACGTTTAAAGGCCAGGAGGGTAAGCAGGTTCTTAAAGTTCCTGTGACGATTCGCGACAACCCCCTTTTGAAAAGTTATGGCGGAGCTAAGTGTATTGGCTCCTATACCTACGATGATGAGGGCGTTAAGGCCTCTGATACGGTGTTGATTGAGGATGGAGTTCTTAAGAACTACCTCTCCACTCGATCCGCGATCGCTAAGGGGCGCTATCAATCAAACGGTCACGCGCGAACAAAATTAAACCAACGCCCGATCAGTCGTATGGCGGTCACGATCGTTGAGGGAAAGAACGGGCTTCCCATCGATAAATTAAAGCACCGACTCATCCAAGAGGTGCGACGACAAAAGAAGCCCTTCGGCATGATCGTCTATGAGACCTCAGGCGGGGAGACCGACACGACGAACTACGACTTCCAGGCCTTTTCGGGTAACATCTCATACGCCACTCTGGTGTACCCAAACGGACGCGAGATACCCGTGCGTGGGGTAAATTTCGTAGGAACCCCCCTTCAGTCTCTGAACAACATTATTGCTCTGGGGGACCAAGCGGAGCTCGATAACGGCTTCTGCGGGGCTGAGTCTGGACTCCTTCCGATTACAACGATCTCGCCAGCCGCCCTTATCAGTAACCTTGAGCTACAAGGGAAGGACGAGGAGCTAGTCACTCCCAGTATCCTGCAGCGACCAAAGAGCCTTCACCGTAGACGTAAACGGTCTAAACAGCGGCGCCAGAGACGACGGCGATAGTGGTAGGCGGGGGCCCGTTTTTGACCCCACTTTGATCAGATTTAGTGGGCCTTAGAGCCGCTAAAATCTCGTTCTAACATGCATCCCTCGAAAAATTAGCGGGCTCAGCATCTCCCGGCACGAAACCTACATCTTACCTGTGAGTTAGGAGTGCGTATGTCCAGTGGTACAAGTGAGCCCCGTCTTAACCGCAGAACGGTGACGATGGATGAAAACCGAATAGTTCGGGAGGTCGTCGCTGACGCCGCCGTAGAGCCGATCGTGGCTGGTAGATCCAGCGCCTACGATATCTTTGACGTGCCTGACTTCTCTGACGTATCTCCGATTCCCCGAGCTCCCCACCATCAGCAATCAGCCGGGAGCCCTGCTCAGGATCGATCCACTTTAACTTCCTCCCCACGCTCCACTCTCGAGTCACCGCTGGAGGGGCATGAGTCGTATACCTCCACTATTTCGACTACCGCTCCCTCATCAGAGACATCCTCAAAATCAAACGGAGGAGAGATTAAACCGACCCCGACCTTGAAGGCCCCACTTCCGCAGGAGCAGAGAGCGCCCGCGCGCCTTGCCTCCAAAGTTGAGGTTGAGACCTCAACCGGCCGAACGGTGCTGGTTATCAACGCCAGTCAGAGTATGGCTCACGAGCTAACGCTTGAGCTATCGAGCACCCTCCCTGGCTCAACGATCTTGTTCGCGCCAACCTTGAGCCTCGCTCTCTGGATTATTAAGCGAAGGCAGATCGACCTAATCCTCTCAAGCTCGATCCTTCCCGATGGGGCGCTTAGCACCTTACACCAGTCGATTGAAACGATGGCGCAACCACCTGAGCTTGTGGTTATTAGCGATCTTCACTCAACCCGAGCCGAGCTCGGGTCTCATCCAGGATATCGGTTTGTTGAGCTGCGAAGAGTTTCCACTCGACAGGGACACGGGGAAGAGACTCAGCCGATCGCAAAAACGATCTCTCAGCTCGGCGCCGACCTAAGAAACGATCTCAATAATCCACTGCAAGAGATCGTAGCGATGGCGTTCGTCGCCCACGCTAGCCAGGGACTCTCTCCGATGGCGGAAGAGGCCCTCTCTGCCATTCAACGCGCGGCCGGAAACATGGCTGATGTTGTGAACATGCTTGAGGACAAGATTCGCGGCGCGGTCTCAAAGTCGTCTGTGGTATAAAAACACCCCATCATTTCGATCCCAAAACAATCTGGATCTGTGTCACCGATTCGACTAGCTATCTAGTCGAGCGACACGATTGACTCTCCGCTAACTATCCTGTGCGGCCTCAACCGCCTGCAAGTTAGCCTGCAGCTCAGTTGTCCCGTTGTAGGTGTTCGTTTCAGGCCGAAAGACTATGTCGACGTACGCGTTCGGCCTGATCGCTGGGTGTGATGTCTGCCTCCACATTATTCCCTGGAGAAACCGCTTTCCATCGCTCAGGAGAACCTTCAGGTGCGCGCCTTTAATATCACGTACCTCAACGACTCGAAGGCTCTTCACCAGGAGGTGCGGATTTGGGTTTCCCACACCGAACGGGGCGAGATTTTTCAGCTCGGAGACAAGCGAAACGCTTACCTCGTCGAGCGTCGCCTCGGTGTCAGCGTCAATATACGGGACCGTTTCGATATCTTTAAGGCGCGCTTCGCACTCACTGTTAAAGGCGTCTCTAAAAGATAAGAGATCACTCTCCTTTACTGAGAATCCTCCAGCTCCGGTGTGTCCGCCGTACTTGATTAGATACTTACCGCAGGCGGCGAGCGCTTCAACGACGCTAAATCCCTTGATGCCGCGGACCGATCCCTTAAATACCCCTGGGACATCCATCCCCATCACGGCAGCCGGTCGATAGAAGTGTTCCACTAATCGCTGTGCGACTATTCCGATCACTCCGGTATGAAACTCCTGATTCCACGCTACCAATCCCCACCGATGCTCTGGGTCTTTCTCGATCTGCGCGATCGCCTCCGATTTTACGGCACTCTCGATATCCTGCCGTTGCGCATTCAGGTCGTTTAGTTGTCGCGCGAGTTTGTCAGCTTTGCTTGAGTCGTCTGTTGTCAGGAGCTCTACGACCAGCTCTCCGTGAACGATCCTTCCGGCGGCGTTAAGCCTCGGGCCGATACCGAAGGAGACATCGGTACACCCTACTACTCCCCTCACGCCCATCACATTTCTCAGAGCCCGAAGGCCAGCTCTGTTAGTTTCCGTTAACTTCTCAAGCCCCCTCTTGGCGATTACTCGGTTCATCCCGATTAGCGGCACCATGTCGCAGATCGTCCCGAGGCAGGCGAGGTCAAGTGAGTCACGGGGATCGAATCCTTGCAGAGCGAACTCTCGACGAAGGCCAACAACGAGGTACCACGCTAGCCCCGCGGCGCACGCCGTCGCGGCAGCGAAGCCACATCCATCCTGGTGAGGGTTGATAAAGACATCGACCGGGGGAGCTTCGGCGCTCATATGGTGGTGGTCTACGACAACGGTCTTAAGTCCTAGATCGCGCGCGACCGAGAGCTCTTTCGCGTTGGTCGTTCCGAAATCTATGGTTAGGAGGAGCCCGAAACCATCCTGAGCGATCTGCCGTACGACATTTTCGTTCAACCCATACCCATCAACGAAACGATCTGGCACAAATACCTTTGAGGCGACGTTCGCTCGTTTAAAGAAATCGTGAACTATTGAGCCCCCCGAGAGGCCGTCGACGTCAAAGTCACAACAGATGGCGATACCCTTACCAGACTCGTGAACGTGCCGAATCAAGGCGCACGCCGCGTCGAGGTTCTTAAGCTCTGAAGGGTCTGGAAGCCCCTCCTTTAAAGTTGGAGATATAAAGTTCTGAAGATCAGCATTCGGTTTAAACCCTCGCGCGGCAAGTATCCGAGCTGTAACGGGATTAACCTTGATCGAGCTCTCGATCTCCCGCGCTACCTCCTCACTCTGTTTTTTTAGGCGGATCCTCTTGTGAGCCTTGGCGGTCACCTGAGATTCAGTTTTGTGAGCTGGAATAGACATGCAAGAACTCTCTGTGTCGGTACTCTACGTCGGGCCCCACCGGAAAGCCAAGGGCATACCGAAACGATTGATACCACTCTGAGGCTCCCAACATGGGGCGGTATCTGTTCGGTCGTGTCTCTTTCAGATGCCGCGCGCGGTCAATCTATGCTGAACGCTTGAGAGATATCTCTGTTCACTTCACGCTCTTTTTTAAGGCGTCGCGCTTGAAGGCGGTGAACTCGGCGAGCGCTCCTTGATACCCCGCGCGGCGGACCGGAGCCGCTCTCCGTTTTACCTCGCTCACTGAGCACCACCGCCACGACGAGAACTCCGGCTCCTTAAAGGCCGCTAGATCGATATCGCTATCGTTTCCTGTAAACTCAACCAACCAGAAGGTCTGCTTCTGCCCCCGCCATCTTCCCCGCGCGTACTTCGGGGCCTTGTCCCATTCGTACTCGTGCTTGGAGTCAAGCTTTTTAATCCTCCCGATATGGCGCCTCTTAAGGCCGAGCTCCTCTTTGATCTCACGGATCACGTTCTCTCGGGGTGTGTACCGAGGCTCTGCTCCACCTTGGGGTAACTGCCAGTGCCCTCGCTTGTTGCACCGCTCACCAAGAAAGAGCTCGCCCCTTTGGTTGTACACCAACATACAAACGTTTGGTCGAAGGGGTAGCCGTTTTAGAGCCATAGGAATATCTCAACTACCTACCTATCACACCTTACGAGTCCGTACAGGAGCAAAAGCTTTAGTGCGCGTCACCCATCTCCTCCTCAATAAATAAGTCGACTTGGGCAGGAGAGATGCTGCTCTGGCTTAGGTGATACTGAAGGGAGTAGGTCCACGGAATAAAGGCGGCGCTCGGTAGTAATGACAGGGCCTCATGGAGAGACCCAGCGGTTGAGTAGATCTCTTTTACATGAGGCGACTGAAGGTCGAGACACTCACTCACCAAGACGCGCCCATCGTATCCACTTTCAGCGCACGATCTACATCCACGGGGGGTGTACACATCGTGCCGCAAACGCTCGCTCGCCGCGGCGTCCAAGGACTTGCACCGCTCACACAACCTTGGAAGGAGCCTCTGGTTTAACACGAGCGAGATCCCCTCTCCACTTTGACGGGCCGGAATATCAAACGATCGTAACCTTTCCGCGGCGTGCAAAGCCGACGCCATGTGGAGCGAGGAGATGGTGAGGTGTCCTGTGCACGCGGCTGTCAGAGCGATCCGAGCGCTCGCGGCGTCGCGCATCTCGCCAATCAAAATAACATCGGGATCGTGTCGTAAAACCGAGCGAATCGCTTTGGGGTAGTCGAGCCCCTGAGGCTCCCGTACCTGCACCTGCACCATTCCAGGAATTGGAGCCTCGACGGGATCCTCAACGGCTACAACATTTCGGCCACGCTGCTGCAGCTCAAGCGCGAGGGAATACATGGTGGTAGTTTTCCCACTTCCCGTTGGACCGGTGAGGAGAACGATCCCGTGAGATTTTGAGATCGCCTTACGCAGGAGCCCTAGCGTGACCGGCTCAATACCGAGCGCGGAGAGTTTGGGAAGGGCGCGGGAATAAAGGAGGCGGAGCACCACGCTCTCTCCATTCACGGCCGGGAGCGTGCTTAAACGGAAGCACTTTGTCGCGGCGCCAACGCTAAAGGTAAAGGCGCCGTCCTGAGGGAGCCTTTTGCACGTTATATCGAGTCCCGCCAAAACCTTTAGCCGACTCACGATCTGCTCGTGCAGCGTGAGGGGATACGGTTGCTCATCCTGACATAGCAACTCTCCGTCTATTCGTAACCGCACCACGGCTCCCATAGCGGAGGGGCAGAGGTGAAGGTCTGACGCCCCTCGAGCCACCGCGAACTCAAGTAGTGTGGAGAGAAAACGTGCCGCGTCACCGCTAGCTTTCGGGAGATCGGAAAGCGTCCTCTGGGCTGTGAGAGCGAGCGACCTCGTCAGTCCCTCGATCTTCTCCTTTATCCTCCGGTCAGAGCCCAGGTATGCCCTGATGATCGCCTCCTCGAGCAGCTCAGCTGGAGCGACCGAGAGCGTTACGCCCTTACCAACCATAAACTCGAGCGCTCGAACGGTATCCTCTGTGGCAACGGCCGCGGCGCAGAAGAGGCGTTCAACTCCTCCCGACCTCACGAGCGCCAGGGGGAGCGCTCTTATTTTTGAGGCGCTTTCAAAAGGGAGGCACGCGCGCGCCTCCTCTGTGGAACAGAGCGCGAGGTCGTTCGCCGAATAGGTTACAAGGGCAGTGCCGGGGTCTGACGATCCCTCCCCTCCCAGGGTTGAAGATAGCTCATGGGACATGCCCGGAGTAATCGGGGATAGGCGAGCTTTGTTGTGTTAGAGGACCTGCCACGTTAACTCTCGTGGCGGCTAGAGCCACTAACTAGAGCCACTAACTAGAGCCACTAACTAGAGCCACTGCCTGCCGCTCGGAATATAGTGCCGAGGCAGGGTTGGTTTTAAATAATTCTGCGGTTTTCGGAAGAAATTAAAGACCACGATGTGACACAGCGCCGCGATACCGTCACGCCACGTGATCTTCTTCCCCTCAAGATAATTTCTCGGGAAGTACCAGATCGGAACCTCGATGATCTTAAGTTTAAGGCCCGCAATCTTCGCCGTAATCTCTGGCTCAAATCCGAAGCGGTTAGACTCGAGCACGATATTTTTGATGATATCCGCCTTAAAGAATTTGTAGCACGTCTCCATATCGGTCAGGTACAGACCGGAAGCGAGGTTGCTGAGAGTAGTTAGCAGCCGATTGACGAGATAGTGAAAGGTTCGGTGGACTTGCACTACGGTCGCTTTAAACCTCGACCCAAACACAACGTCCGCCTTTCCGGATACGATCGGGGCGACAATCTCCTGAATATCATCCAGCGAGTATTCGAAATCGGCGTCCTGAACCCCTATAATATCGCCTGTGGCCAACTCGACACCCTTTCGAATCGCCGCCCCCTTCCCCATATTTGTTTCTTGGAGGTGGAGTGTTACCGGCGAGGAGAATTTAAAGTTCTGAAGGATCACGCGACTCTCATCCTTTGAACAATCATCCACGATGACGAGCTCTTTTGAGACGCCCTCCAAGGTGAGCGCGTCGATCTGGCGCAAGAATTCGGAGAGGTGGCCGGCCTCATTGTAGACGGGGATGACGAGAGAGACCTTCATAGCGCCCTTAGTGATGCCCTTTTGAGTCTGGCAGACGAGTGACAATATTCGCTTTTTTATCGCATACCGGGGTGGCCGTCCACCTCACTTAAAGTGGCGCAATCAAAGAGCAGTGGCGGTATCGCCCAGCGGCCCTAGGCCCCTTAAATTGGGCGATTTAACGGAAATCGGCGCCTTTACGTGTTTACAAACCAATTGATCAGAACTACACCAACGAGAGGGATTACGGCCATGGATATCATGAGAAACCTATTTTTAAGATTCCTTTCGACCCAGTCGACGCGGGGACAAGCAGCCCGTTTTTTTGTAGTCGGGTGTAGCGCTGTCATGGTTGACTTCCTCCTCTACCGAACCTTGATGTGGGCTACCGGCGCTATCTCGACCGCGAAGGCGATCGGTTTCATCTCCGGAACCGTTTTCTCTTTCTTCGCGAATAGATCGTTTACCTTTAAGCACGGAAGCTCCAACAAGGAGCAGGTCGGTGGGTTCGTTCTGGTGTACACATTCACCATGGTGATGAACATGGCGATGAATTACGCGGGACTCCAGATCTTTGGGCACAACGAGCTCGGAATAAACGTAAGCTTCGTGATCGCGGCGTTCGCCTCAGCGGCGGTTAACTTTATCGGGATGAAGAAGTTTGTGTTTCGGCGGGCGGTGTAAAGTGACGGGGCCTATCGCTCCCCCGGAATCAATAAATGGGGATTCTCCTTTATCCCCCTAAGAACTAAGCACCAAGCCAACTAGGGCGCAACGCGGACGCCGCGGCCCCCGATAAAGTTCGAACCAAAGGCATCGATAAACTTCGCGAGGCTGCGATCCGAGAGCCGCGCGTCAGTAGCACCTTCGCGCCAACTACCGCCGCGCGAACCCGACCCCTCGGCATCCGTTCCCGGCCACGTGCTCACATTAGGATCCCCACTACTATCAAGCGCCCCGTTGCCGTGATAGCGCCCCTCAAAGCTCCGGCCGGTGGTGTTACTCACCGTTACAGCTCGCTCCCAC